>Ga0207873_1000014_pt1 | contig 154926 bp, 105 predicted proteins | sample BGWIniCompost_FD_187373 | JGI IMG/M metagenome (GOLD analysis project Ga0207873, IMG submission 187373) | Cellulose adapted compost microbial communities from Newby Island Compost Facility, Milpitas, CA, USA - BGW Initial Compost (SPAdes)... ... | reverse complement strand
GTGCTCAAGTACCCACGTACGTTCCGCTCCGGTGCTCGCGAAAGCCTCGCCAAAACCCGAGCTTGACGGGCGGCGCCCGCGCCTAAGGTATCGGGGATGCGGTTCCTGGTGACGGGGCTCGACTGCATCGGGATTCCGGTCGTCCAGGTGTGTCGCCCCAACTCACGGTCTCTCGCCGTCTCGCAGGGGAAAGGGACGAGACCCTGGACGCCGCGCGCGCGTCGGGGCTGCTCGCTCTTCTCCGAACGTGACGTCGAGATAGTGGGTGGGGCTGGGCGAGACTCTTCGCGCGGGCAGCGTGGCTCGTGATGTAGTCGGCGCGTGCTGATCGCCAGAGACGATTCAAGAGTTTTGATATAGGCGGCTCGCCCCTACGCCGAGCACGCCCTACGACTCCCGAAGCGAATCGAGCAGAGCTAAAGGTCTCCCATGATCACATACGCACTCTACGCCGACATCATAGTCCCTGAGAGAAGGGCAGAGCTGTTCGAAGAAAGGGTGAGGGAGTTTCAAGAACTGGGGTCGTTCCAGCGCCTCGACCCAGGCTGGGACGCCTACATGATCTCTGCGCTGCGCACACCGAGCCCATCCGAGCACATAGGCAACGAGCTCTTCCGAACCGCCATACATCCTACACTGGCAAACGATCTAAAAGGACCAACGAGACGCTACGTCAATTTGTTCATGATGCCCGATCCGAGCAAGCTCGCACTTGCCGACATCATGGCCCGGTCCGCCGACGATCAGCTCTACACCGAGATCAACGGACTCATCAGTCTAGAATTCCAGAGTATCGCCACGATCGTTCCGTTCCCACGAGTTCCGTTCGACAGCAACCCCAACCTTCGCTACTCCCGAGTCACCCGGCAGTTTTCGACCAAGAAGTTGGGGGCCTACCTGTTCGGTATCGGCGCCCTGCTCCCCACTCTCGCAGAGCTGGGCTGGCAGAACATCGGGATCTTTCAGAACATCACGGGCCCCCTCAACACGCTGAACGAGTTCTGGATTGCCCCACCGGGAGAAAGCCAGAACGGCCTCCGCGATCCTTTGGATGCCCTGAAGAACAACGAGCTTTACAACATACTGCTCGCCGACAACCTGGCTCGAGCCAAGGTCGTGGAACATCTTCAGCCAGCCCCCTACTTCCAGAACACTCAACCCAGCCTTCAATGCGCATGAACCCCGGACGGGTGGCATCTGAACCCATCCCCGTCCCTTCGAGCTGCCCCCGTCGAGCCCGGCCGTTCCTTGAGCCAGTGGCGAGGTTTCGCGAGCACCGGAGCGGAGCCGGAGTGCACGGAGGCATACAGCCCTCGCCCCTGGCGAAAGCCCAATCCCGAGTTCGGCGGGCGTCCTGGTACGTTGAGATACCGGCGATGGCTATCGGTCTCACTACTTGGCGGAACGGCTGGAGCCGAGGGCGGCGCGACCTGATCGGGAAAGTGCGCGAAATCCTTGATTGGGACTCATCGGCGGCAAACGACGACGCACTCACGTCGTAATCTTCAAGCGACAACTATCTTGACACCCGCCGAAGGCCTCGCGAGAATCGCAGCTCGCCGACGCATCGAAGACGATGGAGAGGCCTACGCCGCGAACACGTTTCCGCGGTCTCCACGTGGGTCGCCCGCCTTGGAGATTCTACCGGGGCAGCGCGCTCCGTGAGCACGAAGATTCAATCCTCGGGAGACAAGCAACAGGAGGAGGTCCATATGGCATCTAGCAAGGATCAGGGAGTCGCCGATCCCCGGTACACGATCATCGTCGCTGGGGACGACGGCAAGTACTACAAGATCAACCGGGAGCAGTGGCAGACCGAGGCTAACGAGGTGAAGGATGCGGGAGGCGCAGGCATGCTCGACCAGCTCACCCGATTCGGAACATACTTGGCGCACATCCCGCCGGACTTGGCTGTCGGCATTGGGCACATCTGCACGATCGTCAACCTGAAGGCCGTCCTGAAGGACCAGGGCAAAGACGACCCAAAGAAGGATACCAGATAGCTGGTACGACCGAGCCACCCGAGGCCCGGCCGACGAGGCAAACGTCCGTATCACCCGGAGCAGCAGAGCTGGTTACTACGAAGTCAACCACACCCAAGCGCTTCACCCGCGGTACCCATCGCCTCGTCGATCCGGCGGAGACGGCCGCTCGCGTCCTGGCGCTCAGCGGCCCGCTGGGTATCACGCGCGTCGCGCACGTGACGGGACTCGACTGCATCGGGATTCCGGTCGTCCAGGTGTGTCGCCCCAACTCACGGTCTCTCGCCGTCTCGCAGGGGAAAGGGACGACCCTGGACGCTGCGCGTGCGTCAGGGCTGATGGAGGCCGCCGAGCTGTTCCACGCCGAGCGCATCGGTCATCCGCTCAAGCTCGGCTCGTGGAACGACCTGCGGTTCTCCCACGAACTGGTGCGGGTGGAGGCCTTGCCGCGCGTCTCCGTGAGCCCGTTTCATCCCGATTACAGCCTGCTCTGGATCGCCGGGATGGACCTGTTCACGTCCCGGCCGCTGTGGCTTCCCTTCGAGCTCGTCCACAACAACTTCACCATGCCGTTCCCCACGGGCAGCGGCTGCTTCGTGATGAGCTCCAATGGTCTGGCGTCGGGCAACCATCCGCTGGAGGCCATTTCGCACGGTCTCTGCGAAGTGATCGAACGCGACGCCGCCGCGCTCTTCCGGCTCCACCCGCTCGAGCAGCAGGCTCGTCTGCGGGTCGATTTGAGCACGATCACCGATCCCGAGTGCGTCCGCCTGCTGCGACGCTTCGACGAAGCAGACGTCGAGGTCGCGGTCTGGGACATGACGTCGGACATCGGCATCGCGACGTTCAAGGCCGTCATCCTCGATCGCGGCTCCAACCCGTTTCGCGTCCTCGGCCCCGTGGAAGGCATGGGGACGCACCCGGTCCGGGAAGTGGCGTTGCTGCGGGCCCTCACGGAAGCGGCGCAGGGCCGGCTCACCCTGATCGCGGGCTCGCGCGACGACAACGGTCGGGGCCGCTACGCAGAGACCCAGCAGGCGGAGCTCATCGAGCACGCTCGTCGCCGCCTCGCCGAGACGGCGACCCGTGCGTTCGACGCGACGCCCAGCTACGAGAACGATTCCTTCGAAGAGGATCTGGTGACGTTGACCTCTGGTCTGCAGAAGGCGGGCCTCGACCAGGCGATCGTCGTCGACCTCACGAAGCCCGAGTTCGCGATCCCGGTCGTCCGGGTCGTCGTCCCCGGGCTCGAGCCGTACCACCACGTCCCCGGCTACGTGCCGGGTCCTCGCGCGCGCGCTCTCCTCGAGAGGCAGCGAAAGGAGGCCGCCTCGTGAAAATCTTCGTCTTTCTCGGCCCCTCGCTGAGAGCCGACCTCGCTCGCGAGGAGCTCGACGCGGTCTATCTACCGCCGGCCGGACAAGGGGACGTGTACCGGGCAGTCCGCGAACGACCGTTCGCCATCGGCCTCATCGACGGGTACTTCGAGCGGGTTCCAGCCGTCTGGCACAAGGAGATCCTGTGGGCGCTCCAGCAACGGATCCACGTGTTCGGCGCGGCGAGCATGGGGGCGCTGCGCGCGGCCGAACTCGACCGCTTCGGGATGCGTGGCGTCGGGGCCATCTACCAGGCCTTCCGCTCGGGCGAGTTGACCGACGACGATGAGGTGGCCGTCGCCCACGAGGACGCGAGCGCGGGCTTCCGCGCAACCTCCGAGGCCATGGTGAACATCCGCGCGACGCTCCTCGCCGCAGAAGAGGCCGGCGTCTTGCCACCGGAGGCACACGGCGGGCTCGTTCAGGTGGCCAAATCTCTATTTTATCCCGAGCGGACTTACCCAGCAATTCTGAAGCGCGCCCGAGACGCCGGAGTGGACCCGCACGTCCTCTCTGCGCTCGAAGGCTTCCTCCCCGCGGGGCGCGTGAACCGCAAGCAGCAGGACGCGCGCCTGCTCCTCGGGGCCTTGGCGGAGTGCCGCGCCCAGGGAGAGCCCCCGCCCCCCGCGTCGTTCCCGTTCTTCCACACGGAGGCCTGGGATCAGGTCGTCGACTGGGGCAAAGAGCAGCCTCCCCTCGGCGCATCCCGGATGCCTTGAGGCGCGGGGCGGGGATCAGAAGCTCTGCAGAGCAGCGAAGGACTACGAAGCACGCGATCGGGCGCTGCGGACTATACGTCAGGCGCTCCTTCCGCTAGGAGCGGGAGGATGGCCAAAGTCACGAAGCTGAGCGGGGGCAACTGCATCGTAGGCGCGGGGCGGGAGGACCTCACTCCCCCGGGGAAACACGCCATGGCGGGTTACTCCCGCGCAGGGCAGATCGGCCGCAGGGCTCCCCCAAACACGCCGGAATCGGATGCCCTGTGGGCGCGGGCACTGTATTTGGAAGATTGCGAGACAGGCGAAGCGGCGCTGCTCTGTTTCGTCGATCTCCTCTCCGCGTCCCTCCGACTCCACCAGGAGGTGCGAGCGCGGCTCCCCGCCGAGCTCCGAGACTGCCTGATCCTCTCGGGCACCCACACGCATACGGCTCCTGGGCGCTTCTTCGGCAACCGCTTCTACGATCTGCTCGCTCAGAAGTCCCTGTGCGGCTTCAATCCTCGCTGGACGAAGTTCGCCGCGGAGCGCATCGCCAACGCTTGCAGGACAGCCTACGAACAGCGGCGCCCCGGCAGGGTGGGCGTTCACGAGACACTCCTCTGGGGCGAGTGCCGCAACCGGAGCTACGAGGCCTACGCCGCCAACCCGCCCCCGTCGGGAGAGCCCGCCCCGCCCCCGGACCTCCCCGCCGAGTACAAGGCCATCGACCCGAGGGTCACGGTGCTGACCGCGCTCGTCGACCAAGAGCTCGTCGGGAGCTTCGCCTGGTTCGGGTGCCACCCGACCGCGCTCGGACCGAAGTGGAGGACCTTCCACCGCGACTGGCCCGGTGTGGCCGTCTCGACGATCGAGGGAGGGGTCGAAGGAGATGCGGTCGTCGCCATGGGCGCGGGCGCGGCGGGCGACGTCACGTCGATGGATCCGCGCGATCCCGGCAGAACGCAGGGGCTCGCCCTGGCCGAGCGGGTGGGAAAGGCCGTCGGGCACGCGACCCTCGCGGCCATCGAGAGAGCCCGCGCCGAGACGGAGACGGCGCCGCTCCCCCTCACTCTGCGCAGCGGTTGCTTCGAAGTCCGTGCCACGCCCGGATCCCCGCGCTGGGCCATCGGCGTGCCCGCCCTCGGTGGCTCGGAGGACGGCGCCTCGGCGTTCCGCAGCTGGCGCTGGGTGTCGGATCTGGTCGCGGAGGGGTTCCGGGGCGGACACGGCGAGCACGCCCCGAAGGCGCCGGCGCTGGGGAGCGTCCAGGCAGCGATCCGGGGTTGGTTGGACGTGGCCCCCTTTCATCCTTGGCATCGGCTGCGGCTGGGCGACCACGTCGTCTGCACCGTCCCCGGAGAGCCCACGGTGACGGCGGCGCGGGTCATCCGCGAGGCGGCGCGACAGCGTCTCGGCGTCTCCTCGGTGAGCGTCCTCGGCTACGCCGGTGACTACGTGGGTTACTTCACCACGACGGCGGAGTACCGAAAGCAGCACTACGAAGGAGCGAGCACGCTCTACGGGCCCTTCACCCTCAGCCGCTTCGTCGAGCAGCTGCTCACCCCCGGGCGTCCCCTCCCGAAGCTCGGGGAGCGCCTCGAGCCGACCACGGCCACCCTGCCCCAGCGAGGGGTCGAGCAGCTCCTGAAGGTCGCCTACGAGCAGCCGCGCTGCGGGAAGACCTTGCGCTTCGCCTTCGCCACCGAGCGCCCGCCCGCCTCGACGCCACCGCCCGCGTCGGGGGCCCGAGCCCGGACCACCGGATCCGCGTCGCCTCCCGTCGTCACCCTCGTGCGGGGCGGAGCGAGCATCCGTGGTGTGGTGCGCCCGGAGCTCAACCCCGACGAGGCGTCGCCCCTCACGGTTTACGTCGCCGCCTTCGACGCCGAGCAGGTGCCGGACGGCGCAGGGGGGGCCCCGGGCACCCTCCAGGTCACCGACGTGGCGGGTACCCGGTCCCTGTCCCTCAGGTCGATCGAAGAGGCGCGCGAGGAACGTGCTCCCCTCGAGACGGTGACGCCTCTGCCCGACATCGCGTGGCGACAGCGGCTGTTCTCCCTTCTGGCGCTGACGATGCTCCCGCCGCTCCTCGTGTCGCTCGCGACGCCGGGGCTCGTGCTCGACCTGGCCGGGCTGGAGGCGACCGCGATCCGCGAGCTCCTGGTGCGCAAGTTGGGCCTCTCCTGCGGCCTGCTGGGCATCAATCTCCTCTTCTCCAAGAACTCCCGGGACGTGCGTGCGCTGGTCGCGCTCCTCACCGGGACGGCCCTGTACTGGACGACCCTCGGCGTCCTCGCTTGCGTGCTCGCGGCGCCACCGATCGGGAGCGTGGCGCTGCTGGCGATGGGGCTCCTCTGCGCCGGGCTCGCCCGGTTCGTGCGGCGCTCCGCGCGCCGGGGTCCCACGCCCACCCGGGAGGCGTGGCCCTTCTGGCGGCCGCTGTTCTGGGTGGGGATGCTCACCTTGGTGGTCGGAGCGCTCCTGATCCTCGCGGCGCCCTGGATCGGCGCGCTGCTCGGCGTCACGGATCCCGTCGCGTACTGGCTCATCCGCGCCTACGGGATGACGTTCCTCGTGAACACGATCGCGATGTGGGGGGCCCAGTACACGCGCGATCTCGCCGTGGTGAAGGGCCAGCTCGCCGGCTCGTGGTTCCTGGACTCGATCACCTCGGTGTTGCTGATCGGGGCCGTCGGGGCTCACACCCTGAACTCGTATGGCTACGCAGCCGCGCTCCCCTATCTCGCCATCACGCTCTGGTTTCCGCGCCTGTACGCCCGCGCCCGAGCTCTGCAGCGCACGGAAATCCTCCATCCGCAGGGGACGCGGGAAGTTCAGGCACACGTCCGCGAGGCTCGCGAGGGCCGCAGCCTGCTGCGCGTCATCGGCTCGGGTCACTCCGTCCCGCGGGCGATCGAAGCGGATCAGCCCCCCTGCCCCCCGCCCCGTCGACCGAGCCGACTTCCCGGCGTGCACCTCAGCCTCGAGCGCCTCGACCGCATCGTCGACCTCGACCGCACCCGCAAACTCATCACGGTGCAGGCGGGCATGCACCTCGGCGAATCCCCGAACGTCCCCGGCTCCGGCCAGAACAATCTCTGCCGTCACCTGGGGGCGCTCGGTTGGGCCCTCCCGGACCTGGGGGGCATCGTGCACCAGACGGTCGGAGGCTTCCTCGCGACGGGCTCCTCCGGCGGCAGCCTACGGCACTCCCTGAACGCCGCGGTCGTCGAGATCCGCTTCGTCGATGGCACGGGGCGACTGCGGGTCGCCCACCGCGACCGGGATCCGGACACCTTCCAGGCGGCCATGGTGAGCATGGGCTTGCTCGGGGTCGTGACCGAGGTGACCTTCGCCTGCGAGCCCTCCTACCAGGTCGAGGGGCGCGAGATCACGGGAAGCATCGAAGGCGCCCCCCATTCCCCGCAGGATCCCGTCACCACGCCCGTCCTGCACGTGCCCGCGGACGGCGCCCTGCCCCCGCGCCGTGTCGAGCTGCTCGCGGACGGCGCGACGGGCCTCGCCGCCTACCTCCGTGAGGTCGAGTACTGCCGCATCCTGTGGTGGCCCCAGGCGGGTGTCGACAAGATGGTGCTGTGGGAGGGGCACCGCACGAACGAGGTGCCCTCGCCTCCAATCCCTTACGGAGCCGATCGCCCCTTGGCGCAGTGGTTCGCGGGTCGGTTCTTGACCCTCTGGGGGCTCGCTCATGGCAACGGTGTGCTCCGCGCCATCGGGCGCTGGGCGTTGCCCCTGTTCCCCCACGTGGTGAGGTTTTTTCTGCCCAATCCGCCCAAGCGCTTCCACGATCGTTGGGACCGCAACCTGCCGATGGACACCCACGTGGACGACTTCTTCCTTCCGACGGAGTTCACGGAGCTGTGGTTCCCCATCGAGCACACGGCGGAGGTCATGCGGCGCCTCTTCGAACTCTATCGCGATCCGGACGTCGCCGGGACCTACGCCTGTGAGCTCTACGCGACCAGGCGGACCGAGTCGTGGCTGAGCCCGGCCTACGGCCAGGACGTCTTCCGGGTGGACGTGTTCTGGTTCCGGGGGAACCGCGGAGATCCAGTGCTCGACTACTTCCCGAAGTTCTGGGATGCCCTCGGCGAGCTGGAGTTCCGGGCCCACTGGGGCAAGTACCTGCCCCCGCCGGGGTCCAAAGCCGGACAGTCCGTGGGGAGGCGCTATCCCCGCTGGGAGGACTTCCTCACCCTGCGCGAGGAGTGCGATCCCGGGGAGGTCTTCCTGACCCGGTACTGGCGCTGTCACCTCGAGCTCGACGTCGGAGCGCCCGCGCAACGGAGGGGTGGCGTCACCACGACCTCCGTGCCCGCCACCGCAGCTGCGGCCCCGGGCGCGCCTGACCCTACGGCGGCGCTGCCCACGCTCCCGGACGCCGCCGCCAGCGCGGTCATGACACCCGATGCAACGGCACGTGAGCTCGAACCATCGACTCCACGTCGCTGACCCCGAGCCCCCGGATCACGCGCGCGGCGTCCTCGGCGCCGCGCGCGTCCCGGCGGAGGCGCGCGGCGGCATACCGCTTCGTGGCGGCGAACAGCGTGGATCCACACCCCTCATCGAAAGCGGCAGCCCGCTCCACCAGCGCGGCACACCGGTCCTCGCTCTGCCCCTCCAACAACAGCTGGGCCGCCTCGAGCTGCAGGGCCTGAGCGGTCGCGGGGGCCCACTTCGCTCGGAGCAGGCGCCCATGGACCTTGCGCATTTCGCGCCGCCAGCGCTGGCGCGCAGCGCCCTGGGTGTGGAAGGCCAGCGCCGTGGCCACCCGGGCCTCGTAGCCTCCGTTCCAGGCGCGGAAGAACGCGACGAAGCGCTGCTCCGAGCGCCGCAGGTACTGGAGCCGGCGGTAAGCCTCGGAGAGCGCCACCTCGTCCGGCGCCTCGTAACAGCGCCAGAAGGCCTCGACCCAGCTGATGTTCATGTGAGCGCTGTGGGAGGGACCGGCGAGACGGCGCACCCGCTCGAGCAAGATCGGCAGCTCGCTCGTGTCCCCACGTGCCAAGACGGCGTAGCCGAGGGCCAGGGAGTGGGTGATGACCCCTTCCCGGTCGTCGCGCCGCTCCGCGTCGGCGAGCCAGTCGCGGAGCTCGGCTTCGATGCAGCCCATGTCACCGACGAGCTGCACCGCGGCGGCGTAAACGCGCCGCGCCGTGGTGAGCTCCCAACGTTTCCCGGGCTGCTCGCGCAGCACACGCTCGGCCGCACGCAAGCGCTCGGTGGCCTCGCGCCAGCGCCCCTCCAACAAGGCTCGTGTCCCACGGGCGGTCTCGAACCAGGCCGCCAGCGCCGGGTCGCTCACCCGCGACGACAAGGACCTCCCGAAGTCCTCGAAGGCGCGCACCACCGTAGGGTCGCTGACGACCTGGGTCGCCGCGAACGCGAGATAGTTGCTGACGGCCTGCAGCAGCCTCTGCTCGTCCGCGCCCGCGAGCGCGCGCCGGAGCTGCATGGCCGCGAACAGCCACCCCCGCAAGGGGTCGTGGTGGAACGCGGAGACGACCGCGACGTGAAGCGCGTCGAGCTGGCGACGCTCCAGCGCCGTGAGAGGCCGCGGGCCGATCTCCAGCCGCCTCCGCTGCAGGTCGAACCGCTGCCACGTCAGCGAGGTCAGGACCGCGAGCGTGTTCTTCGGGGTCGGGCAGCCCACGGCGGCCAGCACCTCCGTCAGGATCTCCATGCCCGTCGCCTCGAGGCCGCTGGCGATCAAGGCCTGGGCGGCGCGTCGCAGCAGCTCCGTACGCTCGACGGGCCCGGCGGTTTCGGCAGCTTCCTGGAACGCCCGCGCGGCGCGGGCCCCGTAGCCCGCGAGATCCGCAGCGCGCCCCAGATCGATCAGGATCCGGTGGCGCTGCTCGGCGGTGTACGCTCCCAGCAGCAGCGCCTCCTCGTACCAGCCCGCAGCACGATCGAAGGCCAGCTTGCGCTCCGCTCGTCGCGCGGCGTCGAGGGCGTAGCTGGCCGCCTTGCGCGGGTGACCAGCCTCTTTCCAGCAGATCGACAGGGCCGCGCCGTCGCTGCGCTCGTGCTCTTCGAAGGCGAGGGCGAGCGCGCGAAAGTGCTCTTGCCGCTCCTCCTCGCCCACCCGCTCGCCGACGACCGCGCGGAGCCGATCGTGATACGTCTCGACCCAGACGCGCGCGTCACGCCGGATGATCCGCACGAGCCCCGCCACCTCGAGGCGCCGCACGTCCTCGAGAGTCGCCGACGGCCCTGCGCTGCGCAGCGTGACGAACAACGGCGCCGGGCGAGCGAACAAGGCCAGGCGCATGAACAGCAACCGCTCCGAGTCCGAGAGCGCGGCGACCCGCTCCGCCACGACGCTCCGCAGATCGAAGGGGATCCCCTCCGAGTGGAGCCGCTTCGCGCTCCGGCCAAGCTCCACGAGCAGGTAGGGGTTGCCGGCCGCCTCCGTCAGGATGCCCGCTCGCGCCGCGTCCGGCACCCCGTCGACCGCCGCCAGCAGCTCGGCTGCCTGGGACGGAGCGAGAGGGCCGAGCTCGATGCGCCGGATCGCCTGCGCGATGTCGGGGTCCTCGAACAGCGCCCGCGCCGGCGCGGACGCGGTGTCGTCACTCCGGAAGGTCAGGATCAAGCGGAATCGCGGCGGGTCGTACCCGGTGAGCAGCTCGCGGAACAGCTGCACGCTGTCGGCGTCCGCCCACTGGAAATCGTCGACGTACAGGATCAGCTCCGCGTAGGCCGCGATCTCCCGGAGCAGCGCGCGCAAGGCGCGCACCGCGAGGGCCCGCTTCTCCGCCGGATCGAACAGGACGTCGGCGTCGAAGCCATCGGGGCCGGGCACGGCTCGCAGTACGGGGAACGAGCGGACCAGGACCGGATCGAGCTGGCGCGGCCCTTCTCGGACACAGCGCTCCTTCAGGTGCTCCGCCAGCTGGTCCACGATGCCGTCCCAGGCGTTGTGGGGCACGCTCTCCTGCTGGTGGCAGCGTGACGCGAACACGAGGGCGCCCCGCGCCTCCGCGCGCGCCACCCAGGCCTGGGCCAGGCTCGATTTCCCGATGCCGGAGGCGCCCGCGATCACGGCGACCCGCGGCTGTCCGGACGCCTTTCCCCCGCCCCCGCACAGCCACTCGTCGAGGACCGCGGACTCCAGGGTACGGCCGACCAGAGGTGTGGTCCCCTGACGCGCGGAGGGTGCGACGCTCGGCGCGGAGAACTCCCGGACGTCGCCGAGTATGCGGGCGATCTCGTCGCCGCTGGGCCGAGCGGCGGGATCCCGCCGCAGGAGAGCCATACACAATGCCTCCAGGTCGTGGGGGACCTCACCGACCAGGCGGCTCGGCGGCGGCGGGTCCGTCGAGAGCTTCCTGGCCAGGGTGGCCCCGGCCCACGGCGGCGCGCCCGTGAGGGCCTCGTAGAGGAGGCAGCCGAACGCGTACCAATCACAAGCCGCGGAGAGCTCGCGATCCGTGAGCTGCTCGGGAGCGAGGTAGGCGGGGGTCCCGACGACCAGCCCTTCGCCCCCGCGGCTGGCTCGGCCGTCGCGCAGCTCGCTGACCAACCCGAAATCGAGGACGACCACGCGTCCGCCCTCCTCCACGAGCACGTTGGCGGGCTTCAGATCGCGGTGGATGCGGCCCACCTGGTGGAGGGCGCGGATGCCTCGGGACAGCTGAATGAACCGGTCGCGCAGCCCCGCGCGCGCGAGGCGGGCCCCGCTGACCGGCGCCGCTGGCTGCTGCTCGAGGAACGGCGCCCCACGCACCCACTCCATGGTGAAGAACCAGAGGTCGCCGTCGCAGAACAGCTCGTGCAGGATGACGAGGTTCTCGTGGGAGACGTCTGCGATCCCCCGGAACTCCTTCTTGAACCGAGCGAGGGAGAGCCCCGTGGCCCGGTGCAGGATCTTGAGCGCGAGCTGCTCCCCCCGGTCGCGGTCGAACACCGCGTACACGACTCCGCTCGCACCCTGGCCCAAGAGCTCGAGCGGGACGAACCGCTCGGGCAAGCGGGCGACGAGTTTCATGCGTGCCGATTCCACCGTCCCCAGGCATCGTCGGACGGGCCGGACCGCCCGGCAACCCCAGGCTGGCTGCGAGCCCCATCCGAGGACGATCCGCCCCGGAGCGAACCAACACGAGGACGCCCCGCGGCTCAGGTGAAGGTTTCGTCTCTGTGGACGACGGGGAGGAGCGATGGCCCGAGCAACAGGCGCGGCACCCGCCCGTTCCCCGCCGCGGCGGCGGCCCAGGCGTCCTCCCAGGCGCTCCAGAGGATTCGCTGTCGAGAGTACAGCACCCGCTCCGAGTCGAGCGCGGGCAGCTGCAGCGCGCCCTGAACCCGGGGTCTCAAGGCGCGCGGCCTGTGTGCGACCAGAGGGTAGGTGGCGACGCGCTCGTAGTCGTCGCCGGACCAGACGACCAGCTCACGCTCCGCTACCTGATAGCGGACCGTATCGGGCAGCTCGCTCTCGACCTGCTCCCGCACCAGCTCCACCTGGGCGCGATGGTAGAAGACGGCAAGTGCGTTCTCGAAGAGCACGCTCTCCTCTGCATCGAGCGCGGCGACGAAACCCGGCTCCGACAGGCTCGCCACGAGCAGGCCACCGAGCTGCTCGAGGGTCAGCTCACAGGGAGCGAGCGCGTCCGGTGCGGCCGCGCCGCCTCCCTGGTCCGCGCAGCGCAGCTGGATGCGGACGCGGTTCGAGCTCGACTCGATGCGCCCGATGGTCACCCGCCCGGGCGTCCAGCGCGGGCTCGTCGAGAGGGGATAGACGAGCTCACGCTGCACGAAATGGCGCAGCGAACGTTCCACGGCTTCGAGCCTCTTACGGAAGCGGCGGAGCTCGAGATCCGCGGCGACGGCCTCGCGCCGCGCGCGGCGGCTGCCGGGTGCCGCCACGTCGTAGCGCTGAGCCGCGCGCCGCAGCCGCTCGTAGAGCTTCGGGAGCGTCCCCGAGTGGACCCCGACCACGAGGAGCCCCTGCATCGTCTCGCCCCGGGGGCCGAAGCGGGCGCTCGGCACGTACGGGGAGCGCGTGGCTCGGTACAGCCGGTAGTTCTCCTTGAGCTCCCAGACGAGGAACCCGAACACGCTCGGCAGCAAGAACACCGTGACGCCGGCGACGGCGCCGCCCACCAAATCTCCGAACACCGAGAGCGCCCGATCGAACGCGCGCAACAGATCCGGCGTGAAGGGCAAGAGCACCTTGTGAGCGACGGTCACGACCGGGAAGTGCTTGAGCGGGTTGATCTCCGGCTCGACGAGCAGCGTCACGTAGAGGCGGATCACATAGCCCACCACGGCCCAGAGGGTCCCGGCGATCCCCGCCGCCACGAGCAGGGCCTTCGACTCGCTCCGGCGAAACCGCAGCACGTCGTCGATCCGACTCAGCCCGCGCTCGAGGCCATCCATCAACCTGTGGAACGTCCCACCGACGAGGCGGAGCATCTGGGGGATCCACGTGCGGCTCAGGCTGTGCCACGTCGGGGCGAGGTGGTCGATCGCGACGTTTTCGAGCCACCAGCCCACCGGCGAGGCCAGGAGCGCGCTGAAGCTGGCGAAAGTGACGAGCGCTGCGAGGGCCTGGACCAGGGTCCCTTCCTCGTCGAGAGGCAGGCACAGGTAGGCCAGCGCCGCGAGCGCAGCTGGGATGAGCCCACACCGGATCAGGCTGCGCACCGCCGGACGCGCCAGCAGCTGCTGCACCGTAGGACGAGTCAACAGAGCCCGGGGGATGCGAAAGAAGATCCAGGCGAACACGACCCCAATCCCCTCCAGGAACTGACGGGCGAGCACCCGACACTCCTCGCTGTGCAGGAGGCAGAAGATGACCGAAGCGGTCGCCCAGAAGCTCGTCCACGTCAGGAAGTCGACGGCAGGCAATCCCACCCAGGTCAGCGGCGGCCCGAGGAGATAGCGGAACCCCTCCAGGACCACGAACGCGCCCACGAGTGGGAACGCGAAGTACAAGGCGAGGATGCGGCCGAGGCGAGTGCCGAAGGGCAGGCTGCTGAGCTTCTGGAGGACTCGCAGGTACACGTCCCCGCGCCGGTAGATGCCGTCGAGGGCCACGTCGAGGTGCGCGTCCGCGAGCAGCAACGGATCGCCGCGCCGGAGCTCTTCTCTGCCGGAGAGATCCGGGAGCTTGATCTCGTTGCGGGAGATCGCGTCACGCAGCTGGGACAGGGACAGGTGCTTCTGCTCGATGATCCGATCGAGCAGCTCTTCGACGAGCTGGTGCCGGGCCTGTTGCTCGGGGCCCGATCGAGCGGAGAGCCCCACCTGCCGGAGGACCCCGGCGATCTTGGGGCGGAGCGCGAGCCGGACCTTGTCCTCCGCGCGCCGGGCGGCGCCCTGCAGCAGGCTGGTGACCTCCGTACGCTCGACGCCTCGGATCCGTTCCCCGTGCTCGGCGGCGCGCTGCAGGTGTCCGAGGATCTGGAGCTCGCGGGTGTCGGCGCGTGGACGGACCACGGCGCGCCGACCCCACGACAGGATCCAGGAGGGCACGTCCACGATCACCCCTGGGCGCTCGTGAGCCGCCGTGGCCCGCTGCAAACACAGCAGGGCCTTGCCCTCGGCGCTTCCCGCCAGCGACGGTGCTCGCGCGGCTCCCAGGGCCAGCTTGGAGAGCACGGCGCGCCATGCCTCTGCGCTCGTCGGCGCGTCCAGGCCTCCTTCGCCCGCGAGGGGCCGCCGCAACGCCACACACAGCTGCCCCGCGAGCGTCCGCAGCGCCTCGTCGAGGAGCGCCAGGGCCTGCTCGCGGAGCTCCCCGTCGGCCGCGCCCACCGCGCGCGCTCCGAAGAGCGCCGCCCAACCGAAGTCGCGCCGCCGCGCCGCGCGCTCTCCCTCGATCAACAGGGACCGCGCCTCGCCGGACCCGACGCCTGGCTCACCGGGCCGCGGCGGCGGGAGCGAGCCGGCTCCATGGGCCCGAGAAGCGGGGCCGATGGACGCGGGCATTTCGAGGGCGAGCAGCTCCTCGACGTCGACGTCCCTCGCGACGACCTCTTCGATGACCGCCAGATCGCTGAGGCCGGGGAAGGTGGCCTCGAGGAGCTCCGGAGCGAACCACGAGAGCTCCAGGTAGACCGCGCAGAACTCGACGTAGACCTCCCGATCGTCGTCCTCGGAGAGCAGCAGATCGTCCTGAGCGAGCGTGGCGCGGATCTCTTCGAACTCAGTCCTCCCGATCCGCTCGACGCGCGCCCGGACGGCGCCGGGAGAGAGCGCGCGCAGCTCGAGGGCGCGATGGACGCTGGCGTGGAACGCCGCCCGCAGCACCCGCTCGTGGAGCTGGGCGGGGGAGAGGCGCCGGAGCTCACGTTGGGAGGGGCGCAGGACGAGGAGCACCCAGGCGCGCTCCGAGCCGGAGGGAAGCCGGAGCAGCCCCTGGGTGTCGAGGGACTCGAGCTCGGCGCGACGGATCGCGTAGCAGCGCCCGTGGGGCACGACCCCCGACACCGCCCGGTGCTGCCGGATGACGTGGCGCAGAGAGCGTCGGTCGACCAGGACCACGTCTGCCACGCCGCAGAGCTGCTCCTCGATGCGGGCTAGATCCATCTCCTGCGCAGCGGCGGCGCCCGGAATCGTCGACACCTCCCCTCAGAGCCCTCGCATCCACTCGGGGCGCAGCGCAAGCTCGCCGGCCTGCGCCGCGTCGACGGCTTCGAGGAGCCGAGCTCGATCCCGGGGGAGCCGCCCGCTCAGGGGCAGGTAGTTGGAGGCGTGGTTCGAGCGAAACACCGCGTCCGTCGGCCGCGCTTCGAGCAGGAACCCGCGAATCTCCTCGAGGAGGCCGGAGACCGTCGGGAGCTCGAAGCGGCCCCGCGCCGTCAGGGTGTGCAGCGGCGTGCTCGGCACCACCGTGAGCGTGAGCAGCGACACATAGCGCGGATCCATCTCGGTGGTGAGACGCCCGGCCCCTCGCGCGTGCTCGACGCTCCGCTCGACACCTCCGGCCCCCAGGAGAAAGATGAGCGACTGCTGGAGCCCGGCCGCTCGCGCGCGTCGGGCTCCCTCGACGTGATCGGCGAAAGAAGCGCCCTTGGCGATCACCTTCAGGGTCACGTCGTCCCCCGACTCGGGTCCGATGTAGAGGAGCCGCAGGCCCCGTTCGCGGAGCTCGGTGAGCTCCTCCACCGACTTGTCGAGGAGGTTCCGCGCGGTGGCGTAACAGCTCACCCGGACCAGGCGCGGGAAGGCGCCGCGGAGCCCGTCGAGCAGCCCTCGCCAGCTGTCCAGGGGGAGGTTCAAGGCGTCGCCGTCCGCGATGAAGACCCGGCGCACCTCCTCGCGCTCGCCCGCTGCGACCGCGCGCGCGACCGTGTCCACCTCCCGCAGCACCTCGGCGAGCGGCCGCTCGCGATACGCCTTGTGTCGGTACATCGCGCAATAGGTGCAGTGGTTCCAGGAGCAGCCGATCGTCGCCTGCAGGATGAGCGAGTCCGCCTCACTGGGTGGCCGATACACCGGACCCTCGTAAACGAGCACGGGAGGAGAATAGCGGAGGGCCGCTGAGACCCAAATCATCGGTCCTTACCGGACTCCTGCGGGCCACGACGGGTCGAGCCCATGCCCAGTAGCCCTGCGTGGCCTCGGCCCGGGAGGGGCGGCGTCGATCAAGGCTTCGCCTGAGCGCCGGTGGCTGGCGGGTGCAGGCGCACCGTGAGGATCTGACGCGGCGACGCCTCGAGGATCTCCAGGGTGACGCCATCGGGTGTTCGCACCGCCTCCCCCACGGTCGGCATGCGGCGAACCAGCGCCAGGTAGAGCCCCGCCACGGTCGTCCAGGGCCCCCGCTCCGACAGCTCCGTGCCCAGGGCCCGATTGACCTCACGTACGGGTGTCTTTCCGCTCACGACCGCCGTGCCGTCCGGGTATCTCCGGATCAGCTGCGGCGCGTCCTCCGCGTGCTCGCTGAAGATCTCTCCGACCAGCTCTTCGAGCACGTCCTCCATCGTCACGATGCCCGACATCCCGCCCTGCTCGTCCACCACGATCGCGAACGGCATGTGCCGCTCGCGCATCTCCTTCAGGAGCTCCACCGCCGGCTTGGACTCGGGGACGAAGTACGGCTGCCGCAGAACGCTCTGCAGGGTGACCAGCTGCCGATCCCAAGCCGCCGGCAGGAGATCCTTGACGTTCAGGTACCCGACCACGTTGTCGACGTCGCCTTCGTACACGGGGAACCTGCTATGAGATTCCTCGAGCACGATCCGGCGCAGCTCCTCCGGCGAGGCATCCCGAGGGATCATCACGACGTCCAGTCGCGGCACCATCACGTCCGCCGCCTTCAGGACCGGGAGGTCCAAGGCGCGCGCAGCGATCTCGCCGACCTCCGGCGGGAGCTTCCCGGCCTGCGTGGACTCTTCCATGAGCTCCCGTAGCTCTTCGGCCGAGTGCCGCGTCTCGGTGAACGTCGTTCGATCCCCGAAGGGGCGGAGCAGGAGGTTCGCGCTCCAGCCGAGCAGCCACACGACGGGCCTCGCCAACCAGGAGAGCGTCAAGAGCGCCCGTCCGACACCGAGCGCGTAGCTCTCCGAGCGCCGCAACGCCAGGGACTTCGGCACGAGCTCCCCGACCACGATGGAGAGGTACGAGATCCCCGCGACCACGGACGCGAGCGCCAGCCCCCCTGCGTGCTCCCCTATCCAGTCGACCCGCGCCAGCTTCGGCGCCAGCCACGTGGCGACTCGCTCCCCGCCGAACGCGGCAGCGGTGGCCCCCACCACGGTGATCCCGATCTGCACGGTGGCCAAGAACCGTTCGGTGTTCCGCCGCAGCGCGAGGACTGCCTCCGCGCTGCGCAGTCCCTCCTTCGCCAGCTCCTCGATCCGCGTCCTGCGCACCGTGACGATGGCGATCTCGGCCCCCGCGAAGAAGCCGTTCGCGAGGATGAGCACGAAGATGATGAGCAGCTCCGTCATTCGGCGCCACGACCGAAACGGGAACCGGCGATGTATGCTCCCGTCCTGAGCGGTGGACGGCCGAGCACGGCATCCGTTCAGGGTCGCTCTAGCGTCGCTCTAGCGTCGCCCTTGGGACCGCACCACGGGCGCTCGAGTGGGACCGCGGTGGCGGCGGCGACGTAACCGCACGACCGCTCGAGCAAAACTCGGGCTGCCCCGAGCACCGTGTCCGCGACCCCTCCGCCAGGCAGCAGCCTGGCAGCAGCCTCAGTGGCCAGGCAGCAGCCCTCAGTGCTCCGGCGCGCCGTTGGCGATCCACTGCTCCACGGCGGCGATGTACGCGTCCTCGACGCAGTTGTTCTCCCACTCGTTCTCGAAGCAACCGTAGGGCATGCGTGGGATCGGCTTCTCGGGGGGCGCCACGTCCTCGCAGGGGCCCCTGAGAAGCTTCACGAGGGCGCTGTTCGCCGGGTTGCCGGGATCGACCACAGGCATGTTGCCACACTTCACCGACACGTGACTCAGCAGCTCCTCGTAGAGCCCCTCATCGGGCACGAGGCGCAGAGGCACCGCGCTGTGCTCGTGCCCTCCGCTGTGGCAGTCGGACGCCGCGCAGTTGATGTCCGGGCGATAGCCGCTGATGATGAACTTCAAGGTCTCGAAGCTGGCTTCGACCTCGACGGCGACATCGCCTCCGCTGCCCGTGCCCCCGGTGCTCCCGCCCCCCGATCCCCCGGTCCCGCCGGCTCCTCCCGTCGTGCCGCCCCCCGTTGCCACGATCGGGCCCCCGGGAACACCACCAGTGCTCGTCGCCCCTCCGCTGCTCGCGTCCTCCTGAGACTCCGGATCGCCGGAACAACCGGGAGCGAAGACCAGAGCGGAGAGGAGGGTCAGCGGGGCCAAGTTCGAGAGATTGTTTTTCATCGTACGCACCAGAGGCGAAGCGGAAGTTACCCAACAAGATAAATGTCTTCGACGATCGACTCAACCCCAAGCCCCGCCCGCATCACACTTTCATCACATCGAGCACCGGCCCCAAAAAGAGAGAGAACGAAGCCCCTTCGCCGGGAAGGGACTTCGCTCTCTTGACCTCACCGTTCCTCGTTCGAGGGCATGTCGCCCCCTGTGAATGCGTTCGGAGCAGGAGCGATCACGTTGGGGGGGGGCAAGTCGACCTCGCCCCCATGGTCACTCACGCGTTCGCCCGGAGCGCGTCGAAGCCGCCGGGGTTGGTGATGTTCGGCGGACCGCCTGCCTCACCATCCCTGAAGTCTTCCGTCCTGTCCCACCTGCCGAAGTGCGTGACCTCCTCGGTGCCGCCCGCCAGCGGATAGCCGTCCGGGCCCGCCTTCACGCCGAGGGCGTTCATCAGGTTGCAGAAGTACTTGTTGATCGGCGCGTTCGCGGTGCTCGCGGGCGTACCCGTCGAACCCGTCGTGCCGTTGACTTCGTTCGATGTCCCGTCCGCACACACCGACTCGCTGTTGCCCGCAGACAGGGTGGGGCTGCCATCGTCCAGGTTCACGGCCTGACCGGTCTTGAAGTAGCCACCGCAGCTCCCCGCCTGGACGACAGGCAGGTTGTTCAGGTTGTGGGCGTTCCCGTCCGACATCTCCTGGAACCAGATCGCGGCGGTGTTGTCGAGGACCGTCTTGCCATCCCCTTCCGCGAAGCTGTCGAGCTGGCCGACGAGGTGTGCGAACTTCCTGGCGTAGTAGTCGTCGATGTCCGCGAGCATGTCGAGGACACCGGGCACACAGGTCCCGATCATGCCTGCGTTGCCGATGCGGTGAGACAAAGAGTGGCTCTCCGTGGTGTGTCCCAGCCCGGAGAACGTGTAGTTGCCCGGGTACTTCAGGAAGATCACGCGGTTCGCGTCGCAGATGGCGGAGAGCACCGCGATATTCGAATAGACGTCGGCGACGTCCCAGCCGTTGCCCACCTCCGCCATGATGTTGGCCTGCGATCCTTGGGGCAATCCCAACGCCGTGGCGGTCTCTTCGTTGCACTGCGCAGAGGCCATGCCGCTCCCCGTCTGGTGGAGCAGCTGTTTCCACGCCTCGAGGCGCTGCCGATCCGACTGGCTCATGTCGAAGCGCTCGAGGGTCTCGAGATCGTCCTTGACGATGTCGATCACGCTCTTTCCGCGGACGACCCGGTAGGTGTCCGGCGACATGGGCTCGTCGTCCTTGAACAGGCCGGTGAGGTTGGAGAACGCCTGCTGCGGGTTCCCGATCCCGGTGAACTGCTCCTCCGGGCCCGAGTAGGAGATCGCCGACATGGTGTTGTCCGCGATCCCGCCGACGCGCATGAACAGGGGGACGCCGTTCGGGCTGATCTGCTCTGCGCAGACGTGGTCGAGGGAGCGCCCGATCGGTCGCCCGTTCATCTTCCCCGGACCGTTGTTGAACGGGTTCGACTCGTGGGGCGTGACGGGCTGACAGGTGAAGTAGCTCCCCGTCACCTGGGTGTGGGGATCGTTCCCCTGCCCGCGGGCTCCGTTGGAGGTCCACTCGTTCATGGCCCGGATGCCGCGGGGGAGCAGGATCTTGCTGGCGTAGGGCGCCAGGTGCTTGAGGGTCGTGGGCTCGAAATCCGAAGCGCTCAGTGCGCCATGGGCCGTCTGGGGGAACCAGCGATTCGTGAGACAGCCGTAGTGCGTGAACATCACGATCAGCCGCTTGGGAGCGTCCCCGGAGGTGGACTGGGCCTTCGCGGCGCGCTCTGCGACCGAGCTCAAGAACGGAGCGGCCACGACGGCGCCGCCCAAGCCTCGGAGGAATAGTCGTCGATTCAGGTGAGTGATCATTGCCAGTTTCCTCTCAGTTTCCAACGGCTCGCAGGCGGAAGGAGTCTGCTTGGGTCAAATCCGCAAGTAGGTTGAGGACGGTGTAGCCATCCTGGGACAGCTTCGCGTCGAGCTCATCGACGACACACGCGTCGTTCGAGTTGGGACGTCGCTGGTTCGCGAAGGCGACGAGGCGCTCCGCGTACATGCGCGAGGCGAGCGGACCGTCACCGATGCGCTCCATGAGCTCCCTGGGTGACGTGATCGTCTCGACGGTGTCCGGGCCAAAGATGACCTCAGCCGTGCCGTCGATCGCCCCGCCGAGGGGATCCGTCGTCTGCCAGCCGCCCACCGAATCGTACCACTCGAGCACGTAGCCGGGCGGGTTGATGATGCGGCGGTGACAGGTGGCGCAGCCGGGAGGCGACGTGAGCTCGTCGATGACCTCTCGCTGCGTCTGGAAGTCTCCTTCGGGCAGCGGGACCTTGAGCGCCTCCGGATCCGGCGCACCGGGGTCTACGCCGATCACGTGCCCCGTGATGAAGGCGCCGCGGAGGATCGGGCTCGTGGTGTCGTAGCTGGAGAAGGAGCTCAGGAAGCCGACCCGCGTGAGGAAGCCAGGGCGCTCCTCGGCGTTCAGCTCCACCCGCTGCAGGTCGGCGCCGTAGGCGGAGGGATCGAGCCCGTAGAGCGCCGCCGTCTGCTGGTTCACGTAGGCGACGTTGCTCAGGAAGAGGTCACGGAACGAGCCGCCACCGAACGCCACCTCTTCGAAGAAGAGGTCGAGCTCCGCCTGCATGGCGGGGATGGCCGCTTCGGAGTACTGGGGGAACTTGTCCGTGTCGTGCACGTGGTTCCACCAGTGTGGGATGGAGCCATCCATGCCGAGGTAGGCGCGGTGCGCCTGAGCCACGAGCGGTCCCGTCTTTGCGCGATCCTGCAGCATGCGCTGCGCCTGCGCGAGGATCTGCTCCTTCGTCTCCAGCTCACCCGCGTCCGCTGCCGCGTTCAAGACGTCGTCCGGAGCGCTCCCCCAGAGGAGGAAGGAGAGCCGCGACGCCACCTCGTGGGGAGAGAGCTTGAGCACCTGCCCTTCGGGCTCGTCGTTGAGCTCGAGCCGCATGAGGAAAGAAGGCGACGCCAGGAACGCGTAGAGGATCGCCTCCGCCACTTCGTCGGGCGTTCCCGCGGGCTCGAGGTTGTTCAGCCTCATGAAGCTCGCCACCTCCGTGTCCGTCACCGGGCGCCGGAACGCCTTGCGACCAAACTTCCGGATCGTGTCTTCCAGGCAGCCTGCCTGAGCGGGATCACAGTCGATGAAGCGAGAACGGCTCGGCCCGGCCATCACCTCGGCGGCGATCTTGTCGGCCGCGTCGAGGTAGGCGTTCCACGCGTAGGCGTTCATCGCGCCGTCGAAGTCGGGATTGAGCAGCGCCGACGGCGGCTGTCCGCCGATCGACGTGATGTCGAGCATGTCTCGAATGACCGCGTCGTACTCGCGATTCAGGAGGCGAGGCACCTGCGAGGTCGCAGGGATCCCTGGGACGCAGACGCGCGGATCTCCCCCGCCGTCGCCGGGACGGTTCATGTCGCCGCCACTGCCCCCGCTGTTTCCGGGGCCACCATTTCCGTCGTCGACGACACCCTGGCAGGCAGCGAGGGTGATCGCCGAGGTAAAAACTGCCGTCGCGCCGATCGACGAGAGCTGCCTTAGCGTTCGCATGACCAAGCAGGGTCGAATGCTCCCGATCCAGGTCACAAAAACGACGCATGGTTTCGTCGTGACGCTTGGAAAAACAGCGGGTTCGGATAGATCCGGGGAGACGACAATTCCACGCCACGCGCGTCACGTTGCCGCTGACACCTTCCGCGCCTGGAGGAATCCACTGCTGGCCGGGAGACGCCAATGGCTGGAGCGAAAGCTCCCGCACGTCCAGGGCCCCGCTGGCGGCGCCCGCCCGTGAGCGCTCGAGGCGCGTCGCGTCGAAGCCAACGCGGCGCCGCGACGACAGAGCCAGGGCACCCTTCTTGCGTCTCTGAAAAATTCCCAGAGAAAAAGTCATTTGAGTCGAACCCGCCCCTTGGGACACTCTCCAGGGGCGGGGCACCGGACGGTTGGTTCGGGGCCCGCGTGACGTCTGCGGCGGACGACGCCGTTCCTTCCCAGAGGCTTTCGTGTTTCGACGGATCCATCCCCTCCACCACGCCTGTTTCTTCTCCTTCCTCGGGCTGCTCGCCGTCGCCTGCCCTCAAGGCGGCGCCCTCGAAGACCCCGAGCGCTTCCTCGAACCCGTCGATCCCGTGGACGAGACCTGCGACGCCAAGCCGATCTTCGAGGCGCGGTGCGCCGGCAGCATCTGCCATACCGCCGAAGGCGGCTCCGTCGTGGGCGGAGTCGATCTCCTCGCGCCAGGCGTCGAGCAACGCCTCCTCGGGATGCCGGCCACCTACGCCAACGTCTCGAACCCGGAGGAGTGCCCGGATCAGCCCGAGCTCCTCATCGATCCCGACGATCCCGCGAAGAGCCTGCTCCTCACCAAGATCTTCAACACGCACCAGTGCGGCTCGGGCATGCCCACCCCCAACCCGCCGGGGCTCCCCGAGAACGAGCGCGCGTGCATCGAGAACTGGGTCGCGAAGGTCATCGAGACGGGAGGCGACGGAGGCGGGCTGGGCGGGGCCTCGGGTACGGGTGGAGCCCCGAGCACCGGAGGATCCGATGGCACCGGTGGCTCTGGAGACCCACCGATCGTCCTCGATCCCCTCCGCATCCAGGCGGAGTGCGCATTCGGTGCCGCCGTCGGGGACTGCAGCGGCACCACAGGGAGCTTCTTGGGCGACGTCATGCTCGAGCCCGGTGATACCGCCGTCGGCTACTTCAGCGATGGCAACTGGCTCAGCTACTCCGGGATCGACCTGACCGGCTACGATCGGCTCCGCATCCGCTACGCCAAGGAGTCGACCGGGGGCTCGATCGAGGTGCGCCTCGGCTCTGCGACGGGAACCCTCCTGGGCACCTTCACCCCGACGGGCACGGCCTCCTGGTCGACCTACGAGGACGCGGAGATCGAAATCACCCCCGTCGACGGGGTTCACGACGTCTACGTGCTCGCCACCGGCATCATGTACGTCGCCAACCTCGACTGGATCGAGTTCTTCCAGCAGTGAGCGCGCTCGACTAGAGCACCGGGCGGTCCGCCATCGGGCTCCGCGCATCACCCCCCACGCTGCCGAGGCGACGACCACCGCGCGTCGCCTCAGGGCGACCCCGGGGCGACGCCTCAGGGCAGCGGCCCGGTCGCCGTGTCTTCCAGCCGCTCGACGCGGACCGCGCAGGCCTTGTACGCCGGCTGGCGTGAGTAGGGGTCGAAGGCGGGGAACGTGAGCTGATTCATCGTGTCGTAGTGCATCGGGATGAAGAGGTGGCCCGGCTGCACGCTATGGGTGACGAAGGCGCGCGCCCGGATGCGTGCCCGTCGCGACACCACCGCGACCTGCTCGTCGGGGGCGATACCGAGTCGGCGGGCGTCCGCCGGCGCGATCTCCACGTAGATCTCCGTCGGGGACAGCTTGCGCAGGATCGCCGACTTGGCGGTGCGCGTCTGGGTGTGCCACTGGCTCGAGCTGCCGCGCCCGCTCAAGAGCGTGAAGGGGTAGCGCTCGCTCGGCGGCTCGGGCAGCGGACGCGGATCCTCGAACAGGAACCGCGCCTTGCCGTCCCCGTGGAAGAAGCGTCCGTCCTCGAACAGACGTCGCTCACGGGCGGTCAGCTCCACGCCCGCAGGGAGCGGCCACTGCACCCCGCGCTCGCGATCCAACATCGCGTAATCGCTGATCCCCGTGATGTCACAGGGCTGCCCCCTGGAGACCTCCTTCAAGATCTGGAAGACCGCCTCGGGGCTGCTCCAACGTCGGAAGGCGTCCCCTACCCCCCACGCCTCGGCCACGAGCCGAAAGATGTTGAAGTCGCTGAGCGCTTGCCCGGGAGCCCGGGCCACCTTCTTCACGAGCCCGATGCGACGCTCGGAGTTGATGAAGGTGCCCTCCTTCTCGCCCCAGCCCGCGGCCGGCAGATAAATGTCCGCCAGCCGCGCCGTCTCCGTGGTCGAGTACATGTCCTGCACGACCAAGCAATCGAGCTTGGACAGGACCGCCTCGAGGTCGCCCTGGTTGATCCACGAGTGGGCAGGGTTCGTCGCCACGACCCAGAGCGCCTTGATCTTGCCCGCCAGGATCTGCTCGAGGATCTGATCGTAGGCGAGGCTGGGTTGCTCGGGGATGCAGGCCTCGTCCAGACCGAGCACGCCCGCGACCTTGCGCCGGTGCTCGGCGTTGGTGAAGTCGTGGCCGCCCAGCAGGTTGGTCGTGTTGCTGAAGAGCCGCGACCCCATGGCGTTGCACTGGCCGGTGATGGAGTTCGCGCCGGTTCCGGGACGGCCGATGTTGCCCGTCATGAGGGCGAGATTGATCAGCGCCTGCGCGGTGCGGACCCCCTCGTGACTCTGGTTGACGCCCATCGTCCACCAGAACGAGACGCGCTCGCCCCGGTGGATCAGCTCCGCCAGCTCCTCGATGCGAGCCGCCGGGATCCCCGTGTCCCGCTCGGCGCGCTCCAGAGTGAACGGCGCCACGTGGACCGAGAAGGCCTCGTAGCCCGCGGTGTGCTCCGCCACGTAGCGCCGGTCGACGTAGCCCCGCTCGATCAACAGGCGCGCCACCGCGTACAGCAGCACCAGGTCGCTCTTGGGGCGAATGCCATAGTGGTGCGTGGCCGCCACGGCGGTCTCGGTGCTCCGAGGGTCGATCACGACGATGCGCGGGTCGTGAGGATTCTTGCAGACGCGTTCCCACAGGATCGGGTGCGCGATGCACATGTTCGATCCCACGAGCACGATGACGTCCGACTCCTCGAAGTCTCGATAGGTGTAGGGAGGCGCGTCGAAGCCGAAGGCTTGCTTGTAAGCGACCACGGCGGTGGCCATGCACTGGCGCGTATTGCCGTCGCCGTGCACCATCCCCATGCCGAACTTGGCCAGGGCGCCGAGGAAGGCGAGCTCCTCGGTCACCATCTGCCCCGTCCCCAAGAACGCGACCGCCTGCGGGCCGTACTTCTCTTGGACGGCCCGGAACCGCGCGACCATCTCCGTCACGGCCTCCTCCCAGGTCGACGCCGTGAGCTTGCCCTTCGCGTTCTTCACCAGCGGCACGGTCCCCCGATCGCTGGCGCTCAAGGGCGCGAGCGCCTCCCACCCCTTCGGGCAGGCCATGCCGAGGTTGACGGGATATTCCGTGTCCGGCGACAGGTTGATGGCCTCGCCGCCACGCAGATGCACCCGTAGGCCACAGCCCGTGGAGCAGAACCCGCACACGCTCGTGGAGGTCCGCTCCGGCTTCAGGCGCGTCGGGACCCGCCCGAGCCCATGCCCCCCGGGAGTCAGCTCGAGCTCACTGGTGAGCCTCCCTTCGCGGGCCAGGAGGAGGTTGGCGGCGGAGCGCGTCCATTTGCGGAGGACGCTCATTTGAGACCTCCCGGCATACGCGAGGCGGGGGCAGCGGCGAAGAACGACCAGCGCTCCGCGAGCTCTCCCGCGAGCAAGAACGCCAGCATGGCGCCCCCCAGCGCGGGCAGGGTCGAGGGGCTCGCCGCGGACCAGAGCACCCCGGGCAGGACGAGGCCGCCCAGCGCGGCGCAGGCGAAGCGCAGCGCCGTGAGCTTGCCGAGCTCCCGGGTCAACAGCAGGGCCATGCGCTTCTCGGCCGTGTGCTGCCGCGCGCGCCGGGCGAGGAGCATGCTCCCTTCGAACAGGGACTTGCCCAGGGTCGTCACCACCACGACGACGAGCAGCGGCGCGGCGTGGGCGTGACCGCCGGGCTCCGTCGCGGCGCCCACCGCGTAGACGCTCGCCGCGCCGAGGAGCAACGTGGTGGCGAAGAACTTGAAGCCGGTGAGGGAGCCGCGCCAATGCGCTCGCCGCGTCGCCGCGTAGACCATCACGGAGGCGAAGACGCTGAGCACGCCCAGGACCGCCGTCACCGCGCCCACGCCCGGCGTGATGGCCCGGAGCTCCTGGGCGCCGGGAAGCTCCGGCCAGAGCTCGACGGCCTTGCTGGCGGCGTACAGCGCGCACAGCTTCGCGAAGAACGCGAAGCCGATCGCCTCGCGGCTGAGCCAGGAGGTGCGCAGCCCCAGCACGGCTCGCCAGGCGAGGTGCGGCCGTCCCAAGTGAAACAGGCTCGCGCCGAGGGCGAGCGCCGCGACCGCGACGACGAACCCCGCCTGCACGACCGCGCCGGCGCCCCCGCCCTCGAGCGCCGGCGCCGCGGGCGTGCTCACGAGCTCGAGCCCGTAGGCGATCACGAAGGCGCCCACGGCGAGCTGGGTGAGGGTCAACATCAGCACCAGCGGCGGGTGAGCGTGCTCCGGATGGGTCTGATAGAAGTCCGCCGGGAGCAGGTTGTGAGCGACCGCCTGCCGGGTGCGATAGTGGGTCGTCGGGATAGTGTGGTCCGGCGCGGGCGCGCCCGGCAAGAACGCCCGCGCCTCGCTCACCTGCACCGCCCGCTCCTGATCCACGACGCGGATCGCGATGGCCCCGCTCGGACAGGCCTGCACACACGCGGGCGCCTCCCCCACGGCCAGGCGCTCCGAGCACATGTCACACTTACGCACGATGCCCCGCGCCTTGGAGTACTTCGGCGCGTCGTAGGGGCACATGAGCGTGCAGTACTGGCAACCGATGCACTGGTCGTCGAGGTGCTTGACGATGCCCGTGACGGGATCCTTGTCATAGGCCTTCACCGGGCAGCCGGAGAGGCACGCGGGCTCCACGCAGTGGTGGCAGCTCGTGGTGATGGTGCGCAGCTCCGGGCGCTCCACCGTCCCGCCGTGGGAGAGCCCCACGCTCCGGAACGACTCGTCGGCGTCGAGGCCGTTCAGGCTGTGGCAGCCTGCGACGCAAGCCTTGCACCCCGTGCACGCGTCCAGATCGACCTCGAACGCGTACTGCTGTCCGCGCTCGGGCAGCCCCGCTGGGATGAGATCTCGATAGTAACGCGCCTGGGCGGGCACGTCCCCGGAGTCGTGGAGCTCCGCGAAGCGCTCGACGGCGCTCAGATCCCGCTGCTCGTCGAGCAGCAGCTGCACCGGGAGCTGCTTCGGGAGGAGCGGCAGCCGCCGCCGCTCCTTCGCCTCCGAGCCAGTGCCGACGGCGGTCAAGGTGGCGCTGGCGCTCATGACACGACTCCTCGCGCCGGAACGCGCAGGGGCGGAGACCGCCGCGCTGCCAGCTCGGGCCCCTCGATGGCGCGTGGCCTCCGCTGCTCGATGCGCCCCACCACTACGTGCAGCCACGCCAGGCAGGCCACCGACAACGCGAACAGGAACGCCCAGGAGCTCGTCCACAGCCCCGTGCTCCGCAACAAGTATCCGAACAGGATGGGGCACACGAACCCGCCGAGCCCACCGATCACGCCCACCAGTCCGCCCACCGCGCCCACCTGACCGGGGAAGTACTCCGGGATGTACTTGTACACGGCCGCCTTGCCGACCCCCATGGCCAGGCCCACCAGGAACACGAGGAACGTGAACGGCACGATGCTCGGTTCGACGCGGATGGTCGTCGTGCCCCGCGCGAGCACCTGCTTCTTCTGGACGCGCTCCCCGACCCGCACCGCGGGCTCCTGGGCGACTCCCCAGGCGGCCCAGGAGGACTCGTCCACGCCCGCGCTGCGCAGCGGGTACGTGTCCGGCCCGACACCGATGGCGCTCTCCGTCACCGCGGTCACCACCCCGGCCCGCTTGGCGCTGACCCCCTCCCCTGGCGTCGTGATGCGCATGCTCGGGATCGACAACAGGAAGCACCCCACGACGCACACGCCGAGCACGCCGTACATCGTGCGCCGCGCGCCCCAACGATCGGACATCCAGCCGCCGAGCGCGCGCACGACCCCCGAAGGGAAGCTGAACACCGCCGCCAACAGCCCCGCCGTCGCGAGGGACGTCCCGAACACGGTCGTGTAGTAGGGCACGAGCCACTGGGCGAGGGCGACGAAGCACCCGAAGACGAGGAAGTAGTACAGCCCGAAGCGCCAGACGCGCGCCGAGCGGAGCACCGTGAGTTGCTCTCGCAGCGCGACACCGCTCCTCGCCTCTCGGGGCGGCGTCCCCGCCAAGAGCGCGAAGGCCAGAGCCACGATGACCATCAGCGCCGCGTACACGAGCGGCACCGCGCGCCACCCCTCCGGATCGGCGCCGCCCGCCGTGAAGACCTCGAGCATCCAGGGCGTCAGCAGGGTCGCGACGGCAGAGCCCGCGTTCCCGGCGCCGAAGATGCCCAGCGCCGTGCCTTGGCGCTCCTTGGGGAACCAGGCGCTCGTGTAGGCGACACCGACGGCGAAGCTCGTGCCCGCCACGCCGAAGCCGAGAGAGCCCACCAAGAAGCCCCAGAAGCCCTGCGCCCGGCTGAGCAGGAAGGCGCCCAGGGCCGCCGCCAGCAGGACCGCGCTGAAGACCTTGCGTCCCCCATAGCGGTCCGAGAGCAGCCCTACGGGCAAGCGCAAGATCGAGCCGGTGAGGACCGGGACCCCGAGGAGCCAGCCGATCTCCACCTCGTCGAAGGAGAAGGTGCCTTGCTCCGACAGGTAGGTCACCAGCACCCCGTTCTGCATCCAGAGGGCGAAACAAGCCGTGAAGGCGAGCGTGGAGAGACCCAGCGCGCCGTAGGCTCGTCGTTGGCTGCTGCTACTCATCACCGACGAGGGTGCGGCGCGCGATGTTTCTGATCGGTGAGCGGGTGGTGTTTTCTCGATGAAACGCCGCCGCGCGCAGGCTCACTCTCCGCGCCTGCCGCCATGTCGCGCCCGGCTCGGCGCCGTTTCTCCGTAGTTTCTCCGGCCCGCGCGCGTTGCGGACTCATTTCCGGCGCGGCCGGCCGTATCGCTTCCGTTTCCGTCCCGAGTCGGGAGGCGGACGGCGGGGGGCGGACGCGATGTTTCGTGCAATCGTCGGCGTCGCCGCCCCTCGACGGCGGGCCCCGGATCCATGGGGCTCGTGGGCTCAGCCGCCGTCGCGCGCCTCGGCGCCGCCCGCGAGATCCGCGAGGGGCAGGATCCTGAGGGAGAGCTCGCCGGCGAGGGGGCCCGGGGCGCTGCGCAGCGAGCCGCAGGGGACGCCGTTCACCAGCACCTGATCGTGTCGCACGCTGAGGACGTGCTCGACGCGATCGCCGCTCAGGAGCTCGAGGCGCCCATCGCGCAGACGGACGGGCAGGGGTTCGTCGAGGCGGGGGCTCAGGAGCCGCCCCTCTTCGTCCCAGCGCACGAGGAGCCCCGCGGGAGGAGCATGGAAGCAGCCGCCCTCGTCGAGGCGTCCGACGGACGCGGCGGCGTCGCCCCTCTCTTCTTCCGCGCCGGTCGTGGGTGCGCCCTCGCCGACGACCTCGACGATGAGGGAGCCCGCGGGGGTCAGGGTGAGGCGCAGGGGGAACCACTGGGCCTCGTACCCGGCGGGGCAGCCGCTGAGGCAGGAGAGCGGCCCGTAGTCGATGACCTCTTCATCGACGCGGTGCTCCCGCTCGTCCTCGAAGACATGATCGCGTCGACAGCGGAGGGCGCCTCGCATCTCCACGACGAGGGGCTCGGCGGGCAACCTCAGCACCTGGCTCCGACACTCCGCGGTCCCCCAGGCGGCTTTCGCGGGAGCGCCGCCGGATGCCCCGCAACCGGGCGTGGTCCCCACCACGGCGAGCATCCCTCCGCCGAGCAACGCCACCAGGGCGCCGCGCGCTCGCAGCGACGCCAGCGCGGACGGTGGCTGGAGAGACCGAGACCTCCCGGACATCGCGCGCGAAGGTGCCACGGCCGCCCCGAGGACGCCATCCGAGGCGCTCCTGGCCGCGTCAGGTCAACCCGGGCAGCGGCCCCGTCGCTCCGGACGGGTCCCCGAAGGACTCCAGATCTTCGGCCCCCATGGCGTGGGCGATCGACACGAGGAGCTGATTGTTGTCCCTGCGGTTGGCGCTGAAATCGAGGGACCGCCCCGTACGCACCTTGCCGCCAGCGCTGCCCGCGAGCACGTAGGGCATCAGGGTCAGATCGTGCGTGGTGGACTCACCGATCTCCGACGCGAAGAACACCAAGGTGTTGTCGAGGAGCGTGCCGTCCCCCTCCGCATAGGAGTCGAGCTTGCCCAGGAAGTAGGCGAGCTGCTCCGCGTACCAGGTCTGGATCCGGTTGTACGCCTCGTAGTTCGTGCCGCTCTGGGAGAAGTCGTGGGAGATGGCGTGGTGGTTGCCATTGATGGAGAGGAACTGAAACAGGTGCTCGCTCTCCGCGTAGGACCACTGCAGCGTGATGATGCGCGTCTGATCGCAGGCGAGCGCCGCGGCGGCCAGATCCATCTGGAGCTGCCCGGCTTCGAGGTACTGGTTGTCGACGGCGAGATCGACGTCCACCAGCGTGGGCGCGGCGCAGTCGTCGACCGCGCCCGCGCCGCTCCCGGTCTCGCCCACCATCCGGGACTCGATGGCTCGCACGGCCGCCAGGTGCGCCTCCAGCTTGATCCGATCCTCCGCGCCCACGATCTGCATGAGCCGGTTCGTCTCGGCCATCGTCAGATCGAAGACGCTCTTGCGCTGGGCCCAGAGACGCTCGAGAGCCGGGTCGACCCCGCCCTCCCCCTGTGAACTGCCCACGACGTTGCCGAACAGCGCCGAGAACACCTCCTTGGGATCCTCCCGCGGCGGCAACGGCTGGTTCGAGCCGCTGTAGGCGATGCGTGCCCGCACCTCCGTGTCGCGAACGTGGACCCCCAGCTGCAAGCTCGGGAACGTGGTCGGCGGCGCGAGACGCTCGGCGAGGTACTGGTCGATGGATTGACCGCTCCCCCAGCCGGAGGTGGTGTTCCCGAAGCTCACGAACTCCGTGCCAGGGTTCAGGGGGCGCGCGGTGAGCATGCCGCCGGTACCGCGGGCGTGCTCCGACCCGAGCGTCCCACCCAGGGCCCCGTTCTGCAGGGAATCGTTGAGGCGGATCCCCCGCAAGAACGTCAGCTTGTCCTTGAAGGGTTCGAGGGGCGCGGCGAGCGGTCCGAGCTGGAAGTCCGTCTCGGTGCCCGTGGGCCAGAACAGCTGATTGCGGGTGCCGTTGGGGATGAAGAAGACGACCAACCTGCGGGGCACGTCGGTCTGCCCGACCGCGCGCCGGGCATCGAGGAGCGGGATGGCCGCGGTGGCGGCGAGGCCGCCCCGGAGCAGATTACGTCTCGTGAACCTGAGGGGATTCATCGGTGACCTCGTCCGAATCACGGCTGGATGGGGGGGCGATGGAGGAACGCGTCGGTCTGGGTGATGGCGACGACGAGCTCCTGGAGGTCGCCGCCGGAGGCGTCGAAGGCCTGCTGCAAGGTGCCGAGGGAGCACGCGTCCTCCCGTTCGGCCTCCAGGCGCCCCGACGCGAAACGAAACCACTGCGTCGCCACGCAGTCGCGCACCGTCGAGCTCTGCGCCAGCTTCTCCGCGAGCTCTCGCACGCCGTGAAACTCTCCGGCGAGCGCCGCGTCCGTCGTGTTGACGACCTCGCCGGTGACGTCGATCGTCTGCGCCCCCTCCGTCAAGCGATGACGGCCGATGGCGTCGAAGGACTCGAAGGCGAGCCCGATGGGATCCATCAGCTGGTGGCAGTTGTAGCAGCCCCCACCCGCGTCGAGGTGCGTCGCCGCGCGGTCACGCGCGGTGAGGCCGGCACCGACGTCGGGGGGCGAAATGTCCGCGTCCGGTGGCGGTGGCGGCGGCGGTTGGCAGAGCAGCATGCTGCGCACGAACTTCCCGCGCAGCACCGGTGACGTCTGGTCCGGGTGTCCCTGCACCGACAAAAACCCCGCCTGCGTCAGCAAGCCCGCGCGCCCTTGCTCGGGGGGCAGGTCGACCCGCTGCAGCGCGCCGCTCCCGCCCAGCGGGACGCTGACGCCGTAGATCGGCGCGAGGGACTCGTTCACGAACCCGATGGGCGCGGTGAGCAAGCTCGTCAGGGTGTGATCCCCCTCCCACATCACGTGATCCACGAAGGCGGACAGCTCCGCGGCCATCGCCGCCCGCGCCTCGGTGGTGAACTCGGGGAAGAGCGCGGCGTCCTTGGTGGTGATGTCCAGACGACGCGCGCCCGTCCACTGGCTCACGAAGTTGGAGACCGCCACCCGCGCCTTCGGAGACGTCAACATCTGCCGCGCTCGCGTCGCGATCTGCTCCTTGCTGCCGAGCTCGCCCCGCTCGGCGGCGTCCAACAGCTCGTCGTCGGGCCCCGACGCCCAGATCAGATAGGACAGGCGCGTGGCGATCTCGAACTGGCTCAAGGGGACCAGAGCCCCGTCGCTGGCCTCCGCGCCGCCGGGACTCGTCGTCTCGAGCCGGTAGAGGAAGCTCGGCGACTGCAGCGCCGCGCGGATCATCACCTCGATGCCCTCCTCGTGGCTGCCCCCAGTGCGCCCGACGGCGTAGGCGGTCATCAACAGCTGCTCGTCGCCGTCGGTGACGGCGCGACGAAAGGCACGCCGCCCGAAGCTCCGCGCGAACTGTCGAGCGCACGCCTCCTCGCCGGTGCTGGGCGCGTCGCAGCCCGTGAGCGCCGGAAGATCCGCGACGGCTGCCGCGGCGAGCTTCTCCGCCACGAGCACGTACTTCTCCGCATGCAAGGACGACACCGTGAGCACCGCCGCGTTGTTGTCGAAGCCATTGGTGACCTCGTCGGCGGGCAGCTCCGAGGCCGCGCTGGGATCCACCTGGAGGAGGTCCCGCACGCTGTTGGCGTACTCGAAGCGTGTGAGTCGTCGCAGGGGCGTCCGAGGCACCTGCGCCGTCGGGCACGCGTCCACCCCCGCAGCGCCGCGCTCCGTCTCGTTCTCGCCGCCCGGCGCGCCCTCGTCGACGGAGCACGCGATCCCCAGGACCAACCCGAGGGCAGGCCCACACCATAGAATTCGCCGCATTCCAGGGAGCTCCATCTTCCGAGCCGTCCGTCCGAGCCGAAACCGTGAGCCGAACTCGAAATCCCGACCTCGACCCGCGCTAGCTGGTCCAGCGCGCTCCCCAATCGGTCCACATTTTTATCTCACCCGATCATTCCAACCACCTCGCTCCCCCGTCGCTCACCTCCCCCCCAGTTCCATCCGCTCGCCTCACTCACTTTCCCCGCTTCCGACCACGCACCACGAGCTCCACACAACGCCCCTCCGGCAGCACCAAGCCCCCAGCAAATAGCCACCGCCACCAGCAGCAAGCGCACACATCCCACTCCCCCGTCGCCGGCAGCGAATCACACGAATCACTCACCAGGCCAGGCGACGCCGCGCACCAACGCTTGCCCCCCAGTCAACCACACAAACCACTCAGCGCTGCGCGCTGCACCGCACCACCACCCACCACTCAAAACACATCCCAGAAAATGGTCCGGACGCCCCAAACCTCAGGAACTTTTTTTCTCTCGACCCAGCACGGCGCTCTCCGGCCGCTCCCGCGGACCAGCCCTGTCCGTCCGCCGGAGTCCGGCGCCGTCCACCGTGTCCGGCGCCGTCCACCGTGTCCGGCGCCGTCCACCGAGTAGCCGTCCACCGGACGGCACAGCCACACCGAGCCGCCGCCTCCGCCGCACAGCCCCGCCGAGCGGCCCCGTCACATCACGCGGGCGTCACGCCGCCAGATCGCCGCCGCACTTCCAACACGCTTCGAAGTTGCCCGGGTTGGTGTCACCGCAGCGAGGGCAGACCACGTCCGGCAGCTCCGGGGCGCTCAAAGCGTCCTCCATTTCACGGATACAGAGCTCCGCGGCGGTGACGTCGCGCTCTTCGAGCACACACACCGTCGGGCGGATGGACAAGGGGAGCATCCCGAGGGCCCCCTGCAGAAAGGTGTTCGTCACGGCGCCCGGAATCCCCCTGTCACCGAGGCGCTGCAGCAACAGCTCCGCCTCGATCAAGTCGCGTGCTTGGTAGACGGGGAACATCCTTCAGTATAGCACGCCGACGCGGCGACTTCCGCGCACCGATTTCCGGACCCGCCGCGCCCTCGTCTCGAGCTCACGTCGACGTCACCCGCCCAGGTGCAGGCCGATGAAGGGCCCCACGAAGAACTCGGGGCCATCGAAGAGAGCCACGTCTCCCAAAGCCCCCGCGAAGGCCGCCGCTTCCTGCCCCACCGAGCTCAGATCGGGGGTGACCGTGACGCGATCGACGAGCTCGACCCAACCCATGATGCCCAGGGTGAAGGTGCCCGCCACCGCGCCCACGTCGGCACGCACGATCGGCGCCGCGTAGCGGACGGCGTCTCCATCGACGCTGCTCACGTTCGTGTACACATGGCGGAGCATGGCGCCGCCGCCCGCCCCTGCGCTGAAGCGCACGGCCTTGGGTTTCGTCTTGAAGCGCAGTCCGCCGCCGAGCCCGGCCCCCAATCTTCCGATGTGCATCTGGGAGGCGTAGTCCGGGAGGGGCACCGGCGGCTGACCCGAGACGTCCGCCTCCGTCCAGTCCCCCGCTCCGAGCGCGAAGAGGTCGAAGCCCAGCACCCCCCAGAGCACCTCCAGACGCACGTCCACCGTGAAGCCCATGGGGCGGCTCGCGGAGCACCCCGGCTGCCACTCGTGCTCCGCGGTCGAGAGGGTCGGGCAGGTGGTGGCCCACTCGTGGCTGGGCGCCGTACCGAAGGCAGGTCCCGCGGTGAGCACCAGCGAGATCCCGGACGTCTTCTTGGGGGTCGGATAGCCTCCGACGGAGCCGCCCGCCGTCGACGAGCCGGAGTACGGGGACGCGGCGGCGACCTGAGGCAACAGAAGCATCGATGCGCCGAGCGCGAGAATGCAGCGAAGCACCACAGGGGAGTATCACGCGAGGGGCTGGCCACGGTCAAACCGGCCCGCGTCCAAAGGACGCAGGCGCGCCGGCCGCGAGCTCCGCCCCCTCGGCGTCGATCTCGTTCAACGTGGTCGCGGGGGCGACCTTGGCCTCTTGGGGAGCCCCACCGCAGGAGCGCCACCGCCCTGATAAGCCCTCCTCGGACACCCCTCGGAAGCCAAAGTTCCCGGGGTCGGGGCGCGATGCGCATTCCTCGGCGACGACCGGACTTCGAGGAACGAATCGCTCACGGCGCTGTCGATGAGGACATACACGTCCGCGCCCGGGAGCCCCGCTCCCTGGGAGGACGCCCGTCGACCCCACCACCGTCGCGCCCCGACGCGTGGCTCGCTCGAGCTGCGTCGATCGGGTCGTGATCCGAGAGGAAGCGCCCATGATCCACACCATCACCTCATCGAACGAAAACGTGACCTCCCCGCACGTCGTCGGCGCGGTCCACGACCCTCCGCGTCTCTCCGCTCCGAGCTCCTACGCCCTCGTGCCCGCCGGACCCGAGGTGCCCGCCGCCGAGGTGGAGCTGCCAAACGTCGACGCCATCGAGGTGCTGGTTCTCTGGGGCACGAACGTGCTCCACGTCGCCCACCGGGCGATCACGCAGGGCTTCTTCGTGGGGGACGCCAGCGGGGCGGAGCCCTGCGACTTCGTCCTTCCTCCGGACGTGCTCGGGACCCCGCGCCTGCCCCTCGTGTTGGGCAGCGGCGCCGGTCCCGACGGCGTGGAAGCGCCGGCGCGGCTCGTTTTGCCTCCGGGCGCGACGGGCTCACTGGAGCGCCCCGACGCGCCCTCCCTCGATCTGTCGGCGGCCCTAGCCCAGGGGCGCGCCGCCGACCTCTACGGCGGCTGCGTGGAGGTCCCGCTGCCGGCTGGCGCGCGAGCCCGCGTGGAGCTCGGCGGCCTCGTGTTCCAGATCGCCACGGTCAAGGCGGGCAGGCCCACCAAGAAGAGCATCGGCGCGGTCCTCGACTTCGACGTCGCCGCGTACTTCGGCCTGTCGCTGCTGTCCCTCGGCGGGCTGATCACTGCGCTCGCCTACTTCGCGCCGCCCCTGTCCCTCGACGACGACGAAACCATCTCCAAGGAGCGCTTCTTGCTCCTGCAGCAGTATCTCAGCGCCGCCGCGGAGAGACAGCAGGAGGACCGTCCCCAAGAGGTCGCCCCGGCGGAGAGCGCCACCCCCGAAGGCGGCACCGGCACGCAAGCGGTGGGTGAGTCCGGCGCGTTGGGCAAGGCCACCGCTCCCGCCGCCAACCGCTCCTACGCGCTGCGAGGCCCCGAGGACGAGACGGACCTGCGGCTCGCTCGCGCCGCCGCGCGCGAGGAAGCGCGAAGTTTCGGCATGATCGGCATGCTCCAGAGCAGCGCCGGCGACCCCGCCGCACCGACGGCTCCCTGGGGCGGCGACACGGCCCTGGGCAACGCTGACCTCAGCGCCCAAGGCAACATGTGGGGAGATGATATCGGTGATGCGTTTGGGAGCGGTGGGCTCGGGCTCACGGGCAACGGCGACGGGGGCGGCGGACGGGGCGCCGGCATCGGTCTGGGCGACATCGGCACCTTGGGGCATGGTCGGGGGCTCGGGCCCGGCCAAGGTTTCGGTCCCTACGGCTTCGGACAGAGCGTGGGCCGTCGCGCCGCCCACACGCACGTGGCCTCGGCACCGCGCATCCGTCCTTCCAACACGACGGTGAGCGGCCGCTTGCCTCCCGAGGTCATCCAGCGGGTGGTGCGCCAGAACTTCGGCCGTTTCCGGATGTGTTACGAGCGGGGCCTCACCCGCAACCCCAACCTCGAGGGTCGCGTCGCCGTGCGCTTCGTGATCGGCAGGGACGGCGCCGTCTCGAACGCGGGCAACGGGGGCTCCGACCTCGCGGACACCACCGTCACCAGCTGCGTGCTCTCGGCCTTCTACGGCCTGAGCTTCCCACCACCCGACGGCGGCGTCGTCACCGTCACCTATCCGCTGCTGTTCACCCCCGGTTGAGCGCTGGTGGTCACGCCAGATCCGCGAGCCCGCCCGACCCGGGCTCGCGGTTGCCGATCCCGTCGACGTCGAGGCCCATCAGCCGCGCCACGCTGACGAGCAGGCGCGCGTGCTGCTGTCCGTCGTACTGTAGATAGCGGCCGGTCGTGAGCCCACCCCGGGCTCCGCCAGCCAGCACGAAGGGCACCCGCGTCATCCGATGGGCCGTCGTCCCGAGCTCGCGGCCCCAGACGACGAGGGTGTTGTCGAGGAGCGTGCCGTCCCCCTCGTCGACCGAATCGAGCTTCTCCAGGAGATACAGCACCTGCTCTGCGTACCAGGCGTCGATCTCCTGCAGCTCACGGCGCCGGTCCTGGCCATCGTGGGACATGTTGTGGTGGTCGCTGGTGTGCCCGAGCCAGGTGTGGAGCACGTGGCTGAAGGCGTAGCTGAGCTGCAAGCTGAGCACGCGCGTCACGTCGCAGGACAGCGCCGCCACGGCGATGTCCATCATGTGCCGGATCTCCGCGGGGAAGTCGCCGCCTCGCCCGCTCGTCGCTCCCGGCGCCTCCGGAAGGGTGCAGTTGGCGTTCGGCGAGAGGGGCGGCGAGCCCCCGAGCCTGCGCTCCAGATCGAGGAGCCCCTCGAGATGCGCGTCGAGCTTGTAGCCATCCTCCTTGCCGATGCGGCGCCGGATGCGCGCCAGGTCATCCTTCAGCAAGTCGACGAGGGCCTGCTGCTCGAGCTGGCGGCGCTGCCGAGCGGGATCGTCGGCGACGTCCGGGGTCGATGGGTCGACCCCGGCGAGCAAGCGCTCGAAGGCCGCCCGCGGGTTTGTCTCGGGGTGCAGGGGCGCGTTGTCGCCGGCGTAGATCATGCGGTTCAAGCTGGTGGGGTTCAGGCACTGCACTCCCAGCTCCACCGTGCGGTACGGCGTCTGTTGCTGCGGATCATCGAGAGCGACCTGGTACGGGCAATCGGGGCCGAAGGCCCGGGCGACGATCTGATCGATCGAGGGGCCGCTCCCCCACCCCGTGCGGTTGCCGTTCCCACCGTCGAAGTCCGCGCCCGGTGAGGGCCCGTGGAGGGTCGACGCGGTCCACAAGCCCGCCATCCCGAAGGCGTGGTTCTCCCCAGCGCCGCCCGCCGTCATCGTCAGGCCCCAGGGGATCACCAGCTTGGACTTGAGGGGGTCGAGGGGCCGATGGATCGAGTGCAGCGTGAAGTCTCGCTCGGTCCCCTGGGGTCGCCAGTCAATGGCGGTGTTGTAGTCGAGGGCTGGTGCGCCGTCGGGCGTGAACAACAACAGCAGGCGCTTGGGCCGCAGATCCTCCTGACCCGAGGCGTTGAGCAGCGGGACGAGAGGCCCGAGCCCAAGCCCGAGCCCGAGGCCCTGGAGCATGCGACGGCGGGAAACTCCGAATCGGTGGCTCGGCTTCATCTTCAGTTCTCCTCGGCGGTGGCGCGCACGTGGCGGAAGGCGTCGCTCAGCGCGACCTGGGTCAACAGCGCGCGGATGTCTCCCCCGGAGCTCTGCAGGCGCTCCTGCAAGGAATGGATCGAACACACGTCGTTCTGGCTCTCGACGCGGCCCAGGGCGAACCGAAACCACTGCCGAGACACGCACTCGGCCACTTCGGAGGAGCTCGCCAGCTTACGGGTGAGCTCGATGGCTCCGTCGAAGGAACCCGCCAGATCCTCCCGGACGCCGATGAGCTCCCCGGTAGCGTCCACCGGGCCGAGGCCGTCGATGGTGCGGTAGGCGCCGATCGCGTCGTAGTGCTCGAAGGCGAGCCCGGGGGGATCGATGAGTTTGTGACAACTCGCGCAAGACGGATCGGCGACGTGCTGCGCGAAGCGCTCGCGGGTGGAGTCGACCTCCGTCGGCGTCGGCGGCGCGCCGTCCACGTTCGCTGGGGGCGGCGGGATCGGCTGACACAGGACGTTCTCACGGACGATCATGCCGCGGTGCACCGGCGAGCTCTGGTCGCCGTGGGCGTGCTTCGCGAGGAAGCCCGCCAGGGTGAGGATGCCCGAGCGCTGGGTCGAGTCGAGGGGTACGGGATCCCCCGGAGACGCGCCCGGTGGCCGCTGCACGCCGTAGAGCCGCTCGAGGCGCTCGCCGGGGAAGCCGAAGCTGGCGGTGAGCAGCGTCTCGAGGCGCCCGTCTCCCTCCCGCACGACGTACTCCGCGAACCGGGCCGTCTCTTCGATCATCTCCTCCACCAGAGCCTCGTCGAAGTCCGGATACACGTTCGGGTCCTTGCTCACGTCCACGAGGGAGGTGAGCCCGAGCCATTGCATGTGGAACGACGCGATCGTCGTGGCGGCGCGAGGGTGGGCGAGGAGGCGCTGCACCTGTTGCGCCACGATCCCTTCGTCGGCGAGGGCGCCGCTCGCGGCGAGCTCGAAGAGCTCCACGTCGGGGAGCGTATTCCAGAGGAAGTACGAGAGCCGCGCGGCGAGGCCGAAGGGCGTGATGGGAACGGGGAGGGCGCTCGGCGTGCCCGCCTCCCCCACCTCCACGTGATAGAGGAACGACGGCGACTGCAGCATCGCCTCGATCACCAAACGAAACCCGTTCGCGGCGCCCATGTCTCGGGAACCGAGCTCGTAGAGGCGCACCAGGGCGTCCACCTCCTCTGCCTCCAGGGGGCGTCGATAGGCCCGCTCGCCGAAGGTCTCCACGAAGGTCTCGGCGCAGCTCAGGTCGGCGGCGGCGGCGAGATCGCACGGGACGATCTCCGCCATGCGGGGCTCCACCGCACGGGCGACGCGCGCCGCGAGCTCCTGCGCTTGCTGCACCTGCAGGGAGGTCACCGGCGCGATGGCGTTGCTGTAGAAGGGGCCCATGCGCTCGTCGGGAGAGAGCGTGCGCTCCGCCTCCGCCTCGACGCCGAACAAGTCCCGGATGGTGTTGTCCACCTGCTGGCGTGTGAGCCGTCGCAGCTTGGTGAGTCCCGCGTCGAACCCGGCGGCGCTGCCGCAGTCCTCGATCCGCGGTCCTTCACCCGTGGTCCCACCGCTGGCAGCTCCGCCTCCGGGCCGCGCGGCACCCTCCGCACCGAGCTCCCCGGTGCATCCCTGACCGAGCACGAGGCTCGAAAACACCAACGGCACCGCGAGGCCGCGGCCGGTCTGGATCCTACGCATCATTTTTCGCTCCTCGCTGGCGGTCGCGCGCTCACCGCGCACGCCTTCCCATGGGTGCGAAGAGCGAGATCCTTCATGTGCAGCGGCAGCGTCGTCGACGTTCACTCGACGACGTTCACTCGACGGCGCGCACCGGACGACGTTCGACCGAGGACACGCACGCGACGACGCTCACTCGGCGATGTTCGACTTCACTCGACTTCACTCGACGACGCTCGGCCGCGGACGCGCCGTCGGAGACGCGCAGTCGACGACGTTCGACACGGACGCGCACCCGACGACGCGCACCCGTCCGAAGGACTCAGGGCAGCAGCGGGTACGGCCCCGGCGCGACGGAGGCGTCGTCGATGAAGAGCTCGAAGGGCGACGGCTCCACGTAGCGCGCGGCTGCTCCGACGAGCCACGACACGGGCGCCGCGGCGACGATCTCCTGGCCGCGGACGTCGAGGACGGGCTCTCCGTCCTGCAGGACGGCCAACAGCGGCTCTCCCCCAGCGGATGTGCGCACGAACACCTCCACATGCACCCAACGCGCAACGGGGAGCTCGATGGGCGCGGACTCCGTGATCCAGCCCTCCCCATGCTCGTAGACGCGCAGGCGCGGCGGCGCCCCCTCGGGCGCGTGCACGTTGACGTCGAAGCGATCGAGATCGGGCGCCGCGGAGACCTTCATCAGCGCGAGGTGATGGGCGGAGGGCGCCTCGGGCAAGAAGAACCACGCGCCGAGGGTGCTCTCCTCGACGAAGACGTCCCGCGCGACGAACGCCATCGACAGCTCCCCGTCGATGGGCGCGACGCTCGCGCGCAGGGAGTAGTCGCCCTGGAAGGCGCGCGTCGTGCTGACCTCGAGGGAGCCGCCGCCCTCCGCGTTGTCCCAGCCGGTGCCGTCCCCGAGCCACTGCCCGAAATCGCCGCTCTCGTGATCCGCGGACCAGGTCCCGTCGTCGTCGCCCTCGCGCCCGACGACGACCCGTGGGTCACAGCCCACGACGCAGCCCACGACGCAGCACGCCAGCAACGACGCCCGACACCAGCCGCCGCCCCGGAGGGGACGCGCGGACCGTTCAGGGTGGAGAGGAAGCGCGGAGGGACTCACGTACCCTCTCAGCATACCGCCCTGCCGGGAAGCGGGTCAGGTAGGTCCGTGCCAGCTGCGGGCCGCGGGGATCACCAGCGCGAGCCGCGGCCTCGACGCGCAGAGCCAAGGCCTCCTCCTCGAACGCACCGCTCCCGCTCACCCCTTCCAGGAGCTGGAGCGCTCGCTGCGGATCTCGATCTCGCCGTAGCGCGGTGGCCGCGGCGTGGAGCAGCTCCACCTCCGTGGGCTGGCGTGGGGTCGACGGGGTGGTGCGCGCGCCGCGTTCGGTTGGGGTGCGGCCCGTCGCGGGGCCCAGGGTGCGCGCTGCCGCCTCGCCGGCGACGTTCGCGCGTGGCGCGGCCTTCGGCGCATTGTCTCCCGATGGCTGGGCCTCCGATGGCTGGGCCTCCGATGGCTGGGCCTCCGATGGCTCGGTCCACGACGGCTCGCGTTCGGAGGGATCCGAGGGCGAGGGCTTGCTCTCAAGGCGTGGGGACGGCGCCGGGTCGTGCGCGGACGGCTCGACACGCGGCGCAGCGGACCTCGATCGCTCCGACGGCGGCTCCCCCGCGTCCACGCCGTGCTCCGTCGCCGTCCACCAAGCGGATCCAGCCGCAGCCGCAGCGACGCCGACTCCTGCCAGGATCGCGATCCCCACCGCGCGCGCCCCCCACCCACCTCGGAAACGGGGAACCCCGCGTCTCCCGCCGGAGACCGGCGCAGCGTCGAGGGCTCGCCGGACTCGCTGCAGGCGCGCCTCGGACGCCGCCAGCGGCCGCACCCGCCTCAAGACCTCCTGCGCCCTCTCGGTGGCCACGTCCGGTGCTTCGCTGTCGATGAGGCGCTTCATGGCGCTTCCCCCTGGGGTCCATCCGCGGTGAGCTCCGCTACGAACCGCACGAAATCCTTCCGGGCGTGGTGGATGCGTGTGTACACGGTGTTGACGGGGACATCCTCCAGGAGAGCGATCTCCTCTCCCGAGTAGCCCTCCACCTCGAAGAGGTAGAAGGCGGCTCGTCGCTTGGGGCTCATGCGCTCGAGAGCCCGCTGCAGGACACGCTCCGCCCGGCGTCGCTCGAGGCTCTGCAGGGGATCGCCCTTGCCCGCGCTGAGCGAGTCCGGCTCCTCGCTGCTCCGTGAAAACAACCTCCGGAACCATGCCCGCCGCCGGTGATCGGAGGCCGTGCGCTGGGCGATGCGGTAGAGCCACCCTGGGAGGTTCTGGCCATCGAAGTCGTCGAGCTTGCGCCGCACCACGAGGAACGTCTCCTGGGCGAGATCGTCGACCTCCGCCATGGGGCAGCCGAAGGCGCGGAGCCAGCGGCACACCTGGTGGAAGTACGTGGAGTAGGTGTGATCGAAGTCCGGCGCGCCGCGCGCAGGGCTCGCGAGGGGATCCGACTCCTCGAGGGCTCGTCCAGGCGAGGGCTCGCGTCCGCCCTCGGAGCCTGGGTCCGTCAAGGACATGAGAGGAGCCTCCATCTAGGGTCCATGGGGAGCGCCGCGCGAATCCTTCAAAGCGCGCCCGTCGTTCGATCCCAGGCACGCTCGACGCCGAGATAGGTGCCCAACCACCACCGCGGGCTCGCTCCCAGGTCCCGATCGGGTTCTACCCAAGCCTCATAAGCCCTCGGAAACACTGCGGCTCGCGCCTCGAAGACGATCGCCCACCCCGAGACTCGCAAGCGACCGGTGGCCGCCCCGACGGCGCCGACGTTCCAGCGCCAGCCTCCCGTGGCGCCCGGGGTGTCCACGCCCTGAAACTGCAGGCCCTCCACGGCCAGGCCGAGCCCCGGACCGAGCTGGACATTTCCGAGCTCCCACAGGTGAGCGCCCGTGAGAACGGCGGGGAGACGGAGCAGCCGAAACCTCCCCCCGTCGCCGTCCGCCCCGAGGGTGACGGGGGCGACGACGCCGAGGTTCAGCCCGACGCGCCAGGGAGCACGGGACAGGATCCCTCCGAAGGACGCCGCTGGCGTCGGCGGCAGCTCCCTCGCGTGCTCGAGGCCGCCGAGCAGCTGGAGCAGGAGCTCCGTGTCGGGTGCTCCCGCGGGGCCCGCGGACGCAGCGTCTGCCGGCGCGGTGTCTCCTGGGGGCGTCTCGTCGGCGCGTTGCCCTCCCTCCGTGCGCATTCCGAGGACGATGAGGACCGCCGCCGCGCGAGCCCGCTCGAGGCAGTTTCGGTCCGGGTCCTCCACCTCCCGAGGTTCTCCCGTCACCAGCACCGCGTAGCGGGGCCCGAGATCGACCACCGTGGCGATGATTTTTTCCGCGCCCCCTTCGGCCGGCGGGGAGTCGGCCAGGAGCGGTTCGAGCTGAGCCTCCAGGAGCGCGGCGTCGGGACACCCGGCCCCCTCCGCCCGCACCTCGAGGAGGGGAGAAGGCGCCGCGAAGCTCTCCTCTGCGGCTCTGCTCTCCGACGGGAACGCCCAGGGCACGAGCGGCAGGCCCCCGACGACTCCCCACAGGAAGCGCCGGCGCGCTCGGGGCCAAGGGGAGCTCGGGCAGGGCACCACGGGCACTCTGGTTTCACGGGGTTCGCGAAGTCAACCCGCCGGCCGCGCTCCCGTCCCCACCCTCACCGCCCCCCCTCGCCGCTCATGGGCAAGCGGACGCGCCACCGCGCACGCACCCCAGAGGAGCGCGCTCCTGGTTCCGGCAGGCCCGACGCGCGGGCTTCGAGATCCACACACTCCGATTCAACGGGGAGCGCTCCGCGAAACCTTCAATCCTCTACCCACTTTCACCCGGCCCGCATGGCGGCGACGTAAGCATCCAGGGTACACGGCGGCTCGAGCGCGAAGGTGTCGGACAACACCACGAGCTCCGTCACGCGATCGATCCGGAAATTGCGAAAGTCGTCCCGGAGCTCGCACCAGGCGCCCAAGGTCCAGGCGCCTCCCCAGAAGTAGAGCCCCAGCGGCCGCACCGTGCGACGCGACTGCGCCCCGGCGCGATCCTCGTACAGGAACGACACCCGCCGTTGAGCGTTGATGGCGCGCCGGAGCGGCCCGAAGGGCGCCAGTCGCTCCCGCCGTGTCTCGAAGGAGAGGCTGAACAGCGCCGTGCGATCGAGGTGCGGCCGCTCCTCGGGCGACACGACGGCGTCGATCTTGTCGAGCACGGCACGCGCCGAGCGCCGCAGATCGTCGTCCGCCCAGGTCTCCACCAGACGCATGCCCAGGACCAGGGCCTCCACCTCATCCGGAGTGAACAGGAGCGGCGGCAAGCGATAGCTCGGGTCCAACCGGTAACCGACGCCCGCCTCTCCCGCGATGGGCACGCCGGAGGCCACCAGGTCGGCGACGTCCCGGTAGACCGTCCGCGCCGACACCTCGAGCTGCTCGGCCAGCTGCTGCGCCGTCACCTGGCGGCGACGGCGCAGCACCCCCACGATCTGAAAGAGCCGATCAGCTCGACGCATCCTCCATGGGCTTCTCATCCAGCACGTGGAAGAAGTCCAGGACCACGCCGGTGGGGTCCACGACGTGGAAGCTTCGCCAATTCCAGGGCTGGTCGCGCGGCTCGTCGAGGATGCGCACGTCCGGAAAGGCGCGCAGCCTGCGATGGAGCTCGTCCACGTCCGGGGTCGGCACGCCGAGGACGACGCCGGCCCCGGCGAACCCCCGGCAGCGGTGCTCCTGGGTGGGCTCGGGGCGGACGAAGGCGAGCTCCGGCCCCGTATCACACTGGAAACTGACGTACTCGTCGGAGTCGAAGGTCTGCTTCCAACCGAGTCGCTCCCCGTAGAAGCGCCTCGCGCCGTCGAGGTCGTCGGTGACGATCCGCGGAAACAGTTTCGTCGGGGTCTCAGGGCGGGTCATCCCAGCCCCCCTCGAGTCCTGGACTTCTTCCCTCCGAGCGGAAGCTCGCTCCTCCGAGGACGCCTGGGTCATGGTTCGTTCGTTCATGCCTCCCCTGTAGCCGGAGCCTCCTGACAGCCTGGTGTCAGGAGACACCAGGCTGTGACGGCGATCAGGGCCCGGGGAGCGAACCGGAGGCGAACCAGAGGCGAACCTGGCCGCCGGCCTGCCTCTACACCCGCGATCCTCACATCCCGCTCCGCAAGCGGTTCCCGGTGGTCGGCGCAAGTGGTACCTTTGCGCCACTTTGCCCCCCGTTCGTCGCACCCTGCTTCAACGTGTGTTGCCCTGCGGGTTTCTCGCCCTGGGCATCCCGATCGCCTGTGGGCCGCTCCTCGGCCTGGACGAGTACGTCGTGGAGGAGGCCGCGAGCGGCGGAAGCCCGGGCTCTGGAGGGGGCGCAGCGGGGAGCCCCGACGGGGGCGGCGGCACCACCTCCACCGGAGGGGCAGCCGGGACGGGAGGCAAGCGCGACGGCTCCGGAGGCCACATGGGCGGCTCGGGAGGAGACTGCTCCGCCGAGCCGTGTGGGCCCGTGGAGTGCGTCGACACGGCCCCGGGAGCGCAGCTCGACGACGGCTGCGACGAGGCGGCGCCCATCTGCGACGAGCGGGGGATCCCGACCTGTGTCCAGTGCCTCCGCGCCGTGGACTGCGACGACGGCATCGAGTGCACCGTGGATCGCTGTGAAGAGGGCGTGTGCGTGTCCACGCCCAGCGACGCGCTGTGCGGCACCGGAACCTGCCAGCCCGAGCTCTGCGACTCCGATCTGGGGTGTCTTCAGGAGCTCACCCTGATCGACGACACGGCCATGTACGGCAACGGCAGCTTCGAGCACGGCGCCATCGACGGGAACGGACAGGGCCCCCCCCCTTGGACGTACAACGCCGCTTGGAACCTCGTGTACGATTGCGCGGAGACGGACGGTTGCCAAGGCGCCCTGGGCGCCAACCTCCTCACCCGGGCCAGCCATGGGGCCCGCGTGCTCTGGATGGCGGGAGTGAACGACCACGTCGACGACACGTCCCAGCACCTCACCCTGCCGGCCGGCGCGCGCGTCCTCCGGGTGCGCGCGGACACGAGCTTGCAGACCGAGAGCGCCACGCCCACCAACGAGGACGTGCTCGAGGTCTGGCTCCTCGATGCCGTCGGGGCTCCCCTCCAGCCCACGCCCCTCTGGCGGCGCACCGCCGAGGACGCCAGCACCGACAGCAGCGCCTGGACCACCGACGGCATCGACGTCGACGTCGACGTCTCCACCCTGACGAGCCCCGAGGTGCGCATCTCCTTCCGGTCCTTCACCGACGACTCGTCGATCACCGACTTTTTCCTCGATCGCATCCGTGTCACGACCTTGGTGTGCCAATGAGGGGTGTGCCAATGAGGGACGCGCGGCAGTGAAGGACGCTCAGCCATGACGTTGGACCGTGCCCCCGCATCGACCGACCCGAAGCTCTCCGCGGGCGTCGTCCTCGCGGACAAGTACCGCCTGGAGCGGGAGCTCGGGCGAGGCGCGATGGGGACCGTGTGGCGGGCCACCCACGTGACCCTCGAGCAGGTCGTGGCCATCAAGATCATCTCCCGGGAGCACTCCGCCTCCGCCGAGCTCCGCCAGCGGGTGAGCACCGAGGCGCGGGCCGCCGCCAAGCTCCGCTCACGCCACGTGGTCGGCGTCTACGACCACGGCGAGACCGAGGACGGTCTGCCCTTCATCGTCCTCGAGTACCTCGAGGGCGAGACCCTGGAGGATCGCTTGACTCGGGAGGGACCCGTCCCCTTGCGGGACGCGGTGCGGATCGTGCGGCACGTGGGGCGCGCGCTGAGTCGGGCGCACGCCCACGCCATCGTGCACCGCGACCTCAAGCCCGCCAACATCTTCATCACCCGCACCGAGGACGACGAGCGGGACGGCTGGCTCGCGAAGGTCCTGGACTTCGGCGTCGCGAAGATGAACTACAGCGGGAAGACCGCGACGAAGACCGGCGCGCTCATCGGCACACCGCTGTTCATGAGCCCCGAACAGGTGCGTGGCGCGAGCGACATCGACCATCGCGCCGACCTCTACTCCCTGGGCATGGTGTTCTACACCATGATCACGAGGAAGTACGCCTTCGACGGCGCCACCTTCGGTGACCTGCTCATCTCCATTTGCACCGACCCCCTGCCGAGCCTTCGGGAGGAAGCGCCCTGGGCGTCCGACGAGCTGGAGGCATGGTTCCAGCGGGCCTGCGCTCGGGCGCCCGAAGATCGCTTCGTCGACGCAGACGAGATGGTCGAGGCCCTCGAGGCGGCGGCGGAGTTGACCGATCTGCGCCCCTCTCTCGCCGAAGGGACTGGCGGCCGCCCGCTGGGCGCCGACGCACCGACCACCACGGCCAAGGGGCACCCCGCCCCAGACGCACCCGGGCGGCCGCGGCCCTCCGGAAGCACCGCGCCTCCCGACAGCACCGTGTCCCCCGGAAGCACCAGGCCCTCCGAGAGCCCCGTGTCCGCCGGAGGCGCCGTGCCTCCCGGACGCGCGGTGTCTCCCGATAACACCACGCCTCCCGCAAGCACCACGCCTCCCGCAGAGCTGACCAACTCGAGCATTTCCAGCCCGGGAGCGGCGATCACCGTGCACCTGCCCCCGCCGCATCGGTCTCGCACCCCCTGGGTGATCGGGACGGGCGTGATCGGCGCGGGCGTGGTCGCGGCGGGGCTCGGCGTGGCCCTGAGCAGTACCCCGAGTCGGACGTCGGGCGGTGCCCTCGGGGGGACCACCGAGGACACGGAGCTCACCACCTCCGCCCAGGGCGCAGTGAGCGCCCCATCACTGCTCGATGAGGACGACCCCGCGAAGTCGGCCTCCCCACCCACGAGCCCGCCGGACCCCATCCCTGCGGCCCCTCCCCCTGCAGAGGCTGCCCCTGCGGAGGCTGGCTCAGACCCCGCCGTCGAGGCGCACGCAACGACGAACGCGGCCCTCGCCGACCCCACGGCGGTCGACAACTCCCCGCGCCGGGCGACACGGGTCCCGCCCGCGCCCGGAGCGCCCCAGACGAGCACTACCCGCACCGTGAGCGCCAGGACGGCCCGGCCTGCCCGGCGAGCCTCCACGGCGGATCTCCCCGCGACGCAGAGTCCCGCTCCCGCGGAGCCCCCTCTGAAGGCGACCGCGACGGGTGCAGCTCAGAAGGCGAAGACCGAAGCTCCCCCCTCGCCGGCTCCAACCGCTCCCCCTCAGGCCTCGCCAGCCAAGGCTCCGCCAGGCCAGGCCCCACCCCCCAAGGCACCGTCGCCCGCTCCGAGCGCTCCTCGCTTGCCCGATCTCGGCTTCTGAACTTTCGCCCCATGCGCTCTGCTCGATCCTCCTCGCCGGTTTTCGCGCGTTCCCGTCCACGCCGCCTCGGCGCCGCGCTGCTCGCTCTGGGAGCCCTCACCTCGGCGCACGATCTCCTCGCGGACACCCCCGCCGAGAACAAAGCTGCCGCCCGCAACCTCGCGCTCCAGGGAGTGCAGCTTGCCGAGCAGGGCTCCTGCGAGGAGGCGATCCCCTTGTTCATGCGAGCCGAGGCTCTCTTCCACGCGCCCACCATCCTCGCGAGCCTCGGCGAATGCCAGGTGCGCCTCGGGCGGCTCGTGGAGGGCACGGAGACCCTCCGCCGGGTCGTCCGCGAGAAGCTACCGCCAGACGCCCCTGACGCCTTCTTCGACGCCCAGAGGAGAGCCCGTGCTCTCCTCGAAGAGCACGAACCTCGCATCGCGCAGCTCACCATCGACGTCGAACCGGCAGGCGTCGGGCCGCGCCTCCACATCGATGGTTCCCCCGTCTCTGCCGCCTTCATCGGCGCTCCCCGCCCTACGGATCCCGGCGCCCACCTCGTCGAGGTCTTCGCGGAGGGGCACCAGGCGACCCGAGCCGAGATCCATCTCGCGGAGGGAGCTCGAGAGACCCTGCGGCTCACGCTGTCGCCCCTCCCCAACAGCACACCTCCTCCGAGCGATCTCCCGGAACGCTCCGCCCCCTCGACACAGCGCTTCCTCGGCTACGTGAGCGTCGGCCTCGGCGGCGCGCTGTTGACCGCCGGGGCCATCACCGGCGTCCTGGCGCTCGGCAAGGAGAAGGATCTTCAGCAACGCTGCCCAGGAGGGCGCTGTCCTCCGGGTGAACGCGAGACCCTCGATGAGGCACACACCCTGGCGACGACGGCTTCTTTCGCCACCATCGGGGGCGCAGCCTTCGGTCTCACGGGGCTGGTGCTCCTGCTCACCGCAGCAGCCGAGGACCCCGAGGCGAGCGGCGCGCAGCCTTCCCACGCGGGCGGCGCGACCGCGCCCCCCGTCGGACGCGTCGTCCCCTGGCTCGGCTGGGGCGCCGCGGGCGTCACCGGCACGTTCTGATCCATGTTTCGGTGTCCTCACTGCACGCAGCGCTCCATCCCGAGGTGGCGCGGCGCGATCTGCTTCCCGCGCTTTCCGGCGACGTGCCCACGCTGCGGCGGACGTTCCAAACACGCGCCCACCGCCGGCTGGCTGTCGGGTGCCACGCTGATCGTCCCCTTGGTGCTCCTGAAGACCTACTCCGGGCCAGCCCTCTCCCCCGGCACCTTCTACGCGATCGCGGCCGGATACTTCGCCTTCGCCATGGCGCCCTACTGGTTCGTGCCCCTCGTGCCCGTCCGGAGGGAGGACAGCGATCACATCGTCACCCGGCTCCGTCGCCATTGGCTGCGCTTCCGCCGTCGGGGCCCCAAGCACCCCGACGAGCCGGGCCCTGACTATTTCCTTTGAGCCCTGCCCGACCTCCGCATCGCCACAGGGTGGGCTTCACGGACTGGTCGTCTCGGCCCCTCGACGTCCCCCCTCGAGCCGTCAGCACCAGCGCGTCCGCACGCGGTAGGTCACCTTCGTCTTGCCCCGCGCGGGGACCTTCACGTCGAAGGTGAAGGTGTTCGCGTCCTTGCGCTGGTGGGGATGTGACTCCTCCAAAATCGTCCAGTCCCCCCCCACGGGCTCGAAGATCTCCACCTGCGTGGCCTGATCCTTGTGGTTGCGCAGCTCGATCTCCCAAGAGCTCTCGCTGCTACACGTCCCGAGGCTGCTCCAGCGCGTCTGCTTGCGCTCCCCCACCACGTCGAAGGCCTCACCCATCTTGATGCGCACCTCCTCGTCCCGCGGCGTGTGGTCGATGGCGTCCTCACCGATGAACTGCTGGGAGCCGCTCTTGTCTGCCTTGTACACTCGCACCGTGCCCTTCGGCAGCGGCATACCGAGCCCGTTCGCCTGACTGTTCTTCAGATCGAGGTAGACGCCCACCTTCTGGTTGCTCTGCACCTGCCCGTACTGCCCCCGATACCAGTACTGCTGCCCGTAGAAGATGAGCTTCTTCTGGATCCGGGCGTTCTTGGCCTCGAGGAGCGCCACCTGCTTCTGCTCGTTGTCGCGCACGTCCGTGGGCTGTTGCAGCGTGTAGAGGTGGTACTCGAAGAACGCCTCCTCCCGGAAGCCGGTGGGCGCGGGCGCAGGCGCGGCCATGGCCTTGTACCTGACGTCGGGACGCTCTGGAGCGCTCACCCGCTGCACGTCACCAGCCACCAGCTTGAGTCGCGCGTTCTCGTAGCTCGCCCCGGATCGGTTCTCGAGGGTCACCCAGCCCGTGAGGGCACCCCCGGTCTCCGCCTCGTTCACCACGAGCACGTAGTCCGCCTTCCAGTTCATCCCCTGGGTGAGATACGTGACCTCGAGCTGCTGGCGGGCTTGTTTGCTGTCGAGGAGCCACACCAGCGTCGGCTTCGCCATCAGGTTCTCCGGGACGCTCGGGAAGGAGAAGCGTCCGGGGAACCCGTAGGTGACCTCCCCGTTCATTTCGATGACGGGTTGCCCGCTCACGAAGGAGAGGATCCGCGCGTCGAAGCTGTCCTCGCGCCCGAGCCGCTCGTTGTAACGATGGATCCGCACCTTCTCTCCGACGTGCTTCTCCAGGAGCTTCTGGGGCGTCAGCAAGTCGTAACGGTAGTTCTGCTCCAGGACTCCGAGGGACTGGGCGTCCCCCAGGGACCGGATGTGGACCGTCTCCGGCTGGATCGTCGCGGCGACGTCTCGAAACTCGAGGGGCACCCTGCCGGTCCCCACGGCGACGTCGCGCACCTCCCGCACGAGCCCAAAGTTCCCGTTGTAGACGGTGATGCTCACCTCCCGGCGATCCGCGGCGCTGGAGCTCTGTGCGGCGGCGGTCCCCGAGGAGGCCAGGAAGGAAGCGCCGAGAAGAAGCGTGAAAAATGATTTGTGCGTGCTCATATCAACACCAGCGAACCCGAACTCGGTAGGTGATCGTCTCTCGGCTCCGCGCCGCTACCGGCACGTCGAAGGTGAAGGTGCGGGCGTCCTCTCGTTCGTACGCATGACTCGACTCGAGGATCTCCCAGTCGCCGCCTACGGGCTCGAAGACATCGACCCGAACCGGCTCGTCCTTGTGGTTCCGTAGCTGGATCTCCCAGGCGCTCTCCGACTGGCACGAGCCCAGGGCCTTCCAGTGGGTCTGCTTGCGTTCCCCCACCACGTCGAAGGCCTCGCCGAGCTTGATGCGGATCTCTTCGTCTCGGGGCGTGTGATCGATGACGTCCTCGCCGATCAGCTGGCGGGCTCCCGAGCTGTCCTCCTTGTACACGCGCACGGTGCCCTTCGGGAGCGGCATCCCCAGGCGGTTCTTCTCGGTGTTCTGCATGTCCAGATAGACGCCCACCTTCTGGTTGCTCGTGATCTGACCGTGCCGACCGCGATAGTACCAGTCGCCCCCGAAGAAGATGTGCTTCTTCTGGACGCCGACGCCGTGGCCCTCGAGCAGGGTCACCTGCTTCTTCTCCTTGTCGCGCAGATCCGTCGGTCGCTCGAGGGTGTAGAGGTGATATTCGAAGAAGCTCTCCTCCCGGAAGCCGCGCCCGGCCCCATCGTCGGCGACGGCCATCTCGAGCATGTCGTACACCTCCGGAGCGGGCGGGCGCACCCGCTGCACGTCGCCCGCGACCAGCTTCAGCTCCGCGTTCTCGAAGCTGGCACCGCTCTCGTTGGTGAGGGTCACCCACCCGGTCAGGTCACCTTGCCGATCCTTCGCGTCGAGGACGAAGACGTAGTCCGCTTCCCAGCTCAAGTTGCCCGTGAGATACGTCACCTCGACCCGCTGCTCCGGCCGCGAGCTGGCGAGCTGCCAGACCAGCGTCGGCTTGGAGATCAGATCGTCGGGAACCGACGGGAACGCGATGCGCCAACCGACGCCCTGGGTCACCTCGCCGTCGACGCGTAGCACCGTGCCCCCTTGCACGGAGAGGATCTCGGCCTCTTTCTGCTCCTCCGTCCCGAGGGTCTCGTTGTAGCGGTACACCTTGACCCGCTTCCCCACGTGCTTCTCGAGGAGCTTCTCCGGGGTGAGCAGATCGTAGCGGTAATTCTGCTCGAGCACGGAGAGGGCAGCGGGGGCGTCGACACCGCGCAGGTGCACCGTCTCCGGCTGGATGTGAGCGGAGACGTCACGGAACTCGAGTTCGACCCTGCCGTCGCCCAGGGGCACCTTCCGGATCTCCCGCACCAGCCCGAAGTTCTGGTTGTAGACGGTGATGCTCACCTTCTCCCGCTCGCTGGCCGCGCTGCTCCGCGCCACCGCGGGCCCGTCAGAGGCCGTTGGGGCCGCCGCGGGTGGCTTCGAGCAGCCCCACAGCGCAGCGCACATCCCGCCAATCGCCCATCGTCGCCAGTGTCGCATCGCCAATCTTCATCCTCGCGCCATGTACGGCCCGAGGCATTGGACGTTCCTCGGGCGTGAAAGTTGTACGGAAAGCGAACGGGGTGGTCGCGGCACCCTACACCGCCTGCGTCCGCCTCGATACCTGCGGTCCCACGGAGCCGGCCCTCGGAGAGGTCGGGCCCCGCACCCGCCCTGGGACGATCGCCCACACCGTCGCCCCCTGGCCGAGCGCCTGTCGAGGGCGCCGGAACTCAACGCGCCGAGCCGCTTGGCGATGGGTTGCTCGAGGATGAGTCCCCTGCTCCTGCCTGCTCGAAGGGGGTGAGCAGCGCCGCGCGCACCGCCCGCTCATCGGGCGCGTGGGCCAGCACGGTGACGTGATCCCACCCCTGCAAGCGGGTGTTCCCCTTGGGCACGACCACCTCGTTGCCGCGGGTGATGAGCGCGATCACGGCCCCCTCGGGGAGCTCCAGGCTCCGGATGCGCGGCCCCTGGACGCCGCTCGGCCCCGGCAGGTCGATCACGATGAGATCGTAGTCGGTGGGGCGCATCGTGATGAGCTCGAGGTTGAACAGCGGCCGCGGCCGCGACGGCTCCGCCAAACCGAGCCACCGGGCCACGACGCCGAGGGTCGAGCCTTGGACGAGGATCGACAGCATGACCGCGAAAAAGACCAGGTCGAAGATCTCCTGACCGATGGGGAGTCCCGCGGCGGAAGGGTACGTCGCGAGCACGATGGGGACGGCGCCGCGCAGTCCCGCCCAGGCGGTGAAGAGCTTGTACTTGAACCCGAAGCGCATCCCGACCGTACCGATGAACACCGCCACCGGCCGGGAAACGAACGTGATGAGCAGAAAGAGAATCGTCCCGTCGAGCCATAGATCCGTGAAGCGGCTGGGATAGACGAGCAGGCCCAGCATCACGAAGAGGCCGATGTTGGCGATGGTCGAGAAGGCCTCCGAGAAGTTCGCCACGCCCTGCTTGTGGACGAAAGGGCGGTTGCCCATCACGAAGCCGGCGGTGAACGCCGCGAGCATGCCGCTGGCGCGCACCGCCTCGGCGATGCCGTAGGTGAGCAGGACGACGCCGAGGAACAGAACGTAGTAGTAGCCTCGGTCGTCGGTCCTCAGTCGGTTGATGAGCCACAGGCTCCCGCGCGCGAGCGCGTATCCCACGAGCGGCCCAGCGCCGAACTTCCAGAAGAAGGCGAGGACGGTGGATACCCCGCCGGACTCGCCGGAGGCGAGGGCGGCGATGGCGACCAAGGTGAGGAGGATCGCCATCGGGTCGTTCGCGCCGCTCTCGATCTCGACGGTCGATGAGAGCTTCGACGGCAAGGACTGGCGCCGCAGGATGGAGAAGATCGCCGCCGCGTCCGTCGACGAGACGATCACCGCCAGCAAGAGCGAACGCTCGACGCTCCACTCCAAGCCCCAGCGCAGCGCCCCGAAGGTAACCCCGGCCGTGAGGAGCACCCCCCAGGTCGCCAGCCCGCCCGCAGGCAGCGCCACCGCCCGAAAGTCCTCACGCTTGGTGGAGAAGCCGCCTTGGAAGAGGATGAACACCAGGGCCATGTTGGCGACCTGGTTGGCCAGCATGACGTCGCTGAAGTCCCAAACCCCCAGCACGTCGCTGCCGAAGATGATGCCCGTGGCGAGAGCGACCAAAATGACCGGAACGCTCCATCGCTCGAGCCAGACCGCCGCCAGGACGACCAGGATGAGGAGCACGGGCGCGACGATGTAGGCGACGTCCAAACGACCTCCAAGCACCGGCAAGGCCGCGAGGCGGCCCGTCCAGGGCCCCCCGTCGGTCTACCTGCCCCCGCAAGGTGAGTGAGTTCATAACCGGCCGGGCGGGCCCCCCGCAACACACCTCGGCGCCCCGCTGGAAAACAGCCGGTGGCCCTGGAGCGGCGCTCAGGTCACGACCGCGTCTCGTGCGGCCAGGGTGTCGGCGAGGGCGTGGAGCGCATCGACGGTCGTGAAGACGCCGACGACCTTGTTTCGTTCGAGGACGACGGCGGAGCCGAGCTTCCGGGTCGCCATGGCGCGCGCCACCTGCGCGAGGGGGGCATCGCGAGCCACCGAATAGACGTCCTGGCTCATCGCCTCTTCCACGGACAGCTCGTCCGCGTGGACGCCGGGGAGGGTCTCCATCAGGTGGAGGTCACGCAGGGACACCACCCCGACGATGCGCCCCGCCCGCAGCACCGGGAGGTGCCGGATGTCGTGACGGTGCATGATCTGATGGGCTGCGCTGAGCGGCTGATCACTCCCGATCGTGTAGGGACTCGGAGTCATGTAGCGCTCGATGGTCACGTCGATGGAGTTGCTCATGACGACACTCCAGCAAGATCCGTGCACACGCAGCACGACGGAGAGCGACGGCGCCTCGCTCGGCGAACGCGCAAACCGTGCGCGCTCCACTCCGGAGGTGCAGGACCTGCGGCTGGTCAGAGGTCGACGCGCATCCCTCGCGCCGCGGAGAGCACCTCCACCCCCGTGAGCTCCGGCGCCAGGCGCTCGGCGAGAGCCCGGCGTGCGCCATTCTCGCCGTGGACCAGGATGACGCGCCGCACGTCTCCGGCGCGCGCCGTCGCCCGAGCGAACTTCACCAGATCGTCGGAGTCCGCGTGGGCCGAGAGGCCCTCGAGCACGTGCACCTGCGCCCGCACTTCCCGCTCCACGCCGAACACCCGCACCGAGCGCCGCCCTTCCACGAGGCGCCTGCCCAGGGTGTGCTGGGCCATGTACCCCACGGAGATCACGCTGTTCCTGGCGTCGCCGAGGCCCTGGCTCAGGTGGTGCAGGATGCGCCCTCCCTCACACATCCCCGAGCCCGCGATGACGATGCACGGCTCACCGCTCGCTTGCAACGCCTTGGACGACTCGATGTCCGACACATAACGCAAGCCGGGCGGCGAAAAGGGGCAATCCCGCCCGAGCACACGCCGGCGCACTTCGGCGCTGAGCACCTCCGGGTGCAGCTTGTAGATCTCCGTGATGGCGATCGCGAGGGGGCTGTCGATGTAGATGGGGACCCGCGGGATGGCGGCGCGATCGTGCAACCGCTCCAAGGCGAAGAGCACCTCCTGAGCGCGCTCCAGGGCGAAGGTCGGGATGAACACGCGTCCTCCGCGCCCGATCGTCTCCTGCACGATCTCTCCGAGCCGATCGTCGAGATCGCTGATCGGGGGATGGGTGCGGTCCCCGTACGTGCTCTCCATGATCAAGAGATCGACGCCGGACACCAGCTCCGGCGCCTCCAGGAGAGGCAGCTCGTGACGCCCCAGATCCCCGGTGTACAGCAAGCGCAGGCGGCGACCGCGCTCCTCCACGTCCAGCTGCACCAGCGCCGACCCCAAGACGTGCCCGGAGTTGTGGAAGGTCAGGTTCACGCCCGGCGCGATCGGCAGCGGGCGATGCAGAGGGAGCGTGAAGATCTGCTGGATGGCGCGCTGGGCGTCGTCGACGTCGTAGAGCGGCGCGATCCGCTCACGACTCCCCTCGCGCTCGAAGCGCTTGTTCAGGTAACGCGCATCCTGCTCCTGGATCATCGCCGCGTCGCGCAGCATCACGCTGCAGAGGTCCCGGGTGGGCGCCGTCGCATACACGTTGCCGGTGAACCCCCGCTTGACCAGCGTGGGGATGTTCCCGCTGTGATCCAGGTGAGCGTGGCTGAGCACGAGGGCGTCGGCAGCGACGGCCCAGTCGGGGGTCTGCCGGTTCAGCCGATTCGCCTCGGCGCGGCGCCCTTGAAAGAGGCCGCAGTCGAGCAGGACGTCGTGCTTGTTCACGCTGAGCCGGTGGAGAGATCCGGTGACCTCGTCCGCGGCGCCATAAAACTCGAGGTACACGGCGTCAGGACCTCTCGCTCTGGAGGACACGCGCCCTCTTCCCGCGAGCGCAGGGCTCTCCGCGGGTGCGGGGCGTACGGCGCGGGCCTGCGTCGGAGGAGCGGGCGTCGCCGGGGACCGGCGGGGAGGAGCCTACGCCGGAAAGCGCGTGGGGAGGGGGCTTGCGCATCGGCTCATCATTGTAGCGGTTCGCCCGGCCCAGGAGCCAGGGCAAGCCGCCACCGCGCCGCGCGAGGTGCGGGAGCACGACGTTCACGCCACACGACGTTCGAGAGACCTCACTCCCCTCGCTTCGTCTCGATCCGCACCTCACCGCGCAGCGTACGGTGCACGGGGCACTTGTCGGCGATCTCCAGCAGGCGCTCGCGCTGCTCGTCCGTGAGCTCCCCCTCCAGCACGAGCTCTCGCTCGATGACGTCGATCTTCGCGCCGTCCTGCTCGCACCCTTCGCAGTCCTCCACGTGCCGCTTCTCGTGACGCAGGGCGACGGTGGTGCCCGTCAACGGCCAACGCTTACGCCGCGCGTACATGCCGAGGGTCATCGCCGTGCAGCTCCCCAGAGCGCCGAGCAAGAGCTCGTAGGGGGACGGCCCCGTGTCGTCTCCGCCCATATCCAGGGGCTCGTCCGCCGTCACCGCGTGCCGACCGAGGCGCATCGCCTGCTGGAAGCGGCCGACCCCCGTGGTGCGGACGAGGGCCCGCCCGGGCGCCTGCTCCGGGAGCGGCTCCTCGTGCGCGGGGTCCTCCAGATAACGGCTCGCCCACGCCGCGAGCACCTCGCTCACGTACTCCGCGTCCTGTCGCCGCATGAGCATGTGATCGGCGTCGTCCAGGGAGACGAAGCTCTTGGGATGCTTCGCGGCCTGGAAAAGTAACCGGGCGTTGTCGATCCCCACGATCTGATCCGTCGGCGCGTGGAGGATCAACAGGGGGCGTCGCAGTCGTCCGATCAGCTCCTGGTGCTCCTGCCGCTCGAGATCGTCAAGGAACTGCTCTTCGATCGTGAAGCGCCGCCCGGCGAGCTCGACCTCCGCGCGACCGCGGGCTCGGATCGTCGCCAGGTCGCCAGCGAGCAGGCGGCGCACGTGGGATGGATCCGCCGGCGCGCCGATGGTCGCCACCGCTCTGCACTCGGGGATCTCGTGGGCGGCCACGAGCACCGCCGCGCCCCCCAGGCTGTGCCCGACGAGGATCTCCGGCGCCATCAGCCGCTCCCGCAGGAACCCCGCGGCGGCGACGAGATCCTGCACGTTCGAGGAGAAGTTCGTGTTCGCGAACTCCCCATCGCTGGCGCCGAGCCCGGTGAAGTCGAAGCGCAACACCGCGAACCCGCGCGCCGCGAGGGCGCGGCTGATGCGCGTCGCGGCGGGGAGGTCCTTCGAGCAGGTGAAGCAGTGGGCGAAGAGCACGCACGCCCGGACGCGCCCCGTCGGTAAGTCCAGCCGTCCGTCGAGGCGCGCTCCTTGCGATCCGGTGAACGTGACTTTCTCGCTGGTACCCATGATGACGTCTAGCTCGCCCTCACATCGTTGTCATCGGGGACCATCCCCGGGGCTCCGGTCGCCCCTCCCCTGGAGAAAGGGGCACTCCACCGAGCAAAACGTCACGACGCAGACCTCGTCGGGAGGGAGCACCTGCGGGCCACCGCTCCACCTCGACACCGCGTAAAGCCCCCTTGGGGCGCTGAGCCCCTCGACCGTCATTGGCGCGCTTCAATGACACGGGATCCATCCTCCCAGAGAGCACAGCTCCCTACCCATCGACATCCATTATCGACGATTCGCGCCTCCCGAGATTGCGCGCTCAGAAACTCCTCGATTGGCGCTCGAACGCTCCGATCGCGCGGCTCCCGAGCGCTCCCGCAGCCAGTCGAGTGACCCAGACCGGGCAATTTTCCCGGTTGGCCTGCTGGATCGAACTGGCTAGGGTGCGATCCGCTTTTTCCGCGACGGACTGATGAAATCCATAAGCATACCAGGCTTCTGGCAACGATTCCTGGGCCTCACGGTACTCCTCGTGCTCACCGCCGCTTGCGGCGGCAAGGAAGCCCCCGAGGAGGCGCGCGTCCGCGTCGAGGGCGGCCCACCGGCCGTTCAGGACATCGACGTGACCCTCCGCTATCCCATCGAGCTGGAGGCCGCGGAGAAGGTCGCCGTCTCCCCCGTCGCGGTGAGCGGCTTCTTGACGAGCGTCCTCGTCGACGTCGGCGACAAGGTGCGGGCAGGTCAGGTCATCGCCATGGTCGACTGCCGCGAATATGCCGCCCAGCGCACCCAAGCGGAGACGGCGATCTCCCGCTGGCAAGCCCAGGAGGAGGAGACCCGCGCTCAGCTCGGTCGCCTGCTCGCCATGGACCAGAACAAGCTGGTGGCGCCCGCCGAGCTCGATCGAGCCCGCGCCGCCCACAGGGTCTCCGAGGCGCAGCTGGCAGATGCTCGCGCCAAGCTCTCGGAGGCCACCCAGCGCCAGGGATACTGCTGGTTGAAGTCTCCCTTCGACGGCTACGTCAGCGAGCGAAACCTCGATCCGGGCGCCATGGTCGGACCCGGGGGGCAGCCGGTGGTGACCATCGTGAAGACCCGCGACGTCAAGGTCGTCGCGTCGGTCACCGAGCAAGATGCCCCGAAGGTGACCCGCGGGGCGGAGGTGCACGTGCTCCTGCACGCGCTCCCCGACTCCCCCTTGCGCGGCACGGTGGCGCGCCTGGGACGCTCCCTCGATCCCAAGACGCGCACCCTGACCGTCGAGGTCGACGTGCCGAACGCCCAAGAGGTGCTGTTGCCGGGCATGACGGGGCGCGCGGAGATCGTCGTGGGCAAGCGGGAGAACGCGCTGCTGCTGCCGGTCACCGCCGTCCTGAACCTCGAGGAGGCCTCCTACGTGTACGTCGTGCGCGAGAAGGACGGAAAGCCGCGGGCGCACCGGGTTCAGGTGAAGCTCGGGGTCGATCGGGGTGACTGGCTCGAAATCCTCGAGGGGATCTCGCCGACGGATCAGGTCATCCTGGTGGGCCGTGAGCTCGTGACGGAAGGCACCTGGGTGGAGGTGACGCCGCCCAAGAAGGCCCCCACCGAGGAAGACGAAGCGCGGAAGGACGCCAGCGTGTCGTCCCTCGTCGGGGAGAAGGAAGGCAGCGACGCGGAGGAGGCTGGCGCCGCCGGCGACGACGGAAAGGGCACGGCTGAGAAGGCCACCCCGGCACAGGCGACCGGCTCCGGTCCGACGAACGTCGCTCCCGCCAAGAACGAGACGCCCCAGGCGGCCTCACCCCCGCCCGCCCCCGCCCCCAAGCCGCAGACGAAGGCAGCCCAGGCCGCACCCGCCGCTCCGAAAGTCCAGGCCCAGAAATCCCAGGCCCAGAAATCCCAGGTCAAGAACTCGGAGCCGCCGAGCTCGGCCCCGACGCCCGCCGCTCCCCCGACGACGCCCCCGAAGACGGAGCCGGCTCAGGCGCCCTCCGCGCCCGCAGCCAGCGCGCCGGCCCCGACCGCGCCCGCCACGGTCACGCCCCCAGCAGGTAGCGCGACGCCATGATCAAAGCCGCGCTGCGCAACCCAGTCGCCGTCCTGATGTGTTCGCTGGGTCTGCTCCTCCTCGGAGCGGTGTCCCTCCAGCGGCTGCCCGTCGATCTCTTCCCCAAGCTGTCCGTGCCCGTCGTGATCATCGGCACGAGCTTCCCCGGCGCGCCCCCGGAGACGGTCGAACAGAGCATCACCTTCCCCGTCGAGCAGGCGGTGGCCCAGGCCTGGAACATCGACAAGGTCACCTCGTCGACGCGTCAGGGGCTGTCCATCGTGTACGCCTGGTTCCGCTGGGGCAGCGACATCGACGCGGCCCTCCTCGACGTCCAGCAGCAGGTCCAGGCGATCGGCGACTCCTTACCCGAGCACGCGCGGCGCCCCATGATCGTGAAGTTCGATCTGTCGTCCCTGCCCGTGGCCTACGTCTCCGTGAAGGGCGGCGGATACGACGAACGCGCCCTCTACGACATCGCGCGCAACATCATCACCCCGCAGCTGTCTTCCGTGCCCGGCGTCGCCGCGGCGACGGTGTCCGGCGGTCGCCGGCGCCAGATCAACGTCGATCTCGACCCCAACAAGCTCCGCCAGACGGGGCTGTCCCTCCTCGACGTCGAGGACACGATCCGCAAGGCCAACGTGGTGGTGCCCTCGGGCAACCTCATGTCGGGCCAGATGGCGTACGACGTGTTCTCCAACACCCAGATCCGGGACGTCGCGGAGCTCGAGGACGTCGTCGTCAAGATGGTCGAGGGCGACCCCAAGAGCGGCGCCTCGAGCCAGGTGGCCGTGCGCATCAAGGACCTCGGCCAGGTCAGTGACTCCCACGCCGAGCAGAACCAGGTCGTGCACGTCGACGGCGAGCGAGCCGTCTACATGCCCGTCTACAAACAGCCCGGCTCCAACACCATCGCGACCGTCGCTGCCCTGCGCGAGGCGCTGCCCGGCCTCCACGGCATCCCCCCGGGCGTGAAGCTCGAAGTGAGCTTCGACCAGTCGAACTACATCAAGAACGCCATCGACTCCCTCCAGCACGAGGCCATCATCGGCACGTCCCTCGCGATGCTCGTCGTGCTGCTGTTCCTCGCGAGCTTCTCGGGGACCATCATCGTCGGCCTCTCCTTGCCGCTCTCGGTGCTCGTCACCCTGGCCGTGCTGTACCTCACCGGGGAGACGCTCAACGTCTTCACCCTCGGGGGCCTCGCCCTGGCCGTGGGGCGCCTCGTCGACAACGCGATCATCGTCTTGGAGAACATCCATCGCCACCAGCACATGGGCAAGAACGCCCTGCAGGCCGCGATCGATGGGACCCGGGAGGTCGCGGCGCCGGTCTTCGCCGCCACGCTCACGACCGTGATCGTCTTCATGCCGGTCTGGTTCTTGACGGGCATCTCCAAGTACCTGTTCACGCCCATGGGCCTCGCGATCGGCGTGGCGATGTTCGCCTCCTACGCCGTGTCGCTGACGGTCATCCCGGTGTTGGCGCGGCGCTTCGCCGAGAGACAGGGCAAGAAACCCGCGTCCACCTCGCCGGTGGCGCGCCTCTCGAACGAGATCCTCGCCCGCGTCCAGCGCCTGCTCGACCGGACCGACGCGCGCTACGCCGCCGCCCTCGAGGCGACGTTGAAGCGAAAGAAGACCCTGTTGCTCGGGGTCAGCCTCGCCTTCTTCGCTTCTCTGGGGCTGGCGACGCAGATCGGTCGGGATTTCTTCCCGCCCGTGGACGAAGGAGAGTTCCAGATCGCCCTCCGCGCGCCCATCGGCACGCGGGTCGACGAGACGGAGAAGATCGTCAACCGCATCGAGGCGATGGTGCACGAAGTCCTCCCTGCCGAGGACATCCGCAGCATCAACACCTCCATCGGCGCGGCCAAGCAGGGCCTCCGGGCGATGCTGGCCAGCAACGCCGGCCCCCACGAGGCCAAGGTCCGCGTCGAGCTGTCCCCCGCTCAGGAGCGCAAACACGACGTGGAGCACTACATCGCCCTCGTGCGCGCCCGGGCGAAGGAAGAGTTCTCCGGCTTGTCGATCAGCTTCGATCCCCGCGGCAGCGTGCGGCAGATCATCAACTTCGGGTACCAGGCCCCCATCGTGGTGGAGGCGCGGGGCTACGACCTCGCGGAGGGCTCCAAGCTCGCCTCGAAGATTGAGAGCATCCTGCACACGGTGCCCGGCCTCACGGACGTCAAGTCCGTTCGCCAGGACGACTACCCCAGCCTCAAGATCGAGGTGGATCGTCAGCGAGCCGCGCGCTTCGACATCAGCCAACACGACGTGGCGCGGGTGCTGCTCGGCAGCGTGTTCGGCAACACGTCTCGTCCGCCGTTCATGACGGATCCCGAGACCGGCTTCAACTACGACATCATCACCCGCCTCGGTGAGTCGTACCGGGACATGAACGATCTCAGCGAGATCACCCTGCAGCACAAGGAGAAGCCCGTGCTGCTGCGCTCGATCGCCAACATCCGCCGCTCCGTCGGCCCCGTCGCCCTGGAGCGCCGCGACCAGCAGCGCATCGCGGAGGTGATCGCCAACGTGCTCCCCGGGTACGACGTCGGAGGCATCGCCGAGGACATCCGGACCCGATTGGCGGACCTGGAGATCCCCTCGGGGTTCACGGTCGAGCTGAAGGGGCAGAGCGAAGAGCAGGCAGAGACGAACAAGAGCCTCGCCATCGCCCTGCTGCTGGCCCTCGGCATCGTCTACATGGTCATGGCGGCGCAGTTCCGCTCCTTGCTGCACCCGCTCATCATCATGTTCACGGTGCCCCTCGGGATGATCGGCGTGTTCGTGGCGCTGTTCGTCACCGGGACGTCGTTCTCGTCCACGTCGATGATGGGCATCATCATGATGGTCGGCATCGTCGTGGCGAACGGCATCCTGCTCGTGAACTACGCCAACCTGAAGCGAGAAGAGGGCGCGTCCCCCGAGGAGGCGGCCCTGGCGGCGGGCAAGGTGCGCTTGCGGCCGATCCTCATGACCTCGCTGGCGGTCATCTTTGGGCTGATCCCGATGGCCATGGGCGGCCCCGGCGCGGAGACCTACGCTCCCCTTGCCCGCGCGGTGATGGGCGGTCTGCTCGTCTCCACGGGCCTCACCCTGTTCGTCATCCCCGCCCTCTACATCATCGTAGAGCGGCGCTTCCCCACCGACATGGGCCGCCGCAAGGCCGAAGAAGCCCTCATCGACGCGGCCTGAATCGGATCGCCGCGAGGAAAGGAGCTCGATGTTCAGAACGCGTTCTGCCCATTGGATGGTCCGCTGGATCCTGGCCGGAGCCACCCTGACGGTCGCCGCCAGCGCTCAAGAACAGCCCCCGACGCCGCAGGCCCCCGCCCCTCCGCCACGTCTCGACGAGGACGACCGCGGCCAGGTCCCCCTGGACCCGACCCCACCCGGGCCGGCGCCTTCCAGCCAGACCGCCCCGGGTCAAGAGCCATCGAGGCAAGCGCCTCCTGGCTCGCCCCACCTCGCCCCCGCGGGCAGCCCGACGATCCCGCTAGCGGACGACGCGCTGCCCGGTGACACGACGGTCGCCAAGCCTCTCAACCTCGAGCAGGCCGTGGCGCTCGCGCTCAGCCGGCACCCCCGCGTGGTCGCCGCCAAACACCAGGTCACGGCCGCCGAGGCGCAGGTCGGCGTCGCCCAGTCGCGGTACTACCCCCAGGTCAACCTCTGGGTGCAGTACCTGAGGGGCACGGAGAACGGAAACCTCGCGGTCTTCCACTCGGTGCCGGGCTCGAGCCGCATCGGCGGTTCGCGACGGGACAACGTCGGCCCCTTCGACACGCACAACAACTATCACGCAGCGCTCACGGTCCATCAGCTCCTCCACGACTTCGGTCGCACCCAGGGGGCGGTCGCTGCCCAGAAGGCGCTCGTCGAAGCCGCCAAGATGAACGAGCGCCTGGTGGAGCAGGAGATCACCTTCCGCGTGACCCAGGCCTACTACGAGGCCTTGGCGGGGGAAGAGGTCGTGCGCGTCGCGGAGGAGGCCCTGACCCGGGCCCAGCGCGTCCTGGAGCTCGCGACGGCCGGCCAAGAGGCGGGCCTGCGGCAGCCCAGCGAGAAGGCTCGCGCGGAGGCGGACGTCGCCACGGCCGAGGTCGTCCGGATCGAGGCTCTGGCCTCCCTGGACGTGGCCCGCGCAGAGTTCGTCAACGCCCTGGGCCTGTCCGACGCCGCGTTCCGCCCCGCGGGGCAAGAGCCAGAGCCCCCCGCCCGCGTCGCGGAGCCCGAAGCGGTCGCCCTGGCGCTGCAGAATCGACCAGAGCTCAGGGCCCTCGAGCTCCAGCGCCGCGCGCTGACCGAACGGAAGCGCAGCGTGAACGCCGGCCACTATCCGCGCATCGAAGCCATCGGCGCGGTCCAGTCGCGAGGCCAGTTCCTCGGAGGGGAGGAGTACGACTTCGCGGCGAACAACTGGAACGTGGCGGTGATCGCCCACCTGCCCATCTTCCAGGGGTACCTGGTCAAGGAGCAGGCCAACGCCGTGCAAGCGGAGATCCACGCGATCGAGAGCGGGCGCGAGGCCGTGCGCCAGGCGGTCGTCCTGGAGGTGAAGCGGGCGCTGGCCCGGGTGCGCTCCGCGGACGAGGCGGCCAAGGCAGCGCAGAAGGCGGTCGACGCGGCGAAGATCGCCCTGGACACCTCCGAGGGGCGCTACCGCACGGGCCTCGCCACCTTGCTCGAGCTCACCGACGCGCAGGGAGTCTACATCTCCGCGCTGTCCGCCGCCGTGCGCGCCTCCTACAACCGGCGCTTCGCCCGCGCGGCGCTGGGCATCGCCACGGGCACCATCGGCGAAGGACGGGGCGGCCCCGCGGGCTTCTGAGCCGGGCTGCTCTGCTGGGAGGGCGATCGCCCCCTCGCCCCCCTCTCGGCACGATCGACAGAAAGCCGTCGGGCTGCGCCCGACGGCGGACGCCGGGAAGCGCACGCCTCCAGACGGGCGGACACCGCTGGTCGCTCCGGACGGAGAGGGCGCCGTCGAGCGCTCGGACGCACGCGCCTCCGGACGTGTGCACGCGCCTCCGCGTTCAGAAACGCGCGTCGATCTCTCGGGGGGCGAGGAGCCGTTGAGCCGCCCTCTTGGCGACGCGGTTCTCCGGAGCGGTGTCCGGGTCCTCCCCGGCGGGCGCCGCGAGCACCCCTTGGAGGAGCTCGACGTAGCGCTGTCGTTCTCCTCGCTGCACGGCGAGGAGCTCGGCCTCGAGCAGATAGTTGCCGAGGTAGGTGGGGCCGAGCGCCTGTGCTGCTCGGAAATGCTGCTCGCTCCGTTCGAGATCCTTGCCCGCCATGCTGGGGAGCGTCGCGTAGAGGGCGCCGAGCACGCGATCTGCGCCGCCCTGCTGGAAGGGTGCGTCGAGCTCCCGGATCCGGTGCATCGCCCCCGCGACGCGGTCCTTGTAGAACAGCTTCGTCCGGAACCCTCGGATCTGCGAGAACCGGGAGAGATTGCTGCAATACCAGTAGGCGGCTTCCACGGCGTCGGGGCGAATGGCGGTCATGGCCTCGACGAAATCGCCCCCCTCGCGCATCGTCCGCGCGAACTGTGGCTCCAGCTCCATGAGAGCGAGCTCCCCGGCGTCCGCGCCTTTCTGGTGATATTCGCCGCGCAGCTGCTCCAGCTCTCCGGCGCTGGGAGCGGCTCCCTCGAGGTGGGCGTCCGCCACGAAATGGTAGGCCCTCGAGAGCCGGGTGAGGGCACGCCAGTGGTGCGGATCGCGCTCGACGACCTGCTCCCAGAGGCGAATGGCCTCCAGCGTCGCAGCTCGATCGTCTCGCGCGGCCCAGCGCGCTTCCGCCCGCTCGAAGAGCTCTCGCAGCCCTCGAGCGTCGTCGCGCGACGGCTCCTCCGTCGACACGCGCTCCGCGGGCGCTCCCGTGTTCGCCGCGCCCCCGCCCTCCTCCTGCTTCTCCCACGCCGCAGAGCGGCCCGCGCTTGCACAGGCCGCCACCGCGGGGAGGGCACACACCACCAGCGCGACACGGAGTAGCACCCGAGTCGCCTCCCATTCCTCACATCGGACCACTCGCCCGCCCCGCCTGCGCTCGGCCGAAAACACCCCCCACCCCAGCATCCTCATAATGATTACTCATGCACGATTTGCGGCACCCCGCTAAATTAGAAGAATACCCTGGGGTGGTTGACCCACTTCGCCGTTGGGCGATCCCCGGCGCTCGCTCCCCTCTTGCTTCTGCACCCCCGAGGTGAAGGTCATGTCATACAAGGTATTCGTGTTGGGGCTCGTCGGCGGGCTGATCCTCCAGGCGTGCGGTGGCGGTGCGACGGCGAGCGAGGACGCTACAGGGGGAAGCGACGGCGGCGGCGGCACCGGCGGCTCCCCCCGCTGATCCCTCCAGACGGGGGCGCGACCAGCGGAGACGGGGGCAACCAGGGGGGCAACGGCCCGTGGAAGCTCCCGGACGGCTTCACGGGAGCCGACCGCGGCGGTTGGAAGCTCGGCGATCCGGTGACCGACGAAGGGACGGGGGGCATGCCCGGGAGCGGCGGCGGCACTGGTACGTCCAACGGCTGCGGTACGGAGATCATCGGCATCGTGCGGGATTTCCGAGACCGAGATCGGGAGAACGGCCATCCGGATTTCCAGGCGTTCACCGGGAGCGGCGCGAGCCTGGGCATCGTGGAGAGCGAGCTCGGCGCCGACAAGAAGCCGGTGCACGCGACCTCGGGACCGTACATCGACGCCCAGGGGCGGTACGACGGGCCCCACGGACGCCAGACCAACGGCCCGGAGGCCTTCGACGAGTGGTACCGGGACGGCGGCCGCGCCAAGCCGCACTTCATCCACTTCTCCTTTGAACCCCAGGGCAACGGCGTCGTCACCTTCGAGAGCAACGCCTTCTTCCCCTTGGACGACGCCGGCTGGGGCAACGACGGGCGCGAGCACAACTATCACTTCACGACGGAACTCCACACGGAGTTCCGCTACCGCGCCGGAGACACCTTCACCTTCACGGGCGACGACGACCTCTGGGTCTTCATCAACGGCCGGCTCGCGATCGACCTCGGGGGGCTACACCCGGAGCTCACCGAGACGATTCACCTCGACGAGATGGCGAGCGAGCTGGGCATCGAGCCGGGTCAGGTGTACTCGTTCGACCTGTTCCACGCGGAGCGACGCACGGAGCACTCGAACTTCCGCGTGGACACGACCTTCGAGTTCACGAACTGCAACATCATCATCCGCTGAGGTCTCCGCGTCCGACGCCTCGCGCGCCGCGAGCGGGGTGACGTCGCCGCAAAAGGCGAAGCTCGGGTTCACGACGGCCGGGCTCGCCCTCGCCTCGGGGAGCCTCGCCTCAGGAAGCGAGCCGCCGGACCACGTCGAGGGCACGCTCGACGTGCTGCCGCACGCGGAGCTGCGAGCTGAAGGCGCTCTGGACGATCCCCTCGCGATCGAGGACGAAGGTCGCGCGCCCGGGCAGCAGCCCGAGCGTCTTCTTCACCCCGTACGCGGCGGCGACGCTGCCGTCCGCGTCGGTGAGGAGCACGAAGGGCAAACCGTGCTTCGAGCGGAACGCCTGGTGGCTGCCGCCGTCATCGGCGCTGATGCCGACGACCGTCGCTCCCGCGCCGACGAACTCTTCGTAGGAATCCCGAAACGTACACGCCTCCACGGTGCAGCCCGGCGTGTCATCCCGGGGATAGAAGTAGACCACCACCGGTCCCGCCTCCCGGAGCTCCTTCAGGCTCACCTCCCGCCCCGTCTCGTCCGGCAACGTGAACTCCGGAGCCCGATCGCCCACGCTCAGTCCAGCCATGCCCCAACCATAGACGCGGCGCTCCCGGCCAGCTAGACGCGGGCCGTGCTCTACCGCTGGCTCGTCCGTCCTCTGCTCTACCTGCTCCCCGCCGAGGCCGCCCATCGGCTCATCGTGGCGCTCCTGCGCCTGGCTCAGCTGCTCCCGGGCGTGCTCTGGCTCCTGCGGAAGCTCTCCTCCCCTCCGCCCGAGGCGCGCGTCCAGGCCCTCGGGCTCGATTTTCCCTCGCCCGTGGGCCTCGCGGCTGGCTTCGACAAGGACGCCGAGGTGTTCGAGTCCCTGGGGGCCTTGGGCTTCGGCTTCGTCGAGGTGGGGACGGTCACCGGCGAAGGACAGCCCGGCAACCCGAAGCCCCGCCTGTTCCGCCTGCGCCCCGACCGCGCCCTCATCAACCGCATGGGCTTCAACAACGAGGGCGCGGAGGCGGTCGCGCGCCGGCTCGCTCAGCGCGGTAGGCGCCGCACCGTGCTCGGGATCAACATCGGCAAGACGAAGGTCGTCGACGCCGCCGCTGCCCAGGACGACTACGCGAAGAGCGCCCGCCTCCTCGGCCCCTTCGCGGACTACATGGTCATCAACGTGAGCTCGCCGAACACGCCCGGGTTGCGCGATCTCCAAGCGGTCGAGTCGCTCCGCCCCCTCGCCGTCGCGGTGCGCGCCGCCCTGGACGCGGCCGTCCCCGCCCGCCGCGTCCCCCTGCTGGTGAAGATCGCCCCGGACCTGGAGGACACCGACGTCCTCGCGGTGGCGGACATGGCCCTCGAGCTCGGCCTGGACGGCATCATCGCCACGAACACCACCATCCGCCGAGATGGCCTCGCCACCCCTGCCGCGGAGGTCTCCGCTCTCGGCGCCGGTGGTCTCTCCGGGGCTCCCCTGAAGGAGCGCAGCCTCGCCGTGTTGCGGCTGCTCGCGGGACGCATCGCTGGACGAATCACCCTGATCTCCGCTGGGGGCATCGAGAGCGCCGACGACGCCTGGGAGCGTCTGCGGGCCGGAGCCACCCTGGTGCAGGTCTACTCGGCCCTGGTCTACGAAGGGCCCTCCCTCCCCCGGCGCATCACCCGCGGCCTGACGGAACGCGCACGCGCGGAGGGCTTCCCCACGGTGGCCGACGCGAGCCGCGCTGCCCCCCCCGCAGGAGCGTAGCTCGGCCCGAGGTCCGTCCCTCCTCTGAGGTCCCGGCGTCGAAGCCGACGAGCGGTCCTGGGCTCACGGGGGCTCCAAGGACGGTACACTGCCTCGATGATCCTCTCCGACCGAGACATCAGGGAGCGCCTCGCGCGCGGCGACCTCGGCATCGAGCCCCTCGACGATCCAGAGCTCCAGATCCAACCAGCCAGCGTGGACCTGCGGCTCGGAGCGAGCTTCGTGGTGTACCGCTTGCCGCACGTGCCCTGCATCGATCCCCACGACGCGCGCTCCGTGGAGGGCTACACGGAGCGCATCGACATCGCACCGGATGGTGCGTTCGTGCTGCAGCCGGGAGAGTTCGCCCTCGGCTCCACCTGGGAGCGCGTGCGCGTGCCGGCGGATCTCGTGGCGCGGGTCGAGGGGCGCAGCAGCATCGGGCGCCTGGCGGTCGTGGTGCACGCGACGGCCGGCTTCATCGATCCCGGCTTCGAGGGGCAGATCACCCTCGAGCTATCCAATTTGGGGCGCTGCGCCGTGAAGCTCTACCCGGGCATGCGCATCTCCCAGGTCGTGTTCCACACCATGACGAGCCCGGCCGAACGCCCCTACGGCGCGGACCGTGGGAGCAAGTACCAGGGGCAAGGCGGGCCCGTGCCGAGCCGCATCGCGCGGGATCGCTGAGCCCCGCGCATCGACGTCACTCGATCGCGCTACCCCCTCCGCGCCGTGACGCGTTGGGGCCAGAACTGGCACGCGCCCGGTAGCGTGGGAATGTTCGCCCCAGCAATGGTGACCCTCCCCCTGCGCTATCGGCTTCCGAACCCGCCCGCGGATTTCGTGGGCAGACAAGAGGAAGTGAGCAGCCTGGCCGCCTCCTTGAGAGAGGTGCGCGTCACTGTGTTGGTGGGACCGGGCGGCGTCGGCAAGACGGCGCTAGCGCTGCATACGCTGCACAAGCGTTTCCCCAAGCGCGTTTCCCAGACGCTCTACGTCAGCGTCACGGGACAGCTCGACGGCAGCGACCTGCGGCGGGAGCTCCTGCGAGCTCTGGCGGCCGCGAGCGACACGGAGATCGGCTGGTCACAGCTCCGCGACGACCCCGATTCCCTCGTGGAGGCAATCCTCGATCTCGCGGAGGCGAACTCGCTCTGGGTCTTCCTCGACGATCTCGAGCACGCTCCCCCCGAAGAGGCCGACGCGCTGCTCGAAGCGCTCTCCCGTTACGCACGCAACAGCCGGTACCTCGCGGCGTCTCGCGGCGCGCCCCGGCCTGGCCGGCTCGCGTCGGGCCGCGTGCTCCAGGTGGGCGGCCTCGACGAAGAATCCGTGCTGCAGCTGGCACGTCTCCTCGGGGAGGGACGCTCTCCCCAAGAGCTCACTGCCGCGGCGCGCGCCTGCGGAGGTTCCCCCTGGCTGCTCCAGGAGGCGCTCCTCTCGGGAGTCGAGGTCGGTGGTTCCCGCCCGCCCTCTCACGAGACGCTCCTCGAAGGGCTCAGCGACTCGGCGCGAAGCGCCGCCATGGTGCTCAGCCGCGTCGAGGTCCCCATCCCGCCCGCCGCCCTCGACGCCGCCGGAGTCACGGAGGAGCAGTGGCGTCACGAGCTCTCCCTGCGTGGCTGGATCCAAGAGACTCCCGCGGGCGTCCGCCTCCACGAGGTCGCGCGCCATGGAATCACGGCTGGGGGAGACGCCCTCGCTCCCGCCGACGTGTGGCTGCCCGTCGCCTTGGAGCTCGCCGGGAGCGCCGCGCCGACCCTCCGTCTGGAGGGCATCCGCCTGCTGGTGGAGGCCAACGCGCTCGATCCCGCGGAACGGATCCTCGACGAGTCCTTGCCCGCGCTGCTGGCCGAAGGCTACGCGCCTCAGCTCTGGAAGCTCCTCGACCGCGTGCCTCCAGAGCGCTTCGGCGGCGTGCGCCTGCGCTGCGCCGCGGAGCTCGGCAACCCGACCGTCCTCCGGCAGCTCTCTCAACCCCTGGAGGGTTCGACCTCCGATCGTCTCACGTGGGCCGAGACCTTGTACATGCGCGGGGATCTCTCGGGTGCCCTGGACGTGATCGCCGCCCTGCTCGCAGACTCGTCCGCGGAAGCCCAGGCCTGCCGCATCGACGCCGAGCTCCTGCGCGCGCGGCTGCTCCTGGCCCAGGACCGCATCGACGAAGCCCGTGAGCTCCTCGAGAGTCTCACTCCGAGCTCACCCGCGGAGGCCACGCGCCGCTCGGTGCTCCTCCTCGCTACGGCCCCCGTGCGTCGTGACGACGACGCAGAGCGCCACGCCGCCCTCGCCACGCTCGCCGGGCTCGAGCAGCGCACGCAGGAGCTGCGCGACCGCGTCCGTTCCCGGATCCGCTTCCACCTCGCCCTCGCCTACCTGCGCTGGGACGCCCTGGACGCGGCAGAGGCGGCGGTCGATACGCCGCCACCAGGCGATTCGGAGGACACCCTCGCCCTGTTCGAAGCACGCCGCGCCACCTGGCTGCTGGCGATGGTCGATCTGGCGCGCGGGCGCCTCGCAGCCGCCCGAGAACGCCTCGATCAGCTCGAGCCGTTCTTGAGCTCTCCTTCGCTGCTCCGCTCCGAGGTGCAGTGCACCCAGGCGCGTCTGTGGATGGCCAGCGGCGACTTCGCCGGCCTCGTGCCGCTCTTGGAGGAAGCACGACGGGAGGCGGAGGCTCTGGGCAGCTGGGCGACGGCGCACCGTTGCGAGCGTATCCGCGCACGGGTCGACGAGCTCCTCCTGGCCCCCGGGGCACTGCAGAGCCGGGCTCGCGCGTGCCGCCGTCTCCTCCAGGACCCCGAGACGAGCGCCCGAGAGCTCGAGCGGGCCGTGCTCCGCGCCACGACGACGGGTCATCGAGTCCGCGCTGCGGAGCGGCGCGCCGAGTACTGCGCCTGCCTGCTCCTCCTCGGGCGGAGCGCGGACCTGGAGCGGGAGGTCGCCGAGTTGCGCAAGGAGGCCGAGGAGATGGGCTCGACCCGCTGGGCCCACGAGGCCGACCTCCTGGGCATGTTCGGAGCCCTGGACTGGGCGCTCCTGGAGAGCATCGCCCAGGCCACCTCGGCGAGCCCCATCGCGGCACGGCGCGCCCGCGCCTTGCTCCAGCCGGACGCGGGGGATCCGCTGGATCCCCTCGATCTCGCCGTCGTCGAGCGCCTCCGTGGCCACGACACGGTCGAGCTCGTCGTCCCCGCCGCGGCGGGAGAGAGCTGGCAGAGCGGCTGGGGGCTCGACGTGAGCCGACGCCGCGCCTGGCTGCCCACGGGCGAGTGGCTGGATCTGACTCGCCGGGGCCTGCTGGCGCGGCTCCTGCTGGCCCTCGCGCGCCACGGCGGCAGCGCCTCCAAGGAAGAGCTGGTCGAAGCGGTCTGGGACGAACCCGAGTACCACCCGCTCCGCCATGACACGCGCCTCCAGGTGACGGTGCACAAGTGCCGTGAGCTCCTCGAGCAGGACGCGGGAGCGCCGCGACTGCTCGTCACCACCGCGACGGGGTACGCTCTGACGGGTCCCTTCCGGCTCGTCTCCAACGACGAGCTCGACGAGCGCGTGGACTCGACGAGGAGACCCCCGGTCGAGCGGACATCGTGAGCCGGAGGCGCCCCCGCAGGAGCGCTCCCTCGACTCTGCCCACTGCTCTGCCCACTGCTCTGCCCATGACTCGGCGCTGACTCGTTGGAGGGAGCCGTCGCCTCGCGCGCTCGGAAGAACCCTCGATGAGCGTTTGCGCCGCTGGAGATCGGGGCCACACTTTTGGTCGATGCGACGATGTGCTGGCGCTCGAGCTTCAGCGCGCGAGTCGCGGGGACCGTGACGGGGGACGTCGATCGGGGGAGCCGCTATGAGGTGGTTGGCCCTCACCTGGCCTGCGCTGGAGCGCCATTGGGCACCAGGGGGTCGGGGCGCGCGCGAAGGGTTCCGTTCGGCGGTCGGCCAGCCCACGAGACCAGGAGGGGATGATGTCAGGGAATCTCTTGGAGATGGTGCACAAGCACGTCGACCGGACGACGGTCGACACGATGGCCAGCTTGCTGAGCCAGTCGGGTGAGACCATGCACTCCGCGATCGATCAGGTCATCCCGACGCTCGCGGGCGGGTTGGCGCAAAAATCCTCGACGCGGGAGGGAGCTCGAGAGCTGAACGAAAGCCTCGACCGGGTCGACGACTCGATCCTCGACGACATCCCCGGCTATCTCTCCAGCAACACCAGCCACGTCACCCAGGCCGGGACGGGGATCCTCGGGAACATCTTCGGCGCCGATCTCGGCAACGTGCTGGCGCGCCTCGCCCCCTCCACGGGACTCGGCGAGGCGGGCACGAGCTCCGTGATGAAGATGGTGGCGCCAATCGTCCTCGCCGTCCTGTCGCGCCATCGACGACGTGAGCGCCTCGACGCGGACGGGCTCGCCCAGTTCCTCGACGATCAGCGGCGCGACGTGGACGCTGCGCTGCCCTCCAGCATGGCGGGGCTCTTCGGGATGAGTCCGGGGCGCTCCGGGGAGCTCGGCGAACGGATCGGAGAGGATCGTGAGCGCGCCGATCGCTACGATCCCGGCGGCGCGGGAGGGTTCCCGACAGGGGCCGCCGCGGCCGACGACACACGCCCTGGCGGACAGCCCGTCGCCGAAGCGGAGGGCATGCACCCCCGGCACGGCGGCGGTGGCCCCAGCGCGCTGCACCGTGAGCAGCTCGGGCCGGTGCGCGGGGGGCCGCGACCGCGCGGCGAGCGCTCCATGGGCCTGCGTTGGCTGGTGCCGCTGCTCGGCCTGCTCGCCATGGTGGCGCTCGTTTACGGCCTCCTCCGGCACCGCCAGGGGGACGGCGTCGACACGATCGATCCCTCCGTGCACGGTGTTCAAGAGCGACCCGGAAGCGAGGGTCAGGAGGAGACTCCTCCACCACGGCTCGAGCCGCGCGAGCAGCCCGCCGAGCCAGAGGGCACAGAGGGCACAGAGGGCACAGAGGGCACATCCCCGGGCGAGCCCGGGACCCCTGCGGACGGGAGGAGCGCGCCCGCCCCCGAGGACTCGCAGGGCCCCCAGGGCATGGCGCCAGGCGCCCCGAACGACGCCGTCGAGCCGGGCAGCGCCGTCGAAGGTCGCGTCGGGGCCGTGACCGGACGCCGCGCCGCGGACTCCTGGGAAGGGGCGGAGAACGACGGGGCGATGACGGTGGCTCCACCCCAGGGCGCCTTGAACGAAGCCCTCGGGGACGACCCCGTGCACCTGGGCACCCTCTTCGGGGCGGGCAGCAGCGAGCTCGAAGCGGGCCCCGGCAACCGTCTGAACACGCTCCTGCAGCTGGTGCAGGACAACTCCGAGCGGCTCGTGGAGATCCGCGGCTACGCCTTCGGTGCGGATACGGGCGACACCCGCGAGCTGGCTCAGAGCCGCGCCGAGGCCGTGCGGGACTGGCTCATCGACAACGGCGTGGACCCGAGCCGGATCGAGGCCGTCGGCGGCGGGACGAGCTCCCGCAGCCAGATCGACGTGTTCCTCCGGTGAAGGTTCCGGAAGACCTCCCTGGGGCCGCCCTGCCCGCCCTTCACAGGCCGGTGCAGGTCGCGCCCTCGGGGCAGGTCACGTCCGCGCAGGCCTCCGGAGACCGACAGTCGAACACACAGGTGGACCCGGGCTCACAGATCGCCTCCGGGCAGATGGTCTCGTGCTCCGTGCAAGAGAACTCGCACGTCGCGCCCGCGGCGCAGGTGACCGTCAAGGCGCTGCAGTCCGTCTGGTTGTTGCACACGTAGCGGCAGGTCTCGCCCGCAGCGCAGTGCGCCTCGCCGCTCACCGGCACCTTGAAGCCCGTGACCAGGCTGCAGCTCGAGCCGACGGCGCAGTCGAGCGCACACCCCCCACCGTCGTTGACGTCCTCGCAATCGACGTCACAGGTCGCCCCCGGCGCGCAGCGGACGGAGCACTCGGCGAAGTGAGCGCAGTCCATCTGGCAGCGGGAGCCCTCGAGGCACTCCGCGGCGCAGTTTGCCTCCGCCCCGCAGGTGAACTCACAGGACGCGCGGTCCATGCACGACATCCCCGAGCAGGTCTGCTGGAAGCCGCAGTCGAACTCGCAGGACTCGGTGATGCCGCACTGCTTGCCACTGCACGCCGCGTCCTTGCAGCTGGTCGTGTCATCCCGGAGACAGTCCCCCTCCGGCGCCAGACACTTCCCGCAGCTCGTCGTCTCGAGCTTGCACGTCGCCGCTTCGCACCCCAGCGAGCTGGCTCCGCCAGCGCCGCCCATCCCGCCGCTGGTAGCAGGGAGCAGCCCGATGTCCTCACAGCTCTCGTCGGACGGGACCCCCGCCTCGCACTGCTCGCCCTCCTCCACCTCGCCGTTGCCGCAGACGGAGCAACCCTCCGTCACCCAACCGAGCCCGTCGGCGTCGCAGGTGGCCTTCCCTCCGCTGAACGCCTCGGGATCGATGGCGGTGCAGTCCTTCTCGTCCACCTCCGGCGTGCACACCAAACACTCCGTGGTGTCCCAGCCGGTGCACGCCTCGTTGCACACGGCCGTGCCCCCCACGAACGCCTCCGCGTCGACGCTCGCGCACTCGGCCGACTCGCCGACCTCACAAATACAGCTGGTGACTCCACCCGTGCTCGCGCCGCTTCCCCCCGTGGCGGCGCCGCCCGTGGCGGCTCCGCCCGTGGCCGAACCGCCGGTGGTGAATCCGCCCGTCGCGCTCCCACCGCTCGACGCACCTCCCGCCGCGGGGCCCGCCCCACCCGTCGCTCCCGAGACCGGCTCGTCCGTACTGGTGGCGCACGCGCCGACGATCACCAACCCGCAGCCAAGCAACGAAAGAAACGCGAAGGGCCTCATAGTTTCGTTTATCGTGAGAAGAACTCTGCCGTCCAGGCGCAACGAAACGAGCACCGTAAGGGGCCGACACCGTTGTCCTTTCCCGCTCCCGTTCGCCCGCACGGCGTCCTCCCTTCGGCTCGTCTCCGTCCAGCGGGCCCGCTGCGGTCCGCCCTCGAGACCAGCACCACCGCTCTCGAGGCTGGAGGTCTCTCGGCTCGCCGACGACCCCGACGCCCTTCGGCCCGCGGCTCGACCAGGCGAACGGGACGGCCGCTCTCGCCCCCTCCATGCGCGCAATTTTTGCGCACCTCAACACATAAACGCAACAACTGCGTTTTGCGCAGAGGGGAGCTCCTCGATATTCGCGCAAAAGCAGCAAATTTCACCCAGTTCAGGGGCAAGCCCGGCTTGAGAAAATCTGGCCCGCATTTTGCTCTATGGAGGGTAGCCCGGCCATGTCGGTCGGGAGAATCAGAAAGGAGGCAGTCATGAACCCCCTCAAGAAGCGAGCAGCAGCCTGGATGGCAGGTATGTTCTTGCTCATCGGAGGCTTTTTGGCTGCTGCGGTCATCTTGCCTCATCGCGCCGAGCCCTACGGTGCCGGCGCGCCGGAGGTCGAGGTCCCGCGGATGGAAAACGTCCCCGGGCCGCACGCACCCCGCATGGCGATCGAGCTCGAAGCCGCGGAGGCAGCCGAGTAGCCAGTGACGAAGGAGGGCAGGGGCGCCTCCGGCTCAACCGAGCACGAGCGCGCCCCAGCCCACCGCCAGCGCAGGGCAGAGGAACGCCAAGACCAGCCCGATGCGCATGAAATCTTTCCCCTCGAGCCCTCCGGCAGAGAACGCGATGGCGTTCGGAGGCGTCGAGATCGGCAAACACATCCCCGTCGACGCCGCCAGCGCGATCGACACCGCCGCGAGGGGCTCGAAGCCAGGAGCCAACGCCACTCCGACGGGCACGAGGATCGTCGCCGCCGCCGTGTTGCTCATGAAGTTGGACAGGATGGACGTCGTGTAGGCCATCACCAACGAGAGGGCGACGGGCGCGAGGCCCTGCACGGGCAGACGGGCGACCATCCAGCTGGCGAGCCCGGTCTCCGTGACGGCGACCCCGAGCGCGAGGCCGCCGAACAACAGGAGGAGCACGTCCCACTGGAGGGACCGCACGTCCGCCGCGCGGAGGATGCCCGTGGCAGCGAACAGACAGATCGGCACGAACGAGACGACCGGCGTGGGCACCCCGTGCCAGGTGCCGGTCATCCAGAGGATGACGGTCAAGGTGAAGACCACCATCACGATGATCTGCCGCCACGCAGGCAACCTCTCCGAGACATCCAAGTTGGCGAACGTCGGGAGCGGCGCCGCGGCGCCGTCCTGCGCCGGGTACCACGTCCGGAGCAACGTGTAGCTGACGAGGAAGAGCGCCAGGGCGGGAGGCAGACCGATCAGGAGCCAGCGGGCGAAGTCGATCTCGCCTTCACCCCCGACGGCGCCCGCGGCGATCGCGTTGGGCGGTGATCCGATGAGGGTCGCCATGCCCCCGAGGTTCGTCGCCACGGCGACGCCCAGGAGCAGCGCCCGGCGAGACGGATCGCCGTTCGGGCGAGCAGCGGCGATGGGCATCGCGATGGCCATCAGCATCGCCGCGGCCGCCGTGTTCGACATGAACATGGAGAGGACGAAGCCGACCACCATCAACCCGAGCAGGGCGCGGGCTGGTGTCGTCCCGGAGATCATCAGGACCCGACGCGCCATCCAGCGGTCGAGCCCGGTCTTGCTGGCGGCTTGGCCGAGCACGAAGCCTCCCAAGAAGAGCCACAACAGCGGGCTCGCCCAGGGCGCCAGGAAGCGGTCCCAGTCCGCGCGCCGCCCCATGTCCCCGAGGAGCAGGATCTCCAAGCCGACCACGAGGAGCGCGACGCCGTAGGAGGCGACCGCCTCGGTCACCCAGAGTCCCGCCGCGAACAGCAGGATGAACAGCGCGTGGCGCCCCTGCTCGGGCAGATCCGCGTGCGCCGGCAGGTAACTGAACGACCACGCGAGCGCCAGGCAGACGACCGTCAAGACGCCTTGGCGCCACGAGCGCACCTCCAGCCGCTCGAGCAGCTCCCGTAGCTCCCGGCGCTCTTCGCTGAGGAGCGACCACCTCCTGGACGACCCTGGCTTCATGGGACCACCGGGCCCGCATGATGCCCCTCTGCCCTGCCCGACGAAAGACGGCGTTCCCAGCGGGCACCAGCGGGGGCCCAGGCGCGCCCCCTCAGCGCTCGCCCAGGCAGCGCACGACGACGACGCCGGAGTAGTAGGGAAAGCCTGGCCCGACGTCGTAGCGCCCCTGGTGGCGCGCCAGCTCGTAGCCCTCCGCGCACAGCTCGTCGGCCTCCTCGAGGCAGGCTTGGGGGTCGTCACGACAGGTGATGCGCCACCACCCCGCGGAACCATCGGGACCGACGACGGGCGTCGCCTGAGCCCTCGCGCTGCATCCGGCGACGACGTGGGCAGCGCACAAAAGGACCAGGCCACCCCAGGCCCGCGCGCGGGCGCTGTTCCCAGAGGACGACGAAGGCTCGGTGCGTGCCATCAGTAGGAGTACCCCGCCGAGAGAGAGAGGACGACGCCGTTCCGGTAGCTGTGCGTGGCGCGGTCCTGTCGACGCTCGCGTCCCTGCGTCACCAAATACTGCGTGTTCAGGATGTTCTCCGCCGAGAACCCGATCTGGACCCCACCGCCGACCTCTCGGGAGACGGTCAGATCCACCTGGTGTTGCGGCTGCAGGTAGTAGTCGTCGAGCCCCGCGGTGCCCACGCGGACGATCCGCTTCCCGGTCGTGTTGTAGAGGAGACGAACGTTCGTCTCCGATGGGCCCGAGTAGTCGAGGGCGATGTTCACGACGTAGGGCGCTTGGTTGACCATGGCGCGCTCCGTGTTCGTCAAGAAGCCCACCCCCGTGGCGTCCGCTCCCGTCTGGTCGAGGCGGATGCGGGAGGTGGTCAGGGTCAGGTTCCCCATGAGGCTGAAGTCCTCCAGAGCCTCGTCGATGAACTCGAGGCTCTTGCGCGCTTCGATCTCGACGCCGATCAGAAAGGCGCCGCGCGCGTTGCGATAGCGGAGGAAGTTCAAGCTGGAGGAGGGCTCGAGCACGGGCTCCAGCGGATCGGTGAAGTCCTTCGCGAAGGCGGAGATCGAGACGACCTCCTGCGGCGACGGGAAGTAGTCGGCCCTCAGATCCGCGTTGACGACCTTCGTGATCCTCAGGTTCGGATCGCCTGCCACCAGGGCGCCGCCGTAGTAGTCCTGGAAGGTGAAGCTCGCGAGCTCCCGCAGCTGCGGACGCGCCAAGGTCCGGCTGACCGCGCCACGGAGCTCGAGGGACTCCGACAAGGCGTAGACGACGGACAGGCTCGGGAGCACGTCCACGCTCTCGAGCTCCGCCCGGTCGCCGTCGATCTCGCGACGCGCGAACTGATCGTAGGGAGCCAGGAAGATGCGGGTGCTCTCCAGGCGCGCCCCACCGATGAGCCGCCACCGCTCGGTGAGTTGGCTGTCGCCCATCAGGTAGCCGGCGTAGATGCCGGTCTCCGCCGAGTACGCGTCGGACTTCAGGTTCGTGTCTTCGAGGAGCTCCAGCGGAGAGCCCCCCAAGTGCTCACGAACGAAGAGGTCTCCGGGGCAGCGCGCGGAGTCGAACTCCGGGCCGCAGGTGAACACCCCGTCGTCCGCCCCGCGCGCCGTGCGAAAGGAGAAGCGACGCGCCCCGAAGATGCGCTCCCTGGTGTTCACCGCGCCGCCCACCTTCAGCTTCGTCGGCAGCTCCCCGCGGAGGATGGGCTGGGTCCAGTCGACGAACACCGCCTGCGCGTTCTCGTCCATGTCCGCGTAGAAGTGACGGCCGCTGGTCGCGCCCCCCAAGAACGCGAAGGTATCGGACTGAGCGCCGCGGAAGTACACGGCGTCGCGCATGTCCGGCTGGCTCATGGAGGCCTTCGCCAAGGACAGCCGCCAATCGAGCTCCGCGTCGTGCAGCTCCGGGAAGGCGTGGACGCCGCGGAGCTGGGCGAAGTCGAGGGTCCGGCTCGTGAAGTCCAAACGCGAGTTACCGACGGTGCCGTCGTTGTTCGCCAGATAGCCACGGAACACCGAGGTGGTGTCGTCGGCGAGCTGACTGCGCATCGCGAGCAGGTTGATCGCGTGGTGCTCCCCGAGCTCGAGACCGATGATCCCGAAGCTCCCCCAACGGACCGACTCGCGCCCCAGGCGGCGCCGGGCATCGATCGAGACGCTCAGCGCGTCGCTGCCTCCTTCACCGGTCGGGATGAACTCTCGGATGAGCTCGTCACGGACGGTGTACTTGCGCCCGTAGGTCAGAGCACCTACGGCCCCCAGGCGCGCGCCCCTGCCCAAGTCCCAGCCATTGCCCAGCATGACGGTCCCGCCGTGATGGGGTGGGGTGAACGCCCGCGTCGTGTTCATCGGGTTGTCGAAGGCGGGACCCAACCCATCGATGTCTCCGCGCCCGATCCGGTCGCCCTCGGGGGTCCTCTGCCCGGGGGCGAGCGCGTAGTCCCGGGGGACCTCATCGGGCAGCGCCCGGTGCCCGTCGTCGATCCCCAGCCAGTCCGTGCTCCCCCCGTCGTAGGAGAGGCGATGGCGGAAGGTGGCCTGGCTGTTCCAACCTGCCTTTAGGGAGAAGTTGAAGAGCAGACGCTCCGGCACGGTGATCGTCTCGATGCGCACCGAGCCGCCAGCGAAATCCGCGGGCATGTCGGGGGTGAACGTCTTGGCGATGTCGATGGACCGGATCGTCTGCGTCGGGAAGAGATCGAGCGGGACCGTCGCCCTGTCCGGCTCCGGGCTCGGCAGGGTCGATCCGTTCACCAACGCGTTCGTGTACCGCTCACCCAAGCCCCGCACATAGACGAAGCGGCCGTCGACGATCGTGACCCCCACGACCCGCTGCGCGGCGCCTGCGGCGTCGCCCGCGGGCGTCCGCGAGATGTCCTCCGAGGTGATGGCGTCGGTCAGGGAGGCAGACTCCCGCCGCTCGTCCATGTAGGCCGCCACGCTGCCCTCGATGTGCGGCGCGGTGACGACGAAGTCGTCCAGGGCCACGGAGGACGGCGCGAGCTCGATCTCGATCTCCCGAGTGCGAGCGGCGTCGACGACGACCTCCGAGCGCGACTCCGTCGAGTAGTCCGTGTGGATGACGGACAGATCCCACGTGCCCTCCGGCAGCTCGACCCGAAAGCGCCCCTGCTCGTCCGTAACGGCCTCCACGGGCGCTCCCCGAACGTACACCTTGGCCCCGGCGACGGGCGCCTTGGCCTCCAGCGCCCGCACGACGCCCACCAGCGTCCCGATGGCTTCACTCGGCTCGTCCGGTGCTTCCTGGCGGGCCTCCCGAGCTTCGCTGGCCTCCGCCCCTTCGACGAGGAGCGACTCCACCGTCCCGTCGAGCCGCAGCGTGGCCACGAGCTCGGCGGTCTGCCCCGCGACGAGCCGGATCTGCCCCAGGTCCAATCGGAGCGCTCCGGTCCCCGGAGCCTCGGGCACCAACGCTCGGGGGACGGTGAGGCCGACGCGAGCGACACGCGACGCGGCTTCCCGGACGCCCTCCGTCGCGCTCACGAGCTCCGCGCTGCCGTTCTCGTTGGTCCGAGCCGCCACCATCGCGCCGTGCGCCACACTCACCGCGCCGTGCTCCAGCGTCACCGACACGTCAGCGGCTGGCGTCGCTCCCACGAACACCAGGACGTGGAGCTGCGTCGTCCCCTGGTGTCCTGCCTCCGGCGCCCCTGGTCCTTCGTGACCCGTCGCTTCTTGAGGTGTCGCCTCCTGGGCCGCCTCCTTTGCCGCCACTTCCTGGACCTCCTCGGGCACCGCTTCTCGAGACAGCGCAGACGGCGCCGAGAACAGGGTCACCGAGACGACGCCCACGCGGATCATCCCCGACCGCAACCATCGGATCGTTCGCATAACTTTCGACTGCTTCGCCCCGACTCTTCGGGTTCCGCGGGGGGATCGACACACCCCGATGCGGGCACGGAGGCCCTGCCACCGCCAGCTCATCGCGAGCTCGCGGCGGCAGGTCGGCCCGGGTCTTTCTGTCAGTCCACGCTCCAGTCGACCCACAGGCCCTGCATCCAGTCCGCCTCGTCCTTGAAGGCGCCCAGGCCGGAGCCCGTCACTGCCGAGCCGGGGCCGTCCGCGGCGAGACAGTCCGAGAGCTCGAAGGGCGGCTCGTCCGGCACCTCGTTGCCGCGCTCCTCGAACTCGAACCACTCCACCGGGTCGAGGGGAGGATCACTGCTGTCATGGACCGTCCCGATGACGTTCACGTGGTTCTCGAAGAACGTCGAGTCCGTGAGGAGCACCCGCGGCTCCTCCGCCGTCCCTGCCGGATCGCGCAGGCTCACCCCGTTGTGCCAGCCGAGGAACACCTGATCCGTGAAGGTCCCCGTCACCCCGCGGCGGAACACGGCGCCGTTCGACGTCGTCGCCAGGCCCTCGCCGGGCCCGCAGAGGGTGACCTTGCTCGACGTCACGTTCGTGACCGGCTCGAGGTCGGGGTTGCTGCTGTTGTTGTCGCACTCCCAGCCGTTGGGGTCGCGGGAGTCCACGTCCGTCCTCGTCAGGCGGCCGAAGAGCGTGTGGATCTCCCCGTTGTAGCCCTGATCCGCGTCGAACATGTCGTCGTCGGCGTTGTGGGCGATCAGATGGTGGGCGTTCACCGTGCCGCCGAACCACTCGAACGCGTCGTCGAGGGCGTTCGACACCATGACGTGATGGACCTCGGTTCCCCTGCCGACGCTCCCGAACGTGATGCCGTTGATCTCGTTGTCCGGCGCGATCTCCACGCCCGGGAACTCGATGCGCACGTACTTGATCACGCCGCTGTCGTCGTCCGGATCGTCGCCGCCGTGCTGGTACTTCGGGTCCGGATCCAGTCCCTCGATGTTGACGCTGCCTTGGTTGTTCGGAGCGCGCCCGAGGATCACGATGCCGCCCCAGTCGCCCGGGCGACGCTCCCCCTCCTCGGCCCAGCTCGTGAACAAGATGGGAGCGTCCGGCTCTCCCGCGGCGATGATCTTCGCGCCGCGGGAGACCACCAGCACGCTGTTGCCGTTGGCCCCTTCCGGCTGTCCCTCGATCCTCGTGCAAGGCTCGATGGTGAGCGTGCTGCCTTCTTCGACGTAGGTCAGGCCGTCGAGCAGCCAGACCTTGTCGCTCGTCAACGTCATATCCGGGTTCTGCGGGATGACGGCCTCCTCCTTGTCGCCGCGGGAGAGATCGCACTCGCCTGAGTTCATGCGGCCTCCAGAGCCGGAGCCCGAGTCGTTGCCGCTACCGCCGCTCCCGTCGTCCCCGGCGCTGCCGCCCGAGCTGGCGCCGCCCGAGCTGGCGCCGCCCGTGTTGCCGCCGTCGCCGCCGTTCTCGTCATCACCGCACGCGACGACGCAGGTCGTCGCCGCGATCAAAGACAGAAGTGAAATCGTTCGGTTCATTGGTTGCTCCTCATCATTTCCCAAGCGCGGCTCTCGCGCGCTCGCTGCAGAGCTCGTGCTCGCGCCCTCTCTTTGCCCGTCCCGGATGGCAACTCCGTGACGGGCGGGCGACTTCTCGGCAAGGCAGAGGCCAACGGGTCGGGGTGCTCAGAGGCACTCCCAGCCGGCCTGCGCGCACGATTCCATCGCGCGCCGCAGCTGGACCGCGCTCTCGAAGAGACGTGGTTCGCGGATGTGCTGCAGCTGCAGCTCTGCTTCTCGCAGCTCGCCGCTACGGAAGTACCCATAGGCGAGCGCGTAGCGCACGCTGTCGTCCTGAAGCAGGCCGAGGCGCTCGAGCCGGGGCGCCATCGCCACGATCGTCTCGTAGCGCTCGAGCTCGATGAGGATGCTCAGGCGCTGCTTCATCTTGCGTGCCTGATCGGCGACGCGCGCGTTGAGGGTGAGCGCCCGTTCGAGGCGTCCAGCCCGCAAGTACAGCTCAGCCGCCTCCAGCGCGTACTTGGGGTTTCGGCGCGCGGCGTCTTCGAACAGCAGGGCCGCCACGAGGGGACGGTCCTCGTCGAGGTACACGTGGGCCAGGAGCACTGTCAGCTTCTCGTCTTCGGGGAAGACCAGGTGCGCGGCCTCCAAGACGTCGCGAGCCTTCTCCAGCTGCTTGGCCCGCCGCAGCCCCTCGGCGACGGCGGCGTAGTCGTCCGCCGTGACCCCAGGGCGCGCGAGATACGCCGCGCCGACCCGGGCCACCTCCTGGAACAGACCGAGTTCGATGAGGTAGAGGATGTGGACGCGGCCGAACTCGGCCTCTTTGGGGAACGCCTTCTGACCGGCGACCAGCGCCGCCAGCGCCTGCGCCGGCTGCTCGAGCTCCCAGTGACTTTGAGCTCGCATCATGAACGTCCCGGGGACGTCGGAGCCGGCGCTGCCGGCGCGGGCCAGCGCCTCGAGCACCTTGGCGTAGCTCTTCTCCCCGAAGTGCGCCTGAGCGAGGTAGAGGAACACGGCGGGCTGCTGCTGCCCCGCCGCGATGGCGCGCTCGAAGCTCTTTCGCGCCGCGTCGTACTGCCGCCCGTCGAGGGCGATGAGCCCCCGCAAGGTATGGTATCGGGGCAGATCGAGTTCCGGCTGCTGCGGGTCGACCTGATCGAGGACGACGCGAGCGCGATCGAAGTGACCGTCCTTGACCAGCTTCGCTGCGAGCGCGAGATGGTCGATCTCCTCTCGGTCCTCCGCCTCTTCCTGCTTCTCGTCCTTGGCATCGGCCGGGCCCTCCGCGACGACGAACGCGGCCGCAGCGAGCGCCAGCAAGACGACTCCGGGCCGCCGTCGACGGCCTCGCCTTGCCGCCAGCCGCTCCGCCGACCTCCGCCCCGTCGATGGTCGCTCGATCGACTGTCGTCCAGCCAACGACTGAACCTCCGACGCCTGTCCCGGCGACTCGTCGGCACCGTCGTCTGCGCGAGGGCGTATTCTATCCATCATAGCACATCCCTCAGTTCAGCTCGAACCGGACGACTTGATCCATCCAGGTCTCGACCGGGCTTCCCTGGTACACGGCGGGTTCGAACTCCCACTGGCGCACGGCGGCGAGGGCCGCCTCCTCGAAGACGCCGCGCGGCTTCGCCTCCACGACGCGAACACGGCCGATCTCCCCGTTCGCGCCGAGCAGGATCTTCAACTTGACGTACCCGGTGATGCCGCGCTGTCGGGCCTTGTCCGGATACGCAGGCGCGGTGCGCCGCCGCGGCTTGGGGAGCTCGTCGACGACCTCCGCGGTCATCGTGGTGTGCTTGGTCGTGTCTCCGAGCAGCTGGTCGCCGAGGGAGCCGAAGTCCGCCACGGCCAACCCAGGTAGCGAGAAATCGATGCCGCCGATGGCGTTCGCCAGCTGAGGCGTCGGCGCCCGTGGCGCCGCGGACGTCTTCACCTCCCGCCGCTTTCGAGGCTTCGGCTTCTCCTTTTTCGGTGGAGGTTCCTTCGCGACCGCGAACTCGGCGCTCGGGGACTTCTCCTCACCAGGAGGCGGCGGAGCCAACGAGTTCATCGCGAACACCGAGGCCAAAGCGGTCGACCCGCCCAGCACCATGCTCGCCAAGCCACACAGATGTCGTCTGAAGTTCACCACGGTGGGCCTCCCTTTCGTCAGCCGGCTTCCTTCTCCGTAGCCACGCCCACCTCCACCGCTCCCGCGAGGCGGCACTGGTCCACGACCTCGACGAGCCGCTCGGCCGTCACGCGCCGGTCGGTGATCACCAGCACCTGGGAGGAGGCACCGCTCTCGAGGAACTCACGGACGCGGCTCTGGACCATCCATGGCCGCACGGGGGTTCCATCGACGTAGATGTTGGAGCTCGAGTCGATGTTGACGCGGAGCGCCTTCCCGGAGGCGCGCTCCGCGCTGGCTGCCCCGGGGCGTTCGATGTCGACCTTCATGTCCTTGACGAAGGTCGTCGAGACCATGAAGAAAATGAGCAGAATGAACACCATGTCGATGAGGGGTGAGATGTCGATGCTCCCTACCTCCTCGGTCTTCCTGCGACGTCTCATGGATTCCCCACTCGTGGTTCTCCGGAGCACGACGGCTCCGTGCACAAGATGTCCTTGAGCTGCTCCAGCTCGCGGACGAGGTTCGCTTGGCGGCGGTCGAGGAACCGCCCGACGATCAGCCCGGGCACGGCGACGCTCAAGCCCATCTGCGTGGTGAACAGCGCTTGCGAAATCCCCCCAGCGATGCCACCGGATTGGGAGAACAACGACATGTCCGCCAGGGAGTCGAAGGTCTCGATCATGCCCGTGACCGTCCCGAGGAGCCCCGCCAGCGGCGCGACCGCCACGACGCTGGCGATCAGGATGCGCCCTCGCCCGAGCTGCCCCTCGACGTCCGCGAACGCGTCGTCGAGGACGCGCCGGAGATCGACGCGGTGCAGATCCACACCCCGCGCGAGCTCGAGCCCCCGGATGACCGCGGCGTCGATGACCCCGCGCGGCTCCCGCAGCTGGCCGTTCCGGTATCGCTCGACGAGCACGCGCACACTCCTGGGGCTGCCACGTCGCAGGGTCAGGAGCCGATACCCCAGCGCGTACCACAGCACGAACGTGCCGATGACGAGCGGCCACATGATGAAGCCGCCGCTGTGCACGTAGTCGAGCAACGAGCGCACCGGTCCCATCACGAGACCTCCACGAGACTCCCTGGCAGCTCCGAGGAGGGGACAGGGGGCGGCGGCGGCGTGCTCAGGGCGACGCCCGTCGCGATGTTCGTGACGCGCAGCGCGGACTTGTCCATGGCGTCCTTGATGTTCTCTGCCCAGCCGGTCAGCAGGTTGCCGACGAGCAGGGCCGGGATGGCGACGATGAGGCCGAGCTCCGTCGTGATCAGCGCCTCGGAGATGCCGCCCGACAGCAACTTCGGGTTCCCGGTGCCGAACTCGGTGATGACGTCGAAGGTGGCGATCATGCCCGTCACGGTCCCCAGCAAGCCCAGGAGCGGCCCCACCGCGGCGCACACGAGGATCGCCGAGCCGAAGCGATCGAGGTGAGGTTGTTCGTGGAGGACGCTCTCGGAGATCACGTCCTCCAGGTGGTCGCGGGGGCGATCGATGTGCTTCAGGGTCGCCGTGAGTACGCGGCCTGCCGCGCTCTTCGCGTTGCCGCACACCGCGAGCGCGCCCGCCACGTCCCCCACCCGCAGCTTCGGGATGATCTCGTCCACGAGCCGATCCGTGTTGCTCGCGGCACGCCAGAGGAACAGGCCGCGCAGCGCGATCATCACGAGCGCGGCGAAGCCGAGCACGACGATTACCCAGCCGATCGGCCCCCCCGCCTTCACGACGTCCAGCGCCGTCTTCTCCTGGCGAGCCTCGACTCCCTTGTCGAGTGCCTCGTAGAGAAAGAGCTTCAAACGCTCCGGGCTCGCGCCGTTTGCCAGCGCGATGGCCGTTTCCGCGGTCGCGTTCTCGGGCCACACCTTCAGCTGCCCGTCTCCAGCGGGAGCCAGCGCGCCAGCGACCTGGTCGCTCACCCCGTAGCTGGCGATGTTGCCGACGCGCAGGATCGTCCCGCGCACCTGGCGCCCCGTGGCAGAGAAGAACTCTCCCTCCTCCCGACGCACGCTCCCCTGGCGCTCGAGCAGCTCCACGACCTTGCGGAAGGCGAAGCGCACCTGCTCGACCACGGCGGTCTCGCCCTCCTGCGCCACCGGGAGCTTCTCGCCGCCCCGCTCGAGCGCGGCGGCGGCCTGGGTCAGCATTCCCGCGAGAACGTCGCCTCCTTCTTGGGCGGTCTCGGCCTGGGTCTCCGTCTGCATGAGCTGGTCCGCGAGGCGATCGGCCTCGAGGGCAGCGCCCATCACCTTCCCCTGGAGCGTCGCGAGCTCCTCCTCCGCCTCCGCGACGGTCTTGGCGGCGCGCGCGTCCAGGTCTCGGATCCGCTGCTCCAGGGCGCTGCGTTCGGCTTCGAGGAAGGCGAACTCCCGCTTGTAGGCCGCGTCCAGCGCGGCCTGGTCCTGGGCGGTGGCCCAGGTGGCTCCCAACAGCGTGAACGACGTCACCAGCACCATCGTCAGCGTGCGCATCACTTCGCCTCCGGGGGCAACGCGTTCGGGAGCTCGAAGTAGCCGATACGGATCTGCTTCTTCTGACTCTCGAACAGGGCCTCGACGAGCCGCTGGTCCTCACGCTTCTCGAGCCTGCGGTACTCCCAATTTCCGTCACTGCGAGCGGCGTACCCGACGGAGCCGTCGCTCGTCTTGAAGAAGAGCATGACCATGCCGACGCGGACCACGTCCGCCAGGAGCTCCTCGCCAGCGAGCTCGATCGACTGGCGGTACATTCCGCTCTCCCGCGCGAGTCGCAGCTCGTCCTCGGCGAAGGTCCACAGGCGCGCCAGCGCCCGCGGCGGCGTGAGCAACCCTGAGCTCAGCTGATCGTCGATCTTGTCGAGCTCCGCCAGGCGCTCTCCCCTCCGGAAGGGCAGCGAACGCTCCACATAAGCCCGGAGCTCCGCGAGGCTCTCCGCGTAGAGAGGCTTCAGGGCCTCGTCCCCCTGCTGCTCCTCGGCGATGACCTTCTTCTTTTGGGCGATCGCCGACCGGATCTTCTGGAGGCGCACCTGCTCCTTCTGGAGCTCGAGCTTCAGGTCCGACTTCTGGCGCGCCAGAGACCTCACCTGATCCCTCAGGTCGTTGTCCTTGCGCGAGAGCTCTGCCGAAAGCTCCTCGACCTCGCCGCGCAGGGCGGCGAGGCGGCGACCGAGATCGACGACCTGATCGCCGACGGCGGGCGCCGCCACGGTGAGTCCACCGACGAGGAGCGCCCCGCGCAGCGCGCGGCCGACCCATGGTCGAGATGATGTTGGATGGTTTGGATGTCGGGACATCGCCTTGCCTTGATTCACTCTCTGGGCGGCACCGGGCCGCTCCGTGCAGTGTCGAGGACCGCCTTGACGTTCCCGTGACCTGCGCGAAAATCGATCGTGCCGAACGATGACGACTTCGTGACCGAGGAGCGCCCGGCCCGTGTCAGCCGCTTCGTTGGGCGAGAGACTGGAGACGCTTCGTGACGAACCCGTGGCGTCTCCGGAAAATCCAGGTGACCCGATTCTTGCGGGAGCTTCATCGATCGGTCACGGAACCGTCATGTGGCCCGAGTATCGACGCTGGGTATGGGGACCATCGTCATCGTCGACGACGAGCAGGACATCATCGACGTCCTCGAGTTCAACCTGCGGCAGGCCGGCCATGAGGTCTTGCCGGCGACGCGCGGGCGCGCGGGACTCGAGCTGGCGCTCACGAAGCGCCCCGACCTCGTCATCTTGGATCTGATGCTGCCCGACCTCTCGGGCACCGAGCTGTGCCGCGCCCTACGGAGCGCCACCCAGACGCGCAACACCCCCGTCCTGATGCTGAGCGCCCGGGGAGAGGAGATCGATCGAGTGGTCGGCTTCGAGCTGGGGGCGGACGACTACGTGACGAAGCCCTTCAGCGTCCGTGAGCTGCTGCTCCGGGTCCGCGCCCTGCTGCAGCGCTCTCGGTCCACGGCCCCGGAGCGCACGTCCTTCGTCGAGTTCGGTCGCCTCGGGATCGACCGAGACGCGCACAGGATCTGGGTGAACGACACGGAGGTGCCCCTGACGGCCCTGGAGTTCCGGCTGCTCGTGACGTTGTTCGAGCGAAGGAACCGGGTCCAGACGCGAGCCGCCCTCCTGGAGCACGTCTGGGGCATGAACGCTCACATCTCGACGCGCACCGTCGACGCCCATGTGAAGCGGCTCCGCGAGAAGCTCGGCGCCGCCCGGGAGTACGTCGAGACGGTGCGCGGAGTCGGCTACCGCTTCCGCGACGCTCCGGAGCCCGGTGACAGCGGCACCCATCTCACTCGCCGCGCAGGGGAGGACCCTGGCGCGGACGGGGGGGCCGACGTCGCCGGTGCTCCCCCCGGTGGTCCCCGCGCCGCCGTGCCCTGAGGTCCGACGGCGCGTCCTCGTCCGTGGGTGGCTCGGGGAATTTCGGCGCCGCCGCCCCTCTGACGCTACAGCGCTAGCGAATTTCCCGGGGGCACCCACCGTCGGGACCCTGCGTCTCCCCGGGGGTGGCCGGGGCGCAGCTCGCTCGCTCTGGGACCTCCACCGTTTCCGGCGGACCACCAAACCCGCGAAACTATTGATGTTTTTCCACCACTTGACCTCGGGGCGAGATTCAGGCTCGCGCGGGTAGCGCCGGGCGTCCCGGTGGATTATGTGTGCGCCCCCGCAGCGACCTCAGCGCGTCTGGTCTTTCCGCAGCGCGCGTCGTGCGGCGCTCCCTCACCACCCTGACCGAGACCGCCTAGCGGATTTCTCCGAAAACGGACCAACTCTCCGCGAAATCGTCTTATTGTCCGCCCGGAACAGGGCCCCATGCTAGGGTCCTCACCCCGAACGTTCTCAGGGCAGCTCCTCTGGACAGTCCCCGAAACCCTCGAACTTATCCAATTGTGAATCGATGATCCCCGGCGCCGAGCCTTGGCTCAGCGTAACGCCGAACACGCGCCCCCGCGTGCGGCACGGCCTGGCAGGCGCCGACCACCCCACTGCGTAGCGCTCATCGCGCCCCAACAGGGTACTTCATGGCATCCGACTCGCTCACTCCCCCTCCCCTCGAGCCGAACTCCAACGATCCGCTTCGCGTCTATCTTCGGAAGATGGGCACCGTGCCGCTCCTCACCCGCGAGGGCGAGGTCGAGCTGGCCAAGCGCATCGAAGAAGGGACCAACGCCGTTCGGGACGCGCTGTTCTCCAGCCCCGTCATCATCGACGAGCTGACCCGAACGAGTGAGCTGCTCCAAGAGAACCGTGTCCGGGCCCGCGAGCTCCTGAACGTCGAAGCCGACGACGACAGCTTCGACGAGGAGGCCGCCGCCAACCACCTGGTCGAGCAGATCGACAAGATCAAGCGCGTCGCCAAGCGACGAGGCTCCCTGCTCAACGGGCAGCCCGCGGATGCCCGCCAGACGAAGGCCCAAGCCGAGCTCGAGAAGCTGCTGCTCGAGCTCAACCTCAACAAGCGGACCATCGACAAGATGGCGCAGAAGCTGAAGGCCAAGGCGCTCATCGAGCCCGGCCCCGACAGCGACGTCTCGCAGGAGGAGCACGAGACGCTGCGGCGCCTCTCCCTCGAGGTCAGCCGCGGCGAGCGACGGGCGCAGCAGGCCAAGGCCGCCTTGGTCGAGGCGAACCTGCGGCTCGTCGTCTCCATCGCCAAGCGCTACACGAACCGTGGCCTGCAGCTGCTCGACCTCATCCAGGAGGGCAACATCGGCGTGATGATCGCCGCCGACAAGTTCGAGTATCGGCGCGGGTACAAGTTCAGCACGTACGCGACCTGGTGGATCCGCCAGGCCATCACTCGTGCGATCGCCGACCAGGCGCGCACCATCCGCATCCCGGTGCACATGGTGGAGACCATGAACAAGATGCACCGGACCGCCCACGACTTGGTGCAGGAGCTCGGCCGCGAACCCACACCCGAAGAACTCGCGCAGCGCCTCGATATTCCCGTTTCCAAGGTCCGGAGCCTGCTCCGCATCGTGAAGGAGCCCTTGAGCCTCGAGACCCCGCGCGGCGAGGACGGGGACTGTACCTTGGGCGACTTCGTGGAAGACCAGAAGGCGCCCAGTCCCTCCGATAGCCTGATGTCGAATGACCTCAACAAGCAGACGCGCGAGCTCCTGAACTCCTTGAGCGTGCGCGAGCAGCGCGTCCTCCAGAAGCGCTTCGGCATCGGGGAGAAGAGCGAGCACACCCTCGAAGAGATCGGCAAGGAGTTCAACGTCACCCGCGAGCGCATCCGGCAGATCGAGGCCAAGGCGCTGCAGAAGCTCAAGAGCTCCCGCCGCTCGCGGTCCCTCAAGGCGTACCTCGAGCAGTGAACCGCGGGCGCTTCACGGCGCCCCGCAAGAACGAGTCAGCGACCTCGAGCGAACGACGGCGACCCTCCCTCACGGAGCGGTCGCCGTTCTCGTTTCCGGCCGGCGCATCGGCTCAGGCGTCTCCGAGCGGGACGCACCAGCGACGTTCCCGGGGGCGTCCATGCGTGGAAACGCGCTGATTTTGGACGCGAGCCGAGGACATGGCGTTGGCAGCGCCCTTGCATTGGCCGGAGGGACGGGTGGGCCGTCTTCCATCCCCCACCCCGAACGAGGTGCCATGACTCGACTGGGCCAGCAGAACTACGGGCCCCTGATGTCTCACACCACGGCGGTGTCCAGCGCTCAGCGCATCAGTGACGGCTGCCTGATCGCTGCGACCTACTGGTTGGTGGAGGGACTCCGCCCGCAGTCTTGGAACGTTTACAACACGCTCGCGCTCGTCCTCACCGTCGTCATCTTCCTGATCGTCGCGGAGACCAACGGGCTCTATCGCTCCTGGCGTGGCGTCGCGCTCCGGCACGAGCTGCAGCACACGGTCGCGACCTGGTTCCTGGCGACCCCCATCTTGCTGTTCACCGCGTTCCTCACGGAGACGAGCGAGGAGTTCTCTCGCATCGGCACGGTGGTGTGGTTCATCGTGACGCCGACCGCGCTCGTGGTCTGGCGGGCGGCCATGCGCAGCCTGCTCGCCGAACTGCGCCGACGTGGCTACAACAACAAGTCCGTCGCGATCGCGGGCTGCACCGCCTCCGCGGGCGCCTTGCTCGATCACATCGAGCGCGACCCGAGCGCCGGCATGCGCCTCTACGGGGTCTACGACGATCGCGCGGCGGCGCGGCGCACCCCGATGGAGCACATCGGCGGGCCGTTCCGCGGCGATCTCGACCAGCTCGTCGACGACGCCCGCGCGGGCAAGATCGACCTCGTCTACATCAGCTTGCCGCTTCGGGCCGAGACGCGCATCGCGTCCATCCTGCGCAAGCTCGGAGACACGACGACCACCGTCTACGTCATCGCAGACTTCTTCGGGTTGAGCTTGCTGCACTCGGAGTGGTCCACCGTCGGGCATCTGCCGGTGGTCAGCCTCAACGACACGCCGTTCAACGGCCTCGGCGGCTGGGCCAAGCGGGTCGAGGATCTCGTTCTGGGGACCATCATTCTCATGCTCACCGCGCTGCCCATGCTCGTGGTCGCGATCGCCATCAAGTTGACGAGCCCGGGTCCGGTGTTCTTCCGGCAACGCCGCTACGGGCTGAACGGGAAGGAGATTCGCGTTCTCAAGTTTCGCACGATGACCGTTTGTGAGGACGGGGACGAGGTCAAGCAGGCCAGCCGAGACGACGCACGGATCACGCGCCTCGGTCTGTTCCTGAGGCGCACCTCGCTCGACGAGCTGCCTCAGTTTTTCCAGGTCATCACGGGCGAGATGTCCATCGTCGGGCCGCGGCCGCACGCCGTCGCCCACAACGAGGAGTACAGGAGAGTGATCGACGGCTACATGCTCCGCCACAAGGTGAAGCCGGGCATCACTGGTTGGGCGCAAGTGAACGGCTGGCGCGGGGAGACGGACGCGCTCGACAAGATGCGCATGCGTGTCCAGCACGACCTCGAGTACATCCGCAACTGGCGACTCGGGCTCGACATCTGGATCATCTTCATGACGGTGTTCAGCCCGAAGGCGCGCACGAACGCCTACTGATTTCGTCCGTATCTCTGGCGCGCCCGCCCCGAGCGGTCGTTGCCACAAGGAAGGGGAACGCTAGATGATTTCGACCACTCAGCTCGGTGTTTGCCTCGCGCTCGTTCCACTGGGCGCGATGATGGTGGCTTGTTCGGACTCGGACGACGATGGAGATTTCACCAGCTCGCCGCTGACGATCGCCTTCGTTGGTGAGGAGTACGCCTACACCGTGACCACGAAGGGCAAGGGGGACGTACCTCGCATCCTGACGAGCCCCGCGCTCCCTCGTTGGCTCACCTTCACCGATCACGGGGACGGGTCTGCCCTGCTGCGGGGAGTGCCAGGGCCGAAAGATGCTGGGCTTCACCCCGTCGAGCTCAGGCTCGAAGTCGCGGGGCGCAGCTCGAGCCAAGGCTTCGACATCGACGTGCAGAGCGGCTTCACCGAAGTCGGGGTGGACGACGAGTTCGAGGACGACGAGCTGCAGAAGCACTGGCGCTTCTTCGATCCGCGCGGGACGTCGGAGCTCACCATCGCGGACGGGACGATCCAAATTTCCATCCCCGGCGGGGTTCCCCACGATCTCTGGCGCGGCAACGAGAACCAGGCCCCGCGGCTGCTGCAGAGCGTGGAGAACAAGAACTTCGGGGTGGAGGCCCGCTTCTTGTCCGTCCCGGAGAAGCGTTTCCAGATCCAAGGGATCGTCGCGCAGGAAGCTGATGACAAGTTCGTCCGGCTCGACATGCACCACGACGGCGTGTCCGTGCGCGTCTATGCAGCGTACATCGACGGCAACATCGCGCGCGTGCGCATGAACGAGTCGATCAAAGGAGAGATCCCCGACCGCCTGCGCGTGCTGCGGACCGGTGATTTCTGGACCCTGCAGTATTCGGCGGGAGAAGACGACTGGAAGGTCGCCTCCGCCTTCTCGCAGCCGCTGGAGGTGAACGAGATCGGTGTGTTCGCGGGCAACGCCCACGGGGTGGACAGCCCGGCCTTCACGGCGATCATCGACTACTTCCGCAACGCGGACGTCTCCGACCTGCCAGACGTCGACTTCACGCTCCCGGACCCCGATGACGAGAAGGGTGACCCGGGTGACGGCGGCAAGCAGCGCCCGGACGACGACTCGAAGGACGACGCGGATCCCGACGACGACGCGGATCCCGACGACGCGGATCCCGATGACACGGATCCGGACGACACGGATCCCGACGACACGGACGAGGACGAACCCCCCGCCCCGGATGCTCCGACGAACGAGGAGACCGGCGACGACGACTCCGACGATGAGGAGCTCCCGGAGGACGACTGAGCCCGCGCGCTCCCGGTGTCGCTACGGGAAGACTTCGGAAGGACCGCACTCGGTTCCGGGGGGCCCATGGGACGGGCCCCCCGCGAACACCCTCGAAGCACCCTCGAAGCTCACCCCTGGGAACCGACCCAGGATTGTCGTATTTTACGGAGAAGTGGTCCTCCTCACCCCCGGGCTGTTGCCCCAGGAGTTCGTGGACGAGCTCCTCCAGCTCCCCCCTCCTCGCCTGCTCGACGAGCCCTTCGGCCCCCTGTTGCTGCTCCTGCGCGTCCCCGATCGGACCGTACCTGGCTTCACCGCGGCCCTCGATCAGTGCGTTCGGCGCGGTCTGACGCAGCCGGGCGTGGGCGGCCCGAGCACCAGCGGCGCGGGCTTCGGCGTGGTGACGGCCGAAGTGCCGGCGGTGCAGCGCGACCAGGCTCGAGACGCGGAAGCAGACCACGCGAGCTTGCTCGCCGAGCTCGACGCGTCGACTCACTACGTCTTTCCCCTACGTCCCGGAGCAGGGCCGCTCGGGATCGGACGCTCCCGTGACAACGCCCTCGTCCTCCGCGACGACTCCGTCTCCCAGCTCCACGCCGAGATCCACGTTGGCGCCGATGGCGTGTCCGTGAGCGACGTGGATAGCAAGAACGGAACCTGGGTGGGGGGGACCCGCCTCGCCCCGAACACCCCACGCTGGCTCCAGCCCATGGACAGCCTGCGCTTCGGCCGCGTCCAGGCGTTCACCTGCGCGCCAACCGTGCTGCGCAGCGTGTTGCGTCGCCGTCTCCGTCAGCTGCTCTGAGCCGGCGACGCCCGAAGGGCGTACTCGAAACGGCGCTCGAGCCGACCCTCGATGGGGCTCGACCGCGTCCTTCGAAATGTCACATTGGAGAAGGTTTCGTCACGGAAGGGGACCACGAGGGGCATGGGATCACCGCTCGAACAGCGCTGGGCAAAGCTCGAGGGCCGGCTGGACTTGCAGCTGGATTCACTCTCGCTGCTGCGTGAGAACCGCACTTGTTGGATCTACGCCGCTCGAGCGGCCGGCGAGGCCGTCGTGGTCAAGCAGTACAAGCCTCAGGCGCGTGCCCTGTGTGCTCGTGAGGCCCGCGCGCACCGGGTCTACACCCAGCTGTGCGACGCTGTCCCGGGATTGCTCCCCTCGGAGATCCGAGGGATCAACGAGGAGACGGGGAGCCTCTGCCTCACCTTCATCGAAGGTGAGCTCATGAGTGAGGTGCTCCGCAAACGCGGGGACGACACCGGGGAGCAGCGGCGCTGCCGCGCGGCCCTCGAGCGCGTCGGCGAGCTCCTGGCGCACCTGCGCGCGCGAACGTCCAGTGACCGTCCCCCCGCGCCATTCCTGGAGGAGTACCTCGTCCATACGTCGCGCAGCCTGGAGAGGACGCCGGTGCTCGGGGCGCTCTTTGCAGGCTACGAGGCCTCAGCGCGCTCCCTCTACGAAGAGCTCGGAGCAGCGGGAGAGCCCACGTCGTTGAGCCACGGTGACCTCGTCTTCGCGAACCTGATCCTGGACGGCGCGCAGGTCGGGCTGATCGACTTCGCGAACGCCAACCCCGAGAGCCACCCCCTCGACGACGTCTACAACCTCGAGGTCACCTGCGCGAACTTGCTGCACCTGTCGGCGCGCTTCCGTGCCGATCTCGCGCAGGCCCTGCGCAGCAGGCTCGATCTCTCCGGCAGCGACGCGCGCACCCACCGCTTCTACTGGGAGTATCACAAACGTCGTTGGCTCCATTTGCAGCTCGGATCCGGGTGGATTCACCGCGCCCGCGCGGTGGCCGTGCTCCCTCGCCTGCTGCGGAGTTCCGCGGCGCCTTGGGCGCCTGGCGTGCACGCGGTGGCCATGGCTTGAGGCCGACTTACCCGCGGTTGGTGAAGAACGCGCCGAAGGCGGCCTCTCGCTCCCGATACGGGTGCCGCCGGATGTCCTGCAGCAGCGCGTACCCGAAGACGGCGACGATCCAAAAGAGGTACGACTGAACGGTCTGGCGCGCGATCCACTCCAACACCCCCTGCAAGTACATGACGGAGAGGCCCGCGACGCAGCCAGCGGCGAGCTGCCCCCGATAGTCCCTCCAACCCGCCGCGAGCGCCCGCAGAGACGCCCACAGGACGACCGCCAGGAGCAAGAGGTACGCGAAGATGCCGAAGTAGCCGGCCTCCGCCACCGTGAGCCAATAGATGTGGTGAGCCACCCCCGCCTCGGACTCCGGCAACGCCAGCCGGGGTCCGTACACCGTTCGGATCTCCCACGAGTACATGTTCAGCCCCACGCCGAGGGGGTGCTCGTCGAGCATCATCTGGGCGACGAGCTCGAACTTCTGCCGCGCTTCTGCAGAGGCCTCGGGCGCGCTCTCGAAGCGGCGCATGATCGTGTCGAAGGATTTGACGAGGACGGCGCCCGCCCCCGCGAAGCCGGCGCATGTGATCAAGACCTTCCTTGTCGTCACCCCCCGCAGCATGGATGCGAGGTACACCATCGACAGCCCCGTGATGAGCATGACGAGGCTCCCCCGTGACAGGGAGAAGATGACGCACACGCAGCCTGCCGCGACCGCGCCGCCGGAGAGTCGTGAGCCCGTGCTCATGAAGCGCGCCAGCTGTAGCGGGAGCACGATGTTGACCGCCATGCCCAGCGAGTTCTGGTGCGAGAAGACGCCCGCGATCTGATGGTACCCGTCGAGGTAGCGCAGCTTCACGCAGTAGAGCGCCTGAAAGATGAGGCCCAACGCGAGGCCGTCGAGGACCTTCACCATGCGGGTCGGCGTGGCGCACACGCGCCACATCACCGCGACGAAGACGAACATGCGCAGCAGCTTCCACAGGGTGAACGCCGTGTAGAGCGGGACTACCGAGCCGACCAGGGTGAGCGCACCGGCAAAGAAGTAGAGGAGCTGCACCTTGCGGAAGGGCATCGGCTCACTCGGACGGGGCAGCGCGAACAGCAGTACCCACGCGAACAGGTCGATGTGCGTGAACTCGAAGCCGCGGTCGGCCCCCCTGTAGGTCTCGTGGGAGACGAGGTTCACCGTGACGAGCGGCGTCCACGGCAAGAGCCCCATCACGAGCGCCGCCCGCTCGAGGACGCGCTCTTTCCCCCGCAGCATCCAGCCCAGGGGGATCACCGCGCACAGAGCCACGAACAAGACCGCATACTTCACGGCCGCGCCTCCGGTCCGTCCTGAGCGTTCATGACCTCGACGGGAGCCACCCAGTGAACCGCGAACGGACGCTCGTGCCCCTCGTCGCCGTCCTGCTCGCAGCGCAGCTGGCGGGCTGTGAGCCGGCGGAGCGACGCTCTCGGACGACACCGGCTCCGCCTCCAGCTCTGCGCGCCGAGGGTGAGCCGCCGCGCCACGACGCCTCCCCCGGGCCCGCCTCCGCCGAGCAAGCCGCGAGCCCCAGCGGGGAGCATTTCGCGCTCCGCCACGCCGCGACGCTCCGCGCGGGGCCCCTCGAGCTGCGCAGTCCCCACCGCCGCCTCGCCCACCAGATCCGCGGCAGCGGCCACACCCACTGCGCTCCGGACCACTCCGGCATCGACGCCGCCGCTCAGCAGCGCCGCCTGATGGGGCTCGGGCCCGACCACCGCCACCATTTCGTCTGGATCACTGCGCACGACTTCGTCGCCCCGGATCCCGACGTGCCTGGGGTTCAACACATGTTCGGGGTCGAGATCTACACGAAGCGCCTCGAGGCTCGGCAATCCCCCCATGTGCTGGCCCTCCTCCCCGACGGCGCCCTCGCCGATCCAGCGAAGCGGCCCTTCGGTGTCTACGAGCTCGACGTCCAGGGCGCGTCCTCGGCCATCGCCCGCGCCGGTGGGCTCGCCGTCTTGGCGCACCCGAGCCGCTACTCCCCCAGCCTGGAGGCGGTGAAGGCGGTGGATGAGCATTTGTGGGCGCTGGAGATCCTGAGCGGCAGCACGGACCCCGACGCGAACGCCGCCTTCGTCGACGCCCGCCTGAGCGCCGGGAAGTACACCTGCCTCTCCGCCGGTGGCGACATCCATGATGAGGATTACAAGCTGACGCTCGGCTATCAGGTCGTGGACGTCGCCGGACCGAGCCCAACCCGGGACGAGCTGTTCGAGGCCGTCCGACGCTGCAACTTCTTCGCCTGCGCCGTGAAGGGCGTCCGGCATGGCCCGATCCGTCGGCCCGCGCTCGAGCTGCGCGACGGCGGAATCCATTTCTCTTCGAACACGGTCCTGCGCAGCGTCCGCTTCGTCGGGCGCGGCGGAGAGGTGCTCCATGAGGCTCGGAGCACCGCCCGAGCCAGCTACTCGCCCCAGATCGGTGACTCCTACGTGCGCGTCGAGGCCGTCTCCGCGGACGGCGCCGCCCGCTGCTACTCCCAGCCCACCTGGATCGTCCAGCGCCGGCAGACCCCCTGACGTCAACGCGACCATCCGGCCTCCACGTCCTTCGGATCGAACACGAAGCGGAGAGCCCCGTAGGCCCACACCTCGACGCGCGAGAACCCGCCGCCGGAGCCGATGGCCGGCCCTCGCAGGTTCGAGCGCGCCCCGAACTCGAGCCCAATGTACCGCGAGACCTCGTAGGTCACGGGGAAATCGATGCGCAGCATGCTCTGATCGAAGCGCCGCACGCTCACGAACTCCGGGGGTTCGAAGTCGTCGTTGCCGATGGTCGTGAAGTAGGTGACTGTCGGGCGCACTGCCCAATCCGGGGGCAGCTCGAGCGCCGCCATCACGCCCGCGCCGAGCCGTCGCACCGGCCGCCCCAGGATCGGATCGAAGAACCAGCGGTACTGCGCGAAGGCTCCCGTGACCAGGGAGCGACCGTGGCTCCGCCAGGTCTCGTTCTGGACCTCGACTCCGGCCGTCGGCGCCACCTCGACCTCCCCTTGCCGAGCTCCGAGCATCTCGGAACCCTGCACCACCTGCAGATAGCCGACGCCCCCGCTGATGGACCCTTGTGTGGTCCGCGAGAACTGATGACGTAGGCGCAGGGTCGGCGCCACCAAGGCGAACGTGGTCGCCCCCGAGTCGGCCTCCGGGGTGCCGATCACCCCCGTCTCGCCGATCCCGAGGCTGAACCAGGAGAACCCTGCGGTGGTGAGGAACGTCAGCTCGTTCCTCCGGTCCAGCTGGTAGCCGACGAACGGCTCGATCTCCACGCGCGCCGAGGTCCGAAAGCCGGTCTCGTCCTCGTCGTACAGGGGGGCGTTGTAGGCGCCGAACAGCGTGACGCCGGTGGCCGTGCGCCGGCTCACCGCGTGCGTCAGGGTCGAGCTCGCCTGACCGCGGACGAGAGGCGTGACCTCGTCCGTCGGCACCGTGGGCTGGGCGGGGTCGAAAACGAACGCGCTCAAGGCGTAGTCGACCTCCCCGATGCTCAGGTGGAGCCGGTTCTGCCAAACGGTCTGCCGCGACCAGGATAGCCGATGTTCCAGGCTGCCCTGGTGCAGCAGGAGCGGCCGCTTCAGATCCAACCGATTCGGGATCCTCATGAAGACCCGCGGTCGATAGAGTCCGGTGAACTCGTAGCGTTGTCGCTGCACATGGAGACCCACCACGGGCACCACCGCCACCGCCATCTGTGCCCGGGACGGGCGCAGCGGGTCGTCCGGCACCGCACCAGCGAGCACCTCCACGCGCCCGCCGGCGGCAGCCTGAACGCTGCGCTCGGCGCTGAAGGTCATCGCCAGCACCAAAGCTGCCGCCGCCGACATGCACTACTCCACGACGATCGTGTCACCGTCGAGTAGCCGGAAGCGCGCCGCCGCGTGTTCCGGGCGCATCAACTCCCGGTAGCGCACCCGGATTCTCTGCAGCTCCGGGTGCCGACGGATCACGAAGATCTCGTCCTCGTCGGCGAAATCGTTGAGCCCCCCGGCCCGCGCCAGCCCGGACAGGATGCCCTCATCCACGCCAAGCTCGAAGTATCCCGGTTGCAGCACCTCGCCGATCACCCCGATCCGAATCGGTCGACGTGTCGCCACGGCCACGCTGACGAGGGGCTCCGCCAGGATGCCGCGTAGGCGCTCGGTCAGGTGGCGCTGGACCTGGTCGGGCGTCCTTCCGGCCACGTGGACCGCTCCGAGGATGGGCTGCACGTACGATCCATCCGCCCCCACCAGGAAGTCTCCCGAGAGCCCCTCCTGCTCCTGCACGAACACCGTGATCGTGTCCCCCGCTTGAATCGGCGCGTCCGCGCTCGGCGCCTTCGGTGGCACCACGTCCTGCACCCACACGTAGGGCAACGACGAACCGCACCCGCTGCACGCGCTGGCGACCGCGAGCGCCACCGCCCACCCCGAAAGGCGCCGAAGCCCACCGAGCCTCCCGCGTCGGCTGAGCCGTTCTCCACCTTGCGTCATGTCGCGTCCTCGCCGGTGGTGTACGGCCACGCTGGCGTCCCAAAAAAGTGCAGCGGCCCTCCAGGTCCGGGACGAGGCCGCCGTCGTCTCGACCTGGGGCGCTCCTCCTCGTGAGTGTCTCGAAAGGACGGGCGTCCTGCGTGCTGGCCCGGGAGAAACCGTTTCCGAATCATGTGTCTACGTCGCAGCTCCCGCGGCCTGTGCCGACGGCATCGCGCGGCGCTCGGCGTCGAGACGGACAGCGGAGGAGTCCATGAAAGTCGCGATTCTTGCGGGAGGGGTGGGCAGCCGTCTCTCCGAGGAGACGGTCGAGAAGCCCAAGCCCATGGTGGAGATCGGTGGCCGACCGATCCTCTGGCACATCATGCGCCACTATCACTACTTCGGGCACAAGGACTTCGTGATCGCCCTCGGTTACAAGGGCGAGATCATCAAGAAGTACTTCGTGGACTACTGCTCTTTGAACGGTAGCAGCCTCACGGTCGATCTGCGGGAGCGCAGGGTGATCAACCACGAGGGCGCCGAGCCCCTCGACTGGCGCGTGCAGCTCGTCGACACGGGGATGTCGACCGCGACGGGCGGGCGCATCAAGCGGCTCCGTGACTACGTCGGCAACGAGACATTCATGCTCACCTGGGGTGACGGGGTGTCCAACGTCGACATCCGCAAGCTCCTCGAGTTCCACCGCTCTCACGGGAAGCTCGCCACCTTGACCGCGGTGCATCCGGTCGCTCGCTTCGGTCACCTGGAGCTGGACGGCGACGTCGTCTCCGAGTTCTCCGAGAAGCCGCAGACGAAGCAGGGCTGGATCAACGGCGCGTTCTTCGTGCTCGAGCCGCAGGTGTTCGATTACATCGAGGGCGACGAGACGCAGTGGGACTACGAGCCCATGATGAATCTCGCCCGCGACGGCCAGCTCATGGCCTACAAGCACACGGATTTCTGGCAATGCATGGATACGCTGCGGGAGCGGAAGCTCTTGGAGGAGCTCTGGTCCTCCGGGAAAGCCCCCTGGCGCATCTGGGATTGAGAGCAGCGCCGGACGCCAGAGAGGCGCCCGCATCCGCGCGGCGCGAGTCTGACGTATGTCAGAGTTCGCAGCCCACCCACTCGTCGCGGTCGTGAGCCTCCAACAAGGAGACTCACGTATCACACAACGCACACGCAACGGCTCACGACAGTCAGACGGCCACGATCATGAGAGTGCTACTCACAGGACACAAGGGATACATCGGCACCGTGTTGGCGCCGATGCTTCGAGACGCTGGACACGAGGTGCACGGATACGACTCCGACCTGTTCAAGCGCTGCACCTTCGGGGAGGAGCCGCGCCCGATCCCCGAGACCATCAAGGACATCCGGGACTGCGAGCTGTCTGACGTGCAAGGGTTCGACGCCGTGGTCCACCTGGCAGGCCTGTCGAACGACCCGCTCGGCGATCTCGACCCGCAGCTCACCTACGAGATCAACTATCACGCGTCGGTGCGCCTCGCAGAGCTCGCGAAGAAGGCCGGAGTCTCGCGCTTCGTGTTCTCCTCGTCCTGCAGCAACTACGGGGCCGCAGGGGACGACATCCTGACCGAGGAGTCCCCGCTCAACCCCGTCACGCCTTACGGGAAGTCGAAGGTGCTGGTGGAGCAGGAGCTCTCGCGCCTGGCCGATCCGACGTTCACCCCGGTGTACCTGCGGAACGCGACGGCCTACGGCGTCTCACCTCGGCTCCGCTTCGATCTCGTGCTCAACAACCTGGTCGCCTGGGCGCACACCACCGGCAAGGTCCATTTGAAGAGCGACGGATCGCCGTGGCGACCCCTGGTCCACATCGAGGACATCTCGCGCGCGTTCCTCGCGGTGCTCGGCGCCCCCAAGGAGCGCGTCCACAAGCGCGCCTTCAACGTCGGCGTGCCCGGAGAGAACTTCCGCATCCGGGAGGTCGCCGGCATCGTGCGCGAGGTCGTCGCCGGATCGGAGCTGAGCTTCGCGGACGGCGCCTCGCCCGACATCCGAAACTACCGAGTAGACTGCTCTCTCCTGCCGCGCGAGCTCCCCGAGTTCCACACGAAATGGCGGGTCCCGCACGGAGCCGAGGAGCTCCTCGACGCCTACGTGCGCACGGGCCTGTCCCTCGATGAGTTCGAGGGCAAACGTTACAAGCGCATCGACCACATCCGCACCCTGATCGCCGAAGGGATCATCGACCAGGAGCTGCGTCACACGGGAAAGGACTTGTCATGAACATGCTGAGCACTTCGGGGCCGGCGCGCATCTCCGAGACGATCACCCACTGCCGTGCCTGTGGGAAGTCCGGGTTCGTGCCCTTCCTCGATCTGGGGAGTACTCCGCTCGCCGACCGCCTGCTCACGCAGGAACAGCTCGACGCCCCGGAGCCGCGCGTACCGCTCGAGGTCGTCTTCTGTCCCCATTGCACCCTCGTGCAGATCACGGAGACGGTCCACCCAGCGGTGTTGTTTGGCGGAGACTACCCGTACTTCTCCTCGGTCTCGCCGAGCCTCCTCGCGCACTTCCGAGCCAGCGCGCTGCACCTCCTCGAGTCACGGCAGCTCGGTCCGGATACCCTGGTCGTCGAGGCCGCGAGCAACGACGGTTACATGCTGGTCAACTTCGCCGAGCGTGGGGTGCCGGTGCTCGGCATCGACCCCGCCCGGGATCCCGCTCGTGCGGCCCAGGCCCGGGGCATACCCACCCTCAACACCTTCTTCACCGTCGAGCTGGCCCGCCAGCTGCGCGCGGACGGCAAGTCGGCGGACGTCTTCCTCGCGAACAACGTGCTCGCCCACGTCGCGGACCTGAACGGGTTCGTGGAGGGGATCGCGACGCTGCTCGAGCCGGGAGGGGTCGCCGTCCTCGAGTGCCCGTACCTGATGGACCTGCTGGACCACTGCGAGTTCGACACGATCTACCATCAACACCTCTGCTACTTCTCGGTGACGGCGCTCACCAAGCTGTTCGCACGGCACGGCCTGTCCCTGAACGACGTCGAGCGCACCCCCATCCACGGTGGATCGCTGCGCCTCTTCGTCGAGCACACGACAGACGTGCGACCGCGTGTACGCGATCTGCTCGAGGAGGAAGCACGACGTGGGGTGACCCGCATCGACTTCTACAGGCAATTCGCGGAGAAGGTCCGCTCCCTGCGGGAAGAGCTCCGAGAGGCCCTCGGCCACCTGCGCGGCGAAGGCAAGCGCATCGTCGGCTACGCCGCCGCGGCCAAGGCCTGCACGCTGATGAGCTTCTGCGGCATCGACCGGGAGCACCTCGACTACCTCGTCGACCTGAACCCGTACAAGCAGGGTCGCTTCATGAGCGGGAACAAGCTCCCGATCCTGGACCCCGCGCAGCTCCTCGAGGACCGCCCGGACTTCGTCCTCATCCTGGCCTGGAACTTCGCGGAAGAGATCATGCGTCAGCAGGACGGCTACCGAGGCCGCGGCGGTCGCTTCATCATCCCGGTGCCCGAGGTCCGCGTGCACTGATCCGTGGGGGCCGCCCAGCCGCCGTCCTGCGCGCTCGGAGCTCCCCACGCCGCCTCGAAGGAGAGAACCGTGTCTGAGCCACGTTACATGACCTGTCCCTGTTGCGGAGGGCGTCGCGTCGACGTCTTCTACGAGGTCACTCGGGTCCCGGTGAACAGTGTCCTGCAGCTCCCGACCCGCGAGGAGGCGCTGAGCTTCCCCACGGGGGACATCGCCCTCGGGTTCTGCGCCGACTGCGGGTTCGTGTACAATACGGCCTTTCGCTCCGAGCTCTTGGAGTACTCGGACCGCTACGATCCCACGCAGGCCTTTTCGCCGACGTTCAATCGGTGGCACGAGGAGCTGGCAGCGCGCCTCGTCGAGCGCTACGAGCTCCGCAACAAGCGGCTCATCGAGATCGGCTGCGGCAAGGGAGAGTTCCTCAACCTGCTCTGCGAGATCGGCGGTAACGAAGGGCTCGGCTTCGATCCGGCGTACGTGCCGGAGCGAGACCTACGTCAAGGGCGCACACGCGCGAAGTTCATCTCCGACTTCTACGACGAACGCTACGCCGGCGAGCGGGGTGACTTCGTGTGCTGCAAGATGACGCTCGAGCACATCCAGCCAGCCGCCGAGTTCATGGGGACGGTGCGGCGCGCGGTCGGCGACGATCCTCGGACGGTCGTGTTCTTCCAGGTGCCGGACGTGGAACGGATCCTCGAAGAGACCGCGTTCTGGGACGTCTACTACGAGCACTGTTCGTACTACTCGATGGGATCGTTGGGGCGGCTGTTCCGGCGAACCGGCTTCGAGGTCCTCGACCTGGCGCGGGAGTACGAGAACCAGTACTTGATGATCGAGGCTCGACCAGCCAGCGGTCTGCACCGGACCCCGCTCCCGCAAGAGAACGATCTCAAGCGCTTGCGCTGCCTCGTCCGCGACTTCACGAGGCGGCTCGAAGCGCAGACGTCTCACTGGAGGGGGCTCCTCGAACGCCACGGGCGCGATGGGAAGAAGGTCGTGATCTGGGGCTCTGGTTCGAAGGGCGTGTCGTTCTTGACCACGCTCGGCGACCTGGGCCGCGCCGCGGGTCCGTCGAAGGGCTCGATCGAGTACGTGGTGGACATCAACCCCCATCGCCAGGGTCACTTCATGGCGAGGACGGGGCAGGAGATCGTGGGTCCGGAGTTCCTGGAGGAGTATCGACCCGACACCGTGATCGTCATGAACCCGGTCTACACCCGCGAAATTCGGGACACTTTGACGTCGAGGGGTCTGCAACCCGAGGTGCTGACTACATGAGAGAATCGACTTGCACGGTTTGTGCGAGCAACCGAGTCGTCATCGTCGCGGACACCGGCGCCGTGCCCGTGTTCTGCAATCAACTCTGCCGCACGCGCGCGGCAGCGGTGTCCACGACGAAGGCGAACGTCAAGCTGGGCTACTGCGAGGATTGCGGCCACGTATACAACGTGTGCTTCGACGAGCGGCTCCTGCGCTACGGCCCCGAGTACGAGAACTCACTGCACTGCTCGGGACAGTTTCGGGACTTCGCGGAGCGCCTCGCCGAGGAGCTCGTCGCGAGGCACGCCCTGCGTGGGAAGCGCATCGTGGAGGTGGGGTGCGGCAACGGGGAGTTCCTGCTGACCCTCTGCCGAGAGGGCAGGAACGAGGGCTTCGGCTTCGACGTCAGCCATGCGGGTCGCCCCGACGGACTCCCTGCCAACGTGCGCATCGAGACGGATACCTTCGGGCCGCGCCACGCCGCCCTCGATCCGGATTTCGTGTACACGCGGCACGTGCTGGAGCACGTCGGCGATCCCATCGCGTTCCTGCGGGAAATTCGGGACAACGTACGGGAGGGGGCCGCCTTCTACGTCGAGGTGCCGAACGCCCTCTACACCCTCCGTGATGGCGGGGTGTGGGACATCATCTACGAGCACTGCGGGTATTTCACCCCGGACTCCCTGCGCACCGCGCTCGAGCGGAGTGGCTTCGTCGTGGAGCTGATCCAGGAGGCCTTCGACGGGCAGTTTCTGTGCGCCCACGCCCGGGCAGAGACGTCCGCGGCGATGTCGCGCCGCCCACCCGATCCGCTCCTGCGACGCCTCGTCTCGGACTTCGTCTGCCATCACGGCGCCAAGATCGCCGCGTGGCGCGCGACCGTCGCGGAGCTCGCGACGCAGCAACGGCGGGTGGTCGCGTGGGGCGCCGGCTCCAAGGGCAACACCTTCGCGAACCTCGTGGCCCGAGCGGACGTGGTCCCATACGTCGTCGACCTGAACCCGAGGAAGCACGGCATGTTCGTCGCCGGCACCGGGGCCCGCATCGTCCCTCCCGAGTTCCTCGTCCAGTACCGACCCGACGTAGTCGTGGTCCTCAACCCGGTGTACGAGCGAGAGATCCGGCAGCGCCTGGCGGGTTTGGGCCTCAGTCCATCGGTTCTTCTGGCGTGACGCCGGGGGGAGGACCTTCGAGGGGTTCGAGGCCCTCGATGGGATCGAGCCCCTCGTCGAGGGGCACGAAGAGGGGCTCGTCCTCGTCGATCCGGATGCGCAGCTCGGAGGGGTCCGGTTGATCTTGGCTGGGCCCTCTTCGGGCGTCATCGGGCAGCGGTGACGGCGGCGGCGTGGAGCCGCTGAACGCGTCCAGGGCGAGCGCCAGCCCGAGGACGAGCACCAGGAAGAGCGCGACCGCCCACACGGGCGGGGGTTTGGATGCGCGGGTCGACGGCAAGACCTGGGTCTCCCGCGGGTCCACTCGGCGATCGGGGCGCCTGCCTGGCCTCGCGAGGACGATCGCCCGGCTGCCTGGTCTCGGTGCTCGCAGCTCGCCCGCGGCGCCGAGGTCCAACCTGCCCCACCCCAGCGCGGCGCGGTCGGCAGGGTCCAGACCAGCAGGGTCCAAACCACCAGGATCCAGACCGGCAGGGTCCAGACCGGCATCCTCCAAGACGGGATCCAGCATGCCGGGACCGGCAACGCCGGGAGACTCGCCAGGGGGCAGAGATTTTGCCCCGATGCGGGCGGCCTCGGCCACTTCGCTGGGCAGCGCGAGCTGGTCGAGGAGCACGGCGGTACGCAGGAGGTCCGCGCGGAAATGTTCGGCAGACTGATAACGACGCTCCCGATCGCGCTCGAGGGCACGCAGGCACACGGGGTCGAAGGCGGGGTGAGGACGGCGCCCCACGGTGCTGGGAGGAGCGATGGGCTCGTAGAGCACCTGCTGCATGATCTCCTCGGCGGTGTCCCCATCGAAGAGCTGCAGCCCCGTCAACAGCCGGTAGAGCACGACGCCCAAGGCGAAGATGTCGGCGCGGTGATCGACCTCCCCCGTGGCGATGCGCTCGGGGGCCAGGTACTGGGGCTTGCCGCGAGCGCGCCCGTCGCCCGCCCAGTTGTCGCTGACGTGCGCGACCCCGAAGTCCGTCACCCGCGTCACGCCGTCGAAGCCGACGAGCAGGTTGTCCGGAGAAACGTCCTGGTGCACGAGACCGAGCAGGCGGCCCTGGTCGTCCCCCAAGGTGTGCGCGGCGTGCAGCCCTGCCAGGGCTTCGACGCCGATGGCGGCGGCGATCGAAGGATCGATCAGGAGGGTCCCCCTGGCCTCGGCTGCGAGCAGGTCGGCGACGCTGCACCCCGCGACGAACTCCATCACGAGATAGGGCTGCCCGCGGCTGCTCCCCACGTCGACGACGCTGACGACGTTCGGGTGGTGGAGACGCCCGGTGAGCCGGGCCTCGCGCAGGAGCAGGCGCACTGCCTCCGGGTTCTGGCAGAGGTGTTCCCGGAGCACCTTCATCGCGAACAGGCGCGAGAAGCCTCCCTCGCCGCGCACCCGGCACGCGTACACGGTGGCCATGCCCCCGCGCCCCAACCGGCTCAGGATCTCGTAGCGCCCGACGACGGGACGTGGCCTCGAGGAAGCGGATCGCTCTCCGCCCGCTCCCTCCGCTGCCGCGGGGGTGGAGGATCGGGGCGGCAGCGTCGGCTCGCTCGGGCTGACGTCCTGCGCCCGGCGGGGAGGCTCGACGGGCGACGAGGTCGTCGCCTCCGGATCCTCCAACGCCGCGAGCTCTTCGAAGTCCCGGTCGCTACCGGGGTCCTCCGTGACGTCGGAGGGCGAACGGGAGGGGGCCTCCGGCCAGATCACCACCCCGGCGTCGAGGAGCTGCACGACGCTGCTCAACACCACCACCGGATCCAGCCCGCTCTGATCGATGAGCGCGTACAGGGGCCTCTCGCCGTCGATCAGCGCGTGCACGGCGCCGCGCGCTCCGTCGAGCGTCACTCCGGCGGGAGCCGAGCACGGCTCGAGGACCGCCGACAGCGGGGGCACGCGCGCCAGCAGCTCGGACCACTGACGACGCCGCGCCTGCACCTTCTCCTCGAGCTCGGGGAGCGAGGCGTGCAAGGACTGGCGTCCGTGGCTCACTCCGGTCTGCTCGCGCCAGCGCGCCGCGGGATAGGAGAGGAGGTGTAACAACGCGCGCTCCCCCGCAGAGCCCGCGAGAGACGCGTCGACGATGACGCCCGTTCGCAGCCACACCTCCGCGAGCCCCGCGGGGGTGTGGAAGACGACCTGGCCCGTCGCGCCCCGACTCGACGCGTCGCGCAACACCGCGAGGGGCGACCCCAGAAGGACCCTCTCCCGATCCGCTCGCCGTCCGTTCCCCGGTGCGGGGGCGTTTTCGCCGGGAGCCTGAAGTGCCAGCGGCACCTCGAGCGCCTCGGCGCGTCTCGAATCGGGATGATTCGGTCGAGCAATCAAAGCAGTGTCCGTTGGGGAGTTCTCGGGACGACCAGGTCCTCCCGGCCGCGGCGTCGCGGAGAACCGCCCGCGGTGACGCCGTTCACGAGGCCAGCGCCGTGGTCGTCCGCGGCGACTGGTACGGCCCGCTTGCTGCCTCTCGAAAGGCTGCCATGAGCGCAGGGGAACACGAGCAACCACGAGGCTCCGAGCCCACACTGGAGCAGAGCTTGGACGACGCTCTCGGCGCGCCTCCGTCGGAGCCGAGGCACGCTGGCCAGGCCGGCACCGAGGAGCTCGCCTCCCCCGACGGACGAGGGGAGGAAGCGTCAGCCAACGGAGGAGGCCAGGACGCGCCACGCCCTGCGCTGCCCTCGGCGCAGCTCGTCGTGGTCGGGGGACCGGAGACGGGCCGGCTGATCCGCTTGGGCTCGGTGGAGACGGTCCTCGGGCGGAGCGAAGACGTGGGCGGCAAGGTGCGCGATCCCAGCGCATCACAACGCCACGCGAAGATCCTCTGGCACGACGACGGCTACCTGCTCGTCGACCTCGGCTCGACCAACGGGACCCATCTGAACGGGGAGCGCCTCGAGGGGCCGACCCTCCTCACCCACGGCGACACGATCCGCATCGGCCAAACGGCGCTGCGCTTCCTGTGCAGGGGCACCAGGCGAGAGCGCAACGCCACGGTCCCGCTCGATCTCCAGCCGCCGCCTCCGCCCGGGCAGGCGCCCCGCCAGGATCTCGTCCGGTACCGCGACGCTCGCCTCACTTCGTGGGGCCCCCGGGACCCGAACGCTTACGGCAGCGGGGCGACGAACGGCACGGACTGGGTCATCTACGTCCGGACTGGGCTCGGTTACCTCAAGCGCTACGGGACGTTCTTGGCGGTGATGACCGCCGTCGGCGCGTCCGCCGGAGCCCTGCACGCCCTGATCAAGCCGCCCCTCGGGGCAGCCTATTTCGAGATCAGCCTGAGCCGGGACGGCCGCGCCAACCCCGTCGACCAGGAGCGAGCCACGACGTTCTTCGTGGCGGCGGAGAAGTCCTTCACGAGCACGCGCCTGATCAAGGAGACCCTCACCCGTCTGGGCGCAGAACCCCACCCCGGAGCGGCCCTGGCGATCCAGCGCCGCGTGAGCTTCCAACCCCTCGACAAGCAGGAGCTCGTGTGGCGGGGCGAGTACCAGGAGGCGGACGCCGAGCACGCGAAGACGTTCCTGACCCGCCACCTCGAGGTCTATCTGGAGCGCGAGTTCGGCAAGACGCTGCAGGTACTGCAGGCTCAGGTGTCGCTCCTCGAGGAGCAGGTCGAGCGCAGCGGGCAAGAGCTCCGCAGGACCGAAGAGGAGCTCGCCGCCTTCAAGAAGGAGCACCCCGGCGTCGTGGGGACGGAGGGGGGCGCGGAGCAGTACGCCGCCCTCGGCCCGCTCCAGACCCGGCGCGACGACCTACGCGCGCAGGTGGAGCGCCTCCAGCTCGAACTCGCCCTGAACAGGAAGCGGCTGAACAGCGGAGATGCGCTCCTCCAGGGGCGGGTCTCATCTGCCGGGTCCTACGCCACGTCCCTCCAAGACGTGGAAAAGCAGCTCACCGAGGCCAAGGCCGCCGGGCTCGGCGAGCAGCACCCCCAGGTCAAGCGGCTCCGACAGCAAGCGCGGGAGCTGGCCCAGCTGCGTGACTCGACCATCACGGCGGAGTCCACGGACATCGAGCGCCGCTCGAACGAGGGCTACGTGGCCGTCCGCGAACGCGTGCGAGACTTGGAGGTGGCTCTGCGGGTCGCCACGACCGAGCTAGAGCAGGTCGATCAGCGCCTGGGGCAGCTGGAGGGCCGGGTCAGTCAGCTCCCCGAGGCAGAGGCGCGCCTCTCGACGCTGACACGAAACTATGCGTCCACGAAGGATCTGCACGATCGCTTGTATCAGAAGCTGCGCGCGAGCCGCATTCAGCTCAAGATGGAGCGCGAATCGATGCGCGGGCGCTACGACCTGCTCACCCCTCCTACTCCGGTACACCCCGATATGATCACCGCGACGGCGCAGCGAAGCACCCTGGGAGGGCTCGGCATGTTCTTCGTCGCCGTCGTCTGCGCAGGGACGCGTGAGGCGTTCCGCTACCTACGGTCCGTCCTATGACTCGATGGATTACCCCGGGAGAGAGCGCGCCCCGCCCCTACTTCGTCGGCGTCGTGGGCGGCACCGGCTCCGGCAAGACGACGATCGCCAAGCGTCTGCGCGACGCCCTCCCGGAGGGCAGCGTGGCCATGTTGCAGCACGACGCCTACTACAAACATCGCCCGGAGCTTTCCCTCGAGGAACGGGATCAGCTCAACTTCGATCATCCCGACTCGCTGGACAACGAGCTTCTGCGGAAGCATCTCGGTGAGCTCCGCGCCGGGCGCCCCATCGAGGCGCCCCAGTACGACTTTGCCTCCCACCTGCGGCTCGCCGAGACGCGGCGCGTCGAGCCGGCTCCGGTCATCGTGGTGGAGGGGATCCTCCTGTTCGTCGATCAGGAGCTGCGCGATTGCTTCGACGCGAAGATTTACGTCGACACGGACGCCGACATTCGCATCCTCCGGCGCATCGAGCGAGACCTGCAGCGCCGCGGCCGCACCTTCGAGCAGGTCCGCGAGCAGTACTTCGCCACGGTCCGGCCGATGCATCTCCAGTTCGTGGAGCCCAGCAAGCGCTGGGCGGACGTGATCATCCCCGAGGGCGGCCACAACCGAGTGGCCCTGGACCTGATCGTCAGCAAACTCGAAGCGCTCCTGGCCGTTCATCGTCGCTAGGATGCTTCGACGAGAGAACCGTCCGCCGACGCTCCGCCGCGTCGGCGGGTCGACGGCAGGGGCGCTTTGCGCAAGGGCCGTGCCGCGCCTCGTGCTACCTGGCCGCGCGCCGTCCTGCCTGGCTTATTTCTGCCTCGCCTTGTCCTGCCTGGCTTGGTCCTGCACGTGCAGCGAGGTCGAGCGCCGGGCCCGGGGCGGTGCTCCTTCCCTCGCGACGCACGAGGCGCTGCCCGCCACCAGGGTCCTCGATGGCCAGGTGCGGGGCGTCGCCCATGTCCGTGGTGCGCTCCCCGTCCGGGTCGAGGAGATCGACAGCGGTGGGTTCACGCTCCGCTGGGACCCCGTCGAACACGCGAGCGGATACGAGGTCCACCTGGGCCCGGAGCCGCCGGACGCCGACGGGCTCCTGAGGGGCGGTCGCCTCGTCGCCGTGCTCGAGCGCGCCGCACGGTACCGCGTGGGCCCCCTGGCGCCCAACACGCACGCCTTCGTCCAGGTGCGGGCGCGCGTCGACGACGCCGAGGTCCCTTGGGGCACCGTGCACCTGCGCCTGCCCCACGCGGAGGCCACGCGCGGCGGAGCGCTGTCGAGCGCCTACGCGGTCGCTCCCGACGTCCTGACCGTCGTCCTCCGGCAGAGCGGGCTCGACTTCTCCAACGGCAAGCTGTCCGGCGACACCGGCGAGCGCTGGCAGGGCGGCACCTGGGAGCTCGAGCGGGCCGACGGCACCCCGATCGCCGTGCGACGGGCAATGCGGCACACGGTCGTCGCCGGCATCGAGGATCTCCCCATCGGCTACGATCGACACGGCCGCACGACGGTCCGCCTCGAGCACCGCATCTACCTGCGGCTCGCCACGCCGATCGGCGAACGCGACCTCCTACGCATCCGGCATCGAGGATCGAACGTCACCGCACTGGATGTCCTCCTCCCCTTCAGCGATCGCTACCTGGAGACACCAGCCATCCAGGTGAACCAGGTCGGCTACAACCCCTTGGCGACCCGGCGCTGGGCCTACATCTACGCCTGGCTCGGCGACGGTGGCGCCCTGGCGCTCGACAAGCTCCCTCCCCACGCGCACCTCCTCGTCGAGCCGACGAAGGCGCTCGAACCGCGCGCGCCCACGGATCATGTGCTGCACATCCGCCGTCGCCCGGGGTCGCAAGACGACGTCGGTGGACCGGTCGCGCAGATCGATCTCGCCGCCGTACCGCCAGCGGAAGGCGTGCGCTATCGCGTCCGCGTGCCCGGGGTCGGCGTCTCCTTCCCCACCGCCGTCAGCAAGCAGGCCAGCTTCAAGGCCTACTCCACGATTCTCCGCGGCCTCTTCCACAATCGCTGGTGCGGCGATCTGCGGCCGGAGTCCACCGAGTGGTCCCGGCCGAGCGATCACTGCTCTGCCTACTTCGTGGGCGGGCGACGCCAGGGGTTCTTCCCGGAGGACACGGAGCGGACTTCGCCTCGACCGCTCCGCGGTGGGCACCACGACGCTGGCGACTTCGACATCCGCCCGATGCACGTGCTGGTCGGGCAGATGCTCCTCCGCGCCTTCGAGCTCGGCGGCGCGACCAAGTTCACGGACGGACAGCTCGGCATCCCCGAGAGCAAGAACGGCATCCCGGATCTGCTGGACGAGGCCCTGTGGAGCGTCGGCGCCTGGGAGTACCTACAGAAGCCCGACGGGAGCGTTCGCCGCGGGGTAGAGAGCACCCGGCACCCGCCCGGCTACTACTTCGCCCACGAAGACCGCCTCCCCTACTTCGCCTACGACTCGGACGCGGCACACACCGCCTACGTCGCGGGACTGTTCGCACAAGCCGCGCACCTGGTGGGCCCCTTCGACGGGAGCCGCGCCGAGCGCCTGCAGGAGGCCGCCCGGCGGGCCCTCGACTACGCGCGGCGCCAGGGCGCCCCTGACACGTACCTCGCCTACGCGGTCGGCGAGCTCTCCCGCGCCACGCGCGATCCCCAGCTCCGTCGCGAGTTCGAGGAGCGGTGGCGCGCGGTGAACGTCCATGGACGCGGTCTGTTCGACCACCTGCAACCGGCGGCGAAGATCTACCCTGGCTCCTTCGAGTCGCAACACCCCGCGATGGTCGACTTCGTCGTCGCCTACCTCGAAGGGGCGCCCGCTTCACCCTCCATCCGCCAGACCACGATCGGCGAGCTCCGCCGCTGGGCGGATCGCGCCACCAAGAGCCTCCTGGAGTCTCCCCAGCCCCACCGGAGCGCGCGCCCCCCCGGCGCACGCGCCGACTGGGGCATGGAGACGAGCCAGGGACGCTATCTCGACGGGGTCTATCAGCTCTTGCAGCTGGGGCCGCTGATCGAGCCCGAGCGACGCCGCTACTTCGACGCGCTCAGCCTCGCCGCGGACGCGATGCTGGGATGCAACCCGGCCAGCCTCTCCTACGTCACCGGGCTCGGGAGTCGATCTCCGACGCAGCCGCTCCACCTCGACTCCCTCGCCTTCCAAGCGACGCGCGGACTCCCGCCGATCCCGGGGCTCGTGGTGTACGGGCCGGTGGAACACATGCCGGGCGCCGACTACTACCGCCCTCTCGTCGCCGGCTTTTACCCCCCCTTCGAGGAGCAGCCCCGCGCGCTCCGGTACATCGACGCCGCTCACGCGGTGAACACGAACGAGTTCAGCGTGTGGGAGACCCAGGCACCGGCCGCGCTGCTGTTCGCCGCGCTCCTCCCCGAAGGCGCGTCCCCCTGGCCCGAACTCGCGCCGGGCCAGCCCGAGCACAAGAGCCCGCTCCCGCCCCACACGCGGCCGTGAGGTGCCCGACCTCGTCCTCAACCGAAACGCCACTTCGCGCGGGCGACGTGCCACAGGAACTCGGGGTTTCCAAACAGATAACGGGTGAGCTTCCCCTGCTGAAAGAGCATGCGGTAGACCCACTCCATCCCCGCCCGCTGCATCCAGAGCGGCGCGCGGCGCTCCGCCCCCGCCCAGTAGTCGAACAGGGCTCCCACCCCCATCGCGAGGGGTACGTCCAGGCGCTCCAGGTGCCTGTCGATCCAGGTCTCCTGGCGTGGGTTCCCCATCGCCACGAGCAGCAGGTCGGCCTGGGACGCGTTGACGAGGTCCAGGACGCGGCGATCCTCCGCGTCGCCGAAGAACCCATGGTGGAGCCCGGCGACCGACCACCCGTCGAACTCTCGCTCCACGGCCGTTGCGGCCCCGCGCAGCACCTCCTCCCGCGTCCCCAGCAGGAACACCCGCGGCCTGCGCCGCGCGGCGCGCCGCATGAAGTAGGGCACCAGGTCCGTGCCGTTCAGGTTGGCGCGGAGCTGCACGCCGTGCAGGGCGCGCACGGCCCAGCGGACCCCGGTCCCGTCTCCGAAGAGGTGCTCCGCCCGCCCCAGCACCTGCCGGTAGGCGGTGTCGCCGTTGGCGTGGTTCAGGGTGTGGGCGTTGACGAAGTGCGCGGCTCGCGCCCGATCGCGGCGCAAGAGGAGGCCTTCCAGGAGGTGCGCCGCCTCGGAGTAGGTGGCGTCGGTGATCTGGAGGTCGAAGATCGGGATCCTGCGGTCGAGCGCGAGCTCTGCTCCGAAGGACGACGAGCTACGGCTGGACGGCGGTCCCTGCAAGGTGATCGAGCTCATGGTGTTCCCTCCCCGAGCAAGCGCGGCGCGCCTCCGCTCCGCGGCGTCGGCGACATCACGAGGGGGCTCGTCCAACGCACGCCGAGCGCGCGGTAGAGCGAGAGCAACCCCTCGGCGCGTCGTTCCCAGGTGAACTCCTCCTGCGCGCGCCGCGCTCCGGCTCTCGCCAGGCGCTCCCGCTGCGTGTCGTCGTCGAGCAGCTCTCGCAACAGCGCGCGCAGCGCTTCGTGATCACCTGGAGGAAAGAGCCGCCCGGCGGTGCCGTCCCGCAACAGCCAGCGGGGCCCGCCGACGTCGGCCGCGACCAGACACCTCCGCGCTGCCCACGCCTCGAGGCAGCTGAGCCCGAAGGGCTCGTGCCGACTCGGGAGCACCGCCACCTGCGCCGCGGCGAGCACGTCGGGGACCTTCTCGGACGCCAAGCTCTCGACGATCCGGATGCGATCCGCCGCCGCGCCCGCCAGTTGGCGGCACAGCGCCGCGTACCCGGGCTCCGTCTCTGGACCGACGAGGGCCAGATAACAGCTGGGGTCTTCGAGGGAGAGCCACGCGCGGACGAGGGTCTCCTGATCCTTCTGCGGATCGAGCCGCGCCACACAGATCATGAGGCGCGCGTCCGCGGGGATCCCGAGCAAGCGGCGACCGCGCTCGGGCGACCCGGCTGCGAACACGTCCGGGTCGACGCCCCCGGGGAGGAGCACCACGCGCGATCCTCGCAGCTGGGCGCGGGCCACCTCGAACTCCTCGATCCCCACGCACACCACCGCGTCGGCGCGCTCGAGGAGCGTGCGCGTGCCCCACATCAAGGAGAGCACCTTGCCCCAAGGGATGGTCCAGTCGGACCCCTCCGCGGCTGCGGCGCTCGCCCCGCGTCGCTGCTGCCACCGGCGCCGCTCGTCCTCGGGCACCGCGAAATGGCCGCCGTGCAACGTCACGACGAACGGGACCCCTCGCCGGCGCGCCACCTGCAGACACTGCGCGGCGAGCCGGTTGCCCGTATGGCAGTGGACGAGCGCCAGGTCCCTGAGGTGCATGAGGCGCCGTGCCAGCGGGAAGCTCACCAGGTTGCCCCCGCAGCGGTCGTAGCGCTCGCGCCGCTCCGCGCTCAGAGGCCACTCCGGGTAGCCGTAGGTGAAGCGCGCGACGGGGACACCCCCGACGTCCCCGATGGGCTCGTCGTCGAGCGCCCGGGTCGTGAGCACGCGCTGCTCGAGACCCGCGCGTCTCAGCAGGGGCAGAGTTTGCGACAGGACGCGTTCGGTGCCTCCCCAGGACCGCGGCGTCAGGCGGCGCGGGATGTGCGCGATCGTTCGCATCGGTTCCTCGTCAGTTCGTGAGTCCCAGGGACTTCGTCACCAGGGGAGCCAGATCACTCAGGGCTCGACACGTGGCCGGCAGAGGGCGATCGGAGGCGAGCCCTGCGAAGCACGAGGCGGCGCGCAGGTCGTAGCCGTGCATGCCCGCCGCGGCTCCGCCGAGGAAGCTCGGCGCGAACATGACGCCCTCGTCCAGGAGGAACAGAGCGTCTCCGTAGCGCCCGTCGCCGGTCGGAGCCTTCGCCTCCCGGAGGTCGTCACGATCCAACCACTTGCCGGGCCAGCCTCGGCGCTCGATCAGGCTGCGCGCGCGCGCGAGGTCCTGCGACGCGCCCCAGCAGCGCAGCATCGTGCTGTCGACGAAGACGCGGAGCGCGGACAGGGCACCGAGCGTGGGGCGCGGGTCGATGGTCGAGCGGATGTCGGCCATACCGTGGTCCCCCACCACGAAGGTCGTGAGCTCACTTCCGTCGTCCGCCAGGCGCTCCCGAGCGCTGGCCACGCGGGCCGCGATGCGATCCATCGCGTCCTCCGCGCTGGGACCGTGGTTGCCCTCCCGGTGCAGGATGGCGTCGAGCTCCGCGCAGTAGAGGAACGCGAGATCCGGCCGGCTCCGCCCGAGCGTCTCCAGTGCCCCTCGCCATCGCGCCGGCTCCGCCACGCGCCAGGGGCTCGCGTACACCGAGAGCCCGGCTTCCCTCGCGCGGCTCAAGAACGTGGGCGCGCCGCCGATCGCGGGTGCCTCGAAGAGATCCTCCCGCTCGGGCAGATCGAGCCAGCGGAAGTGCTCCGGAGGCACCTTGTGGAGCGCGACATAGCCGCTGAGCCCATGGCGGAACGCGAGCCAGCGCTCCACGAGCGCGCGAAAGCGCCGGCGCTCGTGGAGCACGCGCGGCAGCAACCCCATCCACCGCAGCGGCGCGAGCAGGTGCGCCTCACCGGGACGGTGCTCGCTGAAGAGGCACATACGGCCGTGGACCGCGGGCTCCGCGCCGGTGAGCACCGTCGGCAGCGCGCCGGACGTGTAGCCCAACACCCCCTCGAGCTGCTTGCGGTGCCCCAAGTAGGCGAGGCGACTGCCGAACCGCTCGAGCTGACGCGGACCGAAGGCGTCTACGAACACCACGAGCACTCGTCGTCGAGTCACGTCCCGGTGGAACGACCGGACGAACCGGCCCCGGAGACTCGGCGTCTCAGCGGGTGACGGGCGATCCGGCCCGCAGCCGCACGGAGGCTTCTCGTTCGATGCGCCTTGCCCGGTCCGTGATGACTCGCTCGGGCCTCGGCCTCGTCTTCCCCGGCGCGAGGACGCCTCGAGGCGAGCTCCCTGAGCCCCTCGGACGATCATCCTGATACGTCGCCGGCCACGAGCCGACGCCGACGCCGTTCCCTGCGGACACAGGAGCCACGATGAAGAACGCGCCCAAGGTCAGCATCGGCATCCCCGTGTTCAACGGAGAGAACTTCCTGGAGTCGGCCTTACGCTCCATCCTCGCCCAGACCTTCGAGGACTTCGAGCTGATCATCTCCGACAACGCGTCGACGGACCGGACCGCGGACATCTGCGAGCAGTACGCCTCCCAGGACGGCCGGGTGCTGTACCTCAGGCAACCCGCGAACCTCGGCGCCCAGCCCAACTACAATCTCCTGGTGGGCCAGGCCCGGGGTCGCTATTTCAAGTGGGCCGCGCACGACGACATGCTCGCTCCGACCTTCCTGGAGCGCTGCGTCGACGTGCTGGACACCCACCCGCGGGTGACTCTCGTCTACCCCCGCGCCGAGGTCATCGACGCCCACGGTCGCACCATCGAGCGCTATGACGTGCACCTCCAGACGGACTCGGAGGACGCCGGAGTGCGCTTCCGCGAGCTCCTGCTCTCGTGGCACCGCTGTTACGAGATTTTCGGCGTGTTCCGGAGGGAGGCGTTGGCGCAGACGGATCTCTTCGACACCTTCTGGGGGGCGGATCGCACGCTCCTCCAGGAGGTGGCCCTGCTGGGACCCTTCCACGAGATCCCGGACTACCTGTTCCATCCTCGGAGCCACCCGGAGCAGTCGATCACCAAGCTCCGCGGCAAGGACGTGGCGCGCACCTACTGGAGCGACATGCGCAGCGCCGGCCGCATCGTGCTGCCCGCCTGGAACGTCATGCTCGGCAACCTGCGGCTCGTGCACAAAGCGGATGTCCCCCTGGGGGAGAAGGCACGCCTGTGTGGCTACGTCGGCAGCTGGGTGGGTCAGCACTGGAGCGATCTCGCTCGCGACGTGACCCGCGCCACACGGGCCGCGGCGTCACGCCCGACGGCTCCACCACGCCTGGGTCCGTGACGGTCCTCGAGCGCAGGATTCGACGGCACCCCAACCTTCCATTCTACCACGCTCCACCAGTATGCGCATCCTGAGCGTCTGCAATCTCTTCCCACCCTACGTGTTGGGAGGCAACGAAGTTCGCCTGCGCGAAATCCTGGAACGCCTCCGGTCGCAGCACGAGGTGCGCGTCCTCACGAGCGCTCCGCCGCACGACGTCCACGCTCCCCCGGAGCCGTGGATCACCCGGGAGCTCGTCCAGGCCGTGCCGTATCCGCGGCCCATCACGGACCGCAGACTGTATCTCGCGCGAGAGCTCGTGGTCAGCGCCCTCAACTACGCCACCACGCTCCGGATCATCGAAGAGTTCACGCCCGACGTGGTCTATGTGAGCGACACCAAGCGCACCTTCCTCGGCCCTGCCCACGCCGCGCAGCGCGCCCAGCTCCCGCTCGTCTGGGACATCACCGATCTGTCCCTCCTGGCGTACAGGCGCCGCCAGGGGCTCCGCCGCTGGGCGCCCTGGGCACACCTGGACGGGCTGAGCTTCCGGTATCCGATCGCGATCTCGCGCTTCATCCGCGACGAGCTCATCCGCCAAGGAGTGCTCGAGCCAATCGCGGACGACGAGGCCGGCTACATCCGGCAAGGCGTGGACCTCTCCCGCTTCGCGGTCGACGAGCCCGCGGTCGCCGACGGTCCGGCCCATCGCCTCCTGTTCGTCGGCACGCTGATCGAGGACAAGGGAGCGCACGTCGTGCTGCGCGCCCTCGAGCGCCTCGTGCGCCACGAACCCCCGGGGCATCCTGGGTATCGCTTGACGGTCTGCGGCGACAGCGGGGACGAGGCCTACAAGGCGCGTCTCCGCGCCATGGTGGACGGCAGCGAGCTCAAGGACCGTGTGATCTTCCGGGGGCGCGTCACGCCGCAGGAGGCGGCGCGGATGTACCGCAGCCACGACGTGTTCGTGTTCTCGTCCATCTGGCCAGAGCCCTTCGCGACGACGCCCCTCGAGGCGATGGCCTCCGGATGTCCCGTCGTCGGGACGCCGGTGGGTGGCCAAGCCGACTTCTTCCGACACGACGAAAACTGCCTCACCTACCGACCCGAGAGCGACCTCGAGCTGGCGGATCGCCTGCGCGCGCTGGCGGACCCGGCGCGGCGTCGACGGCTCGCGTCGCAGGCTCTGACGGAGGTCAAGGCCAAGTTCGACGTGCGCGACTACGTCCGTCGTATCGAGGAGGTCCTCCTGGAGGCGGCGGCGCGGCCCAACCCCCAAACGATGAACACCTCGCGGCTCATCGCGGGGGCGGGTACGCCGAGCCAGTCGCTGGGGTCAGCGAGTCAGAGCGCCGATCCCGGCTCCCGGTGAGTTGGCTCCCGGTGAGCTCACTGAGCTCAGCGTGCCATCGCGCGCTGGAAACGTCCTCGCAGGCGAGCCACCACATACTGCCGCTCCTCGGGCGCGACCCCGAGCCACCAGAACGCCACCCAGAACACGACGACGTTGATCGCCTCGAGGAGCGCCACCTCCCACAGGGCGTCCACGAGCCACACCTGCCGCAGAGAGTGCTGCACCGCGACCATCGCGAGGCACGGGAGGACGCTGGGGAGCAAGGTCTGCCGATAGAAGGCGGGCAGCCCGACCCCGAAGCGCCCCCGCATCCGCGGCTGGACGAGGCACACGTCGGTGGCGAGCGGTCCCACGAGGGAAGCCGCCGCCACGCCGATGAGACCGAACTCCACCACGAGCCCCATGGACAGCCCCAGGTTCAAGATCTGCCCCAGGATCATCGCGAGGGCGAGGAACCGCTGATCTCCGCACATGCTGAGCTGACTCTGCGAGTTCCCGTGGACCAACGACCCCAGGCTCGCGAGTAGGAGCAGCTGCATGGGGACGATCGTCTCTTCGAACTCGGGCCCCATCCACGCCAGCACCAGAGGGCGCGCCAGCACGGCGCAGCCGATGAGCAACGGCGTGGCGAACGCCACGGTGAACCGTGTCCCGGTGAGCCACACGCGCACCAGCCGCTCCTGAGCACCGGCGCTGTGGAGCTCCGCCACCACCGGCGTCAGGGTGCGCGTGATCTGAATGCAGAAGGTTCTGGCCTCGTCGGTCACCCGGAGTCCGATGGCGTAGACCGCGACCGCCGTCAGAGGCAGCGCGCTCTTCACCACGAAGGTGTCCACCCGTGAGCCGACGAGCGCGGCGATCTGGATCAGCATGAGGTAGAAGGAAAAACCCCAGATCTCCCGCAGCACGCTCCAATCGAAGTACCTGGGAGCGATGCTCACCTCGCGGCGCATCGTCGTGGCGCAGTGCACCGCCACCAGCAGTGCCGGCAGCAACGTGGCGATCCAGTTCAGCCACGCGAACGTCCGCAGGCTCGGGCTCATGGGGAGGATCAGGAGCACCGCGCTGAAGTAAACGAGGTTCGTCCCGATGTGGTATCCGTTCGCCAGCCACGTCTTCTGGTCCCCCACGAGCACGCCGCGAAACATCGCCAGAGGCAGCTTCAACAAGAACCCCGACGCAGCCACCAAGAACACGACCTCGGCGATGGGCCGGAGCTGGTGCGGCAGCTCGAACAGGGAGTCGAAGTTCTGGTAGAGGGAGAACGAGACGACCGCCAGGACGGTCGACTGGGCGACGAAGACCCAGAACAGCGTGCAGATCACGCGACGGAGCCTGGCCGGATCGCGCTTCCCCCGAGCGTCGGCCACGTACTTCACCACGGACGTCCCGAAGCCGAGATCGATCAGGGTAAACAGGCTCACCACGGCCCAAATCAAGCTCCAGAGGCCCCATTCCTCCTTCCCGACCGTATGGACGACGAAGGGAATGAGGACGAGGAACACGACGGCGTCGACCGCCCGATCCACCTGGCTCGTCACCGTGTTGACGACGATGCGTTTCAGCCCGAGACGCTTCGAGTCACTACTCGGCGTCGTCGCGGGAGCGCTCGGGGCTTCCGAATCATCGGCTTTCGACATTGCACGCGGTACTTCCTCGCGGCCGATGGGCACGACTCCACGAGCCGAGGAGGGCTCGGGCGATTCCCAGCGGCGCCTTATCCCGAGCCATCGAGCCGACGTCTGCTCACGTCACTACGGCGTCCCAAGGACCGGAGGTTAGTCAGGTGCGGATCGTATTCACTTTGGGGGGAACCGACGCCGGCAAGTCAGGGCTTGGCAGCTACGTCAACGCGGTGCTGCCCGAGCTCCGAGTCATCACCGACAAGGAGGGTGTCGAGCTCGTGGCGCTCGGCTCCGCGTCGGAGCTCGAGTCCTATGCCGCCGCGCTCGTCGGCATCCAGACACTCACCGCGCCGCGTTGGGCCGCCTCGCCGGGACCGAGCGCGCTCTGGTACCTGGCGGCCGCCGGTCGCGCCGCGAAGCTGACCGCGGAGGACGTGATCCTCTACTCGGCGGCCAACCGACGCTTCGGAGCCTTCAACGGAGGCCCCTCGGTCGCGGTGGTGCACGACCTGGCCCAGCTGCACGTCCCGGGCAAGTACGACGCCTTGCGCATGGCCTATGTCCGCTATGGCCTCTGGTCCTTGCTCCGACGAGCGTCACGGCTCGTGGCGATCAGCGAGGCCACGCGCACGGACCTCGTCGACGCCCTCGGGGTGGAGCGCGACCTCGTCGACGTCGTGCCCAACGGCGTCGACGCGACGCGCTTCGCACCGCGCGCCCCTGACGATCCCGCCGTGCTCGAGGTGCGGCGGGCCCTCGGGCTCGCCTCCCCCTACCTGCTCTATCCCGCGCGGCTGGAGCTGCCCGCCAAGAACCACCTGCGGCTGCTGCGCGCCTTCGCCCGCTCCCGCGCCAGCACCTCGCACCAGCTGGTCCTCGTCGGCGCCGACTGGGGGGCTCGCGCGGCCATCTCCGACGCGATCACGACCCACGGCCTCGGGGCGCACGTGAAGCTCTGCGGTTACGTCGACGACAACGCGATCGCGCCGCTCGTCGCCGGCGCGGACGGCGTCGTCATGGTCGGCCTCTGTGAGGGGTTCGGGCTGCCGGCGCTCGAGGCGCTCGCCGCGGGGAGGCCGGTGTGCGCGTCCAACACGGGGGCCTTGCCCGAGGTGGTCGGCGATCTGGGCGCGCTCTGCGATCCGTTCAGCGTCGACTCCATCGCCGACGCGCTCAACCGCGTCGCCTTCGATGACGAATACCGAGCGCAGTGCGCGCGGCGCGGGCCGGAGCTCGCCCGAACCCGCACCTGGGCTCGCACCGCCGAAGGCCTGTATCAATCCTGCCGCCGCGCGGTCGTTTCCAGGAGGAGCTCACCACCACAGGAGGCGGCAGCAGAGTGAGGGTCTTGTTCGTGCACCAGCGCCTCGGCGACCTCGGCGGCGCCGAGTCCACCGTCCGCAGGCTCGGCGAGGGCCTGCGAGCGCGCGGCGTCGAGCTGGGGCTCGTCCATGGCGAGCTGACCGGCAAGGGACACGAGCGCTTCCGCGACTGCTTCGAGCGGTGCTGGTGCTGGAAGGAAGGCGAACTGCCGAGCGCCCTGGCTTGGGGCGCGGACGTCACCTTCGTCCACAAACTGGACGACCTCGCGGTGCTCGAGCACCTCGTGGAGGAGGCCTCCCCGCTCGTGCGCATGGTGCACGACCACGACATTTACTGTCAGCGCCGCCACCGCTACCTGCCCTGGAACCGGGAGATCTGCACGCGCCGCGCTGGTTGGGTGTGCGGCGCCCTCTGCGGCGTGGTGCGGGAAGGGCAGCGGCTGCGCCTGGCGTGGCCCGGAGACAAGCTGAAGGAGATCGAGCTCAGCCGTCGCTTCGACCACCACGTGACGGTCAGCGATTACTTGAAGCGCGAGCTGCTCCTCCACGGCTTCGACGAGGCTCGCATCACGACCTTGTGGCCCGCCGTACGAGACGCCGCCGCGGACCACCAGGCGACCTATCGGGAGCCGCTGGTCGTGTTCGCCGGGCAGATCCTCCGGGGCAAGGGGGTCGACGTGCTGCTGCAGGCGCTCGCTCTCCTGCGCACGCCTGGGTGGCGCTGCAGCATCGTCGGGGACGGCTCCTACAAGGGCCGTTGCGAAGCGCTCGTCCGTGAGCTCCGCCTGGAAGATCGAGTGACGCTGCCGGGCTGGGTGCCCCAGGACGAGCTGCACCGCACGCTTTCGGGCGCTCGCGTGGGGGTCGTGCCCTCCGTGTGGCCGGAGCCGCTGGGGGCCGTCGGCATCGAGATGCTCCGGCATGGTCTGCCCGTGGTGGGGTTCGACGTCGGCGGGATCTCCGAGTGGCTGAAGGACGGCGTCAACGGCTACCTGGTGCCGGTCTTCGACCGCGCGCGCCTCGCCGAACGCATCGACGCCATCCTCGCCGACCCTGAGCTCGCACGCCGCCTGGGGCAGGCCGGGCGTGAACAGGCAGCGACCTGGTGCGACGAGGAGCGAAACTTCGCGGTCGTCCTCGACGTCCTACGCGACGTGGCAGAGCGCAGCACCTCCCAGGAGCGCCCGCGAGCCGCGCAACTCGCCTGAACACTCCCTGCGAACGCCATGTCCCGATTCACGGTCCACGGCAGCGAACGACTCGAGCGGACGATCGCGGCTCAGCTCGGGGCGGTACGAGACGACCTCCTGAGCGCGCTCCCCCGTCGGTGGCTCGACTGTCTCGTGCTCGGCGGCGGCTACGGGCGCGGCGAGGGAGGCGCCGCGCGGACGAGAGACGGGCGCGAAGCCCCCCACAACGACTACGATCTCTTGCTCGTCCACCGCGCCGGCCCTCCGGCGGCGGGAGGCTGGACAAGGCCGCGGGCTCTCTCGCAGGCGCTCCGCGCGGTGGAGGCGAAGCACGCGCGCCTCACTGGCCTCCACGTCGACATCCTGCCCGTGCACCGAGCTCGCGTGCGCCGCCTGCCGCCCGCTCTGACCTGGTACGAGCTGGGCCGCGGCCACCACGTGCTCTGGGGCGACGCGCGCACCCTCGATCCCCTCGTGCGGCGGCAGCTCTCCCAGGTGCATCCGACCGAGTGGGGGCGCCTCCTGATGAACCGCGCGGCGGGACTCACCTTCGCGCGCTGGGTGCTGCGGGGGGAGCCCTGCGCCCTCGCGGAGGGAGAAGATCCGGACGCGTTCGTCACGCGCCAGCTCCAGAAGGCGTGGCTCGCTTTGGGTGACGTGTGGCTGGCGGATCGCGGCGATTACCACCACCTCGTCTGCACTCGCCTGCGCCGCTTCGAGGCCCGGGCGACCGAGCACCCGGCCTGGGCGGACGCCTACCGGGACGCCGTCGCCTACAAGCTCGCTCCCGGCGCCCCACTCGACCGTCGAAGCCAACGAGCCCACCTCGACGAGCTCACGGAGCTCTACGTACCGCTCCTGCTCGAGCGCGCCGCCTCCCCTCGCCGCCCCACCGTAGGTCTGCTCGCCACGGTTCGCCACGTCCCCGCGGCTCGTTGGCTGAGCTTGCGGCCCTGGGCCTACCCACGGGAGCGACTACGACGAGCGATCGCCGCCGAGCTGTCCGGCGATCGAGCCGGGTTCACCGCGCTCGTCCACGGTCCCGAGCCCTTCCTCCGTCTCTGGAGTCGCTATGGTTGAGCCGCTTCACCCGATCACCGTCGTCATGCGCAGCTACAACGACGCGCGCCTCCTCCCCCATACCCTGGGCGCCCTGGACGCCCAGGAGGGCGTGACGACGCGGCTGTTCGTCTTCGAGAGCGCGAGCACCGACGGCTCGAAGGAGATCTTCGAGCGACATGGCTACGACCGCATCGTGCACCTCGAGCCCGGCAGCTACCACTCGGCGACGGTGCTCAACCAAGGCACGGAGTGGGCGGAGACGGAGCTCGTCGCCTACGTCAACAGCGACGCGATCATGATGAGCCGCCGTGTGCTGCGCCTGCTCGCGGACGCCATCGTCGCCGACGAGCGCTGCGCCGGCGCCTTTTGTCGACAGATCGTACGTCCCGACGCGACCCCGATGACGCGGCTCGACTACTTCACGGCCTTCGACAACCGGCACGAGCTCGGGAGCTTCGCCGACAAGATGAGCCTCGTGTGCAGCATGGTCCGACGCAGCGCCTGGGAAGGGAACCGCTTCGACGGCGCCCTCACCTTCTCCGAAGACTACGTGTGGAGCCACCGCGCGCAGCTCCAAGGCTGGCGCCTCCGCTACGTCCCCGAGGCCGTCGTCGAGCACAGCCACAACTATGGGGCAGACGAGCTCTACCGACGTCACTTCGGCGACGCCGCGGCCCTGGCCTGCATCCGCGACACGGCCCCCAGTAGCTCGGCCCTCGGCGGCGTCGTGCTGCCCTGGACCAGGCGCTGCCTGCGCGACACCTGGCGCCTCGCCCGCATGGGAGCCTTCACGGAGGCGTGGCGTCTACCGGCCTATCGCTGGCCCATGCTCCTCGGAGAGTGGCACGGCGCCCGCGCTGGCTGGCGCCATTTCCGCGATGAGGGGCGCAGCGATCCCCAACCCGTGGCTCCCCGCGTCGCGTGACGAGGGGAGCCCGCGCTCCTCGAGCCGCTCGGGCCCCTCGCTGAGGGAGCTCGCTGAGGGCTCTCGCTCAGGCCCCGGCCCACCAGGCGGATTCGAGCTCGTCCATCAGCCGCCGCACCAGCTCCCGGGGCGAACGGGCCTCCCGCGCCGCAGCGCGGGCGATCTCCGGCCACTGCTCGATCTCCACGGGCCCGCGCACGGCGCGATGGGCGCTGACGACGCGATCGATCAGCTCGAGCCGCATCCCGCGGGAGAAGGGCGGCACCACCTCGGGCTCGAGGCGGCTCAGCCGTCGCCTGAACAAGGCCGGATCCTCCCCGTCCAGGGTCGACGCGAGCTCCTTCAGCTCCCGGAGGAGCGTGTTCGCTTCCTTGCGGAGCTCCGCGTAAGCGGGAGGAGTCATCGCCAACACCACACAGGCACCCGGGAGCGAGCCCCCACAGTAGAACGAGAGCGTGCGCAGCGCCGAGCGGCGTGCTGCCTGGCTCAGCCCCGTGGTGTAGAGGTTCTCCGCCTCGTCGATCAGGAGCACCGGCCCGGAGCATCCCTCGAGGCGCGCCAGCAGCTCGAGCCACAGCAACAGCCGCCGGTACGCGTCCTGCCGGTAGGAGGTCCCGGAGCTCTTGCGGGCGAGGTCCTCGGCGCGGAGGAAGTTCTCCAGGGCCTTGCCCGGATCTTTCGCGGCATCGGCGATGAGCAGCGCCTTCTTGGCGGCGATCGCCTCTGCGCTCGTCCCGAGCGCGATCTCCTCGAGGGTCGTCCGCAGGGCGCGGAGCTTCGCCGGTGAGCGGGTCCAGACGGACGCGCGCTGCAGGGCGCTGGGGCGGCCCCGCTTCGGGAGCACGGAGTGATCCAGCAGCCGCGACAGGTGGCGCTGCGGGTTCCCCAGATCGAGGTTCATGCGTTCGAGGTTCAACCAGAAGACCGGGTGCCCCTGGGACAGAGCCCGCTCCGCGAGGTGCATGAGCAGGTGGGTCTTCCCGCTGCCGTAGTCCCCGACGAGGACCTGGAACACGCTGCCCGCCATCTCCGAGTGCGCGAAGAGCCGGTCGACGACGCGATCGATGCGCTCGTGGCCCACGCTCATCGACGTCACCGCCTCCGTCGGCGGCAGCCCTTGGGAGACCCGCACCAGGGAGCGGAGTGTGACCGGCCGGGTCAGCTCCGGAGAGCGGGGCCGACGGTGCACGTACTCGTAAGGATCCTTGATGAGCTGTGTCCAGGCCCGGTGCGGAGGCGGGGGCTCCGCCGGCGAGGGGACCTCCAGGCGCGTCAACAAAGGCGTCAGCGTGCGGATCGAGCGCGGCCCCTGGAAGAGCCGCTCGTCCCCGGTGATGACGATGCGCGTGCACACCGCGCCGCGCCCCGAGTCGAAGTTGTCGACCAGCTCCCGGAGCACCGTGTAGGACTTCTCACGTTGACGCTGGGTGCGCAGGGTCAGCGCGCCGCCGTCGTGAAGGAGGACGAGCAGTCCCTTGTATCCCAGGGCCCGCACCAGCCGCGTCAGCTCGCCGAACACCCGCTGCGCCGTATGAGGTCCGAGCACCGAGCGGACCTCGGCGACGGCGCGCCCCTTGAGCTCGACGCCGCGTGCCCACGCGTCGAAGGCCCGCACCTCGCGATGGGCGTCGTCCTCGGCCGCCAGGTAGGCGCGGCAGAGGGCCGTCAGATCGCCGCTCGCGTCGAACTCCCCCGTGGCCTCGTCGAAGCGGTCCAGGGACTTGCGGCCATGCCGCGCATGGAACTCGTCGAGCAACCCCAAGATGCCGGCGACGCGCGTCTCCCGGGCGGGTACCAACGCGTCCAGGAGCACGGCCACCAGCTCGTGCAGCGCCGCCAGGCTCATCTCCTCGAGGGAGAGCCGCGCCGTCACCCACCCCCGATCCCGAGCCCGCTTGGAGAGCTCGCGCACCAGCGCCGCCTCGCGCGCGGGAGTGGCGCACTGGGTGAGCGTGACGGAGCTGGCGTCACAGAGCTCGAGATCTCGGAGGGCCTGCTCGAAGCGGGCCACTTCGTCCTCGACGGTGGAGACGGAGCGGGCAGCGGCAGAAAGCTCCGCGCCTTGCGCCGTAGTGGGGGCAGTCGCAGAAAGCATGGGTTGCCTGTGACTACCGCGAAAATCCCCGTTCGTGTCCAGAAATCTCGCCATGAGCGGCATTTTGGCCCTATTTCGGGCTGAAAAATGTCAATCAGGGCCCTGTTTCACGTGCCGACGCCTCCGCTGACGTCCCCTCGAGGGCTCGGGCGGGTCCCTCCTCGCAGGCCGCGAGGGCGGGGACTCAGCTCGGCGAGGCCCACGTTTCCATAGCGATGGTGATGGATACAGATGGACTGCTCCACCAAATAGCGGAGCAGTTCGACGCGCCCCCAATCCGAGACCGGCTCCGCCTCGATGTGGGCGTCCGCCGCCCCGAACACCCGCCACGCGTCCTCGCCCTCGCAGCCGATGAGACGCACGCGCGCCGGCACCCTGCCCTCCCAGGACACGGGGAGCTCCTCGAGGGTCGACACCCGCCGCGCCCGGGCGAGCCACGGGTGCCACGGGCTCACCTCGGGGCCCACGACGAAGAAGCGCAGCGCCCCCGCGAGGAGCTCGTCGACGAGCAGGAGGCTCGCCACGTCCACCCCCTGGGCGGCGCGCCCGAGCACCACCGCGACGTCGCACGGCCGGTAGCGGAACCAGTTCGCCTCTCCCAGCAGGTGCGCTTGTAGATGCTCGGCGGGAGCCAAACGCTGGAACGCTTCCAGGTAACTCTGCTGCCGCGCCGCAAAGCGCTCACGTTCGGCGCGCGCCAAAGACTGGACGAGGGACGAGACCACGGTCGACACGCCGACGGATACACCCCGGTCCCCGTCCACCTCGGCGCCCGGTCCCGAGGACGTCCCCCGCTGCGCGCGGGGGCGCAGCACTCGGCACAGCTGCTGCACATAATTGGGGCCGCCCGCCTTCGCCCCGGGGCCGAAGCTCGAGCCCTTCCATCCACCGAAGGGCTGCCGCCCGACGATGGCCCCCGTCGTCGTCCGGTTCACGTACAGGTTACCGGCCCGCATGCCCTCGACGAACAGCGCTTGCTCACGTTCGTCGAGGCCGTGGAAGCCGGCAGTGAGGCCGTAAGCGGTGCCGTTGGCGAGCCGGAGCGCGTGGGAAAGATCCTCCGCGGCCAGCACGGCGAGCAGCGGACCGAAGAGCTCCGTGCAATAGACGTGGCTGCCGGGCGTGACGCCCAGCTTGATCCCTGGACCGAGGAGATGGGGGTTCTCCGCGGAGCGCGAGGGCTCGAGGAGCCAACGCTCGCCTGCCTCCAGCTCCAGGCCGCGCGCCAAGGGCCCCGCGGGAGGTCGGATCAAGGGCGTGACGAAGGAGCGCGGATCCCAAGCGGATCCCATGGGGAGGCTCGCGGCGGCGTCGCGGAGCTGACGCAGAAACGCGGGGTCGTCATGCAGCTCACGCTCGACGATGAGCAGGCTCAGCGCGCTACACTTCTGACCGGCGTGCGCGAACGCCGACCGCACCGCGTCGCGGACGGCGAGCTCCCGGTCGGAGACGGCGCTGACGATCATCGCGTTCTTGCCCCCGGTCTCCGCGAACAGGCGGATCCCCGGTCGCAGGCGGCGAAACAGCCGCGCCGTGTCCGTCGCCCCGGTCAAGATCACTGCGTCCACGCGCGGGTCCACGACGAGCCTCGAGCCCACGGACTCGTGACACGGGACGAACTGCAACACGGCTCTCGGGACCCCGGCGCGCCACAGCGCCTGCGCGCCGAGGTACGCGATGAGCGGCGTCTCCCCCGCTGGCTTGAGCAACACGGCGTTCCCCGCCGCCAGGGCGGCGAGCGCCCCTCCCAGAGGGATGGCCAGGGGGAAGTTCCAGGGCGGGGTGACGAGCACCAGCCCCCAGGGCGCCGTCTCGTACTCGCGCTCCAGCTCTTCGGCGGTGGCCGCGTAGTACTCGGCGAAGTCGATCGCCTCGCTCACCTCCGCGTCTGCCTCCTCCAGTCGTTTGCCGCCATCGAGGACGAGCGCGCGGATGAGCTCCTGCCGCGCTCGACGGAGCTCGACCGCCGCGCGGCGTAGGGTGAGGACCCGCTCCTCCAGAGGCACGGCGCCCCAGCAGGCGGCGCCATGGCGCCCCTGGGTGAGCGCTTCTTCGATCTCCTCCTCCGTCGCCCTCCGCGCCACGTAGGGGACCACGCCGGGCCGCGAAGGATCGAACCCGGCGGTCGTGGGTCCGTCCCAACGTTCACCATCCCCCAGGCTCAGGGGTACCCGCTCCAACGCCGCCCCGGGGACGAGACACTCCCGCAAAAATGCGCGATCTCCGGGCCGCGAGGGGTCCGTGTCGGGTTCGTTGACGAAGCCGCCCGCGGTGGCGGCCTGGGTCTCCTCGTTCGCCTCCCGCGCGGCCCCGCGCACCGCCGCCCGGAAGGGCGGCTGCTCCACGTGAGCGGAGAAGGCCCGTTCGAAGCGCTGACGCTGGATCTCGAAGCTCGCGTCGCCCACCGCCATGGCGAAGCCGTGTCGCAGAAAGTTCTCTTCGGCGGCGTTCTCGTCGAAGCGGCGCACCAGGTAAGCCACCGCGCTCGGAAAATCCTCGGGCTCCACCGCAGGCACGTAGAGGAGCACCTGGCCGCTCACGCCCTGCACCGCCCGCCGCAGCGGCTCGGCCATGCCATAGAGCATTTCGATCTGGACGCGCTCCGGATCCTGCGCGCGCTCCCGCAGAATCAACGCGTAAGCGATGTCGAACAGGTTGTGGCTCCCGACTCCGACGGACGCCACCTCCAGGGCCGAGTCCTCACAGGCGACGCGGAGCATGTGCTTGAACTGCGCGTCCACCTCGGCCTTGGCCCGGTGCACGGGCGAGGGCCAACCGCGCAGAGACGACTCGACCCGCTCGAGGTTCGCGTTCGCTCCCTTCACGAGCCTGAGACGCACCGGCGCGCCACCGAGGTCGAGACGTCTGCGAGCGAACTCGAGCAACCGCCGCTGCCAGATCACCGCGTCCGGAAGATACGCCTGGAGCACCAGCCCCGCCTTCACCCCGAGCAGCTCAGGCTCTTCGAGCAGGCTCATGAACAAGGTCGAGGTGAGCTCGACGTCCCGGTAGGCTTCCATGTCGAGGTACACGAGCTTCGGTGGCCGCGCCGCTGCGGCCGCCCGGTAGATGCGCCGCAAGCGCTCCCGAAGGACTGCCAGGGACTCCTCGAAGGCGTACAGGCTCGTCTGGCTGGAGAGGGCCGAGACCTTCACGCTGAGGGTCGTCACGTCCGGACGGCCCGCGAGCTCTTCGTAGCGACGCCCGTGGCGCGCCGCCTGCTCCTCGCCCACCACCTCCTCACCCAAGCGGTTGAGGTTCACCTGCAGCTCACCGGCGCCTTCCCGGCGGAGGATCGCCTCGAGCTCAGCCCGGCCGCGCACGAGATACGCAGAGGCCTCCTCGGCGACGGCGCGCTCGACCGCGAGCGCCGCCCACCCCGGGAACACGGCGCCGAGACGGGGCAAGGCGCGCAGGCCGAACTTCTGCCAGCCCTCCAGCGCGTCCGGGATCCCCAGCCGCTCCTCGAGGTGCTCGACGACGGCGACCAACCGCTCCGGAGAGGGGCGCCTGCACGCCCGGTCCGTCAGCGCCACCGTGAAGCGCTGGGCTCTCGGGTCTTGCACGAGGCGCGCCGTGCGCAGGCGTCGACGACGCTCCTCGAGGGTCTCCATCCGGCGAGCGGCGTCCCAGAGGGCGGTGGCGAGCTCGTACGTGAGCGACGGGTGGGTCGTCGGAGGAGCATCGCGGGCGCGCTCCAAGACGCGGCGCGCCTGGCGCAGAACCCCGAGCTCGTCTTCCGTAAGAGGGGCCATACCTCCAAATCTGTCATGCCCCACGGAGTTCGTCACCCAGGGCCCTCCGGCGCGGTATAGGGGATACATCATGTCCACCGCCGCCATCGCCGCCCTCATCGATCACTCCGTGCTGCGCCCGACGGCCACCCTCGCCGACCTCGAGGCAGGCTGCTTGCTCGGGCGACGCGTCGGCGCCGCCAGCGTCTGTGTGCTTCCCCATTTCGTGCCCCGCGCGGCCGCCTTGCTGCGGGGCTCTCCCACGTGCACCAGCACGGTGATCGGCTTCCCCCATGGCGGGCAGACCTTGTGGGCGAAGGTGCGCGAGTCGGAGCTCGCGCTGGAGCAAGGAGCGACGGAGCTCGACGCGGTGGTGAACGTCTCCCTCGTGCTCTCGGGCGCCTGGGCTCAGGTCGAGGAAGAGGTCCGCGCGCTGACACGGACGTGTCACGACGGCGGCGCTCGCCTGAAGCTCATCTTCGAGACCTGCTACCTGAACCGCGAGCAAAAGGTGCGGCTCTGCGAGATCGGCAGCGCGGCGGGCGTCGACTGGGTCAAGACCTCCACCGGCTTCGGCAGCGGCGGCGCCACGCCGGAGGACGTCCGGCTGCTGCGGGAGAACTGCCCAGCCAGCGTCTCCGTCAAGGCCTCCGGAGGGATCGGCACCTTGGCGGCGCTGCTCGAGTTCCAGGGGCTGGGCGCCAACCGCATCGGTACCAGCCGTACGGAGGAGATCCTGCGTGCCGCGGCCGACGGGGAGGCCGCGCTCCCCCGCTCCCCTACCCCAGGCACGCACGACCGATGAGCGCAGAGGTTCAGGGGAGCCCGGCGGCGGCCGTTTCCCCATCGAGCTCCTCATGAAAGAAGCGGATGTCGTCGTCGTCGGGGCGGGGATCGTCGGTCTGGCGACCGCCTACCAGCTAGCCCATCGCTATCACGGCCTTCGCATCGCCCTGCTCGAGAAGGAGGCGGGAGAGGCGCACCACCAAACGGGTCGCAACTCGGGAGTGCTCCACTCCGGCATCTACTACAAGCCGGGCTCCCTCAAGGCCGAGAACTGCCGCCAGGGCAAGAAGGCGATGGAGGTGTTCTGTGCGGCCGAGGGGATTCCCTACGAGATCTGCGGCAAGGTGATCGTCGCCACCGTGGAGGGCGAGCTCACGGCCCTGGAGAACATCTACCAGCGAGGCATCCAGAACGGCGTCTCCTGCAAGCTCATCGATCCGCCGGAGCTGCGAGCGCTCGAACCCCACGCGCGCGGCGTGCGAGCCATTCATGTCCCGGAGGCGGGCATCGTGGACTATCGCGCGGTGTGCCGGCGTCTCCGGGAGCGCATCGACGAGCACCCGGGGAACCGCATCGTGTTCGGGGCGGAGGTCCGCTGCCTCGAGGCGATCCGGGAGGGGGGGCGAGAGCGCGTCCGTGTCACGACGACGGCCGGCGACTTCTGCGCTCGCTTCGTCGTCAACTGCGGCGGGCTGCAGTCGGATCGCCTCGCAGCGTTGGGCGGACCCGCTCCGAAGCTGCGCATCGTGCCGTTTCGGGGTGAGTACTACCAGGTACTGCCGGAGGCCCGCGCCCTGGTCCGGAACCTCATCTATCCCGTGCCACGGCCGGAGTTCCCGTTTCTGGGCGTCCATTTCACCCGCATGATCGACGGGTCCGTGGAGTGCGGCCCCAACGCGGTGCTCGCTCTGGGGCGCGAGGCCTACCAGAAGTACGAGGTGAACCCCGAAGACCTGCTCGAGGCCCTCACCTACCCGGGGTTCCTACGGCTCTCCGCCCGCTACTGGCGCGTCGGTCTGGGAGAGGTGCACCGCTCCGTCAGCAAGGCCGCCTTCGTGGCGGCCTTGCAACGCCTGCTCCCGGAGATTCGGAGCGAACACCTGATCCCCGCGCCCGCGGGGATCCGCGCCCAGGCCGTGGCCCCGGATGGATCCCTGGTGGACGACTTCCTCCTCCACGAGAGCGAGCACGTGCTCAGCGTCGTCAACGCACCTTCTCCGGCCGCGACGGCGTCCCTCAACATCGGTAAGCTGATCGCGGGACGCGTCGCGGCCCGACTCGCCCTGGAGCCGAACCCCGCGCGCGTTCCCGGCTCCCGGGCGACCACCACTGCGCCGCCCACCAGTCAGGTGCCGCCCAGCAGTCACGCGCCGCCCAGCAGTCAGGCGACGCCGGCCATCGAAGGCTGACGTTCACTGCTCAGGGACACGCCCGCTTCCCGCAGGGCCTCCATCAGCGCGAAGAACAACGCGTTGCGCACGTCGGGGCGGCCGCTGGCCACGCTGATCCTGTAGCGGACGAAGGTGGCCTCGACCGCGAGCACCTCCACCTTGACCCGCTCGCCGACCTTGGACGCGGCTTCCCTCAAGAGCTCGGCCGTCCGCTCGCTGTGATCCGCGACGCAGAGCTCGAGGTTCGTCCGCGGCCGCGTCCCGACGATGCGCGTGCTGTGGAGGAACGACAGTAAGTGCGGCACCCGCACCTCCAGGCCTTCCGAGTCCTCCAGCCGCACCTCCAGGAGGCTCAGGGCGACGACGCGCCCCGAGCGCCCACCGAACTCCACGAAGTCGCCGATCCGCAGCCGGCGCCCGAACAGGATTCCCGTCCCGGCGATGGCCGACGCGAGCAGCGGGGTGCCCGAGAGCCCCAGCGCCGCCAGGGCGATGACCCCGATCTTGCCGAGAGCGCCCTCGTCGTCTCCGGTCACGACCGGCGCCGCGAACACGACGGCGCCGAGCACGATGGCGACCCGGAGCAGGATGCTCGTCGGCGCGGCGAGGTCCGGAGCCAGCCACCGGAGCTTCGTCTCCCCCCGCGCGACCCCCGCGAAGAAGAGGTCGACGAACCGCACCAGCACCGCGATGACCGCGATGGCGATGAGCGCCACGACCACCACCGGGAGGGACTTGGCGATGCGAGCCATCAAGCTCGACAGGGGCGTCAGCACGATCCCCGTGAGATCTTGCGTATACTCCCGCGTGGACTCGAACAGGCTCAGGGTCAGCAGCAGCCACAGGTAGACGAGGCCCACCCGGAGCACCCACTTGAGCACCTCGACCCCGAGGGCGACCGCGCTCCGGATCGTGGCTGCGTCCACGACCTCCACCGACTGGAGGCGGATGCCGGGGATTCTCTCCCGGTGTGCTGCGACCCAAGCGCGAACGCGCTCCGTGATCTCGCTCGTCTTGCGGAGCAGCAGCAGGGCGGCCAGGGTCAGCAGCGCCGCCAGGGAGAAGGAGAAGATCGTCGTCGCGATCGCGCTCCTCTTTTGTTCGGCGCGGATCACGTCGCGGAGCTCGGAGGCGACCCGATCCGCGTGGACACCAAGGGACGCGTCCCCCGCGGCGATGGCGTCCTCGGCGGTGAGGCGCAGGAGCGGGAGGGTCCCCGCGTACACCACGGTCGCGTCACCCAGACTCTCGACGCGAACGGACTCCGGCTTCTCCGTCTCCACCGCCTTGCGGATCGCCTGCTCCGCGCTGCGCGCGCGGTCTTCGATGCTCACCGTGCCCTGGGCCACCCGCACCAGGTAGACGTTCTTTCCTCCGATGCGGACGGCGACCGGCTCGGGCTTCGGGGCCTCCTCTTCGGGAGCAGCAGCCTCCGCGGGGGGCTCCTTGGCCGGAGCGGCAGACGCAGCGGGCGGCGACTTCGACGCCTCGGCGGCGGCAGCGGGGGCTTCCGCGGGAGGCGTCTTGGGCGCGTCCGCGGCGGCGTCTTCGGGCCGCGTAGGGGGAGCGCTGGTCGGCGACGCAGGCGCGGCGGAGGCCGTTGCCGGAGCCACCGGAGAAGGAGTCGATGGCGCAGCGGAAGGCTCCTGGGGCGCCGTTTCCGGCGCAGAGGGCGCCGCGGTGGCCTTCGGAGGCTCACTGGCCTTGGGGGCGGCGCTGGCCTTCGGGGGCGCGCCGGCCGGCGGCGACGTGCTCGGAGTCGAGGCCTCGGACTTCGACGGCTCTCGGGCTGCGGGTGAGGCGCTGGCTTTCGGAGGCTCCTGCGTCGCTCCGGAGGTGGACGCGGGCTGACTCGTCGTCGGCGCCTTCGGAGCCGCCGTGGGCGTCTTCGGCTGCCCCGCCTCGCTGGTCGTCCCGCTTTTTTGGGGGGGTGCCGTGACCTCGCCCTGGGTGGGCTGGGACGTCTTCGAGCCGTCGCCGTCCTGAGCCAGCGCGCCGCCCACGGCCAGCCCTCCGATGGCGAGCAACGCGGTCACGGACATCCACAGACGGAAGCGTCGTTCCATGCGACCGGCCGAAGCTCGACCCGCGCTCTTGTCGAAGGACCTCTGGAGACTCACGGGGCCAGCATTCATCGAGCTGGACCAGGAACGCAAGGAATCCGCAGTCGCCTACCCTAGGCGGAGAGATACCAGAGCGCAGTCCCTGCCACACCGCCTCCCGCTGCGACGGCCCAGAGCCACGGCAGCCACTTGCCCACACTCTCCGTCGGGAGCCTCGCGAACATCGCGTCGATGACCTCACCTTGCGCCTCTCCGAAGGCGCTCCGCGGCATCCACAGGGGCGCCTCGTTCCGGAACCAGAGAAACCACCCGTCGCTCGACCGGGAGACGCGCTCGATCCCCTCCCACGGGACCTCACGAACGGCCCCCGCCGAGCTCACTCGGAGCCCGCCGGGCCCGAGCTCGAACGCGACATAGCGCTCGGCTGGTGTCCAGAACTCGGCGATTTCCCGCGCGCGCCAACTCGGCCACAGGTGCGCCAGGGTCAGCATCACCGCGACCGCGTTCAGGAGCGCCGTGGGCACACCGAAATAAGCGCCGACCAGGGCCCCCAAGACAAAGACCCCGGCCCCGGGAAGCAGGAACGGAAAGGACCGCCGCCATCCAGGGAGCCGACGGGCGTGCGTCACGAGGTCCGGATGCGGGATCCAGGCTCCTCCCTCCGCTCGGGGAGTCTCGCGCTCTCCCGCGCCCCCTGGGGCGAGGGACTTCCCTCGCTGCTGCCTGGGTCCGGAGACATCACCGGGAACCCTTGGATCCGGAGAGGAGGAGTGAGCACCCATGACCCTCGCGGCGACCACCTTGCCAGGCTTTCGGCAGGCGGGAAACACTCCTGAGCACCACGGCTACCGCGCGCTGGCCCAACGTCGTCGTGCGTCCGCCTCGCCGCCGGACAGCTGCCCGCCGACGAACAGAGGACGCGCGGACGATTGTCCGCTGCCGCGAGCCTCTCCCGAACGACACCCTTGGGCCAGGTCGTGGACGCGCCCGTCGCCGACGGAGAGCACCATCCGCCTCTTTCTGCGGGTAGGACCTCCAACCACCATCGACTCACGCCACGTTCATGCGCGCCCCCCGACGTGGGTCCCTGTGGGAGTTGGCGCGAACTCTGCAGCAGGGCGCGGCATGACGAATCCCCTCCGGTTTCGCCTCCCCCGCGGCGCGCGTCCCCACGCCGTTCTGGCGGCCACGGCCCTCTCGGTGTCGAGCGCCGCGGGCTGCACGTCCACGAGCGGCGCGGACGAGGCAGATCTGTACGTCGATCCCATGCCCGAAGGGCGCGACACCGCCACCATCGAGGCCAGCGGCTCCGAGTCCGATCCGGACGCGGGCATCGACCTCGGTGACATTCCGCTCACCGTGGAGAAGGTGACGTCTTCGCGGGTCGAGCTCTCCTGGAAGATCGAGGGAGCCACCGAGATCCGCCTCTTCGTCGGGCCCGAGCCAAAGGGCGATCGGGACACCCTGCCCGTGGAGCACGAGATCGCTCGCCTGGATGGCGCGGCCCGGAGCCACGTGATCGAGGGGATCGCGGCGAGCACCGATCTGTTCGTCCGCGTCGTCGCCGCGACGCCGCAGGGAGAGCAGTGGGGCGTCGCCCATGCCCGCACGGAGGGCGGTCCCCGTCAGGACCTGGACACGCCGCTGCGCTCCGTGCACGCCCTCGCCCCCCACGTCCTCCAGCTGGTCTTGGAGACCCGTGAGACCCAGTTCGATGGCGGAGCGCTGCAGGGGGCTCGCGGCGCGGCGTGGCAGGGTGGGACCTGGCGGATCACCCGCGCCGACGGCAGCGAGCTTCCCGTCGAGCGCGTCCACCGCCGCAGTCTGCCCGTCGGACAGCCGAGTTACCCCGTGGGCTTCGAACAGTGGGGCACGGACAAGGTCGTCGACGTCGACGACCACGTCTTCCTCGTGCTGAGTGAACCCATCGGATCCCGCGACCTCTTGCGGATCGAGCACGAGGGTGACGTGGACACGCAGCTCGACGTCCTCGTGCCCTTCAGTGATCGCTACCTGGAGAGCCCGACGATCAAGGTCAACCAGGTCGGTTACAACCCGCGCGCCAGCAAGCGCTACGCGTACCTCCACGCGGACCTGGGAGACGGCGGTCCGCTCGATCCTCGAGCGCTCGGGAGCGAGGCCCTCGTCCTGGCGGACGCGCGCAATCCCCTGCGTCCCAGGCGCACCGTGCTCGAAGGAGCCTCCATTCGCCCGCGGTCCGACGCCGATGCCGAGGCGGGCGGACCCGTTCAGGAGATCGATCTCTCCGCGCTGCCTCCCGCAGAGGGTGTCCGCTACAGGGTGCATGTGCCGGGCGTGGGGGTCTCGTACCCCACGGCCGTGAGCGAGGAGGCGGCCCTCAAGGCCTTCTACGTCGTCGCTCGAGGCATGTACCTGAACCGCTGGTGCGGCGATCTGGACGAGCGCTTCACGGACTGGAGCCGCGGTCCGGACCACTGCAGCGCCTACTTCGTCGAAGGCCGCAAGTACACCGACGAGATGTTCCCCGAATCGACGCCGAAGACGAACGAGCGCGCGATCCTCGGCGGCCATCACGACGCGGGGGACTTCGACATTCGCCCCTTCCACGTCGTCGTCGCCCAGTACCTGATGCGTGCCTTCGAGACGAACCGCGCGGCCTTGGGGGACGGGCAGCTCCACATCCCCGAGAGCGGCAACGACATCCCGGATCTGCTCGACGAAGCCCTCTGGAGCGTCAAGGGCTGGGAGGACCTGCAGAACGAGGACGGAAGCGTCCGAGCCGGCGTGGAGTCGAGCCACCATCCTCGTGGCTACTACTACGCCGACCAGGACGAGCTCTCCTACTGGACCTTCGATCCCGAGCCCTGGCACACCGCCTACGTCGCGGCGCTCTTCGCCCAGGCCTCTCACCTGGTGGCCCCCTACGACGCGGAGCGAGCGGCGGAGCTGCTCGAGCGGGCCAAGCGCGCTTACGCGTGGGCGAAGACGTCCGGCGCTCCCGCGGAGTTCCTCCTCTACGCCACGAGCGAGCTGGCCCGCGCCACGTCGGAGTCCAGCTATCTGCAAGCCTTCGAGGACCTCTGGGCGGAGCTCGGCGGTGACCGCGTCGGCGATCGCATGAAGACGTGGGCGCACATCTACCCGGGCTCCTTCCGCGGCAACGCGCCGGTGCTCGCCGACTACGTGACCGGATACATGGAGGCGTCTGGCGCCGACAAGGGGATCGTCGGCTCGATGCGCGAGGGCCTCGCCGAGAAGGCAGGCGCGACCGCCCGTCGCTTCCTCGAGTCGGAGCACGCCATGCGCAACGCTCGCCCAGGGGACAGTCGCCCCGATTGGGGGAACTCCGTGACGACGGGGCGCCACGCGGATCCCATTTTCCAGGCGCTCACCGTCGCCTCACCGAGCCAGCAGGAGGCGCAAGACTACTTCGACGCCCTGAGCATCGCCGCCGACTACGTCCTCGGCGGGAACCCAGGCGGCATGGTTTACGTCACTGGCCTCGGCAGCGTCTCGCCCCAGGAACCCCTGCACACGGACTCCCTCGCCTTCATCAAGGACAAGGGCATGCCTCCGATGCCCGGCATCCCCGTGTATGGCCCCGTCGACGCCTTCCCCGGTCCCTCCTGGTACGCACCGCTGAAGGCAGCCTTCCACCCGCCCTTCGACGAGCAGCCGATGGGCCTGCACCACGTGGACGCGCGCACGGCCGTCAACATGAGCGAGTTCACGATCTGGGAGTCGCAAGCGCCCTTGGCCGCTCTCTTCGCCACTCTGGCCCCGAAAACGACGCCCCCTGACTCCTGGGCCGCCGGAGGCGCCGAACATCGCACAGGGCTGCCCCGACATCGCGCGGATTGAGCGCGGCCGCCATCAGTCGTACTTCATGACACTCAAGTGCCAATCGGTGTCGTCCGCGGACTTGGTGGCGAACGCCACGTAGGGTGTCCCGCTACAGATCGCCAACTGGGGCCTGTCCGCCAAACCTTCCGAGATCCCGGCATCACCACCCACGTTGACCCAGGCGCTACCGTTGAAAGACATCACGGTGAGCTTGTTGTCATGGTTCAGGTCGCGGAACGCCACGTACGGAGTCCCGTCGGCGATCTGGATCGACGGATCCATTCCCACACCATAGGAGAACTGCTCACTTCCAACCGCGACCCACGCAGTACCGTTGAACATTCGGACGATGATGCCGCCTCCGCCGCCAGCGTACGTAAAGGCTACGTACGGAGTTGAGCCCTGGAAAGCGACGCTCGGAGCGCTGAGGGCATCAATACCCCCGGCCCCCACATCAACCCACGAGCTCCCTGTATAGCTCATCAGGCCCTGTTCCGAATGATCACCATAAAACCCGACGTACGGTGTCGAGCCGACGAACTCGATCTCGTGCCCATGAGTAACGACATCGGGGTCACCCACCTTCACCCAGGCCGTCCCATCGTACCGTACGACGACCAACTTCGGATTGTACGGGCTCCCAGACCGGTCGCCGTACGCTACGTAGGGCACATTTTCCGCAAACCCCAATGACGGTTCGAGCGCCGCATCGCTCGAGAACCCGAGGGGCCCCACGTTCATCCACGCGTTTCCGTCGTATCGCACGACCGTCACCTTCGAGTCATTCTTCTTATCTTCGAACGCAACGTGTGGGACCCCTTCAGAGAAGGCCAACGAGGGCGACAACCCCTCCGCGAACCCGGGCTGACCAACCGCGACCCACTCCTCGTCTTCCAACCTTCTCACGTGTAGATCACCCCAAGCTCGAGCGGGATCGTCTGTAACGAAGGCGACGTAGGGCGACGAACCTTTGCAGGCCAAAGAGATGCGTGTACTAATCGGCGTTGGCCACGGCGCAGCCGTCACCGACCAAGCTCGCTTACGGCATGCTCCAGCGTCGCACACTTCCGGGCACGGGTCCTCCTCTCGCCAATGCCCATCGTCGGCACATTCTCGGGGTATGTCTCCGACGCAGTCTCTGGCGCCTGCAGTGCACTCGGCATCCGCGCCAGGGTCAACGCCACCCTCCCCCGTCCTGCCGCCTCCGCTCGTAAGGAGATCACCCGCGCTGCCGCCCCCACCCCCGCTGCCGCTCGGCGCGAGTTCATCGTAGTTCCGCTTGTTTGCGGAGCAGGCTGCGCCAGCGCTGGCGGTGAGCAGGGCCCCCACACAGACCAGTGACAGAAGGCGGGGAAGTCCTGGGCCGTCGCAGTCAGAAGGCAGCATATCTGGCATGGATATGTGAGCCCCGGGCACGCGTCAAGGGAGCCCTCCCTCGCCCGTGCACCCTCCGGTGAACGACAGTGAACGACACGACGCCGGAGAAAGCAGCTGCGCCATACGCGAAGGCCCTCCGTCCCGCGAGTGGGGAGGAGGGCCTTGTTACGTTGCGTAGACGCTCTATGCGCTTAGTTGACCTGAGCGCAGAAGTTCGTCACCTCGAGATTGGTGCCACCGCTCCAGATCTCGAAGCCGGCAAAGATATTGGTCAGATAATCGCTCGGCGTGAGGATATTGCGACTGACTGCGTCGTCGATGAAATCCTTGAGGTCGAACTCATAGCTCGGAATGTTACTCCCCCGGTAGCTCACGATGGGGCGCCCCTCATGCTGGACCCCAGTCCAAATCTCCCAGGTGCGACCCGCGACGCTTCCGGTGGTAATTTCCCCTTGCTGCGCAGGTCCACCCGCGGGAACCGGGCCACCCTCGTCATGCAACCAGACCATGAGGAACTTCCGGCTTCCAGGTCCTGCATCGCCGCTACTCGGACCGAACCAGACATCGTAAGCGACGTTATACTTTCCATTGACGCCGGTGTTGCTCCAGGCAAGGCCGGTGGGCACCGACTGAATCTGGCTGATCTGCTTCGGGAGGTTACTTCCGACCGTCCCGAAACCGTCTCCCCCATCCGATCCAACGATCAGAGAGGGATAGGACGCCGGCGCTTGGTCGCCGGTGCCGGAGAAGGACGCCACCTTGAAGGACGTGCCCGCGACGGCAATCGTCTGGTCGCCACCAGCTTGATTATTCCAGTAGTTGCTCTGAATGCCGTAACGGCCATCTGCCGTTGCTCGGTCCCGCTGCATCCCGCTCAAGGAGAATGCACTTCCGGGGGTAGGACCACCGGCCAAACTGCATCCGCCTCCGCCCCCGCCTTCCTCGTTGTCCTCCATCAGTGACTGGACACAGAAGTCGAACGGAATGGCTGCAACGTCTTCTCCGGGGACCACGATGGACACGTTCGTGATGGGCTCGCCCGCATAGGTGTTGCCCTCACCACCGACCCAACACTCGGTATTGAACGCGTCGAACGGCACGAAAAGCTCGCCACCGGTTCCGATGGGGGCGCACCAACGATCGTTCGGGTCGGTCTCTGCGTTCGGTCCGCCGATCTGGATCCGAAGAGGCGCGTTGCTCGGATTCGTGATGTTGAAGCGAATCCCGCCCAGCGTGGGGGTCACGGGCATGCCATCGGCGTCCTCCGGCCCTTGGTTGATGTTCCAACCAAGCATGGCCAGGCTCTGGTACTCGGGATGGGGCGCGACGTTGCCCTTGACGCAGAGGGGGAAGTTCGACGTGGCGCTGAAGTCTTCGGGCTCGATCGTGGCGCCCTCCTGCGCGTGCGTCCACGCGTAGCCCTTCCATGTCCCGGACGTGATGTAGCCGCCGTACTCGCCGTCGCCGCCGCCATCACCATCACCGTCGCCATCTCCTCCGCCGCCGCAGTTCGCGCCCGCGGCGCAGCCGCAGGTGCCGGCGCTGCATGCCAGGCCACCGTCACAGGCGACGCCGCATCCACCGCAGTGGTACGGGTTGGAGGCGGTGTCGACGCAGCTGAAGCCGCAGGCCGTCGTACCGCCCGCGCAGGTCGCGCTGCACGCGCCCAGAGAACAGTAGGGAGTATCACCGCCACAGACATTGCCACAGGTGCCGCAGTTCGCCGCGTCGGACTGAAGGTCGACGCAGCTGTTCCCACAGGCCTGCAGGCCCGGTTGACACTGACATTGGTACGCGCCGCTGGCCTGCTGGAGGCAGCTGGAGCCCACGGGGCACGCTCCCCCACAGGGATCGTTTCCACCACCGCTACCGCTGTCGTTCGAGTCGGAAGGGGAGCAGGCACCAAAGGCGATGAGAGAACTCACCACAGCCGTGGCGAGCGTTGCGCAAGCGACCGAGAGTTTGGACTTGATACCGAACATGTACGCGGACCTCCGTGGGCCGCGACGATTCCGCAGCGCCCCTGGAAGAAAAGAAAGGATCACGAGAAGCCCCAGATGGCGCTTCTCCGTTACTGATGTAACGGGCTGCCCCAGAGGCGGCAACCCCGTTCGGCTCCGAGCCCCCGGCGAGGGTGAAAGGCGCCTCGGGGTCCGCGCCCCCCAGCCAGGATCCATAGGTTCACCCGTGACGTCATTTTCCGCCTCAACCCAAACCTCCGGAAGCCGCCCTCACCTCGGAGCTCGCCGGCCCCTGCCCGAGCTCGCCCCTGCCCGAGCTCGCCTCCCCGCGAGGGAACGCCGCGCGTAAAGAATCCCCCGGGCGGACCGTTCCTCTGCTGCACCAGCCATGTCGAACAGCGCAGCGACTTCCCGCATGGAACCCGTGGGTCGGCCATCTTCGGAGGACCTCCTCGACTTGCGCTACCTCGCGGAGGCCGCCGAAGGGGACGTCGAGTTCATCGCGAGCATTCTCCACGATTATCTCAAAGGGACGGGAGGTCAGCTGGAACAACTCCACGGCGCCCTCCTCGCCCAGGACGGAGACGCGGTCCGGCGACTGGCCCACTCGGTGAAGGGAGCCAGCGCCAGCGTGGGCGCGACGCGAGTGATGGAAGCCGCGTCTCGGCTCGAAGATCTCGTGCGCGTCGAGGGCATGGAGCGCGCAGACGAGCTCGCCTTCGCCGTGACCTGTGAGTTTCGCCGACTGGAGGCGTACCTGGCCGCCCAAGGCGAAGCGGCCTTTCTCGTGTCGAGTCACCTGGCGCTCCCGGCGTGAGGTCTCCGAGAGCATCTCCGTGACCCGAGAGGCCCAGAGAGGCCGCAAGAGGTTGCGGTTGCCTCGAACTCACGGAGGAGGCGAGTCGGCGCCGACGGGCACGGACAGGGCGTCCGCGAGACCCGAGGCGCGCCCGACCTGGCGCTGCACGGCTTGCTCCACCGCCTCCGGGGAGCCCACGAGGCGAACCTGCTTTTTCGCCCGCGTGATCGCCGTGTACAACAGCTCGCGGGTCAGCAGCGGTGATCCGGCTTCGGGGAGCACGATCAGCACCTCGTCGTGCTCGGATCCCTGACTCTTGTGCACGCTCATGGCGAACGCCGTCTCGTGCGCGGGGAGACGGGCCGTCGAGATGGGACGTGTCGCAGGCTGTCCAGCGACGCTCGCGCCGGAGTCCCCCTCGAAGTGCACCTTCATCGGTTCACCCCAGGTCAGCCCCACGTCGCCGTTGAACAATCCCACGGCGTAGTCGTTGCAGGTCACCAGCACGGGCCGCCCCGGGAAGAACTCGCCCCAGCTCGGCACGAGGCGCGCCCGCGACAAGGCGACGCGGATCCGCTCGTTCAGGTGCTCCACGCCTGCCCAACCGCGTCGGTGCGCGCACAGCACCCGGAAGCGCGACAGCGCGGCCAGGGCCGCTGCAGCGTCCGAGGCCTCGAACATCGGACGAAATCCCTCCACCACACGGGCCACCAAGGACTCGGAGAGCTCCTGGGCCGGTGACTCCTTCACCCAGCTGACCTCGTCCGCTTCACCCCCACGCTCGAGCAAGCGCACGACCCGGCGCACGTCCCCTTCCCGCACCGCCGCGGCGAGCTGACCGATGGCGCTGTCCGCGTCGAACCGATAGCTCTTGGTGAGCTCGACGACGTGATCCCGCAGCGGCGCCGTCGGGCCCGACGCGACGCGCAGCTGCTTGCCGCTGAGGGCAGCCACCGCCGCGCAGAGCTGCTCCCCGTAACCGACACCCGTCACCGGAGGTCGAGTCGTCTCTCCGGCGGCGCCGACCTCCGCGGCCGCGCAGAGCTCCCCCAACACGCTCCCCGCTTCCACGGAGGCGAGCTGATGGCGATCGCCGAGGAGGATCAGGCGCGCCGTCGGTGGCACCGCCTCCACCAGGTGCCGCATGAGGGCGAGATCGACCATGGAGGCCTCGTCGACGAGCACCACGTCTGCGAGCAGGGGCCGTGAGGCATCGTGCCAGTATCCGCCGCCCCCGCGACGCACCCCGAGGGCGCGATGGATCGTGCGGGCCTCCTCCGGGACCGCCGCGAGCACCTCCGGCGCCGCGTCCAGCCGCCCCTTCGCCAGACGTATCGACTCGACGAGCCGCCCCGCGGCCTTGCCAGTGGGCGCGAGGAGCAGGATGCGCGGCGGTGCCTGCCCCCGCGCGAGGGCGGACTCCACCAGCAAGGTGAGCAGCCGCGCCACCGTCGACGTCTTCCCCGTGCCAGGGCCGCCCGAGATGATCACCAGGCGCTGGACCAACGCCACCAGGACCGCGGCCTGCTGGTCGTCGAGGGGCGCGTCCGGGGTGGAGCCGAAGAGGCGGGCCAGCGCCTCCTTCACGAAGCCGGGTTCGACCCGCATCTCCTCCAGCCCGGCCCGCCCCCGCAGGAGGGTCGCGAGCCGGCGCTCGTGTTCGTAGTAGCGCTGCAGGTAGAGGCGCCCCGCTCCGTCGAGCACCAGGGGACGCCGCTCCACGCCACCGCTCACCAGCGGGCTCGCCGTGAGGGCGGCGCGCCAAGGTTCGAGCTCGGGCCACGTGCCCAAGTCCCCGTCCACCGCGATGGGGAGCCCCGCGACGTCGGCCAGGGGCACACAGACGTGCCCCTCGCGAGAGCGGAGGCTCACCAGGGCCGCGGCGAGCAGGACGCTCTCATCCCGCTCCTCCACGATCTCACCGAGCGTGAGGGCGAAGTGCACGTCGATGGGCGCCAACACGGAGGCCCCCTCCAACGCTCGGAGGCGGGGGGCGACGTGCGTCAGTGACATGGAGCCACCTCCGGCTCTCCGAGCAACGTCGAGACCCGCTCGATGAGCTGCGCGCTCGGACGATGGAAGAACACTCCGCGCTCCGCGCCGGTGGCCGGGTGCATGCCCCGCAAGAACAAATAGTACACGCCGCCGAAGTGACGCTCGAAGGAGTAGTCGACGATGCGACGACGCAGATAGCGGTCCAGGGCCACGGAGTAGAGCACGTACTGGAGGTGATAGTGGTGCTCCTCCATCACGGGGCTCAGGAAAGCGCTCGCGTAGTGATCGCGGGTCGGGCCCAGGTGATTGGACTTGTAGTCGACCACGAAGTATCGGCCCTCTCGCTCGAAGACGAGGTCGATGAACCCCCGCAGGAAGCCCGACCACGCGCCGAAGGCGAGCCGGGCGAGGCGGGTCGGATAATGCTGCCCCCAAGGGGCGGCCGTCTCCTCGGCAAAGACCTTCGCGATGCGCCGGGCAGTGAGCCCGCCCTCCCCCCCCTCGCCGCCACGCACGGCGGACACGAGAGCCGACGCCACGGGCACGGTGAACTCCATCTCGGGCACGCACGCCCCCGCCAAGACGGCGCGGAACGTCGCATCCGGCGGCCCCAGGAAAGGTGTCGCGAGCACCTCCTCGATGGCCTGGAGCACGACGGGGAGGTGCGTCCCCTCGAAGCCGTGACGTCTCAGCTCCCCCTCCACGAGCTGCGGGAGCGGCGTGATCTGCCCCTTCGAGCCACGGCTCTCCTGGCGGGCCACCTTCTCGAGGATCGCATGGAGCAGCTCGCCGGGCTTCGGTCCCCGAGGGAACTCCGCCAGCGTCACTGCCACGGAGCCCCCCATGGCGTCGCCGACCTTCACGTCGCCGGTCAGGAGGGTCACGTCGAACGACGTGCCCTCGTCGATGTCGCGCCCCTCCCGGGCTTGGGTGCTCAAGGGCACGGAGTCCTGGGAGCGCGCCATCGCCGAGAAGCTGCTCGTGCGCAGTCCCGCCGGCACGCGCCGCGTCAACCGGCGCGCCTCCAGGCGCAAAGCGCGCTCGAGCTTTTCGTGGCGATGCGGAGGTGCTTGGCCGAGGCGCGCCGCGCGCACGCGAATCGTCCCTCCGCTCTGCGCCGCCAGCGCCTCGATCTCCGCGAAGCGGGCGCTGTCGTCCAGCTCCTTCAGTCGCGCCGCGATGTCCACCGCGAGCCCTCCGAGCTCGGCCGCGGGCTGATGGAGCAAGTAGGCGAGGGACGAGAAGCTCGCCGAGACGCCCCCCCAGAGCACCAGACAGTGATGGCGCGCGCGCGTGAGGGCGACGTAGGCGAGACGCATGGCCTCGGCCTGATGTTCCCGGGTCGCGATCTCCAGGCGCGCGGACTTGAGCTCCCGCGAGCGCACGTCGAGCTCGAGGCGTCCCCCCCGCTCGGGGTTGTGGTAGCGGAGGTTCTCCTGCTCGCTCGCGTAGGGGGCGCTCTTCGCCCCGAGGAACGGGAGGACCACCACCGGGTACTCGAGCCCCTTGCTCTTGTGCATGGTCGTGAGCACGACGGCGTCCGCGTCACTCTCGAGGCGGAGCTGCTGCGCTTCGGGCGCCATGCCGTGGCGGGCGGGATCCATGCGAGCCTCGTCGAACCACTGCAGGAGCCCGGGGATGCCGAGGTGCTCCTCCGACTCCGCCTGATGCAGCAGCTCGGCGAGGTGCCGCAGGTTCGTCATGCGGCGCTCTCCGTCGAGCTCCCGGAGGGTCCGGGGCACCACGTCTTGCTCCCGGAGCACACGCCCGAGACATTGCATGAGCCCGCGCTCTGCCCAGGTGCCGTTCCACTCCCGGAAGCGCAGGCTCCAGCGTTCCCACTGCTCCTCGTCCTCGGCGAGGCGCGCGATGGCGGTCGCGTCGAGCCCGAGAAATCGCGTCCCGAGGGCGGCGCGCACTGCGCTCCCGCTCGAGGGATCGGCGATCGCGCGCAACAACAGCGCCAGCTCCCCCGCCTCCGGCGCCTCGAACACCGTACGATCCCCCTGCAAGACGCTGGGGATCCCGAGCTCGCGCAGGTGCTCCTGGATCTCCTGAGCTTGTCGGTTCGTGCGGGTGAGCACCGCCACGTGCCGGGGCTCGAGGCGCTCGGGGCCCGCCGCCCCGGCGAGCGTCGCTCCAGACGCGAGGAGCCGAGCGATCTCCTCGGCGGCCAGGCGCTGCCACTCCTCCGTCCCCTCCCAGGCTCGATTGCCCGTGCGCCCCGCTTCGTCCCGGGTGAGGTAGGCGATCTCGAGGGGCGCCAACGGAACCTTGGGCCTCGTCAGGGCATCCCGCCGCCCCGGCGCGGCCTGCACGGCCGTGTAGCCGATGCCTTCGTGCAGAAAGGGCTGCGCGAGGCGCCCAAAGACGCAGTTGAGGGCCGCGATGAACCCAGGATCCGAACGGTAGTTCGTCGTGAGCGTCCAGACGCCGTCCGCGGCATCCCGCGCCGCAGCGAGGTACGCGTCGATGTCCGCCCCGCGAAAGGCATAGATGGCCTGCTTCGGATCGCCGATCAGGAAGAGCGCTCGGCGCTCTCCCTTGCGCTGACCACCATAGATCCTGCGAAAGATCTCGTACTGGACCGGATCCGTGTCCTGGAACTCGTCGATGAGCGCGACCGGATACCGCTCGCGCACCTGCCGGGCGAGGGACGTCCCCCGCGACGGCTCCCGGAGCGCGTCGCGCATGCCATGGAGGAGATCGTCGAAGGACTGCGACCCGGCCTGGGCGTGCTCCAGGGCCACCCGCTCCCGGGCGAACCGCACCAGACGACAGCGGAGAGCGTCGGCGAAGCGCACCGCCTCGCGACGGCACCGGTCGGACACCTCGTTCAAGGCGGCGATGGCGTCGAACAAGGGGTGCTCCGGGGCGACGTAGCCGTTGTTCACCTTGATGCTGCCCGCCGCGAGGTACTTGAAGACGGCGGGCGGCTCCTTGAACGGCTGCGGGCGCATGGACGCCAGCGCGTCGAGCGTGCGTCGATAGCCGGCGAGCTTCTCTGTGGAGTAGTAGCTCTTGTGGAAGCCTGGCCGCGCCAGCGCGGCGAAGGCGGCGACGCCGTCGCGCCGATACTCGTCGACGACCCGCTCCCAGGCGGCCGCCAGCTCCTCGAGGGACTTTTCGAGCTCGACCGGGCCGGCTGCGGAGAGATCCGGGTCCAGGGGGAGATCGGGCCAGGCCGCCGCCACGTGGGCGAGGGCAGTGACGGCCCGCAGGTTCACGTTGCAGACCCGGAGCGCGCGCCAGCACTCCTCGGGCAGCGTGGCGATCTCCTTCGCCCAGAAGTCGTGGGCGACCTCCGTCACGAGCGGGCGCTGTTCACCGACGAGCTCCACGTCGAAGCGCGCGCCGCTCTCGAAGGCGTGCTGCTGCAGCATACGCTGGGCAAAGCCGTGGATGGTGAAGATCGCCGCCCGGTCCAGATCGCGCAACGCCCGGCGGAGTCGCCGCAGAGCGCGATCGGGTCGTTGGGAGCGCGCGAGGGACTCGAGCACCGCGTCCCGGGCGATGTCCGGCGCCGCGCCCGCGAGCACCTCTTCGAAGACCGCGGCAGCGGACGCGATGCGCGAGCGGATGCGATCGCGCAGCTCCGACGTCGCCGCCCGCGTGAAGGTGACGACGACGATCTGGTCGACCGTGAGCTCCGCCTCCAGCAACAGGCGCAGCACGATCGTGGTGATCGTGTACGTCTTGCCCGTCCCAGCGCTGGCCTCGATGAGCTGCGTCCCGCGCAGGGGCAACGCGAGGGGATCGAGCGGCTTCATGGCCCCTGCCCCTCCACCGCGTCGGGGGCGAGTTCGTCGGCCCCGTCGAGGAGCGGGTCGTACACCCTGCGGCTGAGTTCGGTGAAGCCGAGGGACACGCCTTCCTGGCCACTCGAGATTGTCTCGCGGAGCGGCCTTCGCCCACGGAAGACCCAGCTCACGTGGAGGTCGGCGCCCTCGGCGCCATTCCAGGGGTTGGGATCCTGCAGGTCCCGCTCGAGGGCGCTCACGATCCGCTCCGCGTCATCGCCGGCTTTGGCCTTGCGGAGCCGCTCCGCGCAGGTCCGCGACAGGGCGGGAAAGAACGGCAAAGGCGCCCCGAGCCCCGCCAGATACAGCTCGACGAGGTCCGTCAGCAGCTCACGTGCCCGCTCGACGGGGAGGGCGGCGAACCGTCGCACCAGAACCCCGTCGTCGTCCCCGCGACCGAGCACCAAGGTGTCGAGGAGGGGAACCCCCGCCGCGCAGCCCGCCACGTGACGCACCCACGCCGCCAGCTCGTGCTTGGGGCTCAGCCGGGCATAACTGGCGTGGACCATGCGGACCTGGCCCGCGCCCGACGCGCTGCCCTCGTCCTCCGCCCAATGGAGCCCTTCGAGCACGCCGACCAGCTCCCGGATCCGTCCCTCCGCGTCGACCCCAACCCCCGCGCCCACGCTCGGTTCGAAGGGCACGACGATCGCACGGGGCGGCGCCGGGCCGTGACGCGTGATGCGCGCGGCGGTGTGCCTCATGCGCGCCGCGACTGCCGCGATCCCCTCGAAGAGCACGCGCCCCGGAGAGCCTAGCGGCAAGGCGCCCCGCGCGAGCTCCACCCGCTCGTAGGCGTCCAGGAGCTCCTCGGGGGCCGTCATGAGTCGGGCGCCCACCAGGTAGCGCGCCAAGGCGTCGGTCTCGATGGGTTCGCGATCCTCGACGAGCCTCACGTCCTCGTCGAGGTGGATCCCCAGCTTGCGCAACAAGGAGCGCGCCGGGTTCTGGTAGAAGGCGACGAGCTCCTGGAGCTCGAGGGATCCACTCGGCTCCCGCTCCGCGGGCAGCGCGACCCCCAAGGGGAAGAACGGCGTCACCTGCCCCTGTCCCTCGACCAGGGCTCGCGCGCCGAGGGCGTGAGCCGCCCCGAAGCTCGCCAAGCGTGGATCGACGCCGTCGAAGGCGCGGGGGCTGAAGGGCTGCAGGGGATGCTGTACGGGCTCCAAGTAGGCGGGCTCCCCGGGCTGGGGGGGAACGAGCAGCTGCTCGATCGCCCCGGCGAGCTCCGCCACCACCACGGAGGGAGGGCGAGGCTGGTTGTCCTGGATCCCGCGCCCCACGTAGCTGATCACGAGACGATCCCGCGCCGACAGGAGCGTCTCCAGGAAGAGGTAGCGGTCCTCCGCTCGTTGGGAGCGATCTCCCACCTGCGGCCGCTCGAGCATCTTGTCGAAGCCGAGCTGTTGCTCGATCCGGGGGAACTCGCCGTCGTTCATGCCGAGGAGACACACGACACGGAAGGGGATGCTCCGCATCGGGAGCATCGCGCAGAACGTCACACCGCCTGCGACGAACTCGGTGCTCGCCGAGTCGGTCTCGAGGCGCTCGGAGAGCTGCGCCGCGAGCACCTCGAGGGCGACGGGCTCCTCGAACCCCGCCAGCCCAGCGCTCGCCTCGAGCTCGTGGAGGGCGGTGTGCAGCGGACGGAGCTGCCAGGCGACGCGGGGATCTTCCGCCAAGAACGCCTCGATCACCTCGCGCAAGCGCTCGCACCAGCCGACCACACTCAGCGGTCCCCGCAAGACCCTCCGGAAATGGAACAGGGTCTCGCAGAAGCGCGTGAACTTGCCGAGGAGCTCGACCCGATCGTTGGGGAGCGCGTCGTAGGGGACCACGTCGGCGAAGACGGTCCGCTGATCGTCGGCGAGGGCGTGCCCGAGCAGCAAACGTCGTAGCCCGAAGCGCCACGTGTTCGCGGGCTCGGCGGGCAGACCATACTCGGCGCGATGCGCGGCGTCCTCCGCCCAGCGGATCCCCGCGTCGTGAACCCAGCGATAGACCTCCGGGAGATCGGTCGCCTCGATCCCGAAGCGTCGACGGACGGGCTCCGCCTGGAGCAAGTCGAGCACCTCGCTGGCCTTGAGGCGCCCCCGCAGCACGCCCAGGAGGCGCAGCAGAGCCTCCGCCGCCGGGTTGAGGCTGCGCTCGCTGCGATCGGCGATGCGGTACGGGATGGCCAGCGGATCTCCCGGATCCCCGGAGAACACGGCCTCGATCAGAGGAACGTACGCGTCGATGCGGGGCGCCATCACGACCACGTCGTCCGGGCGCAACGAGGGGTCTCCCTCGAAGAGCGCGAGGAGCCGATCGCGCAGCACCTCGACCTCTCGCATCGGGCTGTGGCAGCTCACCAGCGAGATGGAGTCGTCCCCGGCGGACCGCGGCAGACGGGCCCCACCGTCCCGGACGCGGTTGGCCAGCAAGTCCCCCTGCAGCACGTGCAGGACGCTGTCCGGCGCCGGCTCGACGAACTCGCCCGCGCCGTCGACGTAGCTCACCTCCCCCTCCAGGATCTGCTGGAAGGCGGCCCCGACGCCGCCCAGCGAGGCGAGGAGCGAATGCACGTCGCCCCCCGACCAGGCGAGGGCGTCCTCGTCGCTCGCCGCCTGCCCCATGTACTCGCGGGTCGGCGCCAGCCAGAACAGATGCACCTCGACGCACTCGGCGAGCTTCGCCAGCAAACGCAAGAACAGGGGCGGGAGCGATGCCCCCCCGACGACACACACCCGCGCCGGCAACGCCCCGCGCTCCACGAACAACGGGGTGAAGTTCCGTTCGAACTCCAGCGCCCGCGCCGCGAAGTGGGCCTTCCGCTGGTCCCGCGCCTCCCCGAGGGGCTCGAGCCGCTCGTAGCGCTCCACCAGGGCGCGCCAGAGCAGCGCCTGCCAGTCCGTCCCCCGGCCTGCCTCCCACCCCAGCACCAGCTTGGGTCGATAGATGAGGTACTGGTCGAACAGGTAGGCCACTCGCTCGGCCAGCTGCAGTCGGCGGACGGCCCCCTCGTCGTCGCGCAGGTACCCCGCCACGGCGGCGAAGGCGCGATCCTCCCGGAGCTCCAAGAACAGGGCCGCGACGGCCCAGGTCATCGTCGCCCGCTCGTAGAGGGCCGCGTGCGGGTTCGGACCGAGCACCGCGTCCATCGCCTCGTGGATGAACGCCCTGGGGAAAGGAAAGCGCGCGTTGGCGAAGCCGCCCAGACGATTCGCCAGCTCCCGCCCGAGCCAGCGCTCCATGCCCTGGCTCTGGATGAGAATCGTCTCGGGCGCGAGCACGTCGAGCTTCGGTGTCCGCAGGACCGTGGCGAGCTCGTCGACGAGCACCTCCATGCGGTTGCTGCGGTGGACGTACATGCGTCGTGGCTACCGCAAGAACTCGGTCCTTGGCCAGAGCAGAGGCCGGCTCCCTGGTCCTGTGCGCTCTGCTGCTCCTCGCCTGCGAGGACACGGAAAGCCGCTCCTCGAGCTCCGAGGACGACGCCGCGCGCGCGTCTGCCGAGCTCGGCATGGTGCGCAACGTCCCCGGCGCGCGGATGGTGTACGCGCCGGAAGGGGAGCTCGCCTTCGAGCCCCCGACGCCCAGCCCCCC
>Ga0207873_1000013_pt1 | contig 155088 bp, 127 predicted proteins | sample BGWIniCompost_FD_187373 | JGI IMG/M metagenome (GOLD analysis project Ga0207873, IMG submission 187373) | Cellulose adapted compost microbial communities from Newby Island Compost Facility, Milpitas, CA, USA - BGW Initial Compost (SPAdes)... ... | reverse complement strand
TTATTGCCGAGATCTGAGAATCCGTCACCTATGTTGTTGAGGCCGTCGCTTAGCTGGGTGAAGCCATCGCCGATCTGATTCAGAATATCATTGATGTCTCTGTTATTGCCGCCGGTGCTTTCCTGGATGTCATCAGGGTGTACTACGGGAGGAAGCGGGTCGGGCGTGTACGGGCGGAGTCGGATGTACGCGGTCTGATAGCGATAGGCGAGTTCCTGGACCGCGGCCTTGATTCCGGTATCGAGAGTATTTTGGATGTGCCCTATCCAGCGTTCTTTTGCCTCGTTTTCGATCCTCTTCCATGACTCGCCTTTGGCGAGATCGCCGAAGTAGCTCGACCGCCAGTTCTCAACATAACCATTTTCTCTAGTTGTGAGGTGCTCTCTCATTACCTGTCTGATAGCCCCTTGGGGGTGGTACGCCTCGTTTTCGGCCCAGCCACTTCGAATGCGGGGGAGCGCGCATACGAAAAGGTGTAACGCCATGGAGACTTCCTCCATGGTCGCGGCGTAAGAGAGCCCGCGAGTATTTTCAAGATGGAAGTAAAGATCCCCGAAGGCGTTGGCGATGTTGCGGGTCAAAGTGCGAAAAGCGCCTGCTGCGTTGCCTTTCCAGCCCGCACTCTCATTCCCCATCGCCCGAGCCATGGAGGCAAAGATCAAACCCTGTAGCAGGGAGAAGTACTGGGTGCGCGAGAAGGCCAGGGCGGCGTCGTACCCGTACCGGGGATTTACGGCCATCTCGCCGTAATTGAATTTTTGGATCGCTGGTAGGAGTTTTTCGTTAAGCCAGGCTGTCCACGACCACCACGGGGAGTTGTATGCCTCTATTGCCGTAGAGTTGAAGTAGACCCTGATCTTCTCGGAGTTCGCCCAGAAGATGAGCCTGTTTCCCGAATTGTCGTCATCGGTTTGGATGTTTAGCCATTGCATTCTCGTGATGTCGCTACGAGCGGGGAGGGACAGGCCTAGAATGTTGTTGAGTGCGGTCTCCCAGTTCCAGTTACCGTAGTACGGGTTACCGCCGCCATTCCCACTGTTTGGCTGTCCCATTACACATCACTCCGACTGGGCACATTCTCGATCAGGGTCATACTGGCGTCACCGTCATCGCGTTACGCCCGCGGCAGTAGCCAGTGGTAGTCGTCAGATTTTCTAGTTGCCGCTTGAGCTATTGCTTGAGCTGTTGTTCGAGCTGCTGCTTGAGCTGCCGCTCGGGTTATTGTTCGAATTTCCGCTGGTGTTGTCGCTCCCCCAACCTCCGCTGAAGTTGTCCAAGCCATTGAGGCCGCCGGGATATGACCCTCCACCTTGTGGTCCGTTTTGCAACAGCGTGATCGTATTCGAAAATGAATCGAGGAATTCCCGGGCGGTCTGGTCGTTGAGCGCCTCGTTCGCCTCAAAAGCTTCGATCGTGGAGGTGAGCTCGAGGTCCATCTGCTTGAGAAGTCGCCGAAACCAGGTGAGTCGTTCGTACACCGACCCGCCCACGGTCTGCAGCCGGGTACGTAATTGTGCGGCCAGCGCAAACTGCGAGGTTCCGGCGTAGAGCGGGATTTCACTGTCAAGCACCGGGATCATCCCGGTGCTCCGCTCATGGTGGGAGATAGCGGGGGTCATTATGGTGTCGAGATTGTCGATCGCGGCACGGACCTGGCGTTGGAAATACAGCAGATCCTCTTTGACGACTCTGGTGACGGAACCGTTTTCAAGCGACATGACGGTTTTCCTTGACGGGGGGCATGGGTCAGACGGGGATTCGGTCGTGGGGGTATGGGTGGCCGGGGCGACGCGCTGTCGCCACCGGCCGTATCGAGACCGCGGGCGCTGGCTCAGCGGATGTCAGCCCACCGGTGGGCGAGATTGAGGTCGGTCCGCTGGTAGTTGAACTTCATGTCTTCCAGGACGCCGCTGGAACGAGTGAGGATCTCACCCATCCGTGTGATCGCGGCGTCCCACTCCGCCTTCGCCTGACGGTAGGTTTCCTCCGCGACACCGGACCAGGTGGCGCGCAGTGGCGCCAGGGCAGCCTCCAGATCGTCAAGCATGGTCCGTAGTGAGGCGGTGCCCGCGCGGAGCGCCTCGCCGACGTTGTCGACGTCGGCGTAGTGAACTTCGATGTAACCGTCGCTCGCTGGCATCTTGTACTCCTGGCTGTCAGCGGACCGTCAGTAGTTCACGGTGCCGAGTTCGTTGAGGATTTGGCCGGTGATCTCGGTGTTGTTGCTTTCGTTCTGCTGCAGGCCGTGCACCGTGAGCTGGGTGTTTTGCTCGAACAGGTTCAAGGCCGAGACGATGCGCTGAAACTGTGCTGACCACTCGGCCATCGCAGCCCCGAACTGGGTACCGCTGAGGCTGACCATGGCGCGACCGGTGAGCAGCATGATCGAGTCGTCGACCTGGGCCCGGATCCGAAGGGCGTTCTGTTCAGCGGTGTTGAAGTGCTCAATCGCGCGTTGCGTAATTTCAAGATCATTGGAGAGGCCCGGTTGGGTCATGGCGCTTCCTTACTGTTCGTTGTCGGACAGGCTGTGGCGGGCGTACTGACGCGCCTCTGCAACGGACAGGCCGGTGACGGTGGTCGCGGCTCACCTCCCTTCGCCGATGTCGAGGGCGGGGCCGGTCGGGAGTAGGGCCAGCACGGTTGGCGGGATGAGTGCCGGCGTTACACCCGCGTACCCCAAGGCCTCCACCGCGTTGGCTGACGGCACGGGGTACTTCACTCCGGTGTCGGTGATCAGGTACGCGGCGGAGCCCGCCACCCCCGGAGCCACCTCAGGGAAAACCAGCGCCCCTGCGTTGGGGTCGATACTCACGGCGTCGGCGACCCGGTCGTCGACAACCCAACCGTCCCCTGTGGTGACCGGACGGGGACGGGGTAGTACGTCCCTGTCGGGGACCAGCGTCACCCGGACCTCGGCGCCTTCCGGACCAGGCCGGTGGCGGGCGCAAACAGCGGTGTCGGAGCCGGGGGTCATCGGGGTTGGTGGCGCGGTGGGCAACGCCAGCTCGTCACCGGCGGAAGAGGTGCCTTGCCGTAGCTGACTCACGGCGGCCGGGCTCGCCGGCACCGGTTCGGCGATACCGTCCGGGTACGCGGCCGCGGTGGCCGGATCCGCCAACACCAGCGCCGCCTCCAGCGGCGTCAAGGGCGTGACGCCGTCACGTACCACCAGGTAGAACTCCTCGCGGCCGGTGGCGTTACGGACCACTAGCACCTGGCCGACCCGAGTCTCAGTGCCATCGACGACAGGTCCCTCCCTGCCCAGCTCCGTCACCTGAGGGGCGGCCAGGTCCGTGCCCGCCGGGAGCGCGTTGAGCCACCGTGGGTCCACCGGCACCGGTGCGGTGCTTCCCATGCCTAGTCCGTCGGCGACCCAGGGGGCACCCAACCGCAGCCGCCGGTCACGCCAGGCCAGGTACGTGTCGCCGTCCGGGCCTTGAATCAGAACGGTTTCGTCATCGTTGAGCGGCCGGAGGCCGGCACTGTCGGCGGCGGAGCCCATGTGGACAGTCACGACCGGCCGGATGGTTCCCGTGGAGTCGGGGACCGCGTGCGTGCAGATCAGCCAGTCACCCTGGTTGACCAAGCTGGGGTCGGGCAACACGTCCGGTGCGTGAGGGATCCCCACCGGGTGCCCGTGGGGTACGCCCGCCAACGACCGACGAGACACTGACTCCACGGTCGGCTCCCTACCGATCAACAGGCGAGCCGAGGCGTAGTTGCGGACCGGGTGCAGCCGCCCGTCCACGAACAGGTAGCGGTTACCGCTCTCCTCTTCGACGATGAGTACACCCTCGGCCCGCCACGAGTCGTCGTTCCCAGGGAAGATCAACCCGAACACCGCGAAGATCGCCACCAGGATCAGGCCGATCACCAGGCTCGCGAACCAGCCGATGGTGGTACGCCGCAGTGGCGGCTCTGGGGCATCAGGCTCGGCGCTGACCAGTGCCGATGTCAGGCGCCCGACCAGATACGAGTGGGCCTGTACCTGATCACGCCGAGACTGCATGGCCATCTTCCGGCCCTCCTGGGAACCTCATTCCTCAGCTCCCGAACCAGCCGAGCGCGATCCGGTACACATCGAGCACCCACAACGCGAGCGGGAGCAGCGCGATCGCGGTCAGTGACTGCGCCAGGTCAGCCGCGCGTCCCCAGTACGGCACCAGGCGGCGCCCGGGGAGCAGGCGGGAACCCAGGTAGCACAGTCCGGCGAGCCCGAGCCCGGCCCCGAAGGTGAGGTAGCGGCCGATCTCACCAAGGCCGGTGCACAGTGACGCCACCAGCAGGGCAGCGCCGAGCGTGGCGGGCACGATGCCGGCCAGTCGTTGCCAGGCGCTCACCATCACCCGGTACTGCAGGGCCAGCAGCAGGATCGCGGTGAGCGTGAACAGCCGGACCGGCCAGCCGGGGGCGACGGCCAGGATCGTCAACGCGCCCCCCGTCACCGTCCCCAGCCCCCAGTACAGGGCAGTCATCATCCGGTCCGCTTCGGCGGTACGTTCCAGCACCTCAGCACCGGGCGCCGGATCCAAGTCGAGCTGCAACTCCTCCGGAGTGGTTGGTAACGGCTCCAACTGCATGCGGGCCAGCCGGAACGCGGTCACCGGCACCAGCGTGGTCAGCGGCAGCACCACCGTCACCGTGACAGCGGCGATCTCCACAGGGCTCCATGAGGTGAACACCCCCAGCAGGCCGGCGAGGGCCACCAGCACCCCACCGACGGCGGTACCGGTGTATGACGCCTTGCCCAGACCCGTCGCCATCATCAGCAGCGGCGCTGCCACGACAACACCGGCGGCGCCGGCCGTCAACTGATGGGCGGTCCCACCCCCCACCAGTGTGGGGATCGACCCGTTGGCGAGCACCGCGAAGCCGAGCGCCGCGATACCGAGACAGGCCGCCCCGCCCCGGTCATCTAACGCCCGGGACGCCGCGGTGGCACCCGCGACCAGAACGACGGCGGTGACACCGGCCGCGATCGTGGTGCCGGTGGTGGGGCCACTGAGAAAAAGCAGAACCCAGGCGGTGGCCAAGACGACCAACAACAGCCCTAACAGCAGCCATCGGGTCATCGCCGGTCGCCATCGATCGCGCCGTTCCGCGATACCGGTGGCGACTCCGTCAATCAGGTCGTCGAAGTCCACCGGCGGCAACTGCTCGGCTCGGGGCCGCAGATGCAGGACCTCACCGTCCCGGATCCCTAACGCCGCGACCGTCAGGTCCTCGTCAAACGCCGGCCCTCCAAGACGTTGCAGCACCCAACCGCTGTGCTCTAACCCAGCGTCGGGAAGCTCACTGCCCAGATATCCGATTAGCGTCGGTAGCAGGTCAGCCAGGGGCACGTTCGTCGGGACCGCCACCTCGATGGTGCGGGACGGACCGCACACCGTGATTCGGCAGGGCTCCATGGTGACCGTGGACACCTGTGCCTCCCACTCGTGGCCCGGCCCGGATGGGCGACTGGTTCCGCTCGCTCCCTTCACGGCTGCCACGGCGGGAGGAGTTCACGCGTCTGCCCCACTTGAGCGGAACTTGAGATGAGGACCCGTACTACGGGGAGGGGCGGCACCGTCTCTGTGATCCCCACACACCGCCGCACACGTGTAGGGAGCGGTACGGCACGGTGAGGAGGTCGGGATGACCACGGTGCAGTTCCGGAGGCCACCCCGTCGGACACCCCCGGAGATGCCCAGTGGGGAACTGGCGTTGCAGGAACCCCCGGTGTTGCCCGAGGCGCCCACCGGGAACCTGTCGATGCTGTTGACGTTCCTGCCCATGGCGCTGGGTTCCACCGCGATGATCCTGATCTTCGTCAACCCCGGCAGTGGGCCGCTCACCTGGATCGCTGGTGGGTTGATGTCGGTCACCATGCTCGCGATGGTCTTCGGCCAGATGGGGCGTACCTCTGGCGATCGCAAACGACGGATGCGGGGCGAGCGCCGGGACTATCTGCGGTACCTGAGCCAGACCCGCCGCAAGGTCCGCGGCATGGTGGCCCAGCAGCGCCGTGCCCTAGCCTGGAGCCACCCCGACCCGGTGACCCTGTGGTCGATCGCGATGTCGGGGCGGCTGTGGGAACGCAGACCCACCGACCACGACTTCGGGGAGATCCGTCTAGGCACCGGTACGCAACGGCTCGCGGTCAAGATCGCACCGATGCAGACCAAGCCGGTGGAGGATCTGGAGCCACTGTGTGCGCGGGCGTTGCGTCGCTTCATCCACGCGTACACCACCATCCCGGACCAGCCGGTGGCGCTGTACCTACGAGGCTTCGCCCGGGTGACCCTGCGGGGGGACGCCGACGCGGCGCGGGCACTGGCGCGGGCCCTGCTCGCCCAACTGGTGACCTTCCACTCCCCGGATGACCTGCGTGTGGTGGTGTGCGTCGCGCCGGATCGGGTCGCCGACTGGGAGTGGACCAAGTGGCTGCCGCACCTGATGCACCCCACCGAGCATGACGCGGCCGGGGCGATGCGGATGTTCGGCCACCAGCTCACCGAACTGGTGGAACTGCTGGGGGAGGAGTTCACCGAGCGGCCCCGGTTCACCAATGACGCCACGCCTGGTCGGGAGGAGCCGTATGTGGTGGTGCTCATCGACGGTGTGGATGTCCCGCACGACCTGCGCTTCGGTGATCAGGGGTACCGCAACGCGGTCCTGATCGATGTCGACGGCCTCCTGCCGTGGCGGCAGGTCCGCGGCACCTTGTGCCTGCATGTGGAGCCGGAGACGGTGGCGATGCTGCGGACCGACCGCTCCGGTAAGGAGGTCCGCACCCATCTGGGGCGCCCCGACCGGCTCAGCGTGACCCGTGCCCGAGCGCTGGCCCGTTGCCTGGCGCCGTGGCGGCTCGGCGCCCAACTGGACATCTCCCAGCCGTTGGCGACCACCTTCGATCTGACCAAGTTGCTCGGCATCGCCGACTTGGAAACCTTCGACCCGCACGCCCTGTGGAGCCAACGCACCGGCGCTTATCGGCTCCGGGTCCCGATCGGGGTCACCGAGGATGGGCAGCCGGTGGAGCTGGATATCAAGGAGTCGGCGCAGGGGGGTATGGGGCCGCACGGGGTCCTGATCGGCGCCACCGGGTCCGGCAAGAGCGAGCTGCTGCGCACTCTGGTGCTCGCCCTGGCGCTCACCCACTCCTCCGAGGTGCTCAACTTCGTCCTGGTCGACTTCAAAGGCGGCGCCACCTTCCTCGGCCTGGAGGAGCTGCCCCACACCTCGGCCGTTATCACCAACCTCGCCGACGAGGCGCCGCTGGTCACCCGGATGCAGGACGCGCTGCACGGAGAACTGGTACGCCGGCAGGAACTGTTGCGCGCCGCCGGGGGATACACCTCTCTGCTGGAGTATGAGAAGGCACGCGCCGCCGGCGCCCCACTGGCGCCGCTGCCCACGCTGTTCGTGGTGGTCGATGAGTTCAGCGAGTTGCTGAGCGCACACCGTGAATTCATCGACCTGTTCGTCATGATCGGACGGCTGGGGCGTTCGCTCGGAGTGCATCTGCTGCTGGCGAGCCAGCGGCTCGATGACGGCCGGATCCACCAGCTGGAGAGCCACCTGTCCTACCGGATCGGGCTGCGTACCTTCTCCGCGATGGAGAGCCGCGCTGTCCTCGGCGTACCTGACGCCTATGAACTGCCGCCGACCCCCGGCAGTGGCTATATGCGCACCGACGTGTCGACCCTGACCAGGTTCAAGGCCGCGTACGTCTCCGGCCCGTACCGGAAGCCGAGCCGGCGGCAGCGCCAGGAGGCCGTCAAACACCAGGTGGTGTTGTTCGAGGCGAACCGGCTGGCGCCGCGGACCGCCTCACCCACGCAGTCATCAGACTCCGCCGACTTGACCTCCTCCGATCCGGACACTGCTACGCAGTCCACAGTGGACACAGCCGACACCGGGATCGCCGCGGCTGTGGAGGCCACGGACGCCACGGAGACTCCGGAGGAGGCGACCGAGACCATGCTGCAGGTCGCGGTACGCCGGCTGAAAGGGCAGGGGCCGCCCGCCCACCGGGTGTGGTTGCCGCCGTTGGCGGAGCCTCCCACACTCGACCAGATCCTGCCCCCGCTCGGACCGGTTCCCGGCGTCGGCATGGCCCCCCTGGACTGGGCCGGCATCGGCGGCCTAGTAGTGCCGGTCGGCGTCGTCGATAAGCCGTTCGAGCAGGTCCGGGATCTGCTGATGGCGGACCTGTCCGGCTCCGGCGGTCACGTCGGTATCGCCGGCGGACCCCAAAGCGGCAAGAGCACGCTGCTGCGTACCCTCATCTGCTCCCTGGCCCTGACCCACACCCCAGAACAGGTACAGATCTACTGTCTGGACTTCGGGGGCGGCACCCTCAACGCCATCGCCGACCTGCCGCACGTGGGTAGCGTCGCTGGCCGGCTGGCCACCGACCGGGTCAACCGCACCATCGCCGAGATCGTCAACCTGCTCAACATCCGGGAACGACGCTTCTCCGACCACGGCATCCAAAGCATGGCCAGCTACCGGCAGATGCGCGCCGAGGGACGTTTCCGCGACGACCCGTACGGCGACGTTTTTCTGGTGATCGATGGCTGGCTGACGTTCCGGCAGGAATACGAAAACCTTGAGATGACCTTGCGGCAGCTCTCAACGCGCACCCTCAACTACGGGGTCCACCTGGTGATCGCCGCCAACCGGTGGTCGGAGATCCACGCCAGTCTGCGTGACCAGCTGGGTACGCGGTTCGAGCTGCGCCTGGGGGACCCGGTGGAGTCGCAGATCGACATCCGGGCCGCTAACAACGTCCCCAACATCCCCGGTCGGGGCCTGACTCCCGACAAACTCCACTTCCTGGCGGCGGTGCCCCGCATTGACGGGGTCAGCAGCGCTGAGGGCCTCGCCGAAGCCACCGCCACCCTGGTCGATGTCGTGGTCGATAACGGCACCGGTGCCTGCGCACCCCCGGTCCGGATGCTGCCCGATGTGCTGCCCGTCTCCTCCCTGCCGGAACCCGAGGGCGCCCTACGCGTCCCGCTCGGTTTGAACGAAGCCGACCTCGCCCCCGTGTGGCACGACTTCAGTACCGTCCCCCACCTGACCGTTATCGGCGACACCGAGTCCGGCAAGACCAACATCCTGCGCCTGGTGGCGCGCGCCGTGACTCACCGGTACCAGCCTTCACAGGCGAAAGTGATCATCGTTGACCTGCGGCGTGAGCTCTACGACGTGGTGCCCGAGGAGTACCGCCTGGGGTACGCCGTCTCCGGCGCCGTCGTCGCCCAGATGGTCAACGAAGCCGCCATCGGAATGCGGCGGCGACTCCCCAACGAGAAGATCACCCCCGAGCGGCTGCGGCGCCGCGACTGGTGGGACGGGCCGGAGCTCTACCTCCTCATCGACGACTACGACCTGCTCGCTTCGGCCTCCAACAACCCCTTCATGCCGCTGCTCGATCTGATCCCGCACGGCACCGATATCGGCCTCCACATCGTGTTGGCTCGGGGCGCCGCCGGGGGAGCCCGGTCCGCGATGGATCCCTTCCTGCGGCGGCTCCACGAGACCAACACCCCCGATATCGCCTTGTCCTGCCCGCCGTCCGAAGGACCGCTACTCGGTAATGTCCGGCCGCGTGTCTTCCCACCAGGGCGCGCCCTGCTGCTGACCCGCCGAGGCAGCGGCGTTATCCAGACCGCCATGGTTCCTGTCGACGACGCATAGAGAGGCCTAAGACGGGAACGCCCGCCCGGCGGGAGTGAATGGCCTGACTAGCCTGATCGGCCACCCACTCCTGAACCCTCTCAGGTAGGTGGTTGATCCTTCGCCCCGTCCTGCCAGCACCCTCTCAGGCGCTCTCCCAGGCGTACCGGCGTGATGAGGCCATCCGGTACACACCGGCAGACCACCCCATACATCCGGGGTGGGGTGTCGTACTGATGTGAAACGACCAGCTGATGTGAGACGGCCAGGTGTCAGCGCGGTCGTCCAAAGGCGCTGAAACACACGCTCAATGCCCAGCGGGCCGCCAGGAGCGGCGCTGACCCCGAGGCAGACAGGCCCACACCACCGCGACGACCACCACCAGGAGCACCGAACCACCGATCACCGCCAACACCACCATGTTTGGACGCTCATCCACCAGCTCGGGCTGCGGCACCTCCGGGTGTACCTCCGCCGGCCGGTCTTGAACCAGCCCAGCTTCCTGCGGTAACACCGCGGACACCGCCGAATAAGGGTCCACAACCCCGTACCCCAGGACCGGATCAGGCAGCGATCGACCCGGCCGATCCGCGGTCGTGATGAGCCGCTGAAGCACCTGCTCTGCTGAAAGCTCCGGCAGATAGGCGCGTACCAGGGCCGCCGCGCCGGCCACGAACCCCACAGCGGTCCAACTTCCGGAGGCGGTGAAGTGCCCGTTGCCGTGGGGGGCGACGCTTATCACGTCCACTCCCGGCGCCGCCAGCGTCACCACGGCTTCCGGTGACGGTTCCTCGGCGGGACTACCGTCGGGCGCCACACCGACCACCGCGATCACCCCCGGGTAGCTTGCCGGGTACCGCGGCGGTGCGAACCGACCCGACCGTTCGTACGCCGCTGCGACGATCAGAGCATCTTCCGCCTGCGCGTACTCCACCGCCGCCCGCAACGCCTCCGAATCCTCGCCGGTACCCGCCGGGACCGCGATCACATCCGCCCCAGCGTCAACCGCCTCCCGGATCCCGTCGGCGAGCGGCCCGGACCCCGGGGTATGAGCGCTGGCGGACACGCGTATCGGCACGATCGTCGCCCCAGGCGCCACCCCCGCGAAACCGACGCCTTCCCGGGGACGAGCCGCGATGAGGCCCGCGACAAACGTGCCATACCCGATGCAGTCGTCGTCCGCATCGCCGCCGTTTGATCCTGGTGCGACATCCACACCATCGCGTACCGCACCGGTGAGCGGCCCACTGTCGGCGCTGACCCCGGTGTCGACCACAGCCACGGTCACCCCATCTCCCCGCGTCAGCTCCCACGCCCGTTCAGGCGCCATCTGCTGCTGGGGCCAGGGCATGGGAGACACCACGGTCGGGGAAGCGGGTACGCACGAGTTAGTCACGTTCGGCAGGGCGGGAGCGCTGGATTGAGCCAGGGCGGGCGCACCAAGGCCGGCCGTGCCGGGTCCACAAGGGACACCGGGCCCCAGCAGCAGGACTACCCCTACCGCCCCAGCAGCCACCCGTGTCACTACTGTGGCGAACCGACGACGGGACCGACGAGGAATCCAGGGCGCATCGGGGTCCCGTTCGTCGGCAGAGGCCATCACGGCCATCTCGCCTCCCGTGCCCGTCCTGGCCTTCTCCAGCACTCCAACTCCTTCACGGCTCCGGAGGGCCGGGGAGTTCGCGGCTAGGCACGGCATCGAGCCGTGCCCGGCATCCGGGTTTTCCGTATCGGTTTCCGTATATCTACGGATGTTCAAAGCAGGGTGCGCAGGAAGGCTCTCCCATGTCCCCAGCGACCGGAAAACGCAGGGAGAGGCCTTATGAGGACTCCGACCGGGGGATCGACGTTATCGGGGGCTACCGTCGATCAGACCGCTGACGAGGTGCTGCTTGGTGAGCTGTACCAGGAGTACAGCGGTGTACTGCTTAATTCCATTAACCGGATCGTCGACGACCAGCATCTAGCCGAGGACGTGCTCCAGGAGACCCTGATCCGGGCCTGGAGACACACCCAGCGGCTAACCCCGGAACACGGCTCGGTTCGGGGTTGGCTCAGCCGGGTCGCCCACAACATCGCCATCGACAAGATTCGGTTACGTCAGGCCCGCCCCACCGAGGTGCGGGAGACGGCAACCGAAAGCGTGGGGCCGGTCGTCGACTACACCGACACGATCCTGACCAGCGTGGTGGTGCGGCAGGCGTTCCAGCAACTCGGACCGCTGCACCGCAGGGTGATCTTCGAGGTCATCTTTCAGGACCGGACCGCCGCGCAGGCCGCCGACGTCCTCGGAATCCCGGTAGGGACGGTCAAGTCTCGACTGCACCACGCGTTACGCCGGCTCCGACTCCTACTGGAGCAGCACAGCGCTACGGCCGAGGGAGGCCGTTGGCGTAACGAGTCAGCGCCGCTGGTGGAGAAAGTCGCATAACGACAGTCCACAACAGACCAACCCTGTCCTTGAGGACAGTCCGAAGACAAGGAGACCGAGCGGATGGATCAGCCGGCCTGCGTGTGCTCCTGGATCTGCCTGCGACGCTCAGCCACGATCCGGATGATCCCCGCTCGGCTCCGAACCCCGAGTTTGGCGAGAATGCGCGAAACGTGGCTCTCCACCGTGCGGGGAGAGAGGAACAAATGCTGGGCGATGTGCCGATTAGTGGCTCCCTCCGCCACCAGCAGAGCAACCCGCATCTCAGCAGGGGTCAACGCCTCCCACCCCGGCGTCGCGTCCTTTGGGTCTCGGGGCGACTCCATCCAGTCAGAGACGTCGGGATCCCCGTGCATGGGGGCCGAACCCTCCGAGGGCACCCGCTGGGGAACCGCGCGTGAACGGGCGTACTTCTCCTTGGAAGCAGAGGGCTCTTCTGCGGCCGTGGCCGCCGCCCGCACCGAAGCCGGAAGACTGTCGTATAACGCCCGCCACAGCAGCGGATGCGTGAACCGCAGCCGTTCCCCATCGTCGACAAGTACCCGACAGGTCAGTGCCTCATCGATCCGGTCAAGCAGCGCCACGACCGGTTCTCCCGTCACTTTCGCCAAGGAAGCCACCGTGAAGTCCTGCCCCAACAGGGCCGCCTTGCGCAGCAGCGGGAGGGTACGCGGAGTCCGTCGCTTCAGACGTTCCAGGATGATTGGGAGCACCGCCTGAATGAGACGCTCGCTGGATTCGGCGAGACCGGGCGGACCCGTGTGTCTGGAAGAACCGGAAGACGCGTTCGATCGGCGAGGAGTCGCCACATACTCCTGCCGACAAGCCGCGACGATCGCGCATACCCATTCAGGGTTGCCGTCGGCGACCCCTGCGATCCACAGCAGTTCCGGAGACGGAGCATGCGGCAGCAGATGCCGGACCAAAGCGGTCGTCTGCTCCGTGGATAGACCCCGCAGGGACACTATCGCAGCGTCACTGTTCATAAGGGAGCGTCGGAGAGACGCGATCTCCGGACGGTCAGGAGTGGGGCGAGTAGCCGCGACCAGCAGCAACGGAAACTGTTCGGTTAGGCGGCGCAGGATGTACCAAACCTGAATACTGGGATTGTCCGCCCACTGGAGATTGTCAAGCACCAGGAGCGTCGGGGCCGCCGCGCAACATCGCGCGACCAGCGCCAGCGAACCTGCCACGCAGCTTTCCAACTCGCTGACCCCAGCCCCATTGATCCACCGTTGGATGATCTCCATCCACTCGGTCTGCGTGGCGTGGAGCCGGGTCCCTCCGCTTCCCGTAGCGTCGCCTTCCGCGACCGAGCCCGTCACCTGGTTGCCCTTGCCCCCGTACCGGAACCACTCAGCCGGCAACCCCAACGCCTCCGTGATCACCCCTAACGGGCGCTGCCGTTCCAAGTCATGAGCGGTCGCGGTAAGCGCCGGAAACCCCAGGCGATCAGCCTCCGCGAGGAGCACCCGGATCAACGCGGACTTCCCTAACCCTGCCTCACCCTCGATCCAAAGCACTCCGCCACGACCCTGGGCCAAAGTGGCGACCATGCTCTTTACGGTGGCGAGTTCACGCTCACGTCCAATGAGAGCACCGTCAGAATCGTTAATCCCGTCCAGTATCTTTTTAACGCCCGGATGGTCGGCGGTGGAGGAATTTGATAGGAACGGCACGGTCACCTCCTAGCCGGGAGTCGATACGCCTTCTGTACGGATCTCAAAGCTGTTTGGTTCACAACCGGAGCGGATTTTTCTCAAACACTTCCGGGCCGGGGCTGGTTTTTACGCAGAGTAAGCTCGAAACAGAACCACCTGTTTACGGCGGAAACCGGTTCAGCAGCCGGATTCGAGGCAGCGGTGACCCCGAGCCGGCACGCGTCCAGAGCAGCGGCGAGGTGCCGGTCAGACGGGGACGGTGAGTACACCCGACCGTCAGCCGATGTAGGGCTTGGGGTGGTTGGTGTAGCCGTGGTCGATACGTAGCCGAATCGACGGGTGGATGTCCAGGAAGTCCAGCTCCTCGCGGGGCACCCATCGCACCTCGATGCTTTCGCTGCTGGTGCGCAGCTCACCCCCGATGGGGCGGGCGCGGAAGCAGATGGAGAACTGCTGGCGTACCTCACCGTTGTCGTAGGCCATGACGTGGTTGGGGTTGGAGTAGATGCCGACCACGCCGGTGACCTCCACCTCGATACCGGTCTCCTCCCGGGTTTCACGGACTACGGTTTCGGCGATGTACTCCCCGAAGTCCTGGGCGCCGCCGGGGATGGACCACAGGCCGTTGTCGCTGCGGCGGATCATCAGGAGCCGGTTGTGGTCGTCGAGGACGAACGCGGTGACCGCAACCACGATGCTGTTTGGGCGGGGCGCGTTGGGGTCGTAGTAGTACTCGACTCGTGCCACAGCACTCAGACTCCCACCCCTGATCGGGAAAGCGGCGAATCAACGACAGAGCCGAGAACAGAACCGCTTCCTCTCGGCATGCCTGCCGGTGACCTGCAGGCTCCGGCTGAGGACGAGGACGTCCAGTTGGGCATCGACGCATGATGTGGGTGTGCGTCGCGGGGTGCGGTGGGTGATTGGTGGGGTTGTCACCGTTGGGGTGGGGGCGGCGGTGGTGGTGTCGTTCCCCTGGGTGCCCTGGGAGGAACTGGCGTGGGTGGCTGGGGTGGTCGCCGCGCCGGTGGCGGTGCTGGCGTGGCGGTTCCCACGGCCGGTGGTGTCCTCCTTACCTCCTAGGCGGGTGTTGGCCCCGAGGGTGCAGGTGTCATCCCCTACCTCTCTGCTTCGGGCTGAGGCAGAGGTGGTGCCGTTTGCCGGCCGGGACCGGTTGGTGGAGGAGCTGATCGCCTGGTGCGTGGAGGACCCGCAGCGGGTGGGGGTGTGGCTGGTCACTGGTCGGGGTGGGGAGGGCAAGACCCGACTGGGGGTGGAGCTGGCCAGACGCGTCCAGGGCCTGGGGTGGTGGGCGGGGCGGGTTGATGAATACGCCCAGGCCGATGGGGTTTTCGGTGGTGCCGGGTCGGCCCGGTCGGTGTTGCTGGTGGTGGATTACGCCGAGACCCGCACCGGTCAGGTCACCGAGCTGGTGAAATATGCCACTCAATGGGTGGGGGATAAGCGGCGGGTGCGGGTGGTGTTGCTGGCCCGTGCGGCGGGGGAGTGGTGGGAAGACCTGTGCGCCTCTCCAGCGCTGGTGTCTTGGGGTGAGCCCAGGAAGACAGTGCTGGAGCCGCTGACCCAGGCCGGGGTAACCGCCACAGAACTGTGGCGGGAGGCGGTCACACGGTTCGCTCACCGGCTAGGAGACATCCCCGGCTATGAGGGTGTGGCCTGGGATCAGATCGCCCACCACCTCACCCGAACAGAACAACCCACCTGGCCGGTGGGGGTGTCGGTGTTGGCGGTGCAGGCTGACGCGTTAGCGCGCCTGTTGCAGGCCGGGTCCCCTGATGCCGATGAGAAGCCGGTGGCTACCCACAAGACCGGTTGGGCGGCGGTGGCGGAGGTGTTGTTGCGGCATGAGCGTCGGTACTGGATGCAGACCGCCGCCGCGTACGGGATACGTCTGGATCCTCAGGTGCTGCGGTGGGCCGTGACCGCCGCTTCACTATGGGGTGCCGACAGCCACGAGGAGGCATCAGCGGTCCTGATGGCTCTGGAGGGGGTTCGGGATCTGTCTGAGTCCGACCGGGTGTGTGTAGAGCGGTGGCTGGCTGACCTGTACCCGGCAGGCCCCCACCGTCGGTGGGGCGTCCTGCAACCGGACCGCCTCGCCGAACACCTCACCGCACAAGTCCTGACCACCCCTGGTGGGGTCCCGGTCCTCCTGACCCCTATAGCGCAGGTGGCCAGTCCGGATCAGGCGCGACATGCCCTGACCGTGCTCGCCCGCGCCTGCACAGACCACCCCCACCTCACCGATTTGCTGAGAGAACTGGTCATCAACGGGCCGGGAACCCTGGCGGTAGCGGCGGTGAGTGTGGTGTTGGAAACCGAACACCCCGCCCCTCTGTTGGAGGCACTTACCAGCCGCATCAACCAAGGAAGCGTGGACCTGGGCGGGCTTGAACAGCTACACGACGCCATCCCGCAGCGGACTCAGCGCCTGGCGGACCTGGCGCTGGCTGTCACCAACGCCCTGGTGCACCTCTACCGGGACCTGAGCAACACCGACCCCGACACCTACCAGCCTCGACTGGCCGCGTCCTTGAACAACCTCGCGGTCCGACTGGCCGCTTTAGGCCAGTGGGAGAAAGCGCTGACTGTCGCTGAGGAGGCGACGGGTCTTTACCGAGAGTTGGTGGCTGTACGTCCGGACGCTTTCACTCCTGACCTCGCCAGCTCCCTGAACAACCTCTCCAACAACCTGGCCACCTTGGGCAGATCAGAAGACGCCTTGGCAGCCATCGAGGAGGCCACCAGCCTCTACCGCGATCTGGTGACTGCGCGCTCAGACATCTTCACCGCTGACCTCGCCAGCTCCCTGAACAACCTTTCGCTCCGGCTCGCTGGGATGGGCAAGCGGAAGGAGGCCTTGGCTGCTATTGAGGAGGCCACCAGCCTCTACCGTGGTCTGGCGGCGGCGCATCCGGACGCCTTCACTTCTGACCTCGCCAACTCACTGCACAATCTCGCCGCCCAACTGGCTGATCTGGATAGACGAGAGGAAGGCCTGGCCGCTGTTGAGGAAGCCGTCGCTCTTCGTCGGAAGCTGGCGGCTACACGTCCAGATGCCTTCATCCCTGACCTGGCCATGTCCCTGAACAACCTCTCTAACAGGCTGGCCAGTGTGGAGAGATGGGATGAAGCACTAGGTGCTATCGAAGAAGCCGTCACTCTCTACCGCGGTCTGGTTGATGCGCAGCCAGAGGCCTTCACCCCCGACCTTGCTGCTTCCTTGAGCAACCTTTCACTCCGGCTCGCCGGGATGGGTAGGTGGGGCGAGGCATTGACTTCTATCGAGGAAGCCATCGGCCTCTACCGGGATCTGGTCGACGCCTTCCCCCAGGTATTCAGGTCGGATCTGGTGCGGGCACTGACGATCCTGACCACCGTTCTCACCATGACTGGAGACAAGGAACGCGTACAGACGACCTGGGACGAGATCGCCGCCCTCACCCAAGAAACGACGAGCCTGTGACAAGGCTGATACCACGCCACTCCCGACGGATGAGAACTTGATCATGTGGTGCCCGAGAGGGGGTACGCGGCCTGAGAGAGCGCATGAGAAGCACAGCGTGAACGCGGTGGCATCCCTAACCGATGATCACTGCACGGTTCGTGATGTCGCGAGACAGGAGACGACTCGAAAGCCGAAGGGGATCAGGCAAGAATCAGGCGAATGGCAAAACAGTCGATAAGGGTATTGACAAAGAAATCCGGGCGTCTCGGGAGTTAGCGGGACGGATGGTGTGCCGCCTCGCGGCTCACAGCAGGTTCATGACCCGACAAGATCATCCATGGGTGGGTGCAACAAAGGCCCAGTGCCAGGATCGTGCTCCTGACCTGGGCCTCCGCACTTGGAGCGGGCGACGGGAATCGAACCCGCACTGTCAGCTTGGGAAGCTGAAGTTCTGCCATTGAACTACGCCCGCTAGCCGACTGTTACTGTACACCATCGGTCAAACGGGTTCGTGACCAGCAAAGACAGTGTCCATTGGGGTCTTGCCCTGCTGCTGGTTGTTGCGTGCGACTTGATGAAGGCCGTTGACGGCACTTCAGCGACGAGGCGGAGGCGTCTGCCGTTCGGTCTGCGTTCCCGTCCATAGCTTGTCGTAGCCAGGGCGATCCAGGGATAAGAGCAACGCCATCGTTGAGTACATGTCGTGCAGCGTGGCGTGAGTATCCCCTACGTGCGTGGGGAGGACCGCGACTGTAGAGCAGCCTGTATAGCCGGCACAGGGAACACCCCCACGTGCGTGGGGAGGACCGGTGCTGGCGTATGAGGCCCGCGGCCGTGCCGGGAACACCCCCACGTGCGTGGGGAGGACAGGACGCGACCTGCGCTTTTACCTGCCGCATTGTATAACCGGACCGATCATGTCCGCGTAAGTCATCGCTGCCGCCACCTCAAAATACCCTGAAAGGGAAGGTTCTTAGGGCTGGTGCGACCCAAGCGCTCGGAGAGCCTGCTCTAGGCGTTACCTATTTAGTCCGATATGGGAATCTTCTATCTGTTTCATCGGCTTGTTGGGTCAATATCGATGACCAAAATGAGGTTATTCCTCTACGGTATTCGCGAAACGTTCTCATGACTGTGTGAGTGGGCGGTCAGCCTTTTTGTGATCAATAGTGAAGCGGGCGGCTTCTGCGTGGGCATGAACGGGTGTCGGAGGAGCCTGCGGTCGTGACGCCTGTGTTGCCCTGTAACAAGAGGGAAGCGGAGTCTGGGTGCAGTCAGCTTCTAAGGCGCGTACGGCTGTGAGAGCGCTAGGAAGGCGGGCTAGAGATCGCGCGGTGTGAGAGTCCTTGTTCTTGGTGCAGGCGTCGTTAACCAGGTCTTTTAGCAGCGGGCCGTCGCACGCTACCTGACTGTGGCCGGGTGGGTTGAGCGGAGATCGATTAGGGCAAGGTGGATCTATATCCGCTGTAAGTAATTGTGCGGCTACTCTATGAAATTTTCCCTGATGGGCGTACCCTGTTGTGTCATGAGATGTATCGGTATCTCACGAACGTTCGGAACCGCCCTTATGAGGTGATCGGTTCCGTCCCACCCCCCGTGGAGGTGCCATGGCTCGTGCTCTCTGGCTGCCCAACGTTTTGCGATCAGCAGGTCTGACCGTGCACGAGGTCTCTGGGTGGCGTACTCGGGGATCGGAGACCTTCGATCCAGTCGCGGTGGTGGCGCATGCGACTGCGGGGTCTCGGAATAGCAGCGATCAGGATGAGATCAACGTGCTGCTGACCGGTTCTCCAACGGCGCCGCCTCCTATCGCCCAGTTGTATCTGGGTAGGCAGGGACACTGGTGGGTAGTGGCGTCTGGGCGGTGTAACCACATTGGAAACGCGGCTTTGCCGGGAACCGGTCGGGCTGGGAACGGCTATGCAATTGGGATCGAGGCCGCGAATGATAACCGCGGTGAATCGTGGTCGACGATTCAATATATCTCCTATCTGCGCGGAGTAGCAGCGATTTGCTCTTATATGGGCTGGTCTCATACTCGCGTGTTCGGCCACAAAGAGATCTCAAGTAGCGGCAAAACCGATCCTAGTTTCAACATGGATATTTTCCGCGACAAAGTGCGCGCGATTATGGCTGGAGGGGATGAGGCGCTTATGGCTGTGCTCACCGATGCTCAGGTCCGCAAGATGTTCGACTACATCGACAAGATGGGGTGGGTGTTCGTCCACCGGGACGGAGCGTGGAGTCTGGTGCGGGGCATGGCCTCAGCGTTGGCTGGAATCGCCCAGATCCAAGCCGGGGTCACCAGCTTGCTGGAGCAGGTACGGTCAGTGGCGGGATCGACAGGAATGACGCCGGAACAGACAGCGGCTCTGGAAGCGGTGATCCGTGACGCGTTCGACAGTTCCGCTCTACAGACCACAGTCAATGACCTGAAGGCGGCTGCTATCGCGCTGCAGCGAGCCGCTGAGGAACCCGTCCCTCCGCCTGAGGTGGGTGACGCTTCGATCGAGGAGTCCGGCTCTGAGGCTGTGGAGTCTGGGGAGGTGCGGCCCGCCAGCGAGGCGGTCTGACCCCTTACGCGGCACTCTCTCTCATGTGGCGGCCTCGCGAGCTGACGCCACGAGCGTCCTCAGAAGCCAACCCGAGGGTACGCCGGGCTCCGTAAGGCTTCTCCGCCGCTCACATGTCCGCTGAACAGCAACAAGGCCCTCTGATCCGAACGGGGTGTTGAGGAGCGGGAGGCCGGAATAAGGCTCACTGTTCTCACCATCGTCAACGCTTGTGTTTTGCTATCTTCTTGGCCTACATGGCGCCGGGGCACCTCACGCGTGATTTTCGAGTGTCCGTAGGGCGACCTCACACGTCGGATCGCATCGAATAACACCTTTGCGTCCGATTGCGTGTGGATTTCTATAAATAGCGTCTGGTGAAAACGTCTCGACGCTGACGATAAGAGTGTTCTCGTGATATCACGGGTATCTAATCTGGAACACCGCGAGTAGGTGCGGTTATTGCTTTAGTGGTACATAGCCACGGATGATCCGGTGTTTTACCTCTGGAGAGTGGCGATTCAGCTACGCTGTGTGAGCGTCAGTCATTGCCGGACTCCGGCGATTGCATGGCGAACACTCCCTTATGCGACAAAAGGCAGTAGCGTCCCGTGTCGCTTCTAACCACTGAGATCCCGGAAAAGCGCGAGGTTCAACAACAGCGATGACGACGAGTTGAGGGCGGTGAACCGCCCGGGAAGGACTGAGGTGCGCCTATGAAAGTTCCTCTGCCTAGATCGTGGCGGGCGGCGGTCACTGGGGTGGGCGTCGCGCTCGCCTTCACAGTTGTCCCCGCCGCCGCAGTCCCGGCGGTCACCGCTCTTAGCTACTGCGCCCCTTCATCATCCGCGAACGCGCGTGTGATGGAGGGGTTTACTCGTGGTGAACCAAACGAGCTCACCGCACGAGAAATCTTGATGCGGGAGGTCGACTTCATCGCTGAGGCGTCATCTGTCGACGTTCAGAGGCTGGACACCGTATCGCGGCTGAGGATCGTTGTGCCGACCGTCGTCCACGTGATCGCTGAGGACGCCACGCGGGAAGGTGGGAACATTCCCGACTCTATGATCCACGAACAGATCAATGCTCTCAATGACGCCTTCGCGGGGCGTACCGGTGGTGCGGCGTCACCTTTCTATTTCCAGCTGGTGGATATCACGCGAACGATTAATCCGGAGTGGTACAGGGTCACTCCGGAGTCCGAAACCGAACTGGAGATGAAGAGTGCGTTGCGTCAAGGCGGTCCGGAGACCCTGAACATTTACCTCGCCAACATAGGAGAGGGTCTGCTGGGTTGGGCGTATCTGCCGGAGCTGGAGTGGCAGGTCAACGACGGGGTAGTGGTGTTGACCGAGTCACTACCCGGCGGGGCGGCCGTCCCCTATAACGAGGGTGACACGGTCATCCACGAGGTTGGGCACTGGTTGAACCTCTACCACACCTTCGAGAACGGTTGCATGTTCCCGGGTGACTATGTCCCCGATACACCGTATGAGGCCGAGCCGGCGTTCGGGTGCCCAGAGGGATCCGACACCTGTCCAGATGATGCAGGGATTGACCCCATTCACAATTTCATGGATTACACCGAGGACGCTTGCATGCATGAGTTCACCCGGGGACAGGTGCTTCGGATGGTCGTTTCATGGTTGGTGTATCGCTCGCCCGCTCAAGAACCCGGATCATGACGCTTCCGTTGGTCACGGGTTGAAGACCATGATTGATGTTCTGGGGTTGCGGTGATCCGGTTACCTCAGCCATGGACTCGGAGCCGTGCAGAGGGATGCGCGTCGTCATTGAAGGGGCCGCCCTGGCAGTGGGCGGCCCCTTCACCCGCCAGGGATAAGCGGGGAATCAGATCAAATCCCCGGCGGGAGAGCAGGCGGTGAGGACAACGGTGGGTCAGACCGCGGTCACGACCGTGGAGCTCAGGGTTTCCAGAGTAGGGGCGGAAACGAGGTCCGGGGTGTGCATTGCTGACTTGTGGGGCAGCGCTGGGTCACGCCATACCAGGTATTTGGGTGGCCAGACGCCTGGCCCTGCGTACCGTCCCCACATCGCCACCTCGATGAAGAACTCGAACAGCAGCCAGTCGACCTGTGGGGTCGCGTGGTGGGCCCGCGCTATGACCTCCCGACGCTGTAGGTCGGTGACCGGTACGGCGTAACCGGACAGGTACGCCTCGTCGTCGGTGTCCTCGGGTGGGAAGGCGTGCAGCGCGTACCGCCCGTCCCGAAGCAGGTCGGCGCGCTTGGGAGAACGAATCAGAAAGCAGTAGAGCCCGTCATCGGTGATCACAGGGCTCACCGGGTGGATGCGGGGGCCACCGTCGGCGCGCACGGTGGCGAGGTAGGCAAGGCCGGGACCGTACTGATGGATCAGGTTGCGGATGCCGAGTGCCAGCTCAGGCGCTGCCGCGGAGAACTCGGACCAGGTAGCCACCCCAACAGTCTATCGAACATATGTTCGATCGCGCAAATTGGTGTTGATGGGCCTTCACTGTCCGACTCCGTGGGCCTTCACCGTCTCAACCCACCCGGCTGGTGGATTCGGGAATCATCGCGCTCGGTACGCTGCCCAAGTGCTGCTCTCCGACCAGGATCTCCAGGCGGAGATCAAGGCTGGCCGTCTCCGAGTGGAGCCGTTCGATCCTGTGCTGATTCAGCCGTCGAGCATCGACGTTCGGCTCGACCGCTGGTTCCGGGTGTTCAACAACACCCGGTACACCCACATCGATCCGGCCCAACAGCAGGACGAGCTGACCACGTTGGTGGAGGTCCCCGAGGGGGAACCGTTCGTTCTGCACCCCAATGAGTTCGTGCTCGCCTCGACCCTGGAGGTCGTCACCCTGCCGGACACCTTGGCTGGCCGGCTGGAGGGCAAATCGAGCCTGGGACGGCTCGGCCTGTTGACGCACTCCACGGCTGGCTTCATCGACCCCGGCTTCTCCGGGCACGTCACGTTGGAGCTGTCTAACGTCGCCAATCTGCCGATCACACTGTGGCCTGGGATGCGGATCGGCCAGTTGTGTCTGTTCCGTCTGTCGTCACCCGCCCTGCACCCCTACGGTTCACCGGTTTACGGTTCCCGGTACCAGGGGCAGCGGGGTCCGACACCCAGCCGGGCCTGGCAGAACTGGCGAGTGTGGCCCACGCGGTGACCGTGTCGACAGCGAGGCGGATCCGCAAGCAAGGCGGATTCACGCTCCGGCAGCCTGGGCGTCGTTGGAGGACCCGGGTCCAACCAGAAGGAAAAAGGGTACGCGGGGCGGCGCGTGATCAATGCGCGTGATCAGTGGAGGTCGGCGGAGGCACCGACAACGGCGGTAAGCACGTCCTCCAAGGTCACGATCCCCAACGGCCGTCCCTCCTGCGCCACTACCGCGATATGACGCCGGTTGCGCCGCATGTGCAGCAGGAGGTCGGCCAGGGTGCGCTCCGGCGGTACGGCGGTCAGCGGACGGATCACCGACTCGGGTAGCGGCGCGGCCCGGGCGGCTCCGGTGATGCCGATGACGTCCTTGACGTGGACAAACCCGATGATTCGGCGGGTGTCTCGTTCCACTACGGGGAAGCGCGACCGGCCCGTCTGATAGGCCAGGATCTCCAGGGAGGCCGGTGACGTATCGGTGGTGACGGTCCACACCCGTGACCAGGGCAGGAGCACTTCCCGGGCGGTGCGTCGTTGCAGCGTGAGGGCCCCGGTGATCCGGGCGTGCGCCTCGGCGTCGAGGAGCCCTTCGGTGCGGGACTGGGCGACCAGGTTGGCCAGTTCATCCGCGGTGTAAACGGTCTTGACCTCGTCTGTCGGCTGGACCCCAGACAGGCGCAGTACGCCATTGGCGGTCCGGTTGAGCAGCAGCAGGACCGGCTTGGTCAGGGTCATGAACCACAGCATCGGCGTCGCCAGCCACAGCGCCGCACGTTCCGGGGTCGCCAAGGCGATGTTCTTGGGCACCATCTCCCCGATCACCATGTGTGCCGAGACCACCAGGGTCAACGCGATGACGAAGGCGATCGGGTGTAGCAGCTCCTCGGGCATTCCCAGCGCCTGGAAGGGACCTTCCAGGCCATGTGCGATCGCAGGTTCGGCGATGTGGCCCAGCAGCAGCGAGCAGATGGTGATGCCGAACTGGGAACCGGCCAGGACCAGGGAGACCTGCGACATTGCGGTCAGGGCGTTTCGGGCGCGTCGGTCCCCTGCCCGGGCCAGGGGTTCCAGCTGGGTACGCCGGGCCGACACGAGAGCGAACTCCGCGCTGACGAACAGCGCGTTGCCCAGCAACAGCCCGAGGGCGAGGAGGAGAGCGCTGAGGCTCATGAGCGGCCCTTCACGAGCGGCCCTGGACCTGCGGTACGTAGTCGGTCGGCGGCTCCCAGTCCTGGGGCGGTCTGACGCGTACCTGTTCCACCCGGTGCCGCTCGACCACGGTCACCGTGAATTCCCAACCGTCCTCGGTCACGGTTTCCCCCTCCACCGGGATGTGGCCTAGTCGCGCCATGAGGAAGCCCGCGAGCGTCTCATATGGCCCTTCGGGGAGCCGGAAGCCGACCTGTTCGGCGAGTTCATCCGCCCGCAACAGCCCGGGCACCAGCCGGGTCGGGTCTATCCCCGGTGCCGTCACCTCGGTGGCTGGGTGGGAAGGTGGCGCTTGCGGAGCGAGGCTGGGGGCCTGCGCATCGTGTTCGTCGCTGATCTCGCCGACCAGCTCCTCGACTAGGTCTTCGATGGTGACGACGCCGTCGGTGCCTCCGTACTCGTCGACGACCACCGCCATGCTGGCGTTGGCTTCCTGCAGCCGTTTCAGCAGGTTGTCGAGGTCGAGGTGTTCGGGGACGAGGACCGGGGGACGCGCGACCTGGCGTACCGGGGTGGTGGCGCGTCGGGCGGGCGGGATCGCCAGGCCGTCGGTGACGGTGGCGACTCCGATGATCTGGTCGAGGGTGTCGATGTAGACCGGGAACCGGCTGTGTCCGGTGCGGCGGGCCGCTGTGATCAGGTCTTGAACCGTCGCATTCACGTCGAGCGCGACCAGATCCACCCGAGGCGTCATCGCCTCGGCGGCGCGTTTTTCTCCGAACCGGATGGTGCGCTGCAACAGGACGGCGGTTTCGCGGGGGAGGGTCCCGGCCCGGGCCGACAGCGCCGCCAGTAGGCCCAGCTCTTGGGCCGATCGGGCCGAGGCCAGCTCCTGCTGTGGTTGGATCCCCAGGCGCCGCACGATCCAGTTCGCTGCCCCGTTGAAACCGGCGATGAGCCAGCGGAAGCTGCGGGAGAAGCCCCGGTGAGCCGGGGTCACCAGGTACGCGGTGGGCAAGGGCCGGGCGATCGCCGCGTTTTTCGGCACCAGCTCGCCGAACAGCATCGACAGCACGGTGGCGACCACCAGGGCTGAGGCGATGGCGACGCCGGTGGCGACCTGCTCCCCGAGACCGCTGGAGACCAGGGGGCGGATCAGGCGGGCCAGCGCCGGTTCGGCCATGTAGCCGGTCAGCAGGGTCGTGATGGTGATGCCGAGCTGGGCACCCGACAGTTGGAAGGAGAGGGTACGCAGGGCGTGGCGTACACCGCGGGCTCGTCGGTCGCCGGCCCGGGCGCGGGTCTCCACGTCCGCACGGTCGACCGTGACCAGGGAAAACTCGGCCGCCACGAATAACGCAGTCCCGAGCGTGAGCAGGACGAATGCGGCCAGCGGCAGCACGATGGATATCAGCGGGCCGTCAATGGTGATCACCCCATCACTGGTGCTCACCTCTCGGCGCGAGTCTAGCCGTCACGTGGGGTTTCGGCCCGGCGCTTGCCAGGCCGCGTCCTGGGAGTTCGACGGTGACTAGCGCACCATGAGACGGGGATCGCCACGGGCTCCTCCGGGCGTACTCCTCTGGTTCCTCTTCCTCCTCTGGTTCCTCTTCGTTTCTCCAGGACGGTGGGGCGCGACTACGGTTGGGCAGATCCGGAGGGCTCCACCGACTCCTGGGAGGCGGCGGGTTCCGCGGGTTTGACCGACCGCAGCAGCACCGTGGCGACATCGACCACCTCGACGCCCTCGGGTGCTTCCCCGGTGGCGATCTTGCCGTTGACGCCGTCGCCGAGCATCGTCATGCAGAACGGGCAGCCCACCGCGATCGTTTTCGCGCCGGTGGCGATCGCCTCCTCGACCCGTTCGATATTGATGCGCTTGCCGATTCGCTCCTCCATCCACATCCGGGCGCCTCCCGCGCCGCAGCAGAACGACCATTCGGCGGAGCGGGGCATCTCGGTGATCCGACCGTCGGCGACTGCGGCGCCGAGCACCTCCCGGGGCGGGGTGAAGACCCGGTTGTGGCGTCCCAGATAGCAGGGGTCGTGGTAGGTCAGGTTGTCCTCGAGCGGTTTGACGGGGACCAGGCGTCCCTCGGCGACCAGGGTGGCCAGTAGTTGGGTGTGGTGGATGACCTCGTAATGGCCGCCCAGTTGTCCGTATTCGTTGCGCAGGGTGTTGAAGCAGTGCGGGCAGGTCGCCACGATCTTGCGGTGGGGCCGGTCGCCGAAGGTCTCGTTCAACGTCTGGACTGTCTCCTGGGCGAGCATCTGGAACAGGAATTCGTTGCCCAGTCGGCGCGCCGGGTCACCGGTGCAGGTTTCGCCTTCTCCCAAGATCGCGAATTTCACGCCCGCCTCGTGGAGCAGGGTCGCCACGGCCCGCGTGGTCTTACGGGCCCGGTCGTCGAAGGCGCCCGCACACCCCACCCAGAACAGGTACTCGAAGTCGTCGTCCGGGCCGGTGGCGCGGGGGATCTCAAAGTCGAGCCCTTTGGTCCAGTCCTCGCGGGTGTGCTGCGCCGCGCCCCACGGGTTGCCCTTGTTCTCCAGGTTACGGAGCATGACCCCGGCCTCGGGCGGGAAGTTGGACTCGATGAGCACCTGGTAGCGCCGCATGTCCACGATGTGGTCGATGTGCTCGATGTCGACCGGGCACTGTTCGACGCAGGCGCCGCAGGTGGTGCATGACCACAGCACGTCCGGGTCGATGACCCCGTTCTCGTCGGCGGTCCCCACCAGCGGTCGATCGGCTTCGGTCAGGGCGGTCGCCGGTACGCCCGCCAGCCGTGCGGGGTCTGCCGTCTCCTCTCCTGCGGCGTCCTTCCGGCCTCCCGCCAGCAGGTATGGAGCTTTGGCGTACGCGTGTTCGCGCAGCCCAATGATCAACAGCTTCGGGGACAGTGGCTTGCCGGTGTTCCAGGCCGGGCACTGGCTTTGGCAGCGGCCGCATTCGGTGCAGGTGGTGAAGTCCAGCAGCCCTTTCCAGGTGAACTGCTCGACCTGGCTGACCCCGAACGGGACCTTCTCGGGGTCGGCCTCCTCGAAGTCGATCGGTTTACCCTCGGCCATCATCGGGCGCAGCGCACCCAGCGCTGGGGCACCGTCAGAGTTCCGCTTGAAGAAGATGTTGAAGAACGCGGTGAAGCGGTGCCAGGCCACGCCCATCGTGAGGTTCAGGCCCAGTACGGCGGCCCAGGCCATGGAGACCAGGATCTTCACGAGGGCGGCGAGCGTGACGCCGGTGAGCACGGCGTTGGGGGACAGGCCCTCGAACAGGGCGCCGGCGGCGTGTGAGACCGGGGTGGCCCAGGTGGGGTACGGGAATTCATCAGCCGCCACCTTCAAGGCCCGGATCGTGAAGATGCACAGGACCACCGCCAGGATCGTGTATTCGACGTAGTACGCCTGCCAGGCGGTGGAGCCGAAGAACCGGGAGGCCCGCCCCAGCCGGGATGGCAGCCGGGTGAGTCGGATCGTGATCAAAGCAAGAATCGCCAGACCGCCCAGCAGCGCAATCAGTTCGGTGGCTATCCCGTAGGGGGTCCAGCCGCCGAGCAGCGGCAGTTCGAAGTGGGGGTCGACGACCTCGCCGTACGCCTCGATCAGCGTGAAGATCAGGGCTCCGAAGGCGATGAAGACGAACCAGTGAGCGGCACCAACGAGGGTCCACTTCAGCATCCGGGTATGCCCCAAGGTTTCCCGGAGCATGGTGGCCACCCGCTGTCCTGGGTGGTCGATGCGGGTGGGGTCGGGTTGCCCTAGGCGGACGATCTTGACGATCTGGACTACCGCCCGGCCGAACAGGAGGGCGGCGACCGCGGTCGCGAGTACCGCGACGACCGTGGAGACGATTTGGACGGTGCCCATGGGGACGACCTCCGCGGCGTGAGAGGGTGGCTCCGGGCAGGAGCCTACAGCTTATTACTCGTCAGTAACGAGTTCTTGTTTGTGCGATCGCGGGGCCGCCGCCGGCCTTTTGTGCGTTCTTTATATCCCTTGTGTCGTTTACGCCGGGATGACGACTGTACTCTCGCCGTCTATCGCTGCCTGTCGCTGTCTGTCGCCGTGTTGGTCACCTGTCGGCATCCTCAGGGTTGCGTGCCGAGGGCGTGCCTACGACCGGGAGGGTGAGGTCGGTACGGGCTGGGGTAGTGACGGGACGAGCGGAAACGGGAACAAGATGACCGGCCGTATGGTTGCGTGTGGCAGACTCAACCTCTTCTTGACACTCAGTCAATGGCGGCGGACTATTGAGTCGAGTTGACTCAACTTTTAAGCGTCTAACTGTGTACGGAGGCACACCAACATGGCACGAGCGGTCGGTATCGACCTCGGAACGACCAACTCTTGCGTAAGCGTTCTGGAGGGTGGCGACCCCGTTGTGGTGCCTAATGCCGAAGGCGCTCGCACCACGCCGTCGATCGTCGCCTTCGCGAAAAACGGCGAAGTGCTGGTCGGTGAGGTCGCGAAGCGTCAGGCGGTGACCAACCCGGACCGCACCATCCGGTCGGTCAAGCGCCATATGGGCACCAACTGGACCATCGACATCGACACCAAGCGTTACACCCCCCAGGAGATCAGCGCGCGTGTGCTGATGAAGCTCAAGCGCGACGCCGAGGCGTACCTGGGTGAGCAGATCACCGACGCCGTGATCACCGTTCCGGCGTACTTCAACGACGCCGAGCGTACCGCGACCAAGGAGGCCGGGGAGATCGCCGGCTTCAACGTGCTGCGGATCATCAACGAGCCCACCGCGGCGGCGCTCGCCTACGGTCTGGACAAGGGCGAGAAGGAGCAGACCGTCCTGGTCTTCGACCTCGGTGGCGGTACCTTCGACGTGAGCCTGCTGGAGATCGGCGAGGGTGTCATCGAGGTCAAGGCGACCAGCGGTGACAACCACCTCGGTGGTGACGACTGGGACCAGCGGATCATCGACCACCTGATCAAGACCTTCCGCGGTCAGCACGGCATCGACCTGTCCAACGACAAGATGGCGATGCAGCGGCTGAAGGAGGCCGCGGAGAAGGCCAAGATCGAGCTGTCCGCGACCACCTCCACCACCATCAACCTGCCCTACATCACCGCTGGCCCGGACGGACCTCTACACATGGAGGTCACGCTGACCCGGGCGGAGTTCCAGCGGATGACTCAGGACCTGCTGGACCGCTGCAAGGGCCCGTTCGAGCAGGCGATCAAGGACGCCGGGATCAAGGTTTCTGACATCGACCACGTGATCCTGGTGGGTGGTTCCACCCGGATGCCCGCGGTGACCGACCTGGTCAAGCAGCTGACCGGCAAGGAGCCCAACAAGGGCGTCAACCCCGACGAGGTCGTGGCGGTCGGCGCCGCCCTGCAGGCCGGTGTGCTGCGCGGTGAGGTCAAGGACGTTCTGCTGCTGGACGTGACCCCGCTGTCGCTGGGGATCGAGACCAAGGGCGGCATCTTCACCAAGCTGATCGAGCGCAACACCACGATCCCCACCAGGCGGTCGGAGATCTTCACCACCGCTGACGACAACCAGCCTTCAGTGCTGATCCAGGTCTACCAGGGTGAGCGGGACATCGCGGCCTACAACAAGAAGCTGGGGACGTTCGAGCTGACCGGTATCCCGCCGGCGCCGCGGGGTGTGCCGCAGATCGAGGTCACCTTCGACATCGACGCCAACGGCATCGTGAACGTCTCTGCTAAGGACCTGGCGACCAACAAGTCGCAGGCGATGACGATCACCGGTGGCTCCGCATTGTCCAAGGAAGAGATCGACCGGATGATGCGGGACGCCCAGGAGCACGCGGAAGAAGACCGCCGTCGTCGCGAGGAGGCCGAGACCCGCAACCTGGCCGAAAGCTGGCAGTGGCAGGCTGAGAAGTTCCTGGCCGACAACGGCGACAAGATCCCGGCCGACGCCAAGAACGCCGTCACCGAGGCACTCAGCGAGCTGCGGTCAGCCCTGGGTGGTAGCGACATCCAGCGCATCCGTACGGCTCAGGAGAAGCTCGCCAAGGTGACCCAGGACGCCGGCGCCGCCATGTACGCGCAGGCGCAGGGTGCCAGCGGGGCGAGCGCTGGTGACCAGTCCGGCGCCTCCGGCAGCACCGGAGCCAAGGCCAGTGGAGACGACGTCGTAGACGCTGAGATTGTCGACGAGGACGACAAGAAGTGACCGAGCAACCACGTGGAAACGAGCAGGCCAAGGCGGCGGAGACGCCGACCCCGAACGGCGGGTCCTTCGTCGTCCGGGACAAACGCCGCCGGCCCAGTCCACGTCCACGTCCCTCGCAGGCCGCCAAGTCCACCGCGTCGACCCCGCCTCCCGCTGGGGCGGAGCCGACCGCCGCGGGCAAGGCGGCCCAGCCGGGCGTGGGCGGCCAGGTGACGACCGGCGACACCGGGACCGGCGGCGAGCAGCAGCGCCCCACCGCCGCCGGGGCGGCACCGAAGGTCAGCAACGGTGCCGCTACCCAGCCCGCGGCCGGCGACACGCCCACCGAGGGAGCGCCGCCCGGGACCGGTGAGCAGGCCGGTGGTACGCGGCCGTTCGCCGCTGAGCTGGAAGCGCTTCGCGCCGAGCTTGAGGAGCGCACCCACGACCTGCAGCGGATCACGGCCGAGTACGCGAACTACCGCAAGCGGGTGGAGCGTGACCGCGCCCTGGTGACCGAACAGGCCACCGCCGCGGTGCTGACGGCGCTGCTGCCGGTGCTCGACGACATCGATCGGGCTCGGGAGCACGGTGATCTAGTCGGCCCGTTCGGCGCGGTCGCTGAGCAGTTGATCTCCACTCTGACCAAGTTCGGATTAGCGCCGTTCGGTGAGGTCGGGGACGCCTTCGACCCCAACCGCCATGAGGCGGTTGCCCACACGGTGTCGCCTGAGGTGTCCCAACCCAGCTGCATTGAGGTCTACCGGCGGGGCTACACCCTCGGGGAGCGGATGCTCAGGCCGGCGTTGGTGGTGGTCGCTGACCCTGCCGGTCCGTCCGCCGAGAGTGGGGCGAAAGCCGCCGGGGCAGAAGCGGCCGACACTGGTGTCGGAGCTGACGCGGCGGGGACGACCGGTCCCGACACGGCGAACTCCGACGCGGCGAACGCTGACTCAGCCGCCACCGCCCAGGCCAGCGGGGAGCAACCCGCCGCTGCGGCGGATGGTGAGGCGTCCTCGGATGACCGCACTTAACACAGGGGTGCCCGGGCAGGCACTATCAATCAGCGACAGGCAGGAACAGGATGGGCGGTACCGCCGTTCTATCTAGCGCGGCGGTTCGGCCCGGGGAATCCCTCGATCCGGGTAGGGAAGGAGGTGTTCGGTGAGCGCGAAGGACTGGCTCGAAAAGGACTATTACGCGGTCCTCGGGGTGCCTAGGGACGCCTCATCCGCTGATATTAAGAAGGCGTACCGTAAGCTCGCCCGCGAGTTGCATCCCGACCGGAACCCGGGGGATACCCAGGCCGAGCAGCGCTTCAAAGAGGTCTCCGAGGCGTACGCGGTGCTCTCTGATGAGAACAAGCGCCGTGAGTACGACGAGATGCGCTCACTGTTCGGCTCCGGGGCGTTCCGTCGACAGGCCCGGGCAGGGGGCGGTGGCATGCCTTTCGACCTGTCCGACCTGTTCGGCGCTGCTACCCGGACGGGCGGTCCCGGTTTCACCGGCGGTGTCTCCGATCTGTTCAGCTCACTGTTCGGGGGTGGCGTTCGGCGGCGCGGGCCGGCGCGGGGACGCGACATCGAGTCAGAGGTGGTCCTGGAGTTCGCCGAGGCGGTGCACGGGACCACGCTGCCGCTGACTCTGCGGTCGCCTGGCGTGTGTGACACCTGCAAAGGCACGGGTGCCAAGCCGGGTACCACCCCTCGCACCTGTCCGTACTGCATGGGCACCGGCATGGTGACCACCAACCAGGGGGCGTTCAGCTTCTCTGAGCCCTGCCGGGAATGCCAAGGCGTGGGCACCATCGTGGACGTGAAGTGCCCCGAGTGCCGCGGCACTGGTGGGGTCACCAAGACCCGCACCCTCACGGTGCGGATCCCGCCGGGGGTCGCCGACGGGCAGCGGATCAGGTTACGCGGCAAGGGTGAGCCTGGTCAGCGGGGTGGGCCGCCGGGAGACCTGTACGTCTTGGTGCATGTCCGTGCGGACAGCCTCTTTGGGCGCAACGGCGACGACCTGACACTGAGCGTCCCGATCACCTTCACGGAGGCCGCGCTCGGAACCGAGCTGAAGGTACCGACCTTAGACTCCGCGGTTACTGTCCGGGTGCCGCCCGGTACCCCAAGCGGACGGACTTTCCGGATCCGCGGCAAGGGAGTCCCCAAGCGCGACGGGGGCGCCGGCGACCTGCTGGTGACGGTAGAAGTGGTGGTGCCCACGTCCTTGACCGAGGCGGAACGGGACGCGCTCGCCGGTTTGGCGGCGGCCATGCCGGCCGCTCCCCGGGAGCACATTGAAGCGGCGGTGAGACGACGTGGCGCCTGATCGCAGCGATGGTGGGAAGGAGCCGACCGCGATGCCTGAGGGATTCTTCAACCGTCTTGAGCAGGCGCCTGACGTCAAGGTCCTGGTGATCTCGGTGGCAGCGCGGATGGCGGGCATGCATCCGCAGACCCTCCGCCAGTACGACCGGCTCGGTCTGGTGCAGCCGGGGCGGGCGGCCGGCGGGGGACGCCGCTACAGCGCCCGGGACGTGCTGCTCCTGCAGGAGATCCAGCGGTTGTCCCAACAGGAGGGGGTAAACCTCGCCGGGATTAAGCGGATCATCGAGTTGGAGCAGGTGGTGGCCGAGTTGCAGTCCCGCATCTCCGAGCTTCAGATGCAGCTGGAGGCGGCCCACCACCGGATCGCCGAGTATGAGGCCGCGATTCGCGCCTCCTCCTACCGCCGGGACCTGGTTCCGGCCCAGGAGAGCGCGCTGGTGGTCTGGCGTCCTCGCGGACAACAGAACTGAGGGCCGGCTTCGGCGCGTCGGCTCGTCACATGTCACGCGATCGCCGGCTGCCCCGGGGCGATGGTGGGGTACGCGGCGATGCGGGCGTTGCGGACCACAGATAGTGCTGATGGAGTGTGCCCGGCCAGGAATGGCCGGGCACAAGCATTCTTCCGTCATTCTTCCGTGCTTCCCAGCCGGCGTTCGTCGTCACCGGATGCTGGTCGCATCGGGATACGAACGACCGGTTCGGTGACGCTAGGTCATAGTGGTGGAAGAGTCTCCTGACCGTCACGATCGGTAGGAACAGGCCTTTGGCTTTCTCTCGGCGATACCGCCCCGTTCGGTAATCGTTACGCGTTGAGTGAGCTGGTTCGCTGTAGGTTTGGCTGCGATGCGCTTCACTGGAAGTACCGTTGGGGACTGAACGCGTGTATTGAGGATTTAAAGTCCGCGTAAGTGTCGACGGTGCGGCGATCTGTCGATGGTCACACGACCGTTCCACCGCCGGACACGGAACCGGCGGTCTGCTTAAGGGGGGTCAGGATCCTGGCGAGCGAACGACGTACAGGCGCGATAGGGCGGGCGCTACTCTTCGTGATGGCTCTTGTGGGCCTGCTGTTGCCGGCTCCCGCCGCGGCTAGCCCTGTCCAGGATCCAGGGCGGGTAGAGAGGGTCTTGCTGTTCTCCCTCCCTCGCATCGGGTGGGTTGATCTCGAAGGCGCCGACCTGCCTAACCTCCGGGCGCTGTTGGAGGTCAGCACCGTCAGCCAACTCAGTCACCGAACGGTCGGTTCCCGCACCACGCTGTCCGACGGGTACGCCACAGTGGGCGCGGGTAACCGGGCTAATGGCGTTGGTCTGATCGGTGAGCTCGCCCTGGCCCGGGATGAGCAGATCGAGGGACGGTACGCAGCTGAGGCTTTCGCCTCCCGCACCGGTGTGCAGACCGAGGCGGCGATATTCCATCTGGGGATCGCCCAGGTCCGTCAGCGCAACAACGAGGGCTATTACGATGCGATGGCCGGTGCATTGGGGAGCGCCTTGCGGGGCGCCGGTTACAGCACGGCGGTCATCGCCAACGCCGACACCGAGGAGACCCAGCGCCGCTCCGCCGCCCTGGCGATGATGGACACCGTGGGCGTGGTCGAAGCCGGTGAGGTGAGCCCGGCGCTGGTGACCCCCGATCCTTCAGCGCCCTACGGCGCCCGGATGAACTTCGCCGCCGCCGAGCAGGCGTTCACCACGGTCTGGGCTGACCGTGAGGTCGTCCTGGTGGAGGCCAGTGACCTGGAGCGCGTTGACCTGTATGCGTCATTGGCGCTGCCTGAGGCATGGCGGGAGTTGCGTCGCCAGACGATCGCGGAGGCCGACAGGCTACTGGGTGCCCTGCTGGAGCAGGTTGACCTGAGCCGGCACTTGGTTATCGTGTTCACCCCCGCCTCGCCGCGTTCCGGCGAACAGTTGGGTGTGTTCGCGATGGCCGGACCTGGGGTTGAGCCCGGGGTGGGAGTGTCGGCGAGTACGCGGCGGGAAGGGTACGTCACTCTCCCGGATATCGCGCCGACCATCCTGAACCGGCTGGGGGTGGAGGTTCCGCCGTCCATGACCGGCACTCCGGTCACCTGGGCGTCCCCCACTCCGGTGGATGAGGCGATTGAGGAGTTCATCGCCGCCAACGAGGTGGCCCTGTTCCAGGCCGCCAACGCCGGCCGGACCACTGTCTTCTTCATCGTGCTGCAGCTGGTGGCCTACGCCGTGACGGCGTTGATGCTGCTGGTTCCGCGGCTTCGCATGCGGCCGATCGCCCAGTTCCTGTTGTTGATGGTGGTGGCGTTCAGTCCTTTGACGTTCCTGTCGGGGCTGTTCCGTTACGACCAGCTGGGGGTCGGTGGCTACATCGCGGTGCTGTTCGCTGCGTCGGCCGTGCTCGCCGGTATTGCGATGCTGGTGGGCCGCCTGTGCGCGCGGTGGCTGGGCACCGCGGCGCCGCTGTTGCCACCGTTGCTGTTGGTCGGCGGTAGCTGGCTGATGATGGCGATCGACATCTTCACCGGTGGGCGCCTGCAGCTGAGCACGATGTTCGGCTACTCCCCGATCGTGGCGGGCCGGTTCTCCGGTTTCGGTAACCTGGCCTTCTCCATGATCGCGGCCGGGGCCGTGGTCGTGGTGACCGGTATATGGGCGGTGGTGCGTCTGCGTGCCGACCGGGGAGGAACAGCGGGGGCGACGCGTCAGGTCGGGTTCACCATTCCGTTGATCCTGGGCATCGTGCTGCTGCTCCTCACGATCGTCATCGACGGCCACCCCTCCTTCGGATCCGATGTCGGTGGTGTGCTGGCCACCGTCCCGGGATTCGCGGTTGTCGTGCTGCTGTTGGGTGGCTGGCGGGTCAACATCCGGCGGCTGCTGCTGGTCGGTGCGGCGACCGTGGCGGCGATTGGGACGTTCGCGGTTATCGATCTGAACCAGCCTGCTGAGGAGCGGACCCATTTGGGGCGGCTGGTGGAGCGGATGTCGGACCCCGGCGCCGTGGCCACCGTCATCGATCGCAAGATCCACGCCAATCTTGGGCTGCTCACCCGCTCCCTGTGGACCTGGATGGTGCCGATCGCCGCGGTGCTGCTGATCGTGATGATCTCCCGGCGTACCAGGGCTTTGCAGCAGCTGCGGAAGCAGATCCCCGGGTTGGACGCCTTGCTGTGGGGAGGCGGTGGACTGGCCTTCCTCGGGTTCGCCCTCAACGACTCGGGTATCGCGGTGCCCGCCATGATGTCCACCATCGTGGTGCCTTACCTGGGGTACCTGGCGCTACGGACCTCCTCTCCCGAACCGGCTAAGCCGGCCAAGCCCACTCCTGACGAGTGGGATGTCTCGGCACTTTCCGAGGAGGTACCCGAGCGGGCCGGTGCGCTTCCGACGTCGGTGCGAAGCGACTCTTCCAACTCCCGCTGATTGTCCCGTGGGGCGGGGTGTGGTGGACACGTTATGAGGGCTGGCACCCATGGCGGTGACTGGCACCGGTGAGGAACGCCGGGACCGGCCCAGCACGGGCGTACCCCTGTCACCAGTTCTTCTGGTCACTGGGTGCGGCGGCAACGGGTTTTCCGGCCGTGTTCTCGGGCTGAGGGGCCGGTGGTTCTGCCGTGGGTCTGCCTTTCCAGACCGTGGGGCTACCTCCCCAGGTTCGTAACCAGCGGCTGGGCGTCAGAGCGACGTGACTGGGCGGTTTTGCGGGACTTAACAGCTGTTTCCGTGGTGGTCATGCTTGGGTGGGTATGTGTGGCCGCCGGTTGCTTTGCGCTGAGTGACTCGTAGCGTTTGGGCTCTGGCCTCGCCTCCTTACGGACAGCGTCGTTTTCCGGATTTGGGTTTGTGGGGAGGTGACGGGCGATACGACAGCTGTGGCGGGCGTCGCGGGCTCCCGCGCTCCTCAAACAGGCGCGCCAAGCACCTTGGGTTGAGTGGAATAGACTCAACTTCCAGGGTGTTGGGCAGAACGAGAATCCGTCACGTCCTGATTCGGGGAGCCGATGAACGTCGAGCGTCTGACCACCAAAAGCCGCGAGGCGATTGCAGCAGCGGTCGGCCTCGCCACTCAGCGGGGACATGCGACTGTCGAACCGTGGCACCTGCTGGCGGCCCTTCTGGATCTTGACGGATCGACCGCGCCCACGCTGCTACGGAGTGTGGGCGCCGATCCGGAGCAGGTCGGCGCCATGGCCCGGGAAGCGCTGGCCCGGATGCCCAGCGCCCGCGGTAGCACCGTCGCTGAGCCGAGTATGTCCCGCGAACTGGTGAACGTGTTGAACACCGCGGAGCAGATCGCGCGTCCGCTTGGCGACGAGTACATCTCCACTGAACATCTGTTGGCCGCTCTCGCCCGGGTGGGGGGTGAGGTGAGCCGGGCGCTCGGACGAGTGGGCGCCACCGATGAGGCCCTGGTGGCGGCCTTCCCCACCATTCGGGGCGGGGACCGCCGCGTCACCAGCGCAGATCCGGAACAGACGTACCGAGCGTTGGAGAAGTTTGGCATCGATCTGACCGCCCGGGCCCGCGAGGGAGCGCTGGACCCGGTGATCGGGCGGGACAGTGAGATCCGGCGTGTGATCCAGGTGCTGTCCCGGCGTACCAAGAACAACCCGGTCCTCATCGGTGAACCCGGTGTCGGTAAGACCGCGATCGTCGAAGGGCTGGCCCAGCGCATCGTCGCCGGCGACGTGCCCGAGACGCTGAAGAACAAGCGGATCGTGGCGTTGGACCTGGGCGCCATGCTGGCGGGGGCCCAGTACCGCGGTCAGTTCGAGGAGCGCCTCAAGAGCGTCCTGGAGGACATCAAGGCCAGTAACGGTCAGGTCATCACCTTCATCGACGAGCTTCACACTGTTGTGGGCGCCGGCAAGGCCGAAGGGGCGATGGACGCCGGCAACATGCTCAAGCCCATGCTGGCTCGCGGCGAACTGCGGATGGTGGGCGCCACCACCCTGGACGAATACCGCGCGCACATTGAGAAGGACCCCGCTCTGGAGCGTCGGTTCCAGCCGGTCCTGGTCGGTGAACCCAGCGTCGAGGACACCGTCGGGATTCTGCGCGGGCTCAAGGAGCGGTATGAGGTCCACCACGGGGTACGGATCACGGACGCCGCCCTGGTAGCCGCCGCGACCCTGTCAGACCGCTACATCACCGACCGTTTCCTGCCGGACAAGGCCATCGACCTCGTTGATGAGGCCGCTTCTCGGCTCCGCATGGAGATCGACTCGCGTCCGGTGGAGATCGACGAGATCGAGCGAGCGGTACGCCGGTTGGAGATCGAAGAGGTCGCCCTGGCCAACGAGACCGACCCGGCGTCGGCGACCCGTCTGGAGCGGCTGCGGGCCGAACTGGCGGACCGGCGTGAGCGGCTCACCGTCCTCACCGAACGCTGGCAGCGCGAAAAGCAGCGGATCGCGGCGATCTCCGAAGCCAAGGAGCGGTTGGAACGCCTGCGCGGCGAGGCCGATCGCGCTGAGCGGGACGGTGACCTGCTCAAGGCCAGTGAGCTGCGCTACGGCCGGATCCCGGAACTAGAGCGCACCCTGCGTACGGCCGAGGCCGAGCTGGCGGCTCTGCAGAAGGAAGGCGCCATGCTCAAGGAGGAGGTCTCCGCCGATGATGTCGCCGATGTGGTGGCCGCCTGGACCGGGATCCCCGCCGGCCGTCTGATGGAGGGGGAGAGCGCCAAGCTGCTGCGGATGGAAGAGGAGCTGGGGCGGCGCGTCGTCGGTCAGCCCGAAGCGGTGCGAGCTGTCTCCGACGCGGTACGCCGGGCCCGCTCCGGCATCGCTGACCCCAACCGTCCCACCGGGTCGTTCCTGTTCCTGGGACCCACCGGGGTGGGGAAGACCGAACTGGCCAAGGCGCTGGCGAACTTCTTGTTCGATGACGAACGGGCCATGGTCCGTATCGACATGAGCGAGTACAGCGAGAAGCACAGCGTGGCCAGGCTGGTCGGTGCGCCTCCCGGCTATGTCGGGTACGAGGAGGGCGGTCAGCTGACCGAGGCGGTACGCCGCCGGCCCTACTCGGTGATCCTGCTGGACGAGGTGGAGAAGGCGCACCCGGATGTGTTCGACATCCTGCTTCAGGTACTCGACGACGGCCGGCTCACCGACGGTCAAGGCCGCACGGTGGACTTCCGCAACACGATCCTGATCCTCACGTCGAACCTCGGCTCGGCGGTGCTGCAGGATCAGACCCTCAGCGAGGAGCAGCGGCGTGACTCGGTGATGGCGGTGGTGCGGTCCAGCTTCAAACCCGAGTTCCTCAACCGGCTCGACGACATTGTGGTGTTCCACTCGCTGACCACCAGCGAGCTGGAGGCCATTGTGAACATCCAGCTGGACCGGTTGGCGGCGCGGCTGGCCGACCGTCGCCTGACGCTGGACGTCACGGCGGCGGCCCGAGAGTGGCTGGCGGTCAACGGGTACGACCCGCTCTACGGTGCCCGTCCGCTGCGTCGACTCATCCAGACCGCCATCGGTGACCAGCTCGCCAAGGCGCTGCTGGGAGGCGAGATCCAGGACGGCGACACCATCATCGTGGACCTGAACGAGAACAAGGAGGGGTTGACGGTTCAGCAGGCCAAGAGCGAAGCCGCCTGATCACCTGCTGATCGAACATACCGACCCAGTCGCGACGGTCGATCGTTATCCGGGCGTCGGATGATCCTGAATGCGGGGATTGTCCGGCGCCCGTTTGTTGTGTGTTGACGCTCCACCGAGAACCTGGGCGGCTGAGGGGCTCAACTAACAGGGAAATTAGCTCCGAGCTGCTAGCCTCGGCGGCCGGAGTCGGTGTGAGGAGTGTGAACTGACGGATGAACGCGCTGATCGTCGTGCTTCTAGTCGTCATACTCCTGGTCTTGGTGGCGATCCTTATCGCGATTACGCGTAACCGCCGTCATGCGGTGCGTGTGGCGAAGGCGCCCACTCTCACCGATCCATTCCGGGACACTGACACCGACGCGATACGAGGTGACCCGCGGCGCATCAAGCCCGGTGACATCGTCGAAATCCGAGGTCGGACATACGCAGTACGCGGCACGCTTCGCTTCACCGAAGGTAGTTGGTCTTGGAGCGAACACCTCCTCGACGACCCCGAGGGGCATCGGCGGTGGCTGTCGGTGGAGGAAGACCCTGATCTGATCCTGGTGCTGTGGAGTGAGGTCAGCGGCGCCACCGTCAAGCCCGGGCCCGCCACGGTGGAGTTTGACGGACGTCGATACACCTCTCAGGAGGAGGGCACGGCGCGTTACGAGGCGACCGGCACCACCGGGCTGAATCCCATAGGGACGGTGCAGTACCACGACTACCGAGCCGCTGACGGCGCTCGGCTGTCCTTCGAGAAATACGGCGACAGCAACCGATGGGAGGTTGCTCGGGGGGAGGAGTTGACCCGCTACGAGCTTCGTGTTTACCCGGCGTCGACGCCCTAAGAGCTCGACGGTTGGTCCTTCACGGTGTAGCGGGTGGAACGCAACGGTGTGAGATGTTGACGTTTCTCGATGTTCCCTATGTGGATAGCACAGCCGACGGCCTCAGCTTCGCGCTCGGCTTGGACCCATTGCCAGCATTGGACACTTTAGTCATATCGGATATCGCCGGCCCCGGCACCCAGTTGGAGCTCCGATTACTCGGCGCGTCCCATCAGGCGACTTTGCGTACCTCCCGCGGGACCTGCAGTGAGGTGGTGGCCTGTCTGCCCACAGAGGAGCCGGAGCTTCCCGCCGCGGTGGACACTCACGTCGCGGGCTCCGCGTACCGCTTCCGAGCCCAGGTACGCCGACTGGAAAGCGAGGAATTCGGCCGTGAGGTGACCGCCCTCACCGACCGGTTAGCCATGCATCCGCGTGCTCTGGTGGGGATTTTCCCAGGGGCGCCACACGCTGTGACCGCTCTGTTAGCCGAACCCATCAAGGGTGGGATCCAGTGGCGCACCTGGCATGCGTACCCACAGACCGGTGAGTTGGCGATCACACGGACGACCGTGGAGGTGGTGTGATGCGCCAGTGGTTTAAGAAGAACCGGTTGTTCTTCATAGCCGCCATCCTGGCGGCGCTGGGGCTCATCCTTACGCTGGCGGTGATCTTCGCGCCCGGAGGGCGGAACCCGGCCGACTATGTCGCTCAGCACTACACCCGAGCCGCTGAGCTCGACCGCAACGGCGGGCGCGCGTACACCTCCTCCCGGCCCCCAAGGACGGTCTCGGAGGAGATCACCGATGTCTGGAGGCCGGCCGATTACTACGCCGACGCCGTCGGGATCTTCCTGCGTTATTCCAACGATGTCATCGTGATCTTCCCGCGGGGCGCGGGTTCGCTGATCATGATCTATGACCCGGATCGGGCCTATCGGCTCTACCACTCCCATATCGGGAGCCACTGGGGGTGGTCCAGCGGCGTGGACAGCGTCCGGGGCGGTGGGCCGGGGGCCGGGAAATGAGCCAGGATATAAAAAAGGGTATAAACCGGAATATAAATAAGAAGAAATTACGTATCACCGCATATCTCGCCTGCATGATAATAGCGGGCGGTATCGTCATCAGCATCCTGGTGAGTGATGACGAGTCGACCCCAACCATCACCAGAGAGGACGCCCAGGCGGTAGTGGATAACCTCGCCGCCGCGTACCAGGTGCAAGGCGTGTGCTATGGATGGAGCCTCAGCATCACCAACTTCGCCCGCAGCGGGGAAAGAGTAGAAAGCGTCGGCTCGAACTTCGGTACCGGTATCGAGCTGGTGGATATACCGGAGACGGTCGAGTGTGAGGGCCGAGTCCGGCTCACCGCGCAGGTGACGTGGACATCGGAGCAGAGCGAGAGCGAAGACTCCGGCTCCTTGAGGATCGACACCGAACCGAACGCCGCTTTAGGGCCGCTGTTGACAAGCCAGCTGGCTGATCTCGGCGTTACCGTTCACGCCCTTATCGATGACCCCATTGAGGTGTGGGCGCAGGCGATGCTGGCCCTGCCGTTGTTGATGACGGAGAACGGGGCATTTGAGCCGGTGCCCCCGGTAATCTCGCCCCCGTCCAGCGCGATCACCGCCCCGGAGGTGGGCAGTGACTGGTGGCGGCGGCACGGCATGACCTCCACCATCGCGGTCGTTTGCTTCGTGCTGGCCCTGCTGTGTGTCTGGCTAGGGGTGCTGGCTGGACGGTGGGACCGTCACAACCAGGACACGAACAGCAAGCGGCGAGCCAGCGGGCGTAGCACCCGTCAGTCATCGGCGGTGGAGAAGACAGAGGCGCCGGTGGAGAAGACAGAGTGACTCCCTCGTCCGCGATGGATCGGGGTTTGTTGGCGATGACCGGAGCGGTCACGGTCCCGGCCGGGTCTGGTTGACGGGCGCGGTGGGGCATCGCTTCGGGGAGCACTGTGGATGACGCTCGAGGACTAGAGGCGAAGACTGGAGACGAGATGTGGGACACGATCACCGACGGGCTCGTGGAGGCCCTCGCTTACAGCGGCGTCGGCATTGTGCTGATGGGGTTGGGGTACCTACTGGTCGACATCATTACGCCCGGGAAGCTCCGGGAGCTGATCTGGGAACACCGTAACGTCAACGCTACGGTGCTGCTGACCTCCAACTTGCTAGCGGTCGGTCTGATCGTGGCCACGGCGATCCTGGCGAGTGAGGACGGGCTGAGCGCCGGAATAGCCTCCACGCTGGTCTATGGCATCGCCGGTCTGGCGATGATGGCGATAGCGTTCCTGCTGCTGGACCTGGCCACCCCGGGCAAGCTCGGCGAGATGCTGGTGCATCCGGAGACGCATCCTGCGGTGTGGGTGTCTGCGGCGGTTCATGTGGCGATCGGCGGTATCCTCGCCGCCGCGATCTCCTAGGACCTGACGGGCGGGAGCATGTCCCTACCCCGGCGCCGTTTTCGTTGGCTTGGGCAACGCGGCGCACGTGCCCTGGTCCTGATGACCGTGTTTGTGTGCGCCGCGTGCGGCCTGGTGTATGAACTCGCCCTCGTCGCGTTGGGTAGCTATCTGATCGGCGACACGGTCGGTCAGGCCTCGATCGTGTTGTCGGTGATGGTCTTCGCGATGGGGCTGGGTGCGTTGCTCGCCAAGCCGCTGCAGCGTCATGCGGCCGTCGCGTTCGCGCTGGTTGAGGTGGCGCTGGCGTTGCTCGGTGGCCTGTCGGTGCTGCTGCTGTACGCCGCGTTCGCCTGGCTCAATCTGTATCAACCAGCCCTGGTCGTCATGGCGCTGGTGGTCGGGCTGCTGATCGGCGCCGAGATTCCGTTGTTGATGGTCCTACTGCAGGACATCCGCTCGCAAGACGCCGGTAGCGCGGTAGCGGATATGTTTGCCGCCGACTATGTGGGCGCGCTGTTGGGTGGTCTGGCCTTCCCGTTTCTGCTGCTGCCGGCCTTCGGGCAATTACAAGGGGCCCTGGTGGTCGGCGCGGTCAACGCGTTAGCCGGGCTGGGGTTGATCCTGCTGGTGTTCCGGCGCCGGCTGCGTCGCCGGAACATAACCGGGCTGACAGCGGCGGTGGTGGCCGTCATGGTCGTCCTTGGCGTCTCTTTCGCCTTCGCTGACGACTTCGAGGTCACCGCGCGGCAAGCCCTCTACGACGATCCCATCGTGTACGCGGAGCAGACCCCGTACCAGGAGATCGTGATCACGGAGTCGTTCTCGCTCGCCGGTGACTCCGATGTGCGGCTCTACCTCAACGGGGATCTGCAGTTCAGTTCAATCGACGAGTACCGCTATCACGAGGCGCTGGTGCATCCGGCCATGGCCGGTACGCACCGGCGGGTCCTGGTCCTTGGGGGTGGGGACGGGCTCGCGTTACGTGAGATTCTGCGTTACCCGGACACGCGTCAGGTCACCTTGGTGGATCTTGATCCCGCGATCATCGACCTCGCCCGCCACGAGCCACGGTTGACGACGCTCAACCGGAATGCTTTCGACGATCCCCGTGTTCGGGTGGTCATCGCTGATGCGTTCTCATGGGTGCGCGACAACACCGAGCAGTTCGACGTTGTGGTGGTGGATCTCCCGGACCCTGATTCCACGGCGACGGCCAAGCTGTACTCGGTGGAGTTTTACGGCATGCTGCGCCGCGCGCTCACCCCTGAGGGGCGGCTGGTGGTCCAATCGGGCTCGCCGTACTTCGCGCCCCGGTCCTACTGGTGTATCGAGGCTTCGTTGCGGGAGGCCGGATACATCGGCACCGTGCCATACCACGTGGATGTCCCCTCATTTGGGGACTGGGGTTTCCATCTCGCGGTAAACGGACAGTCCACGCCCCAATTGCGTTTAGATCCCGAGGCTCCCTCGCTGTCCTTCTTGGACGAATCCGTGCTGGAGGCGGCGACGGTCTTTCCGGCTGACCGGCGGCGAGTCGAGGTGCCGCCATCCACTCTGATGCGGCCCAGAATCATTGAGTACGCCGGTGATGAGTGGCGTCATTACTGAGCTGTGTTCAGATCCTGGCCTGTGAGGAGTAGGGGAGCGAGGGCAAGCGTCGAATCCGCGTACCCGAGCTTTATTCGGATCTTGTCCTAAGGGCACAGGCAGCCGGGAGCCGAGATCCCGAATAATGATCATTATCTGAACGCTGGTGAGAGCCCGCCCGATTTACAGCGCCGGGTAGCGTGAGAGACAAGGTGTCGAGTAAGCCTCATCTGAGGCTTTGTTGGGGTTCCGTTCGGCTCCACGCTGTGGAACAGGTGAGCGACACAGCCCTTGACACGCCTGACAGGTGGGTTGAGTTTGCGAGATAGCGAGGTACGGCTACGGTCTTGCCGTGACGTACTCCGTTCCTCCGCCTCCGCCGTTCGCCGCGTACCCCGTCCCAGGGCAGGCGCCTCGGCCGCCGCGGCCTTGGGCGGTTGCTGTGGCGGTGACGTTGTTGTTCGTCGGGATCGCCTTCTTGTTCATCGACGCGGCCACCCTGATGGCCTTCCACGATGAATTCATGCGCAACATTGAGCAAGCCGGACAGGCTACGGATACCTCGACCCCGCAGATCCAAGAGGCTCAAGGGATCGTAACCGGCCTGGCCATAAGCTCGGTCTGCGCTGTCGTGGTGTTTTCCCTGGCGATTGCGCCGTTGACCATCTTCGTGCTGCGCGGCAGCAACGGATGTCGGATCGCGCTCCTTATCGTGATGGGGCTGGCGCTGCTGATCGCGGTTTGCTGTAGCGGCGGCCAGTACCTGCCGATCGAGACGGGGGATTTTGGAGAGACTTACCACGAGGCCAATCTGGACACTCGTCCGCCGATCTTCCTGATTTTCCCGATGCTGACGGCGGCGGCCTGGATCGCCGCATTCATCCTGCTGTTGGTGCCCGCGTCCAATCGATTCTTCCGGCCCCGCACGACAGCGGGAGGGAGTTGAGGATGAGACGGAAGCGTCCAAACTCCTGCTCGAAGAGGAGGCGGGGCGGGGTTCGGGTCGATACCTTGTGGACGTTCCGGAAACTCATACGGAGGCAATAATGACATTCCCACCCAGCACCCCTCCGCCAGACGCTCCGGCGCCAGCTCCACGGCAGCGTCCCAGCACGGTTACATACGCCGTCTTCGCGCAGGTCGCACTGGCGGTGTTGGGTTTGATCAGCGTCGTGTTCAATCTGGCGACCACGGATACCCTCAACCAGGCCATTGAGGAGTTCGCCGCTGACCAGAACGTCGAGATCAACACCAACAGCACCGGTGGCGGGGTGATCAGCATCCTGATCAGCCTGGTGATCGCGGCGGCTCTGATCACGCTGGCCTACTTCAACTACCGGGGTAACCGGGGTACCCGGATCGCTACCTGGGTGGTGGCTGGGCTCTTCCTGTGCTGCAACCTTTTCTCAGGAATCTTCAGCTTGCCGGTATACGGGTACACCCCGGGTTGGTATACGGCGGTCAGTTTGCTGCTGACGGGGTTGAACGTGATCGCACTGATCCTGGTGATCGTGCTGCTGGCGTTGCCGCCGTCCAACGAGTTCTTCCGTAAGCCGCCGGAGCAGTGGCAGCCGCCGGTCGGGTACTGACCGGATGCTGAACCACCTGTGGTGGCCGGTACCCCCCGGGGACCTGTTGATCGGGAAGTTTCTGGAGCGCCACGTGGCGCGTCGGCCCGATAACTTCATGGTTGACATCGTGGGGGCGTCGGTGTGATCCGACGCCCCCACGACCGTGCGCTGATGAACTGACGGACACGGGCATCTGGCGAGGTGCTCCGAGAGAGGAAACACCATGGCGAGAGCGCTCATCACGGGCGCCACGGCTGGTATCGGGGCGGCTTTCGCCCGGCAGCTGGCCGCCGAAGGACTCGATCTCATCTTGGTCGCTCGGGACAGGGACCGACTCGACGGGCTGGCGAAGCAGTTGAAGGACCAGTACGCCGTGGCCGTGGAGGTGCTGTCCGCGGATCTGACCACCGACGACGGCTGCGCCGCGGTGGAGGCCCGGCTCAGGGATGCGACCCGGCCCATCACTGTTCTGGTTAACAACGCGGGGATCGGCCTCGGCTCCGGTTTCCTCCGAACCTCAATTGAGGACGAGGAGCGGCTGTTACGGCTTAATGTCCGCGCTGTCCTGCGGCTTACTCACGCCGTGCTGCCGGTCATGCTCAAGCGGGGATACGGGTACATCGTCAATGTCTCTTCGGTCGCGGGGTTTGCGCCGGTGGCACCCGGCTCCACCTATTCGGCGAGTAAAGCGTGGGTTACCAACTTCAGTGAGTCCATCGCCGCGGTGGTCCGGGAACGCGGAATCCGGGTGATGGCGCTATGTCCGGGGTACACCCGAACAGAATTTCACCAGCGGGCAAATATCGACACCTTGACCATTCCCGCAATGATGTGGCTCGATGCCGATGATGTGGTACGGGTCGGCTTGAGGGATCTGCGACGAGGCAAGGTCGTCAGCGTGCCGACATGGCGTTACAAGGCGGCGGTGGGGCTGCTTCGTCTGCTCCCTCACCGAGTCGTCCAGGCTGTCACTCGGGACGCGCGTGGCAGGGAGTAGCCCCTGATCAGGACAACTGAAAGGGAAGGACATGACGTACGAGCCCGGTTCCATGCCGGGACAGCCGGGTGGGTACGGCCCACCGAGCGACCCCACAGTTCCCTACCAGCCAACACCGCCATCCGGACCGATGGGTAACGCCGACTTTCCACCCGCGGGCTACTACCCACCGGGCGGTCCGTCACCAACCTCCGGTTCCCCTATCTCAGGGGCGCCGTTGTCTCCCGGATTCGATGGGCTCAACTACGGTGCGCCCGGATACCCACCTCCACCCCCTCCCTTCGCCTCTTCCTCACCGGCGCCTCCGGTATCGCGGCCCCCGGTCGTAACCACTGCGGTAGCTCTCACTTTCGCGGGGATACTCCTGTCGTTCGTCGGTGTGCTGCTGACGTGGATGTTTATCGACCAGATCGGCGAGGAGTTGGAGGAGGTTATCCGTAACGGGTTAGGCGACCCGGATTTTGTCGAGGACGTCCGCGCGCTTTATGACATATATAGCGGCTACGGGATTTTCATCCCTTTGGGATTCACGACGCTCGCCGCTGCGGGGGCGGCCATAGCAGCGATATTCGCGTTACGGGGCAGTAACGGTGGACGGGTCACGCTGTGCATCCTGATGGGACTCTTCGCGGCTTGGAAGCTGTGCTCTGGTACAGGCACGTTCTTCTACGGCGCCGCCCTCGACCAGCTGGTGGATGAGCCCGAGGTCCGTGCCACCGGTTTCGATTTCCCGACCGCTCTGATGTACGGACAGGCGACCGTCGATCTGCTGCTGATGGCCCTTGCGATCATGATCATGGTCATGCTTCTGGTGGGATCGGCCAATCGGTACTTCTCCCGACGGGCATAGGCACAGCCGGGAGTGACCGGTCGGGAGACGTCCCACGACCTCGCCGTAAGGTGGGGTCGTGGGCGATCGGGATGAATTGTTAAAGCTGATTCGTGAACTGGCGGTGGTCCGTGGCCGCGTGGTGCTCTCCAGCGGCCAGGAGGCCGACTACTACGTCGATCTGCGACGGATCACTCTGCACCACAGCGCCGCCCCGCTGGTGGGGCGGGTCATGCTGGACCTCACCGCGGACTGGGAGTACGACGCGGTCGGTGGACTGACTTTGGGAGCCGACCCGGTCGCTGCCGCGATGCTGCACGCCGCTGCAGGAGCGGGGCAGCGGCGGCTGGACGCATTCGTGGTCCGCAAAACGAATAAGACGCACGGTCTGCAGCGGCGCATCGAGGGACCGGACGTGACCGGCCGCCGGGTGTTGGCCGTCGAGGACACCTCCACGACGGGGAGCAGTGTGCTCACCGCTGTGGAGGCGTTGCGCCAAGCCGGGGCCGAGGTGGTGGGCGTCGCGGTGGTGGTGGATCGAGGCGCGGGAGAGGCGATTCGGGCGGCTGGTTTGGAGTACCGGGCGGCCTACTCGCTAGCGGAAGTGGTGGAATAGATATGACTTTCATTCAAAATCGGGAATATTTGAGCAAATAGATTCCGGGGCTGCGAGGATAGTCTCGTGGCTACCACGCTCGCTGAAACCGTGCTACCTGGATCTCCACTAACCGGTCAGCCACTCGACCGCGACGAGGCCGAGCGGCTGGCGAATGTCCTGAAGGCACTCGCTGACCCAACCCGGCTCCGCCTGTTGAGTCTGGTTCAGGCGTCCGATCACGGGGAGGCCTGTGTCTGTGAGCTCACTGAACCGCTGGGTATCAGCCAGCCGACCGTGAGCCACCACCTGAGGATCCTCGCCGACGCAGGGCTACTGCAACGCGAGAAGAGGGGTGTCTGGGCGTATTACCGGCTGGTGCCGGGGACCCTGACGACAATCGCGGGGTTGCTCACGCCACCGCGTCGCAGGGGACGACGCTCAGCGGCACGCCGGTAGGACATCGGTGCTCACGGCACGCCGCCGTATCCACGGGGGGCAGGTCAGCAGCGGCCCGGTCGTCAGGGTGTCTGGGTGCGGATGTCATTGACCGTCTGGTTGATCCGCGACGCCCAGTCGGTCGGGCCGCTTCCCACCACCATCACCTGCCACCTGAGTTCTTCGGCTCCCTCCTCACCGAAGTAGTGGCTCATTGTGATCCTGTAGCCCTCAACAGGGAGCCCGCCACTGACCGCGGCATCGTAGGTTTCTATCGCCAAACGGGTCGTCGCGTCGTAGGCGACATAGTTCACGGCGCGTTCTTCTGTGGGAAGACGCTGGTCGAGTTCTGCCTGCTCGTTCTGATCACAGCCTTGTTGACATTCCCGCACCAGAACGGTGATCTGCACTTCCAGGCCTGAAGCGGTGTCAACCGAGCAGCTCACGTGGAGTTCCTCAGGGGCGTTCCGGTAGTTCGCTGAGCAGAAAAACAGCTCCTCAGGCACCCGGAACGCGAAGGGCCAACCGGGTAGGGATATCAGGTGGGTGGGGTCAGTCTCGCTGAATGCCGACCCGGCGACCTCTACAGTGGGGTGATTCTCTAGCCGGGGAAGCGCGCCGCTTAGGCCCGCGTCATTGCTCCCGTAATCCTCGTCTTCCCTGACTCCTTCCCGGAGGGGTGGGCTCGCACCCGGTGTCGCCTGGTTGAACCCACCGGCAAGCTCTGAGCCCTCATCACCGCTGTTGAGGAAGACAAAGCCGCCCACAACGATCGCCAGCACGACGGCCATCGCCGCTACGATCCAGCCCCACACATGGTTCCGACCCCGGGGCTTCGACGAGGGCGGTGGGGCTCCAGGGCTGCTGACCGGTGGCCTGCCGAAAGAACCAGTGTGCCTGCCGCCCGACGGTGGGGGAGGAGCGGCTGACCGTGGGGGAGGGCCGGTGCGGGCGGCGTTGGCTGGGGCGTTGGCCGCTGGAACGGCACCGGGAGGTCTCGGCGCCGATGCGCTCTGGGGCCTGACCACCGGTATCGCACCGGTGCCCGGATCGGTGAAACTTCCTTGCCCCATCAGCAGCCGGTCCAGTAGGCGCTCGACGCCCCGTTTACCTGGCTCACGTAATGTGGCGACCCAAGGCTCAGGGCTCTCCAGATCCATATCGCTGATGGGGGAATCCCCTGGCCCCTGGGTGGCACGTGCCCACTCCACGGCGCTGGCTAGGGCCGCGCGTCGGGCCGGGTTCCGAGAAGAGGCCAACCCCAGGGTCAGGACCGTGACCGGCTGATCCTGAGTGTCGATGGCCGTGCAGATCTCATACGGTCCCTCGACGCGGACCGTCGTGACATCGCGGAACTGTCCCAGCTCACGCATCGATGCCTCCGCCAGTCCGTGATTCTCCGGCTGGCCGATTATGTATCGCACACGCCACTAGATGCCGCACCCCCGGCGTCTAGGCCGACGGCGTGCCGGACACAACGCCGCTATGTGGCGCTACTCTCTTACGGACAGGTCGGACTGTGAGGCAATCCGGAGGTCATCTCGTGCTGTCAGCGTCGGCTCCACTCGCCCTCGGCCCGAGTTTTCTTGATCCGGATCACCTCATCGAAGCGTTCGGCCTCCTGGGCATCTTGGTTATCGTCTTCGCCGAGTCTGGTCTCCTCATCGGGTTTTTCCTGCCCGGTGACTCGCTCCTGTTCACTGCCGGACTGCTGGTCGCCAATGGCGAGTACATCAGTTCGCCGATCTGGCTGGTGTGTGGATTAATCACAATCGCCGCGATCCTTGGTGACCAAGTAGGGTACCTGTTCGGCCGCAAAGTCGGACCCGCCCTGTTCCGCCGTCCGGACTCACGGTTCTTCAAACAGGAGAACGTCGAAAAGGCCCACCAGTTCTTCGAGAAGTACGGCGCCCGCTCGATCGTGCTGGCGCGATTCGTCCCGATCGTACGGACCTTCACCCCGATCATCGCTGGCGTTTGCCAGATGAACTACCGGGTCTTTGTCCTCTTCAACATCATCGGTGGTGTCTTGTGGGGGACCGGGGTCACCCTGCTTGGGTACTTCCTCGGACAGATCCAGTTCATCCGGGAGCACATCGAGCTGATCCTCATCCTGATTGTGGTTATCTCCGTGGTCCCGATCGGGATTGAACTCCTGCGCAGTCAACTGGCGGCCCGCAAGCAGGCGACAACGACTGCTCCTAGCTCACCAAGCCCAGCGCCGGCTGGTTCTGCGGCGCCCGGACACACGATGCCTACCCCCGCGATCTCTGACTTCACGGTGCCCATCCCGACGGAGACGGACAGCGAGGAGGCGACCGTCGCGATGCCAAACCCGGCGACGGCTGGCTCCACGTCGATCGCGGACAGTGAGCAGGCGACCATCACGATGCCGGCCGTCTCCTCCCAGGGAGTACCGCCGCCTCCGGCGTCCCCGACTCGGCCCTTGCCGCCGACGGTGAACGGCCCTCACCAGTACCCCACCGGCCAGTACCCCAACAGATAGACAAATAAATATCGGTAGATAACGCCGGAACGGCGGGACCACGCTGAGCACCTGGTACTGGCGGTCTGGACGGTCACGGCGGCGGATCCGCGTCTGGCAGGTTCGCGCGTACTCTCGGTGGAGAGGAGGCGAGCACGATGGCTGACGCCGACACCACCAAGACCGACGCGCTTAGTTTGGACGATCCGTACACCGTCCCCACCCGGTACTGGCATTCGTTGCCCGACGGCAGGATCCAGTGCGACGTCTGCCCCCGGGCCTGCAAGCTGCGTGAAGGGCAGCGCGGCCTGTGCTTCGTCCGTGGTCGGATCGCTGACCAGATCGTGCTGGCTTCCTACGGGCGCTCCTCAGGCTTCTGCGTAGACCCGATCGAAAAGAAACCCCTCAACCACTTCCTGCCGGGTACGCCGGTCCTCTCCTTCGGTACCGCCGGATGTAACCTCGCCTGCCGGTTCTGCCAGAACTGGGACATCACCAAATCCCGCGAGATCGACACCCTGTCCTCGGCTGCCTCTCCTCTCACCCTGGCTAAGACCGCCGCTCGCCTGGGATGTCGTTCGGTGGCGTTCACCTACAACGATCCAGTGATCTTCATGGAGTACGCCATCGACGTCGCCAAGGCCTGCCGGGAGCTGGGGATCAAGACGGTCGCGGTCAGCGCCGGCTACATGAACCCCGCGCCGCGGGCGGAGTTCTACCAGTACATGGACGCGGCGAATATCGATCTGAAGGCGTTCACCGAGCAGTTTTATGAGAAGATCACCTTCGCGAAGCTCAGCGCGGTGCTGGAGACGCTGGAGTATCTGCGTCACGAGACGTCGGTGTGGCTGGAGGTCACAACGTTGCTCATACCCGGCCATAACGACTCCGACGCAGAGATCGCTGAGCAGTGCGCCTGGATCGCTTCCCGTCTTGGTAATGACGTCCCGCTGCACTTCACGGCTTTCCACCCGGATTTCAAGATGCGCAATGTGCCGCGTACCCCACCGTCCACCCTGCGGCGGGCCCGCAAGATCGCACGCGAGCACGGCCTGCGGTACGTCTACACCGGAAACGTCCATGATCCCGAGGGGCAGACGACCCACTGCCCCGAATGCGACGCGGCGGTGGTGGTGCGGGATTGGTATCGGATCACCTCCTACCGCCTCACCGATTCCGGCGCTTGCGTGAACTGCGGAACCCAGATCCCTGGGGTCTATGACGGGCCCGTGGGGGACTGGGGTCCTCGTCGTCTCCCCCTGAAACTGGTCTCGGCGGGAAAGTCGGGAAAGTCATGAGCAACGACGACAAAGGTACGCCCACCGGGAAGGCCCGTAACGCCGCGGTGGCCGGCCGCTTCTACCCAGGTGAGGGCCCGACTTTGCGGAGCATGGTGGAGAGGCTCTTGGCGGAGGTGCCCGATGCCTCCACCACCGCCATCAAGGGGGGCGGCGGCGACACCCCGCTCGACCCGTCCAAGGCCGTGGGCTACGTGGTGCCGCACGCCGGCTACCGCTACTCGGGGCCGATCGCGGCTCGGGCGTACGCCCGCCTGCGTGCCCAAGCCGCGACGGTGCGCCGGATCGTGCTGGTCGGTCCATCGCACTTCGTGCGGCTGATGGGCTGCGCGGTCCCCACGACGGAGGTCTGGCGTACCCCGTTGGGGGAGGTGGCGGTGGACGTGGCCGCCTGCCGCGCCCTGGTTGACGCCGGCGCGGCGGCCTTTGACGACGCTCCCCACGCCCGGGAGCACTCTCTGGAGGTGCAGTTGCCGTTCCTGCAGGTGACTGTGCCCGACGTCGTTGTGGTGCCGGTCGCGGTTGGGATCACCGGGCCGGGGACGGTCGCGACGCTGCTGTCTGCGCTGGAGGCACCCGGTACCGTGGTGCTGTGTAGCACGGACCTGTCCCACTACCACGATCAAGCGACCGCGCAGCGGCTGGACCGGCGTACCGCGTCGGCTGTGATGCGACTGGACGCTTCCGCCATCGGGATCCGGGACGCCTGCGGAGTCTTCGCCCTGCGGGGGACGGTGGAGTGGGCGCGGCAGCGGGGATGGCGCCCTGAGCTGCTGGATCTGCGTACCTCCGCCGACACCATGGGGGACCCCACGCGGGTGGTGGGTTACCCCGCCTTCGCCTTCCACCCCACCGCCTGACCCGCAGCGGTAACGCGTCTGCACGGGCGAGCCTGAAGGCGTTACGCCGGAATCTCTAAGCCGGAGTGAGGTCGCGACGGCGGTGCAGAAGCACCCCGACCACGGTCAACCCGATGGCGATCGTGGACAGCACGAGCAGCGGTGACGCGGTGACCTCCTCAACCGGCACGTTCGGGATGTGAGCGAACGGCGAGAGGTTCAGCACCGCCTGCGGCAGCTCCAGCAGCTCGCCGATCTGCTCCAGCAGGAGGCAGATCATGAAGCTCGCCCAGGACACGGCGGTCACCCACCGAGGCAGCAGACCGAACAGCGCCGCGGACAGACCGGCCAGCACAATGACGGCGGGCAGCTGCGCCAGGGCGGCGCCGGTGAGACGGAGGAGCTGCCCCCACAGATCAGCGGCGATGAGCCCGTACGTCAGGCCCACGGTCACCCCCGCGGTGAGCAGGAGAACGACGACACCGGCCAGTACGCATACCAGGTGACTGAGCATCCAGCGGGGGCGGCTCACGGCGGCGGCCAGCACCGGTTCCAGGCGGCCACTGGCCTCCTCAGTACGCGTCCGCAACAGCGCCTGCACCGCGTACCCGGCGACGGCCAGCCCGAACAGCCCCATGCAGTACGCCAGGTAGGCGTCGAGCAGGGCGTCGGTGCCTCCCATTTGGGTGAAGTACTCCGCAATCGCGTCGCTGGTCTCGGCGAAATCGTCGATTTCGTCGCTCACGGTGCCGAACGCCAACCCCAAGACCGCTATCGCGATCGTCCAACCAAGGAGCACCCCTCGGTGCAGCCGCCAGGCCAGCCCGATCGGGCTCAGCAGCCACCGGGGAGCGGTGCGGGGGCCACGCCGGGCCGGCACCATGCCCATGCCGACGTCCCGGTGTGCGGTCAGGAGGAAGGCGAATCCGACCGCGACCAGGAAGAACCCGACCAGAATGCCAAACGGCCACCATCGCGGGGAGTCATAGGGGTGGATCTGCTGGGCCCATCCGATCGGTGACAGCCAGGAAACCCAGCCGCTGTCCATCGCCAAGCCGTCGGGGCGAGGAGCCCCAGTGACGTCACCGATTGCGCGAAGCAGGAACGCGCCGCCGAGCACCGCCGCGGTCAAGCCGTTGGCGCCGCGGGCGCTTTCGGGGATTTGAGCCGCTATTGCGCCGATCGCCGCGAAACTGATACCGACACCGGCCAGGGCGAGCCCCATGGCGACCGAGCCTGACCCCGGCAAGCCGCTGGCCACCAGCACTCCGGTCGCCCCACCGGCCAGCACCAGATTGGTGCCGACGGTCACGATCAGGGCGGCGGTCAGCGGGGCATGGCGCCCCACCACACCGGCGCCGATCAGCTCTGAGCGGCCGGTCTCCTCGTTCTGGCGGGTGTGGCGAACCACCGTCATCCCGCTCATCAGCGCCACAATCACCGACAGGAACACGAACGTCTCAGCGGCGACGATCGAGCCGAGACTGGGGCCGGCGATAGCGCCATTGAAAGCGCGGGCGACCGCGCTGGCGACGTTGGTGGTGGCGTAGGACAGTTGCTCTTGGTGGGTGTCGTAGATGCCCGTCACGCTGGAGGTCAGGGCGGCCAGCACACCGACGATCACGACGAGCCAGATGGGCAGCTGGATGCGGTCCCGGCGCAACGCCAGCTGGACCAGCCGCCCGGTGCCGGTGAATGCCGTCATCACGCACCTGCCCGTTGAGCCACACCGGTGGTGACCCGGTCGTTGCCGTGGTCGTAGTGGCGCAGAAACAGCTCCTCCAGCGTGGGCGGAGTGCTGGTGAGGCTGCGGATCCCGAACCGGGTCAGATGCCGCAGGGTGTGATCGAGTGCGTCCGTGTCGACCTGGAACCGCGCGTAATGACTGTTGACCAGGCTCAGGTCGTGGACTCCCGGCAGCTCATCCAGTCCGGACAAGGGTTCGGCGGTCTCCACCGATACGGAGGTGCGGGTCAGGTGTCGCAGCTCGGCGAGCGTACCGGTGTCCACACGCTTCCCGTCCCGGATCATGGTGACCCGGTCGCAGAGCGCCTCCACCTCGGCGAGGATGTGGCTGGAGAGCAGAACCGTGCGGCCATCCCGCTTGAGCTCTCGGACGCACTCCTGGAAGACCGCTTCCATCAACGGATCCAAACCCGAGGTGGGTTCGTCCAGGATGAACAGCTCCACATCGGAGGCGAAGGCGGCCACGATCGCCACCTTCTGCCGGTTGCCTTTGGAGTAGGTGCGGCACTTCTTAGTGGGATCGAGGGCGAAGCGTTCCAGCAGCTCATCTCGTCGGACTGGATCCAGGCCGCCGCGTAACGCACCGAATAGGTCGATGGCCTCTCCGCCGGAGAGGTTGGGCCACAGGTTGACGTCACCGGGGACGTAGGCCAAACGGCGGTGCAGAGCGACCGCGTCGTGCCAGGGATCTTTGCCCAGGACACTGACCTCTCCGGAGTCCTTGCGCAACAGCCCAAGCAACACCCGGATGGTGGTCGATTTACCCGCGCCGTTGGGGCCGAGGAAGCCGTGGACCTCGCCAGTGGCGACCTCCAGATCTAGCTGGTCCAGAGCTCGGGTGGTCCCGAAGTTCTTCACCAGTTTCGATACCGAGATGGCGACCGTCATGTCTCACACAGTACTGACCATCGGTCAGTGCTGCCAAGAGGAAACTGTCCGTCGGTAAGTGATCTCACAGAGCGATAGAGTCGGCGGTGATGAGTGAGCAGCCCACCGTTGACACCCGTGAGCGGATCCTGCAGACGGCGATGGATCTGTTCATGGAGCGCGGCTACGTGCGGACCTCGCTGCGCCAAATCGCCGAAACCCTGGGATTGAGCAAACCGGCGGTCCTCTACCACTTCCGCAGCAAGAGCCAGATCATGGTGGCGCTGGTCGAACCGCTTGTAATGGAGCTGGAGCAGACCCTCGATCGGGCGGAGCGGATCCCGGACCGATTAACCGCCCGGTGGACTGCACTGGCAGGCACGGTGGATGTCTATCTCCGACATGTCAATCGGATCCGGCTGCTGATGCAGAACGTCAGCATCTTCAGCCATGAACCGATCATCAGCCGGCTGGTGCAGATCCCCACACGCGCCAACCACATCATTGCCGGTCCTGACGCTGGAGTGATCGAACAGATACGCGCTTTCCAGGCGTTCGCGGCGATCGGGGATCCCCTGGTGTTCGCTACCGGGGTTCCCGAAAAGGTGCTTCGGCGGGAGGTGTTGGAGGGGGCCCGGCTCATCCTTGGGGATCCTGAGATCCCACCTCAGGTGTTGGAGGCGATGGAGCGGGCCGGAGAGGAGCCGACGGCGGGCGTACCGGGTGTCCCCATCCGTCCCGAGAATGCGGAAACACACCCTGCTGGCCTGTCTCGGCGGCGAGGGGGCGGACGCCCGCGCGTGATGAGTGAGGAGAAGGTGGCCGTGGCTCGGCGGATGTACGCCACGGGAGCGCACAGCGTGAATGAGATCGCCGCGCATTTGGGGGTGTCTCGGGCGACCGTGTACCGCTACCTGGATGGAGCCTCGGTCGCGTCTCATTACTCGTGATCCGTGTTTTGAGACTGATTTCGATACCTATTTTGAGACGGTGATCTCGTTCGGGTACGCGGCGCCGGTCACGGGATGCGGCCCACGGGATCCGCGGTGAACGCAATGCCCGACGAATCTGCACGCGTCTATCTAGATGTGACCTACTCCAGCGACGGAGAATCCGTCACGTTTGAGGAGTTCGTGACCGGACGGCTTCCCGCACTACTGCGTTACGCGGTGATGCTCACCGGTGACGCGTACCTGGCCGAGGACGTCGTCCAGGAAACCCTGGTGCGGGTTCAGCTCAAATGGCGTCGGGTCAGACGCAGCCAGCAGCCCGAGCTTTACGTCCGGCGGATGCTCACGAACGTCTTCCTGAGCTGGCGTCGGACCAGTTGGTTCCGGCGTACCATCCTGCGGTCCGATCCGGTCAGCCAGGAACGGGAAGCCGCCGTCCACGACCACGCCCAAGACTGTGCTGAGCGGGACGAGATGTGGCTGCGGTTAGCGACCCTGCCCCGCCGGCAACGCGCCGCGATCGTGCTGCGCTACTACGAGAACCTGAGTGATCAAGAAATCGCCGCCGTGCTCAACTGCGCGGTGAGCACCGTCCGAGCACACATCTCCCGCGCCCTGACCACGCTGCGGACGACCATGACCCACCCGGCGCCGCAGCCGCATCCCCATCTCACTGAGGCCCCGGGAGGGAGTCGATGAACATCGAAGATCGACTGCGGGACTCGTTCGCACGGCATGAACGTTTGGCGTCTGTCCCGGCGGACCTGATGGAGCGCGTCCGCATCTGCGCGCGCCGCCGGCGTCGGTGGGCCCGGGTGCGGATGATGGCGGCTGCCGTGATCGGTGTCCTCGCCCTGCTGCTCCCGATAGGGTGGCTCACCCGTCCCACGGCCGAATCGGATCCCGGTCCCGCTGTTGACGTTTCTCCGGCGCCGCTTCCATCTGAACAACTGAGCGAGTCGGTGAACCTGCTGCTGATCGGCGCCGATCAGACCGTCGAAGACGAGGCCATCCGGGCCGACGTGGTGATGTTCGTGCATGTCTTCGCGGACGGCACCAACCTGGACGTGATCTTGATTCCTCAAGACATCCTGCTCCCGATTCCTGGACACGGCGACGGACTGCTCTCCACCACGCTCGCGCTGGGCGGCGTCGAACTGACCGAACGCACCGTGGAGGAGTTCGCCGCCGTAGAGATCGACCACGTGGCGCGGCTGGAGATGCCGGTCTTGGAGCCACTCACCAACGCGGTGGGTGGGGTCGAGATGTGCGTGGAGCCCACCGCGGACGGGGAGGAGGTCTGGAAATCCTCCTATCCCCCGTATCGGGAGTTCCAAGCCGGCTGCCAGGAGCTGGACGGTGCGGCAGCGGTGGACTATCTGCGGGAGCGGCACCAATTCGCAGAGGGGGAGCAGAGCCGACTGCGGCACCTGAAGGAATACATAGTGAGCTTCCTCACCAGTGTCGGGCAGGCCGGTCTGCTCACCGATCTGGGGCGGATCCAGCGGCTGTACCGGGAGATCCAGCACTCCCTGACCCTCAGCACGGACTTCCCGCTGTTGGCGCTGACGTCGCTGCTGGCGAATCTGCCCGCCGATGGTCTGACGATCCGGATCCTCGCCGCTACCACACAAACATCCGGAGATGTCCGATACCAGGTTCCCATCGATTCAGAGGTGGACAGGCTATTTACCCCCTACCGCTGAGCAGCGGTGTGGGGAACCGAGCTGGTTGACCTGTCGCAGGGGCTGACGGCTGAACGGTGACCGGGATCCGGCGGGCCATGACCGGTGAGGCCACGGCGTCGAGCCGCCGGATCCCGGACCTGGGCGTCAGCGGTAGTAGTCGTCTTCCTCGTCCGTGACCACCAGACGCTGCTCGATGGCGTCGTAATCGTCGACCTCGAAGCCACTGACCGAAGGGATCGGCTCGTCATCGGGCCGGACGGGCCTCGCTTGCTCCAGCACGTCGGCCTCGGGAGCCTCCGGGTCCACCTCGGCCAGCTCATCGGTCAGAGCGACGTCTTCCTCAGCCCACTCCGATTCCGTCTCCGTCATGTCGCCTCCGGCTTGCCGTCCGTCGAATCGGTCACATGGCTTTAGGCCATTTCGGTCACACCACCGCCAGTGCTCGCGAGACAAGTACAGGGCGGCTATTCCGGCGTACCCTTCCACCGTATGGTCAACCCTCGACGGCAGCATGTGTTCACGCTCACCGCGGACGTCGGTGGGCCAGGGCTCCCGTAAGGCGCGCTCCAGCCCTTGGGTTCGGGTGTCCTGAGCGCTCTGAGCGAGGTGGCGGCGTGGACACGTGATCCGCCGAGCACGACATGTGGCCACGTTCCTGGGACATACTGCCCTGCGGGATACTGCGGGTGAGAGGACAGCGGAGTCCCGCATCGCACAGAGCAATTACGAGGAGGGGCAATGCCCATCGCGACACCTGAGGTCTATAGAGAGATGCTTGACCGCGCCAAGGCCGGCGCGTTCGCCTATCCCGCCATTAACGTGACCTCGTCGCAGACCCTCAACGCCGCATTGCGGGGCTTTGCTGAGGCGGAGAGCGACGGGATCATCCAGATCTCCACGGGTGGCGCCGAGTACCTGTCGGGGCCGACCGTGAAGGACATGGTGACCGGCGCGGTGGCTTTCGCTGCCTTCGCCCACGAGGTGGCCAAGAAGTACCCGGTCAACATCGCGCTGCACACCGACCACTGCCCCAAGGAGAAGCTGGACACGTTCGTGCGTCCCCTGCTGAAGATCTCGCAGGAGCGGGTCGCGCGGGGTGAGCCGCCGCTGTTCGGATCCCACATGTGGGACGGCTCGGCGGTGCCGCTGGAGGAGAACCTGCAGATCGCGGAGGAGCTGCTGGAGGAGTCCCAGCGGGCCAAGACGATCCTGGAGATCGAGGTCGGTGTGGTCGGTGGTGAGGAGGACGGCATCGTCGGCGCCATCGACGAGAAGCTCTACACCACCGTCGAGGACGGGCTGCGGACCGCCGAGGCCCTGGGCCTGGGTGAGAAGGGCCGGTACATCACCGCGCTGACCTTCGGCAACGTGCACGGTGTCTACAAGCCGGGCAACGTCAAGCTCCGTCCGGAGATCTTGAAGGAGATCCAGGAGGCGGTGGGCGCCAAGTACGGCAAGGAGAAGCCGTTCGACCTGGTGTTCCACGGCGGCTCCGGCTCCCTGCTGGAGGAGATCCGCGCCGCGGTCGACTACGGCGTGGTCAAGATGAACATCGACACCGACACCCAGTACGCCTTCACGCGTCCGGTCGCCGCTCACATGTTCACCAACTACGACGGGGTGCTGAAGGTCGACGGCGAGGTCGGCAACAAGAAGGTCTACGACCCGCGTTCGTGGGGTAAGGCCGCGGAGGCTGGCATGGCCGCCCGGGTTGTGGAGGCCTGCGAGCACCTGCGTTCCACCGGTACCACCCTGGGCAAGTGATCCGGCCGCCGGTGCCACGGTCACCGGTACCGCGGTACCGGCACGACGCCGGCCGGCGTAACGCGACGTGTGCGTGGTCGGGGCGGTGAGGCGTGTCCACGCAAGGTCCACGCGAGGGCCTATGCAAGGGCACGTGTCACCGACCCGGCCACGCGTCGTGTTCTGCCCAGGAGCGGGGCCGAGGAAATCATGGGCCGTGTGCTTAAGGTCGCTGCTGAGCCCGCGCCGCCTCGGCCGACGCGTTATAGCTGGGCAGCGTTGTGGCTGAGCAGCAGTTCAACCGCCTCGTCCACGTCGTCGGTGACATGCACCAGGTGGGACATGTCTCCGTGAGGGGAGGCGGCCAGCAGCGGCCGCAGGAGCGTCTCCACCGGCAATGTCTGCCTCCAGTACGCGGAGCCGAGGAAAATAAACGGTCCGCTAGCGCCGTCGGTGGCGTAGAACGTCTTCGTGGCGGCCTGGAAAATTTCCTGGACCGTGCCCGCCCGCCCTGGGGCGAACACGATGCCGCCGCGGACCAGCCGCAGGATGGTGTCTTCCCGGATCGCGTTGGAGAAGTATTTGGCGATTCGGGCGGCGAACAGGTTCGCCGGCTCGTGTCCGTAGAGCCAGGTAGGCACCGACAGGCCACCGTGACGCGCCCACGCCACCGCGATCTCTCCGGTGGGGTGCCCCACCGGATTCGCCACCGGTCCCGTCACCGAGAACGCCTTGCGTACCTGAAGAGCGGTCCGGGTGTACGCCTCATGCTCATGGAAGTCTGGAGCGGTGGCCAGACGGTCGATAGCGTCGGTCAGGGCGTCGTCGGGGTGATCGGCGAGGTAGGCCCCCAGGTTAGCGGCCTCCATCACCCCTGGTCCGCCTCCGGTGACCAGCAGGCATCCGGATCGGGCCAGCCGCCGGCCCAGTTGCGCCGCTAAGCGGTAGTTGGTTGTGCCCCGCAGCTCGGCGTGGCCACCCATCACCCCCACCACTGGGCCGCCGGAGACCGCGGCCCAAGCGGCTAGGGCGTCTTGCAGTGCGTCGTCGATGCCATGGTCGTGCAGCCGTTGCGCGAGGGCCTCCCGGACATCGGGTAACGCGCCGCCCCGAGCCAGGAAATGCCGGTACACCTGGGTGTCGTACATGCTCTCGAAGCCGCTCGATTCAAACCCCGCCGCGAGTTCGTCGGGCGTGTACAGGTGAGTCGGCTGGGTGGGGAACGGCAGCTCCGGGAAGCCGGGGACCACGTGTGCCCCGCGTCGGACGAGCTCGGCCTCGACCTCACGGTCAGTGAACTGACAGCCGACGAACACGGTGTCGGTCAGGTCTATGGTGCGGAGCGCGTCTTGGTCGAGGTCGATTTTGAGGCCCTGCACGGTCAGTCCGGCGAGGCTGCCGGTGGCCAGGTGCGCCACCAGCTCCTCATGAGATTCGATCTCGTCCGGACTGTGGTCGATCGGTAATTCGGGGGGTGTGGACACGGCCCCTATCGTGCCCACCCAGTGCCACCGCCACATCGGCGATCAGGGCCATGTCGGGTCACATCGTCGTCAGCGAGCGGCCGTCATGGTGGGGGCGTGTGTCATGCCGCTTTCCGGTAGGTGGTGACCGTCGCGCCCGTGGGGAAAGTACGGGTGTCGACGATGGTGAGCGGGAGCGGTTCGAAGGGCCGTTCAAACAGCGGGATGCCCGTGCCAGCCAGCACCGGATAGCGCTTGATCATCAATTCGTCGATCTCTGGCAGGAGGAGGCCGGCCAGTTTGGCGCCGCCGCAGAGCCAGATGTCCAAACCCTCCTGCTGCTTGAGTTCTCGGACGAAGGCCAGCGGATCGCTGGAGATGATCTCTACTTGCGGGTCTTCGATGGTCAGGGTCCGTGAAAACACGTACTGCCGGAGATGGGCGTATGGGCTGGTGATGCCCTCGCTGAGGGCGGGTTCGTAGGTGCCGCGCCCCATCACAACCGTGTCGAATCGCAGGTTCGGGGCATCAGTGAGCCCGAACCTGGCGCGCAGGTGGGTCGGTACGGTCTCGGGCTGCTCGGCGTTGAGGGCCGTCAGCATGTCGAAGTCCAGCGGGAAGAAGTCGAATTCTCCGGCGGGACCAGCGATGAAGCCATCGATGGTGGTGGCGACGTAGTAGATCAGCTTACGCATATCGGGACCTCGTAGTGCTACAGGTGAAGTACTTCAGATGAAGTGATACGACCGTAGTACTACACTTGAAGTGATGTCAATCGAGAAGCGCCAGGCGGACGCGTCAGAACTCTTTCCGGAGAACTCTTCTCGGCAGGCGTCGCTCGAAAGCTGATCTCGTCAGAGGCGCGGTGAACCTGTGATTGACGCAGTGTGACTGCTTATAACGCGACAGCGACGAATATGGGCGCGTCCGATATCGAGGCGCATAGCGCTGCGGCCCACGTCCGCGATGGACATGGGCCGCAGCAGTACCGGTCCTGGGGAGGCTCCGGACTTCTCCAGTATCTACTATCCCTGCACGCCCGTTACGACCGGTGGGGTGAAATGAGCCTCAACCAACCGGGCGATACTGGCTGTTCGTCTCCGGGACAGGTCATGATCCCCAGAAAGCTACGCGGGGGAGGAGAATATTCCTATGACCATGCAGAACCTGCTTCCGGAGCCGCCACCCACGCTGCTGGCTGACCAGCCCGAGGCGCGGGAGGCGTTGACAAAGACCCTGGAGGCGGAGGCTGATCCCGCGGAGGTCGCGGCCCGTTACCCGGCTTACTGTGCGGCCTGGGCGACGCTCGCGGAACGTGCCTTGGCGGCTGGTCAGATTATCCAGGCATACGCGTACGCCCGGACGGGCTACCACCGTGGTCTGGACCAGCTGCGTAAAAGCGGCTGGCGTGGGCACGGCCCAGTGCCGTGGTCACATGAACCGAACCAGGGTTTTCTGCGCAGCCTCAACGCGTTGGGACGTGCCGCCGCTCAGATTGGCGAGTCTGACGAGGCAGCCCGGTGCGCGCAGTTCCTGCGGGACTGCGATCCGGCCGCGGCTGACGCGCTGTCCTGAGGCGACGCGCCAGCAACGGCCACCGGTAACGGTCAGGTACGGACTACACAGACCAGAACCGGTTACCCGCTCCTTATAAGCCTCCTGTAAGCCGGGAGTCGGCACCGCCCATACGGGCCTTTGAACGGCCTTGCTGTCGTCTGATGCGGAGGTGGGCCGCCGAACCGTATCTGTTGGTGGCAGGCCCGGGCGGATGACGCGCCCAGGGCAGTGAACAAGACGATGTCAGCCGCGCCGGTGGGGACCGGGCACATCCCCACCGGCTTTGTATTGCTTTGTATCGAGGCGGATCACAATCCTTCGGCGACCGCTGAGGCGATCTTCAACCAGGCGTCTTTGGTCGCCTGCGACAGCAGGCCGTAACGGATCGGTTCTCCGGAGTCCAGCAGCCTTTCGTACGGAGCCAGCAGGACCGCGCGGGTCCGTGCCGAGAAGTGACGCTGGATCGCCGGAAGGTCGATGTCTTTACGGCTAGGGGGCATGGACACCACCGTCACCGCTCGACGGACCAGCTGGTACCGCCCGGTCTGCTCCAGGTGGTCGAGCATCCGCGCCGCGGTCTCCGCCGAGTCATTACGAGCCGACATGGTGACCACCAGCTGGTCGGTGGCGTCGATGGCGGCCTGCCAGTTCTCGGCGCGAACGTTGTTACCGGTATCGACGACGATCAACTTGTAGAAGCGGCTGACCACTTCCCGGATGTCCCGGAACGCCAACGCGGTTAGCATCTCACCGGCGGTTGCGGACTCGTCGCTGGCAAGGACGTCGAACATCGCCTCGCCCTGCGCCCGCACATACTGCGACAGGTCACCGACCCGCCCGCTGGGGCCACGGAAGTGATCCAGGTCGCGTAGCAGGTCGCGGACCGTCCGGTTGTGGAAGTCCTGCTGAGCCCGCATTCCGAGCGTTCCCTGGGTTTCGTTGTTGTCCCAGGCCAGGACGTAGCCACCCCGCTTCTGGCCGAACGTCATCGCCAGCATCAGCACCGCGACGGTTTTACCGGCGCCCCCCTTGGGGTTGACCACGGTGACCTGGCGCAGCCCACCGAAGTTACGGCGCACCATCTCGACCGCACGGAAGTAGTCCTGCTCCTTGCGGCTAGGACCCAGCCGGATCAGCCCCAGCGTGGTTTTACGGATCGCGGCGCGTACCCCCATCCGCGCCACCGGTTCCACCGGACGGGCGGCACGCCGCTTGGCGAATTCCTCGGCGGTGGGGGTCGGCGTCGTTCCTGAAGGGGGTGTGCTCGCCAGCGGGCCGTACAGGTTCCCCGAGTAGGGGGCCGGACCGGTGGGGGCGGGGGACGGCCCAGGAGTGGACGGCCCAGTGGTGGACGGCCACGAAGGCACCCCAGGAGGAGGCCCGCTGTTGGACGGGCTCACTCCGGCGGTGGGGTTCGGATAAGCGGGCTGGGGCGCCGCGGCCCCTACCGGGGGTACGGGGCCAGCCGGACCAGCCCCGGGAACAGGACCCTCCCCGGCCAGGGGACCTGGCACGGTCGAGGACGGCGGGGTGTCCGGCCCGCTGTCCGGAGGCGGAGGCCACGGGCCGACGGAAGAGGCGGTCGGGCTGGGTGCCCATGGGTGGTTGGCGGGGCCGGTCGAGGTAGGAGCCGGCCACGGCGGCGGGCCCCCCAGGGCGGGCTGGCCGGGCGGCGCCGATGAGGGTGGGCTCGACACCGGGGGCGCCGACGATGGCGGTCCGGAAACCGGCGGCCCAGAGATCGGTGGTCCGGAGACCGGCGGGGCCGATGAGGGAGGACTTGAAATCGGAGCCGCTGATGACGGCGGAGACGAGACCGGAGGTGACACGGCCGGTGACTCCGGGCCGGTCGAGGCCGGACTCGACGGAGGCGGCGGCCACGGCGGTGGTGCCCCCAGCGACGGGCTCGGTCCCGCTTGGGTATCCGATGGCGTCGGGCTAGGGGAAGAAGAGCCAGAGGACTGAGGAGCGGAACCACCCGGCGTAGCGACGTCGGGAACTCCTGCCCCCGGGAAGGCGGCAGGAGCCGGATTCGGTGCCTCCTCTAGAGGGCTTCCCACCGCTGTGGGGCCGCCTCCCTCCATGGGGGGTGGGGCCCACGGGGACCGCGGCTGTGGGATGGGCGCCGTGTCAAGGCTGGGCGGCGGTGCCGGAGCGGGAGATTCAGCCGGAGGGAACGTGGGGCTAGAGGGTGGGGGACCGAACGGTGGGGGGAAGCCAGTGGGACCGGCCCAGCCGGAGGGCGTCGGATCAGCACCGGGGACAGGCCCTGGAGCACCAGGGGCCGGCCCGGGAGTCACCGGGCCGGTAGGGGCGGCAGAGCCAAAGCCGGGATCGGCAGCGTCGCTTCCCATACCCGATCCTGAGGAGGGAGCGGGCGGGGTCGGCGAGGGCAGAGGAGTGAGCACACTGGTCGGTTCCGCCATCGGATTCTCGGAATCGACCGGCGTACCGGCGGAGAAATTGAACCCGCTGCCAGGCTTGGGTGGACGCGCCGAGGCTTCCTCGATCGGGGGCCAGATCAGATCATCATCGGAGTTGTCGTCACCATACGGCGTCAGGTGGTGCGGCTGCGACGAGCCCGCCGGGTACGCCGGTCCAAACGCCGGATCGTGACCACGCTGCGGTTCAGTGCGGGAGTCCTCCACGCGCACCCCCTGTCGTAGTTCGAAGCACGAAACTCCGTTTGGGAATCACAGTAGTCCTCAGCTGGTGTACACGGCCCACGCCGCGCGCTCCATCCACCACGTTCGTTTCCGGGTGAGCGTAGTCGCAACCCCGTCGTCCAAGCAGGGCACATGCTCGCGCGGAGTGATGGCCACCGCACGTCCTTTCGCGCGTCGGACTTCGATGCGGAACCGGCGACGCTGCAAAAGCCCAAACCCGAAACGCCCGACGTTGTACACCGGCACCGCCACTCCAACGTTGAGGACTCCGTCGGCGGGGTCGGCCGTGGTGACAAGAGGAAGCTCGTCGAGGTCGGCGTACCCGTCGGCGTTGGCGACGGCGCAGGCCAGCAGGGGTTCCCGGCCATCGCTGAGTACGGCGTCATCCACCTCGATTCTGGCCCGCCAGGTCACCATCCGGCCGGCCTCATCCGTACCTCCCACCAAGGCTCCGTGAAGGGTGAGGGAGCCCCCATCATTGCGCAGCAAATCAACGCGGCGTTCCCGGCCGGACAGGACCGCCGCGGCCACCTCCTCGGGGGAGCGGGGCAGCCCCAACCGGTCGGCCAGGTCCGTGACTCCTTCGGGGCTGCTCGCGCCACAAGGCCCGGTCGGATCGAGCGGAAGAATCCCGATCGTGGGTAGATCCGGCAGTGTCCGGTCATCGGGGAGCGTGGGGGAGCGCCGGCTGGGCGGGTCGGCGTACCGCCGCATCATGCGCCGCATCACGGCGCGTACCTGGCCGTCGGACTCGGCCGCGACGATGAGCCGTGCCCCCTCCGCCTGCCGTTGAAGAACCTCGTCGATCTCGCGGTCGGAGGTCGCGGTACGGGTCTCGACATCGGCGCCTCCGTCGCGGAGGGCGTCTCGACAGCGCAGCACAGGCACCCGCTCACCGTGCCCTGAGCCGGCATCAGCGAGCGTGAGCAGGACGACGTCCACTGTTTCGGATCTCCATATGTCAGCCAACCATCGAGATCGACCGTACGCGCGGTATCGCGTCAGGCCGTCCGGGAGGTCGGTGGCGCGGGTCGCTAGCCTGTAACCGCCACCCGACCCGGCGGGGCGAGAAGGGGTTGGGTACGCGGCCGCGAAGGGCGGCCCTTCAGGGAGGCGGAAAAGAGATGCCAGCGATCGTACTCGTCGGTGCCCAGTGGGGCGATGAGGGTAAAGGCAAAGTGACCGACGTGCTCGGTGAGCGCGTCGACTATGTGGTGCGCTACCAGGGAGGGAACAACGCTGGCCATACGGTGGTGCGCCCTGACGGCGAGAAGTTCGCGCTGCATCTGCTGCCATCCGGCATCCTGACCCCAGGGTGCGTCCCGATCATCGGCAACGGGGTCGTGGTGGACCCCAAGGTCCTGCTAGACGAACTGGACGGCTTGGCCGCTCGGGGCGTCGACACCTCCCGGCTGTTGATCTCCGCCGATGCCCACTTGATCATGCCGCACCACCGGGCACTGGACCGGGTCACCGAGCGGTACCTGGGATCAGCGCGAATCGGTACGACCGGACGCGGCATCGGACCGGCGTACGGGGACAAGGTCGCGCGCGTCGGTATTCGGATGCAGGATCTGCTCGATCCGGGGATTCTCCGCAAGAAGCTTGAGCTGGCGCTGCGTGAGAAGAACCAGGTGCTGGTCAAGGTCTACAACCGCAAGGCGATCGACGTCGACGCGGTCACCGAGGAGTATCTGCGGTACGCCGAGCGGCTGCGCCCCTACATCACCGATACCCGGCTGGTGCTGGCCAAGGCCCTGGAGCGGGGCGAAACCGTCCTGCTGGAGGGGGCCCAGGCCACGATGCTGGACGTGGATCACGGCACCTACCCCTTCGTGACCTCCTCTAACCCGACCGCGGGTGGAGCGTGCGTGGGCTCAGGGATCCCGCCGACTCGGATCAATCGGGTGGCCGGGGTGATCAAGGCGTACACCACCCGGGTCGGATCCGGTCCGTTCCCCACGGAGCTGTTCGACGAGGCCGGTCAGCATCTGCTGAAGGTCGGCGGCGAATACGGCACCACCACCGGCCGGCAGCGCCGCTGCGGCTGGTTCGATGCGCTCATCGGGCGGTACGCGGTGCGGGTCAACGGGATCACTGACTTGGTGGTGACCAAGCTGGATGTGCTGTCTGGTTTGGAGCGGGTGCCGATCTGCGTGGCGTACGAGGTGGACGGCGAAAGGTACGACGAGATCCCGATGACCCAGACCGCCTTCCACCACGCTAAGCCGGTCTATGAGTGGCATGACGGCTGGAACGAGGACATCACCGGGATCCGTAAGTTCGAGGAGCTGCCGGCCAACGCTCGGCGTTATGTGGAGCGCATCGAGGAGTTGTGCGGTGCGCCGGTGAGCGTGATCGGGGTTGGCCCGGGGCGCGATCAGAACGTGGTGCGTCGGGACCTGCTCGACTGAGACTCCCTCTCGGCTCCGTGATCAAGGATGATCACGGTTGGCGGAGGGTGGCTTCGGGACGCGGCGGCCCGGTGGTCGGGCAGGCGGCGGGGGAAGGCACTCGGGTGGGGACGCGGAGCGCGAGGTAGACGCCCGCCGCGGCGAGCAGCGCCCCACCCGCGACCCACCACGCGGCGGTCGGTGCGACCGAGGAGGCCAGGTACGCCAGGCTGAACGCGCCGACCACGCCGCCGCCTTGGAGCGCGAGCGAGTCCACCGACAGGATCGTGGCGCGCTCGCTGGAGGAGATCCGGTCGTGCAGCAGCTCTGACCGCACCGGCGACACGATTCCTAGTCCGATGAAGAGGCCGGCGTACGCGCCGACGGCGATCGCGATGCCGGCCGCGCCGGACAGTCCACCCGACGCCGCCAGCCCCAGCATGGACAACGCCGCTATGGCCGCGCCGACGGCCGCAGTGGCCTGCAGGGATAGGCGGTCCGCCAGCCACGGGCTCAGCGTCGAACCGAGGGCCGAGGCAGCGAATCCAACCGTGGTCGCCACCCCGTACGCCAGACCCGCGGTGGTCGCGTCGTCGGTGAGGTCGGCCATTCGGAGCGGAGTGAACGTCTCCACCGCGTACAGGGCCAGTCCGCTGACCGCGACCGTGAGCAGGAGGCGCCGCAGGACGGAGTCGCCAAGACCGAGCTGGAGGCCGTGGGCGACCGTGGCGGGTACGCCTCGGAGCAGGTCTTTCCAGCCGACCGGTGTGGGCTCCGTGCGGGGCGGCTCCGGCATGGCGGTCACCGCGACCACCAGGAGTGTCAGCGACACCGCGGCGGCGAGCAGCATCGGCACCGCGAGCGGAACGAGGAAACCATCGTCGGGGAGCGGGACCAGGAAGGGGATCGCACCGCCGATGACGGTGCCGACCGCGAGCGCGACGGAGCCGGCGGCGTGTCCCTGGGACAGGCCCTGCCGCAGCGATGCGGTGGCGTCTGCGGCGCGTACGGTGTCGACGTACCAGGCCTCGGCCGACCCGCTGGATAACGCGCGGGCCACCCCTTTGAGGACAACCGCCGTGAGGAACAGCCACGTTGCGGTGGCGAACGCCAGTCCGATGGCGCTCAGCGCTCCGAGCAGCGCGGACGCCGCGATCACACCGCGCCGGCCGATCACATCCGAGACTCCACCGGTGGGCAGCTCCAGCGCCGTCACCACTACGCCGTGGGTGACCATCACGAGGCTGATCGTCGCGATGTCGGCGCCGCGGGCGGCGAGTAACAGGACCATGGTCGCCATCTGCAGCCCGGGTGCGAGCCAGAGGAGGGCGCTGACCGCCACGAAGCGGCGACGCGCCGCGGTCGCGGTGATCATTCCGGGTGGCCTTGGAACGGGTGGGCGGAGAGGAACAGGTAGACCTGTTCGGCGTCGGGGGCGTCGGCGCTTCGTGCGGCGTACTCCTCGACCAGCTCCTTGATGCGGTCAATGAGTGTGGTCAGGTCCGCCGGGGTGAGGCGAACGACGAAGTCGTTCATCCCGGCCGCGTCGATCCACTCCCGGCTCCAGGCGCCGGCCTCGGCGGCGGCCTCGAAGCGACGAGCGGTGGCGGCGGCCAGTTCACGTTGCCGCTCCCGCATGAATTTGGCGGCTTCCCGGCCCTCCGGATCCTCGATGAAGTCCGAATCGCGCCAGCTGGTGTAGCGGTGTCGGGCGCGCCATCGTCGCTCTCGGGCGTTGGGTTGCTCTGGGTCTTCTTCGATGAAGCCGTACCGGGCCAGCTGGCGCAGGTGGTAGCTGGTGGAGCCGCTGCTCTCGCCGAACTCGCGCGCGAGCTGGCTGGCGGTGGCGGGGCCGTTGATGCGGAGCGCGCCGAGTAGGCGGACGCGCAATGGGTGTGCTACGGCTTTCAGGCTGGCGATATCGCGGACTGTGATGATGTCGTTGCGTTCCGGCGGATCTGGGGGCGGGTTTTGGTTCATGCGGTCAGCGTACGGTTGCAAAGAAATCTTTGCAAAGAAATCTTTGCGGTACGCGCGTGCGTTTTCCTCCTGACGGGCATTAGGCCATCTCACGTGCGTGAAGCGCGTACTTCACGTACTTTGTGTCGTGCTTCATGCGGCGTGAAGGTCATGCGGACACTTCCGTGCGGGCTGAGGCGAGACGGGCCCGGCGGTACTCGCCGGGGGTCTGCCCGCTCCAGTTCCGGAACGCGAGATGGAGCCCGGTGCTTGACCCGTAGCCAACCCGTGCGGCGATCGCGTCATGGGTGAGGGAGGTCTCGCCGAGCAGCCGCGCCGCTTCCTGCAGCCGCCGGTTCATCAGGTGGCGCATGGGAGCCTCGCCGACGAGGCGCCGAAACGTCGCCGCGAATGCCGAGCGGGACATGCCCGCCTCCGCGGCGAGCGACTCTAAGGTCCACGGCTCGGCGTACCGGGTGTGGATGGCGAACAGCACGCGGCTGATCGCGGGGTGCCGCATCGCCCGCACCAGCGGCGTGTTCTGCGCCGAGTAGTCGAGCGCCACACGCAGCGCGAGCACGAAAACTAACTCAAACGCCCGCAGCGCCACCAGGCGTCCACCCGCACGTATGTGATCCCACTCCGCGGCGAGCTCCCGTAAGGTGCCCGCGAGCAGCGGTTCCGCCGCCACCGTGGCGGCGTCGAGGACTAAAACCGGCGGTAAGGCCCGGTACAGCGGAGCGGCCGCGGCTCGGTCGTACCGCAGTCCGCCACACAGCATCGTGGTGACTGCGCCAGCGCCGTCGATCGTGACCACGCGCATCGTGTCCGGTGGGCGCTGGGGAAGTAACTGGGAGAGCGGAATCGTGGGCCGTCCTGGCCGGTCGCCCAGCCGGTGGCCGGTGCCATGGGGGAAGAGAGCGAGGTCACCGGTCCGCAACGTTAACGGCGCGGTTCCGGGCAGCTCCACCACGCAGGATCCTTCCCGGACGAAGTGGAGGAGGGCGCCGTTCTCATGAGCTCCGGCGACACCCCAGGGGGCCCGCGCCGTCCAGTGGCTGTGAAAAACACCGTGGAGGCGCAGCGGAGCGAGCAGCTCACTCAGGAGGTCCACATCGGTATCCATGGATGATCATTAATTAAATGAAAAATAAAACTTTACGGATAGTACCTCCCATTGTCACCGAATTATGCGTCATGAGTGAAACAGAGGGAGATGTGGGAGGGGACGAGTTTGAAGTCGACGTCTCAGACGGCTGATTCGGTGGGCCTGGCGACGCGGGGCATGAACCCGGCGCTTCGCCGGTTCCGCCTCAGCCACAACCGAATCAGCCGCCCGACCTATCCCCGGTTTCTCTGGCTATCTCCCGGCGTACGCGAAGCGTCGGTTCCAGGAGACCGCGGCGACAGCGGTGTCAGGATGATCGCTGAAGAGCCCGTCAACGCCGAGCCTGAGGAACAGCGCGTACTCCGCGGCGATATTGCCGTACGCCGCCGGGTCGGTGCCGATCTGGAAGTCCAGCGGCAGGAAGTTGTTCTCGGCGCGGAACGTCCAGGCATGCACCAGCAGGCCCGCGCGATGCGCGTCCCGGATCAGGGAGGTGGGAGCGGTCAGCGCACCTGAGGAGTCCCGGGGCACGATCAGATTCTTGTTCGCACCGATGCCGTCGGCGTACCGGGAGATCCACCGCAGGCCTTGCGGGGTGGCCAGGTCAGCGTAGGTACGCGGGTCACCGGCCGCGACCAGGTCATACGGCGCGCCCGAGGAGTCAAGGAGCTGGATCAACGGCACATCGATCATGCGGTTGAGGTCCCGCAGATTGCTGGTTTCGAACGACTGGATGTACACCGGCGCGTTCCGGTGCGCCAACCCGTTGCGGCGCAGGGTCTGCACCAAGGGTTCTTCCAGCGACAGCCCGATGGAGTCGAAATAGGTGGGGTGCTTGGTCTCCGGGTAGATGCCGATCGTCCGGTTCAGGCGCCGGCTCTCCTGGCGGACCAGATCGATGATCTCCTGCAGGGTCGGGATCTGGTACAGCCCGTCGTACTGCGCGCTGTGCGGCCGCAGCTCAGGGAGGCGCTCCCGGGCGCGCAGCGTCCGCAGCTCAGCGAGGGTGAAGTCTTCGGTGAACCAGCCGGTCACGGCCTGACCGTCGATGATCTTGGTACGTCGCCGGTCGGCAAACTCCGGGCGCTGGGCCACATCGGTGGTGCTTGAGATCTCATTCTCGTGCCGGGCCACCAGCACCCCGTCCCGGGTGGATACCAGATCCGGCTCGATGTAGTCTGCCCCCATCGCGATGGCCAGCCGGTACGCCTCGAGGGTGTGCTCCGGACGGTAGCCGCTCGCGCCTCGGTGGGCGATGACAATCGGGTCCCGTCTGGGATGGAAATGTCCCCGGAGAACGTCGTGCCAGCTAACCGACTCTGAGGTGATCTGGTACGCAGGGGTCGCGGTCCTGCTCGCCGCAGCGCTCGCGGGCGTCGCCACCAGCGTGCTTCCAAGCAGCACGCCGGCGAGCCCGAGCGTTAACCATCGTCGCGCCATAAGGTCCTCCATGCTGGGTGCGAATCCGGGGAGAGCCAACCGGATTCTGGTGACGGGCTGCTGACAAGCCGGACAACACTCCGCGAAGACCGGATCGCCACCGCGTAGGCTGCACAGACGTGCGCGTGCTTCTCATCGGTTCGGGCGGTCGTGAACACGCCCTTGCTGTCGCTCTCGCCGCTGACCCCGCCGTCACCGGGCTGTACTGCGCGCCGGGGAACCCCGGTATCGGGGCCGTCGCGCAGACGATGTCGGTTGCGATTACCGATCCGGAGGCGGTCGCCGGGTTGGCCACCGAACTCGCTGCGGACCTGGTGGTGATCGGCCCTGAGGCGCCGCTGGTCGCCGGCGTCGCCGACGCGGTCCGCGCCAAGGGCATCGCCTGCTTCGGGCCGTCCGCGGCGGCGGCTCAGATCGAAGGTTCCAAGGCGTTCGCCAAGGAGGTCATGGCTGCGGCCGGGGTGCCGACGGCTCGCGCGTACACCTGCTCCCAGCCGGAGGAGGTGGCCGCCGCGCTCGACGAGTTTGGCCCGCCCTACGTGGTCAAGAAGGACGGCCTGGCCGCGGGGAAGGGCGTGGTGGTCACCAGCGACCGGGAGGCGGCCCTGGCGCACGCCAGCGCCAGCGGACGTGTGGTGGTCGAGGAGTTTCTAGCTGGTCCGGAGTTCTCGCTTTTCGTGATCACCGACGGGGAGGCGGCCGTTCCACTGCTGCCGGCCCAGGACTTCAAGCGGGTCGGCGACGGTGACACCGGACCGAACACCGGCGGCATGGGGGCGTACGCGCCCCTGCCGTGGGCTCCGGAGAACCTCGTCGACGAGGTGATGACCCGAATCGTGCGCCCCACCCTGGGGGAGCTGAAGAACCGGGGTACGCCGTTCGTGGGGCTGCTGTACGCCGGGCTGGTCCTCACCGCCGACGGGCCTAAGGTGATCGAGTTCAACTGCCGGTTCGGGGATCCGGAGACTCAGGCGGTGTTGGCGCTGCTGGAGACGCCGCTGGCGGGGCTGTTGCACGCGGCGGCGGTGGGGCAGCTGTCGGAGAAGCCGCCGCTGGCGTGGCGGCCCGGCGCCGCGGTGACCGTGGTGGTGGCCGCCGAGGGGTACCCGGGGACGCCGCGTACCGGCGATGTGATCACAGGCGCGTCCGGGGTGCCGGGGATCCTGCACGCTGGGACCGCGCTGCGTGAGGACGGGGTCCTGGTGTCGGCTGGAGGACGCGTGCTGGCCTGCACCGCTACCGGCGCCACCCTGGCGGAGGCGCGGGACGCCGCGTACGCCCTGGTCGACAGGGTCATGCTGGACGGCGCGCACTATCGGCGGGATATCGCGCTCGCCGCTGTCCGGGGTGAGATCCAGGTACCGGGCCGGGACTGACCCGGGACTGACCTGGTACAGGCCTGGTGTCCAGACCACCCGGGGCACCCGCGGGCGGTCAGGTCTGAGCGTTGAAGGCGCGACAGTGACGCCGTAGCTCCTGGTCGTCCACGTCCAATGTGGAGGATGTGGGCGGCCCGGGCGTCACGAGCAGCGTGAGGAGCGTCTGCTCGACATGCCACCCACGTACCCGGATGTCGCTGATGGGTGGCTGGTTGGTGGGGTCCGGGCAGAGTGCCCGTGAGACCACGTTCTCGGTCGGGATGAACGAGATGGCGCCGTGCGCGTTCAAGAGCGTGGTCATGCGGTCGTCCACCGTGACCACATACCCGACCACCACCTCGGTGGGGGTGGTCGGGTCCTGATCGTCGATCTCCAGCATGCTCAGCGGCATCACCGGTGCCCGGAGGAAAGCGGCGGCGATCAGGAGCGGAACCAGAAGTGCCAGGCCGCTTCCGGCCGCGATGGTGACTGGTTGGGCCGCCACGGCCGGAAGCGGACCACTTAACACCACGGTGAGTAGGGGCGGCAGGAGCAGCAACACGGCGGTCAATGGATCGTCACCACGCGCCGCCTCCATCCCGGCCGGCAGGAACCACAGATACCCGAAGACGGCGGCCGCCACGGGAAGCACCCGGGACGCGAACCGTTCGAGCCGTGACCGTCCGCTTTCCCGCAGGATGAGCGCGCTGGTCGTCACTGTGATCATCCCCAGCAGAGGCAGAAAGCGCAGCTGCCAGGTCACCGCCGCGGTCACCACCGCCACCACGACCACCCAGCCCGGCAGGCGATAGGCGATGCGGGCCAGGCGCGGTGACAGCGCGTGCGGGGCGCTGATCCGCGACAGGGTCCCCACCATCCACCCCACCAGCACGCCGATGGGAAAGATCCAGATCAGCTTGATGACCAGCCAGCTGATCAAGCCGATCGGATTGACGTGCTGGATGAGCAGCAACATCGTGGAGATGTTCTGCCGGCTCAGGTACCACAGGCGCAACGCCAGCAGGACGAGTGGGAAAACCGGCAACAGGGCCCACAGCCACTGGCGGTCCCGAGTGCGCCGTTCCCGAGCCGGCTCTGCCTTTCCGTCACTGATGGGTTCGATCACGGCCACTCACGCACGTCGACCGGGTCCACCTTGGGTTGCTCACCTATCGCGACCTGCTGCTCGCCGTTGAACGGCTGCAGGGGTGCGAGGTGTTCCTCAAAGGCCTCCTCCCAGCGCTGATCCTCCGGATCGCTCCACGACCGGTACAGGTAGAGATTGACGAGGGTGCGCAGCGCTTCGTTGCCTCCGGTGTTGATCCCCCACGCCTCCACTCGGTCGTAACCGATGTCGTGGTGGTACAGCTGGTCGGGGTATTGCGCGACGAAACCGGCCATGATCGCCGCGTCGGTGGTGAACGCGTCGTAGGTGTGGTCGAGCAGGCCTGCTACGCAGGCTGAGGCGAGATTTTGTTCGTACAGATCCAGCCCCGCCTCGATGGCCGGTCCTTCAGAGGTGGAGGTGGTGATGGTGCACACCCGTTCACCGCGCAGATCCCCGAGGTGTTCAACCGGAGGGTGATCTCGGCGGGTGACGACCGATTGCTCAGTCAGCAAATAGGGCTCGGAGAAGCTGACCGACTCCTGCGCCTCCCGCTCCGGGGTGATGGTGTAGGAAGAGACGACCAGGTCCACGGTGATGTACTCACCGGTCGGCGTGGTCGCCTGCATGCGGGCCCGGTCTTCGGACTGGATCTGGTAGAACTCGACCTGGTCGCGGCGGAAGCCAAGATCCGAAGCGATCATCAGAGCGATGTCGATCTCGAATCCCACGAATTCGCGAAGGGTCTCGTCGTAGTAGCCAGTGCCCGGCTGATCGGCGCGTACCCCGATCCGGAGCACGCTTCGCCCTGTCAGCCCGGCCTCCTCAAGCAGCTCTTCCTCCGTGGGTGGGCCTGGAAAGCCCACCACCGCGAACACCCCGAGGACCGTCAACAGCGCGAGCACCACCAGCACTGTGATCAGCCGGAGCACCCGGGCTACCCGTGACCATGGCGAGAGATATCTGCCGGAAGCGGCTCCGGTAACGGATGAGGGCGCTCCACCCGGGGAGACCGACGGCTCATCCGGTCTTCTGGCCGCGGACCTGGTTTTGGTCGTCATCGCAAGCTCCATTCCAGAGCTGAGCCTTGAGGTCGGGTTCGGTTGGCGGATTCACGAACACCCAGAAAGCGACGGCCAGGAGAGGAGTACGCGACAGGGCGTACCGGATGCCACGATCAGCATCGCCTTAATGATCACGCGTCCTCCTCGCTCAGCGAGGTTCTTTTTCTATACAGTAACGACCGCTGTCCACCGCGATTCCTTCATTAATGATCTTGTATTTATGGATCTATTAATCGCAGTATCGCTGGGTGTGCCTCGCGGTGCGACGCATGAAGGCTAGGCGATCGTGGGACGGGGGATTCTGGTAAGAACCAGGGGACGCCGGGCAGACGAATCTGGAGAAAGCGGGGATTTCTACGCCGAGAACGTGTACTCGTCATGAAGCCTCAGGGCAGAAGCCCGCGCTTATGGAGTCGCTGGCCATGCCCACTGAGTGGGCTGAGGTGGGCGGTCGTGGTTTACCACTCGACGTTTGTTAGTGCAAGAGATTTTTAATTACAAGAGGGAGAGGTGAGTGAATGATTTTGGTTTAACGCCCGTTTTGGTGGTAAGAAGCGGGTGGTGGAGAGGGGGGCGGATTCATTGTGGTGGTAAAGGCGCAGGTACTTCGCCTAAAAGCCGTGGGCGGCGACGTCTGATCGCCGCCCACGGCTTTCTCAGCTCATGAGAAGACAGGCAGTCACACGACGGCGAGGCGGGTCATATTCCCAGAAATATCGGGTTGGTAAGCGCGACCATCGTGTCCGGGGTGGTCTGGGTCGGCACCGGGCGACGGATCTCGGCGCGTACCCAGGCCGTGCCGGCGGGCACCTCCCAGCGCACCGTGGCCGCGCCGGAACCTGGGATGTCCGCGGTGTACGCCAGGCCCTCGGGGGTGAGCAGCTGAATCTGACAGTTCGGGGCTCCCTCGACCTCCAGAAGAATCTCAGTGCGGGCGCCGGTACGCAGATACTCGCCGATCCCGGCGGTGCGGCCACCGGACCGGGCGGTCATCCGCAGCTGAACGTGCGCCGACTCCGCCAACCAGGAGCGGCCGGCTCGCAGACCGGCGAGCACGTGGCGAGTGGTGAGCGCGTCCGCCTGGACCACCGTTTGAGGCAGACCGACGGTCTGGGAGGAGTTGTGGGAGTCGGAGTTGCCGATCGCGGGGATCCACCGTGGACGGTGCCCATGACCCCGTCGGGCTTCGGTCACGGCGCGGCGCAGCAGCTCATCCCAGGTCTGGACCGCGAGCTGATCGTCTAAAGTCCACGGCCCATTCCAGACTTCGACGGCGTCGACATCGTCGTATCCGAATTCCCAGGGACAACCCACATAGGGGCAATAGGGGTGGGCCGCGACCACCAGGCCGCCCACCGCGCGTACCTGCTGTGCGAAACGCCGGAATTGGCCGGAGTCTCCGAAGCGGTAGCGCCAGTCGATCCAGTACCCCGGTGGCAAACCCAGCGCCAACCAGTGTCCGGAACGGGTCGTGATCTCCTCACCATCCACAATCAACAGGTCCTCACCAGCGTGTCGTCCCCACTGGAGGGAGGCGCTGGTGGTGTTGTGCTCGGTGGAGGCGATGAAGTCGAGTCCCGCGGCGCGGGCCGCCGCCGCGAGGTCCTCCGGCTGCCAGACGCCGTCCGAATGCTGGGTGTGGAGATGACAGTCTCCCCGGTACCACGCGCGTCCTCGCCCACGGGCCTGCTCCGGGGCCGGGGTTGGAACAAAACGACGCCCCGGCGATCCGTACCGCAGGGTGATGTCCACTCGGTACTCCATGCCCTGAGGAGCGATGGTGTAGGGCCCCAGGATGATGTGCCAGGTCCCAGGGGTGATCGGACCCGGAAGATAACCCGGGGTGGCCGCTGACGCGCTGATCGTGAACCGGTCCCGGAAACCGCCGGACCAGCCGCGGAACCCGCGGGCGTTGCCCAGGTCATGTCCGGCGGGGGAGAAGATGCCGATATCCAGCGCGTTGCCGGCGGTCCCGGGCGGCACCGGTGGCCTGTCGTAGGTGTAGACCACCTCGATCTCCCGGACGCCCCGCGGGATCTCCACCGGCAGGTACCACCAGTCGGGCGCACCCGCCTCGAACCGGCCGGTGATGGTGCGGGTCTCCTCTCGCCGGTTGGTTTCCGCGGCGAAGCTCACCGCGGGCAGGAACCTGTCCAGGGTCGCCGTCGCAAGCGCGGCTCCCGCCGCGATGAACAGGGCACGTCGACCCGGATTTGTTGCGGTTTCAGTCCTGGAGCCACACATACGAGCCTCCGAATCTTCACCCGAAACCGGACGCTACATCCGTTTGGTGAACAGAGGCTGTCTGATGAGCGGCGGCATTACGTGAGCTGCGGTATTAGCTGCGGTATTACGTGCGTCGGGTCGTCCTCCCGAGGGAGAACGACCCGACCTTTAATCGACATGCATCGATGTTATGGGGAGATCCTCACGGAGCTCCCCACGGTGGCGCAACCGCCTTAGGGGTGAACCAGCTCTGGCTCGGGCGCCTTGTTGTCGTGGTCCGTCTCCAGGCGGTGACGCAGCTTCTCGCCCTCCACGTCCACGTTGGGCAGCACCCGGTCCAGCCACCGCGGTAGCCACCAGGCGCTGCGGCCAAGAAGCGCCATCACCGCCGGCACGACCGTCATGCGGACCACGAAGGCGTCCACCGCGACTCCGAAGGCGAGGGCAAAGCCCACCGTCTTAATCGTTGAGTTGTCGGAGAAGACGAAGCCCGCGAAGACGGCGATCATGATGATCGCGGCGGCGGTCACCACCCGGACTCCATGGGTGAACCCGCTGATGATGGCGTCCTTGGGGGTGGCACCATGCACGTGCTCCTCGCGCATCCGGGTCACCAGGAACACCTGGTAGTCCATCGCCAGCCCGAACACCACACCGATCATGAAGATCGGCAGGATGCTGATGATAGGCGCGGTCTCCTCGACCCCGAACACCTCCATCAACCAACCCCACTGGAACACCGCCACCAGGGCACCGAAGGTGGTCGCGACGGTGGCCAGGAAGCCCACGGTCGCCTTCAGAGGCACCAGGATCGAACGGAACACCAGCATCAGCAGGATGAAGGCCAGACCCACAACCAGCACCAGATAGGGCAGCATGGCGTCGGCCATTACGTCGGAGATATCGATGTTGACGGCGGTCAGGCCGGTGACGACGAGGTCGGCGCCGTGGTCTTCAGCGACGCCGTCGGAGACGTCCCGAATGGTGTGGACCAGCTCCTCGGTTTCAGCGCTGGCGGGGGCGGTCGCCGGGATCACGGTGAGCAGCGCGGTATCACCCGCCTGGTTAAAGACCGGCGGACTGACCGAGATCACGCCGTCGAGCGCAGAGATGGAGTCGGAGACCGCCGTGACCACCGCGGCCGGGTCGGCGGTGCCGGCGGCGTCAACCGCGACGGTGAGCGGGCCGTTGAATCCGGGCCCGAAACCTTCAGAGAGCAGGTCGTACGCCCGACGCTGCGTGGTTTCCGGGCCCAGGTTGCCGTCATCGGGCAGGCCCAGGCGTAGGTCCAGAGCCGGCAGTGCCAGGACCACCAAGCCCACGACCGACAGCAACAGCACCGGAAGCGGGCGCCGGGTGATGAACGCTGCCCAGCGATGTCCGAAGTTGGGCTTGCCCGCCTCCTCCGCCTCCGGGTCACGGGCACGCAGCCCGGGGATCCGGCCAGCGAGTACCCGCTGCCCCGCAAAGCCGGCAAGCGCGGGCAGCAGAGTGAGGGCGATGAGCACCGCTATCGCCACCGCGCCGGCGGCGGCCAGACCCATCTCGGTGAGGATCGGGATACCGACCACGGACAGGCCGACCAGGGCGATCACCACGGTGAGGCCCGCGAAGACCACGGCGGAACCGGCGGTGCCCACGGCTCGGCCGGCGGCCTCCTCGCCGCTGAGACCGGTGGTGATCTCGTGCCGGTACCGAGACAAGATGAACAGCGCGTAGTCGATCGCGACCGCCAGGCCGAGCATCAACGCCAGCGTGGGAGTGGTGGAGCTGAGATCCACGAACCCGGTGGCGATCAGGACCGCCGACATGCTGATCATGATCCCGAGGAGCGCGGTGAGCAGCGGCAGACCGGCGGCGACCAGCGATCCGAAGGTGATGGCCAGCACGATCGCGGCCACGATGAGACCGATGACCTCGGTGAGCTGTTGTTCGAACGGCGGCGATATCGCGTCACCACCGATCTCCACGGTCAGGCCAGCGTCGCGTCCGGGCTCCGGAGCCTCCTCAAGCGCCTCCCGAGCCTCCTCGGTCATCTCCATCGACTGCACGGTGTAGGTCACCCGCGCGTACCCGATGCGGCCGTCCGGGGAGATCGCCTGAGTCTGATAAGGATCGGTCACCGTGGCGACTAAGGGCGCGGCTTGTAACCGTTCGACAACCTCCGTGACCGCGGCCTGATGATCGGGGTCAGTCAGCGACTCCCCTTCAGGAGCGGCGAAGACCACGTTGGCGTACGCGCCATCGGCGGACGCCTCCGGGAACCGCTCTTCCAGCAGGTTAATCGCTTCCTGGGCCTCGGTGCCGGGGATCGAGATCGAGTCGGTGGTCTCCCCAGAGAGAGTCAAGGCGCCGATCCCGACAGCCACCAGCAGGGCCACCCACGCACCGAGGACCGACCACCTTCGTCGGAAGGAGAATCGGCCGAGCCGATAGAGGAATGTCGCCATGATGATCTCCTGTCCAGTCGTTTCCCGTGATGACGCGAAAGTGAGCGAGACGCCGTGGCCCACACAGGACGTGGCGCCATACGGCGGATAGGGGGGCGTGGGAACCGGCCTGACGACGTGCCGGCGACGTCAGGGCAGGGGGGATCCATCAGGGCAGGCAGAGGGAGCTACCCGGATAGATGAGATAGGCCGCTACTGGTCTGTAGCGTCCCGGGAGGAGTCGATATCGGGTGGGGGAGAAACGCTGCGTGCCGTGGCGTCGGGCTCGCAGTACGCAGGTGTGACTGCTGATCCACCCGTGGAGTGGGAGGGAGCCGAAGGAACGGAGGGGGCCGCGGGCTGCGTATCCATCCCCGACGGGATGGGGAGCCCGGCCTGCAGGAGGGCAAAGGCCTCCTTGAGCAGGTCATGCAGGTCACGGTCGGTCTGGCCGTGTACCCACATGTCGGTCACCGCCATAAAAGCGGCGCCGACGGCGGCGCAGAGCAGACGGGGATACAGATCGCGATCAAGGTCGGTGCCGGTGCGGGAAGCCACCTCCTCGGCGAGCCTACGAGTCAGGTCATGAAGGGCGTTGAGGTGTTGGGCCGTCAACGCCGGATGAGTCTTGATGGTGTGCAACTCCTTGAACATTCGCCGAAGGTTGTCCGGAGAGGCATCGCCTCTCAGCCGGTCGATGAGTTCCTGAGCACAGACCTCCAGCGACGTCCAGACAGACTCATCCCGCGGGCGGGCTCGTAGCGATTCCAGCAGCCCGTGCGCGCCTTCAAAGTGCGCCGCGACGATCGCCTCCTCCTTGGAGGAGAAGTAGTTGTGGAAGGTCCGCGGCGACACGTTGGCCTCGGCTGCGATCGCTTCAGCGGTCACGTGCTCCACGCCACGCTCAAGAGCCAGCCGCATCGCGGCCTGGCACAGCATGGCACGGGTCGCGGCCTTCTTGCGCTCCCGTAGCCCAGGCTCTGTGCTCATGACACGAGGGTAGCGAAGCGTGCGTACCCGGAAAACATGCGGGTTCGGCAAAATTGCGTGGGGCGCATCACTGATCGCTACTTCCTGTCAAGGGAGAGATCAGAATTTATGCGGCATTCCGTCGCTTGAGAGTCGGCCTTGGGGATCCGCAGGGGTACGCTCAGCGAACCCCACACCACCCACCCGTTGGCCACATCAGCCACAGGTTCTCCTGCGCTGCGCCTGGGACTTCCTGATCGACGGCGGTCATCGACGACGTGTGTAGCGAAACTCGATGAGCTTCCTAACCAGGCAACCCGGCCGTGGCGCCCCTCCGTTCTCCGATCAGAAACCGCAGAGAGGACGGGAATGTGAGACGGTCGCAGGAGGAGGCGTACCGAGAGTACGTAACGGCCCGCATGGAGTCGCTACGCCGCATGGCGTATCTGTTATGCCGGGATTGGCATACCGCAGATGACCTGGTCTCGGTAACGCTGAGCAAGCTCTACCGGCACTGGAACCGGGTCTCTCGGTACGAACACCTCGACGCCTACACACGCAGGATCCTGACCCGCGCGTGGCTCGATGAACGACGTCGAATGCGGCGGGAGAGCGTCACCGACGCCGTTCCGGAGCGAGCCGCCCCGGAATCGGGATCCTCCGACCCCACTGACGTGTCACAGCTGCTGCAGCAGCTGCCTCCACGTCGGCGGGCAGTCCTCGTGCTGCGTTTCTACTGCGATCTCTCGGTGGAAGAGACCGCCGAGATCCTCGGATGCACGGAGGGAACCGTGAAAAGCCAAACCGCGCGCGGGCTTGATGCGCTGCGTGCCTTGATCAAGCAGGTTGGAGCTGTCGAATACGGAAGTATGCAATGAGCGAATACCGGAATTTATTTGAGGAAGCGGTGAAGGACGCCCCGCCCAGCAGGATTGATGTGGATCAATTGATTGGTCGGGAACGACGCCGCGCCCGGTGGCGGAAAGCCGGCGCCGGCGTCACGGTGGTGGCCGCGGTCGTCGCGGTCACCGCGATCGGGTTGCCGATCGTCAGGGGGGACGGCACCTCCGGTGAGCAGGTGGCCCAAGGTGGGAACGCCGCCGAGGCCGCCTTGGAGACCCTGCTGCGGGAGGTACTCCCAGACGCCGAGTTCAGCCCGGGGGACGGGCAGTACATCGCGGCCGGAGCGAACGGCTCCCCTTTCGCCTACAGCGTTCCGGTCACTCCGTTCGACTCTGAAGACTCGGGGCACGAGGTATACACCGCCAGCATCAACATCGATGACGACCAAGGGACCAGCAGATTCGTTCTGCGGGTCGATGGGCCCCGGGAGGCTGACGCTCACCCATACCTGTTCCCGAAGGCCTGCAGCGAGGTGGGGGACGAAGCAACACTGCCCCAGATCAACGACTGCTGGGAGGAGATCGGACCAAACAGGGAGACCCTGGTGATCGTCCTCAGGGAGGACGGGCTCGGCACGGGCGCAGTCTCGATCGAGGTGTACGTCAACCGGACCGACGGCACCAACTACGGGCTCTACAGCGGCAACTACGGATTCGGCCTCACCCCCGGGCTGCACCACGTGACCCGTCCCAGCCCGGCTCTGGACGCCACGCAGCTGCGGAAGATCGCCCTTGATCCACGTCTTGTCCTCCCCGAGGAGGAGACCGCTCTGCCCGCGGAGGAGCCGGAAGCACCGGCGGAGGCGGTGGAGAGGGCGGCCCAGCTCAGTGGGAGCTTCGAATCGACGCTCCAGAGTCTGTTGCCGGACGCCACGTTCACCCCGGCTCTCCCGCACGAAGGCTGGCCCATCGATGTCCCGCTTTTTGAGTTCGACTGGAACCCGAACGGGACCTACTACACCGCCTTGGATGTGGTAGACGACGCAGGCCCGGGGTACCTGTCCGCCCTCGTCAGCCCGACCGGCACCGATACGCTTCCCACCACCTGCGACCGCCTGGACCTCCCCGCGTCCTTCCCGGTCGCCGGGTGTGAGACATCAACCGGTCCGGACGGCGAGACGATCCTGACGGTGACGTACGCCACCGGCGAGTTCCACGAGACGGTGGTGGTGATCACCGCGACGGACGGGACCGGTGTGATGGTGCACTCCAGCAACATCGCGGGAGGTTTCGCGGCGGGAACGGAATTCGAAACCCCCCAGCGCGCGTACCCGCTGATGCCGACCCGCTCAGCTCCGCCGGTGGACGCCGATCAACTCCTCCGCATCGGCCTCGCTCTGCTGAGCGCGTAAAACCATAAAAACCGTGATAAAAGCCTGATAAAAACCCTGCGAAATCAGGGACTCACTCAGTTTCCTCCTTTCTCTTTTTCCTCCTCCCCTTTTCGGCCCGGGCGGAGCCATGCCAGAAACCGCCCGGGCCGCCCCATAGTCAGCGAGGTAAGCGAGGTGCCAGGGCCGAACCGAGGCGGCAGGACCGTACGGGACAATGGCCGGGTGGCAAAGCCCCTGATCCCCAACGTCCTTGCCGCCCGCTACGCCTCCGCCGAGCTGGCCGCTATCTGGGCCCCAGAAAACAAGATCATTTTGGAGCGGCGGCTCTGGCTCGCCGTGCTACGTGCCCAACGCGACCTCGGCGTCCAGATCCCCGAGGGCGTCATCGAGGACTACGAACGCGTCATCGACCAGGTCAACCTGGCCTCGATCGCCGAGCGGGAGCGGCGTACCCGACACGATGTGAAGGCCCGCATCGAGGAGTTCTGCGCGCTGGCTGGACACGAGCACATCCACAAGGGGATGACCAGCCGAGACCTCACCGAAAACGTCGAGCAGCTGCAGATCCGCTCCTCCCTGGAGCTGATCCGGGACCGGATCGTGGCCGCCCTCGCCGCGTTGGCCCGGCGTGCGGTGGAGTACCGCGAACTGGTCATCGTGGGCCGCTCCCACAATGTCCCAGCGCAGGCCACCACACTGGGCAAGCGCTTCGCCTCGGCGGCGGAGGAGCTGCTACTGGCGTACCACCGCATCGAGGAGCTGTTGGCGCGCTACCCGCTGCGGGGGATCAAGGGCCCGGTCGGCACCGCCGCCGACCAGTTGGATCTCATCGGGGACCCGGCGAAACTGGCTGAGCTGGAGCGCCGGATCGCCCAACATCTCGGCTTCGACGCCATCTTCACCAGCGTTGGCCAGGTCTATCCCCGCTCCCTGGACTTCGAGGTGCTTTCCGCGCTGACCCAGGCGGCGGCCGCGCCCTCGTCGCTGGCGTTGACGATCCGGCTGATGGCCGGCCAGGAGCTGATCACCGAGGGCTTCAAGCAGGGGCAGGTCGGCTCGTCGGCGATGCCGCATAAGATGAACAGCCGCTCCTGTGAGCGCATCAACGGCTTCGCGGTGATTCTGCGCGGCTACCTGTCGATGGCCGGCGAGTTGGCCGGTGACCAGTGGAACGAGGGGGACGTCTCCTGCTCGGTGGTGCGCCGGGTGGCGCTGCCGGACGCGTTCTTCGCCGCCGACGGGCTGTTCCAGACCTTCCTGACCGTGCTCGATGAGCTAGGTGCCTACCCGGCCGTGGTCCGACGCGAACTCGATCGGTATCTGCCGTTTTTGGCCACCACCAAGGTGCTGCTCGCGGCGGTGCGACGCGGGGTCGGCCGGGAACAGGCGCACGAGATCATCAAGGAGCACGCGGTGGCGGTGGCGCTGGAGATGCGTGAAAAAGGCAGCGACCGCAACGACCTGCTCGACCGGTTGGCCGCCGACAAACGGTTGGGGCTGTCGGCGTCCCAGATCGCGGAGCTGGTGGCGTCACCGGTCACCTTCACCGGCGCCGCGGCTTCCCAAACAGATGAGGTGGTACGCCGGATCGAAACGGTCGTGGAACGCCACCCCGAGGCGGCCGCCTACCGCCCCGACGACATCCTGTAGCGGCAGCCCGATACCCGTCGTCGCGCCGTTGCCGCATTGACGGCTTAACGCCGGCCACAGCCGTGCCGTCCCGGGCACCGGGCCCTTGGCCCACCGGGACGGCCCACGTCTGAGACGACCAGGTACAGTGGCGCGTGCGAAGGGGAGTAGTCCCTAATCGTGTGGTCGACATACTGGCGCGTCGCGCCCGGCCCACGGACCTCCCGCCGAGGTGGACGAGACCTTCGACCAGGCACTCGTACAACAGTGCCGGGTCGAGGTCGCGACGGTCCGACCCGGCACGGGAAGGAACGACATGGATCTCGTGGTCATCGCGACCGCGTTCATCCTCATCGCACCGGTAGAGCTTCCCGACAAAACCTTCATCGCCACCCTGGTGCTCTCCACGCGCTACCCGGCTCTCCCGGTCTGGTTGGGCGTCCTGGCGGCGTTCGCGGCGCAATGCCTGCTGGCGGTGACGGCGGGCACGGTGCTGACGCTGCTGCCTAAAGAGCCGGTTCAAGGCGTGGCCGCCCTGCTGTTCGGCGTCGGTGCGCTGGTGCTGTTTGTCAGTGCCCGCGGAGCCGACGCCCAGGAGAAGGAACAAGAGCAGGAGTACGCGGGCAAGCTCGGTCGTGACCGCCGCGGGTGGCGCGCCGCCGTCACCAGCTTCGTGGTGCTGTTCACCGCCGAGTGGGGTGACCTGTCGCAGCTGCTGACCGCTGGCCTGGTGGCCCGGGAAGGGGCGCCGGTTTCGGTGTTCCTCGGTTCGTTTCTGGCGTTGGCGGCGGTCTCCGGCGCCGCTGTGCTGCTCGGCCGCGCGCTGTTGAAGCGGATCCGGTTGTCGGTGATCCGTTATCTCGGCGCGACCGTTTGCGCTGTTTTGTGCGGTATCACCGTCATCGACCTGATCTCCAGCCTGTAGGGGCGGGGTTGACAAACCGCTCTGCCTGGAGTCCGGGTACGCTGTGGCCGCAGCTGGAGCAGTCCGGGATCGGCGCAGGGCGGCGCCCGAGATCTGGATGATCCCTATAAATCTGGCACTCTGACAGGAGCATCGCGTGGCCCGCGTTGTTGTCGACGTCATGCTCAAGCCCGAGATCCTCGATCCGCAGGGAGAGGCGATCGTGAACGCCCTTCCCCGGCTCGGCGTGACCGGCGTGTCCTCGGTACGTGTCGGAAAGCGCATCGAGATCGAGTTCGACGGCGAGCCCGATCTGGACCAAGCGCGTGAAATCGCCGACAAACTGCTCGCCAACCCCGTGATCGAGGACTTCACCGTGCGGGTCGAGCAAGAGGAATCGGTGCAGCCGTGAGTACCAAAATCGGCGTTATCACCTTCCCTGGATCCCTGGATGACCGGGACGCACTGCGCGCGGTCGGCTTGGCAGGCGCCGAGCCGGTCTCGCTGTGGCACGCCGACGCGAACCTGCGCGGCGTGGACGCGGTGATCCTGCCCGGTGGCTTCTCCTACGGCGACTACCTGCGCGCCGGCGCCATCGCACGGTTCGCACCCGTGATGGAGCCGTTGATGCGGGCCGCCGCGGAGGGCATGCCGGTGCTGGGCATCTGCAACGGCTTCCAGATCCTGTGCGAGGCGCATCTGCTACCCGGCGCCCTGATCCGTAACCAGCACATGCACTTCCGCACCCGCGACCTGTGGCTGCGGGTGGAGAACCACCGCACGGCGTGGACCTCGTCCTACGAGCCAGGACAAGAGATCCAGGTGGTGCTCAAAAGCGGCGAGGGCCGCTACGTCGCCGACGCGCGTACCCTCGACGAGCTGGAGGCCGAGGGACGCGTGGTCTTCCGCTACCTGGGGGAGAACCCCAACGGATCCCAACGGGATATCGCCGGGGTGTGCAACGCCGCCGGCAACGTGGTCGGTCTGATGCCTCACCCGGAGCATGCCGTGGAGGCGCTCACCGGCCCTTCGACCGATGGGCTTGGAGTGTTCACCTCCGTTCTGGCTCATCTGGCCCGTGTCAGCAGCGGTACGTCCACGGCGACAGCAGGAGCGGCATCCCGATGACCCAGCAGATCACCCTCGACTCCGTCGAGCACGCCGCCGCGACGCCCGAGGTGGTCCAGCCCTATGCGGAGCTCGGGCTCCGCGAGGAGGAGTACCTGAACATCCGCGAGATCCTGGGGCGCCGACCCACCCAGTCCGAACTCGCGATGTACTCGATCATGTGGAGCGAGCACTGCTCCTACAAATCGAGCAAGGTCCATCTGAGGCAGTTCGCGCAGAAGCAACCCCCCAGCGACCGGCTGCTCGCCGGCATCGGGGAAAACGCCGGGGTGGTGCGGGTCAGCGACACCCTGGCCGTCACCTTCAAGATCGAAAGCCACAACCATCCCAGCTTCGTGGAGCCGCACCAGGGCGCGGCCACCGGTGTGGGCGGCATCGTGCGGGACATCCTCGCCATGGGCGCCCGCCCGATCGCGGTGATGGACCCGCTGCGGTTCGGCGCCCCCGACCACCCCGACACCCGGCGCGTCGTGACCGGGGTGGTGGCCGGCATTTCCCAATACGGCAACAGCCTCGGGCTGCCCAACATCGGCGGGGAAGTCGTCTTTGACCCTTGCTACCAGGGCAACCCGCTGGTCAACGCGCTGTGCGTGGGAGTGCTTCCCGTCGAGCGGCTGCAGCGTAAAGCCGCCGCCGGCGTCGGCAACGTCGTGGTGCTGCTGGGCGCCAAGACCGGCCGGGACGGCATCGGCGGAGTCTCCGTGCTGGCATCGGCGACCTTCGACGAGACCAGCCAACAGCGTCGCCCCAGCGTGCAGGTGGGGGACCCGTTCACCGAGAAACTGCTGATCGAGGCCTGCCTAGAGCTGTACGAGGCCAACCTGGTGGTGGGTATTCAGGACCTCGGCGGAGCCGGCCTGACCTGCGCTCTCAGCGAGACAGCCGCCGCAGCCGGCACCGGTATGCGGATCTACCTGGAGCGTGTCCCGCTGCGGGAGCCCTCCATGGAGCCGCATGAGATCCTCGCCAGCGAGTCGCAGGAGCGGATGCTCCTGATCGTCGAGCCCGACAAGCTGGAGACCGTGCTGGAGGTGGCCCGCAAGTGGGGTGTGCTCGCCACCGCGCTCGGTGAGGTCACCGACACCGGTCGACTGGTCATCACCTGGCACGGCCAGACCGTGGTGGACGTGCCGCCCAGCAGCCTCGCCGACGACGGCCCGGTCTACAACCGCCCCCTGCAACGCCCCAGCGACCTGGCGCTGCTGGAGGCCGACCGCGCCGAGACCCTGCCGCGTCCGACCACCCCGGAGGAGCTGCGCGCCACCGTGCTGCGGATGGCCGCCAGCCCGAACCTCGCCGACAAGACCTGGGTCACTGAGCAGTACGACCACTACGTGATGGGCAACACCGTGCTTGCCCAGCCCGAGGACGCCGGCATGCTCCGCCTGGAAGACTCCGGCCTGGGCATCGCACTGTCCTGCGACGGTAACGGCCGTTACACCCGCCTGGACCCCTACAACGGGGCACGGCTGGCGCTGGCTGAGGCGTACCGCAACGTCGCCGTCACCGGCGCGACCCCGGTCGCGGTGACCAACTGCCTGAACTTCGGTGACCCGGAAGACCCCGCGGTGATGTGGCAGTTCGCCGAGGCGGTCCGGGGCCTGGCCGACGGTTGCGCCGAACTGGGCATCCCGGTCACCGGCGGGAACGTGAGCTTCTACAACCAGACCGGATCGGTCGCCATCCACCCCACCCCGATCGTGGGGGTGCTCGGCGTCATCGACGACGTCCGCACCCGCGTACCCATGGGCTTCGCCGAGTCCACTGACGGGCACGTGGTGTTCCTGCTGGGCCGCACCCAGCTGGAGCTGTCCGGTGGGGAGTGGGCCTGGGTGACACACGGGCACCTCGGTGGCAAACCCCCCGCGGTGGACCTGGCGCACGAGCGGCGACTGGCGACGTTGCTGTCCCAGGCCCGTACACGCCGGCTGCTGTCCGCGGCGCACGACCTGTCCGAGGGCGGCCTGGCGCAGGCGCTCACCGAATCGACGCTCCGCAGGGGAGTAGGGGTACGGGTGTCGGTGCCCGCTGACCTGGACGCCTTCACCTTCCTGTTCTCCGAATCCACGGGGCGGGTATTGGTGAGCGTGCCTGAGGAGCGGGTAGCGGAGTTCACCGCGCTGTGCGACCAGCACGAGGTACCCCACACTCGGATCGGGGTCGTCGACGCCTCCAGCGGCGCGTTGACGGTGGAGGGCCAGTTCACGATCCCGCTCGATGAGCTGCGGCGGGCCTACAGCGGTACCCTACCCGCATTGTTCTCTGGCACGACGACCTAAATCCGATCATGGAATCGGTGCTCGCACAGCCCGGCACGGGCGTCCGGTTTGACTGGGGCATCAGCGGGGCCGCGGAACTATCGCGTACCTGCGCCGTGCTCGTGGTGTGTGACGTGCTGTCGTTCTCCACCGCGGTCTGTGTGGCTGTGGAACGAGGCATGCGGGTGTACCCCTTCCCCTGGGAGGCCCAGGCGGAGGAGTATGCCAGCCGAATCGGCGCGGTGGCCGCCGTGGAACACGGCTCGGCCACCGCTGAACACCCCTGGTCCTCCTCACCCGCCGATCTGATGCGAGCACCAGCGGTCCCTGATCTGGTGCTGCCCTCACCCAGCGGGGCCGCTATCTGCGCGACCGCCGAGGCCACAGGAGCGCACGTGGTGGTGGCGTGCCTGCGGAACGCCAGCGCGGTAGCCGAATGGTTGATCGCCAGCAAATACGGAACCCCATCCCGCCCGATCGGTGTGATCGCAGTGGGGGAACAGTGGCCGGACGGCAGCCTGCGCCCCTGCGTGGAAGACCTAGTGGGTGCCGCTGCGGTCCTGGAGGAGCTGTCCGGCTTATCCGGCGAGCTGGACGGGGAGTTCTCGGTCGAGGCCGAGCTGGTGGCCATGGTGGGGGAGATGGACCTGGCCGAAGCGGTACGCGGCTGCGTGTCAGCACAGGAGCTGCGGGCACGCGGGTACGCCGAGGACGTGCAGATCGCGGCGAAGCGGGATGTCAGCTCCCTGGTGCCCGTGTTGCGACAGGGCGCCTTCTCCGCCGCACCCGGCCCTGATGAGCCCGCCTCGTTCGTACCCGCGTGACGTGAAGCTCAGGTGCCTTCACCCGTTGCGGGACGGGATCGCCTTAAAGCAAGGCTTAAAGCCCTTACTCCCTTAATCCTCCAGCCAGTCCAGCGGACCCCGCTGCCGGGGCGGCTCATCGTTATCCGGCCGGTACCGGTCCCGCCGTGAACCCTGGCCATACCCGTAGTCGCCACCGCCGTAGCCGCCCGGCTCCTGAGGAGCGGTGCCGGGCCCACCCGGCCGCGGATACAGGGAGGTGGGCTCGGAGTAGTCCCCGCCGGCGCCGTACCCGCCACCCCCACTGGTGGGGTAACCGTGGGGTGTGTCGGGAGAATCCGCATACCGGCGCGGCTGGTAGATACCGGTCGGCTGGTCATACCGGGGCGTGTGATCCCCGTAGCTACCCGAGGACACCGTCGGATCGCCCCCGGACGGACCGACGTGTCGCCCTGACGGGGCACCACCCGGCCGGCTGTCCGAGTAGGGGGCGCCGAAGCCGTCCTCCAGGTCGGGACCGGAGTACATCCTGGTCGAGTCACCCCCGTAGGAGGGCCGACCGTACAACGTGGGCTGATCCGCCTGCGGCCGATCAATCATGCTGGTGGGACGGTCGGGAGATACCGCACCGAAGCCAGTGGTCGGGTGACCCGCCTGCCCATAACCAGGCCCGAAGCCAGCGTCAGGATCGGCGAATTCCGATCGATCGATCACGCTGGTGGGGGCGTCCATACCCGGTCGCGGCATCATCGAGGTGGCGGCCCCAGGGGACGCGCCGTAGGCCGTGGGTTGGTCATCCCGGAAGTAACCCCGAGCCCCGATCGGCGGGGGACCATCATCCATCCCTAACGGGTCACCCTCGTCCCCGTCCTCGTCCTCATCGTCCTTCTTACGCCGGACGAACAGGAACACGATCGTGGCGATACCACCGACCACGAACAGGAAGCCCAGGATCGCCAAGAGCCACAGGAACCAGCCGTTACCCCCGGAGCCGGTCCGCTCGTCCTCCGTGGCCGCGATGGCCGGTGGGGACGGGGACGCGCTTGGTGCGGCCGAGGACGGAGCCGCGCTGGAAGGCGTGGTAGCGACGGGAAGTAGTTCGAAATCGACATCGGAGACCGTGTCACCGTCCGCGACGGTCAAGGAGGTGGAACGGTCCCGGTAGCCGTCGCTGCTGACGGTGATCCTTACCCGTCCTGGAGCGATGTCGTCGGACTCGATGAAGGCGTACTCACCATTGGAGTTGGTGACGGTCTCGTGCTCCTCCCCGTCGCCGTCCTCCAGCTCCACCGTCGCCCCGACGATCGGGTCACCGGTCTCGTAGTCGGTGACTGAGCCAGAGATCTCAATGCCTTCATCCTGGGGTGCGCCGCGCAGCACGACATCGAAGCGGGCACGGTTGTTGCCGCCGTTGGTGTCGTCACGCGCCGATACCTCTACCGAGCCCGAATCACTCCGCGTGTCATTCGGCCCGAGGTTCGAACTGTCGGGGGGCGAGACCAGAACGTAGACGTCCTCGCTGGCCCCTGCGTCGATCCTGTCGAACTCGCAACGCAACCGGTTGCCGCTGGGGGAACAACCATCCGTACCGCCGATGATCTGCAGCTGACCCCCGAACGGGATCCGGAGGGTGACCTCGACGTCGTTGACCTCCCCCGGACCGCCGTTGCTGACAGTGGCGTAGATCTCTCGGTTATCGCCGCCGACCTGGAACTCCACGCTGCTCGGCTGTACCGAGACCGCCAGATCTCCGATGGCGTTGGCGGGCTGGACCGCGACACCGAGAGAGCTCGACACCACCACCGCGGCCACGAAGGTCGCGGATATCCAGGTCCTCCGGCGCGATATCACTTTTACCGCCTCTCTCGAAACCGTGCCCCGGTGACGAACCCTTGCCTCGGCACCGCCGGCCACTATGCCTTGCCGGAGGCCCAGGCGCCACGTCGTGAACGGGTACGTACCTACACTGGTTCCACCAGCAGGCTATCCTGCCGGATACATTCCAGCCCTGACAGCCCGGGCCACTATGACACGAAGTAAGGTCCCTTCGTGCCCTCCGATTCGACGGTTGATCCAACAGTGGCTCGCGCTATGGCGGCCCTTGAAGCCGGCGAACCGATCGAGAAGTCAGTATTGCGTGACGCAACTCGGGTTCTGCTCAGCATTTTGTCCGCGCGAGTACCTGGCCGTTCCGTCGAGGTTCGTATCCCGCCTTACGGCGCGGTGCAGTGCATACCAGGCCCACGTCACACCCGGGGGACACCGCCGAACGTCGTAGAGATGGACCCACTCACCTGGTTGCGATTGGCGACAGGGCGGGTGAGCTGGAAGGACGCTGTCCACAGCGGAGCGGTTCGGGCCAGCGGAGTACGCGCTGATCTTTCGGCGTACCTTCCTCTGATCTGATACCGACCCGTGTCTAAGTATTGATCTAGGTATTGATCAAGCGAGTGAAACGCGCTAATTGAGTAGATCGCGCGTGTTACGGCTTCCGTCGTTTATCTATGACTATCTCCGTGTCGAGAGTCATGATCTTTTTTGGCTCGGTTGCCGTGTGATCATCCATCCTGTGGTCGTCCGGGTGTTGACTAATGGGCATCCGTTGATAGATGTTGATTGACGAGTATCGATCGGTCGATTCTTAGTCGGTCGAGGATCGCCGATTCTGTGCTATCCATGGTTTCGGCGCCCGGGCAGCGGCAGACTCGATACGTATCGATATCGATTAATAGCTGAAGTGACTTACCGGCGACACGGAGCGGGATATCGATCTCGCGTAAGGTAACCGACAATCGGTATATTCTCGATCTTTAGACGCGAAATGCCACAAGTTGTGAAAAAATTCCCCTCCGTTATCCACCTCGGCTCGCGTACACTGGCGCCCGACAGTTCTGTTCCCCCAGGCCCAGCGAGGAGCAACAGGTGCCGCGAGGCGACGGGCGGCTGACCCACGATCTTGACCCGCAGCGCCCCGGTCCACAGGACGCATGCGGAGTCATCGGCGTATGGGCCCCGGGTGAGGAAGTCGCCAAACTCGCGTACTTCGGTCTGTACGCGCTACAACACCGCGGCCAGGAAGCCGCCGGCATCGCAGTCAGCGACGGCTCCGGCATCGTGGTCTACCGAGACACCGGGCTGGTCTCCCAAGTCTTCGACGAACCAACCCTGGCCAGCCTGCAAGGACATATCGCGATCGGCCACACCCGCTACTCCACCACCGGCGCCTCCAACTGGGAGAACGCACAACCAACCCTCCGCTCCACCCACGCCGGCACCACCCTCGCCCTCGCCCACAACGGCAACCTGGTCAACACCGCCGAACTCGCCCGACGCCTTAAACAACAAGGAACAGACACCGTCGGCGCCACCAGCGACACCGCACTGGTCGCCAGCCTGCTCGTCAGCAGCCCCGACCTGCCGCTACAAGCCGCCGCCCTGCAACTCCTCCCCACCCTGCGCGGCGCCTTCAGCTTCGTCTTCATGGACGAGGAGACGCTGTACGCGGCACGCGACCCACAAGGCGTACGCCCCCTCGTCCTCGGCCGCCTCGAAAGAGGCTGGGTCGTCGCAAGCGAAACCGCCGCCTTAGACATCATCGGCGCCTCATTCGTCCGTGAAGTAGAACCCGGCGAACTACTCGCCATCGACGAAAACGGCCTACGCAGCGAACGCTTCGCCACCCCAGACCCCAAGGGCTGCCTCTTCGAGTACGTATACCTCGCCCGCCCAGACACCACGATCTCCGGCCGCAACGTCTACGCCGCCCGCGTAGAAATCGGCCGCCGACTCGCCCGCCAACACCCCGTCGAGGCCGACCTCGTAATCCCAGTCCCTGAATCCGGCACCCCAGCCGCCATCGGATACGCCGAAGAATCCGGCATCCCCTACGGCATGGGCCTGGTGAAGAACGCGTATGTGGGTCGGACCTTCATCCAACCATCCCAGACCATCCGGCAGCTAGGGATTCGGCTCAAGCTGAACCCGCTGCGGGAGCAGATCCGCGGCAAGCGGATCATCGTCGTGGACGACTCAATCGTCCGCGGCAACACCCAACGCGCCATTGTGCGGATGTTGCGCGAGGCCGGCGCTGTCGAAGTCCATGTCCGCATCTCCTCACCCCCCGTGAAGTGGCCATGCTTCTACGGCATCGACTTCGCAACTCGGGCCGAGTTGATCGCGAACGGACTCGACAACGACGGGATCCGCCAGGCGATTGGGGCAGATTCCCTGGGGTACCTATCCCTACCGGAGCTGATCGCGGCCACCGAACAACCAAAGAATCGACTGTGCCGCGCCTGCTTCGACGGCGAGTACCCGATCTCGCTGCCAGCGGCCGACCTCATCGGGAAACACGTCCTGGAGAGGATCGGCGAACGAGGTGCCGGCGTCGCCGCGGGGGAGCCCGCCCGGACACCCGACGGCAGGGGCGAACCGTCCGCCACAGTCGGCCATCCCCCGCTCACCCCCTCCCCCGGGGGCGAGGATGCGCTACGCCGGCTGTGACTTACCCACTCGACCCCCGAGGGGAGAGCTGTGACCCACGTGTCTGAGCGTTCAAGCCAGGCCCGAAAGATAACACCGTGGAACGGTGGCACCAGCCGTGGCCGGAAGCGCACTACGTCGTACGCAGACGCCGGGGTGAGCATCCACGCCGGCGAACAGGCGGTGGAGCTGCTAAAGACCAAGGTTCGCAAAACATTCCGACCTGAAGTCGTGGGCGGAATCGGCGGCTTCGCCGGACTGTTCGCGCTCGACACGACCAAATACCGCAAGCCCCTGCTCGCCTCCTCCGCCGACGGCGTAGGAACCAAACTGGTCATCGCGCAGCAGATGGGCATCCACGACACCGTCGGCATCGACCTCGTCGCCATGGTCGTCGACGACATCGTCGCCTGCGGTGCCGAACCCCTGTTCCTCCTCGACTACATCGCATGCGGCGAAGTCGTACCTGACCGCGTCATCGAAATCGCCGCAGGCATCACCGACGGCTGCCGCTACGCCGGATGCTCCCTCCTCGGCGGTGAAATCGCCGAACACCCCGGAGTCCTACGGCCCGACGAGTACGACCTCGCAGCCACCGGCGTCGGCGTCGTCGAAGCCGACGAAGTGCTTGACGAAAAACGCGTCGAGGTCGGCGACGTCATCATCGCCATGGGATCCTCCGGCCTGCACTCCAACGGCTACTCCCTCGTCCGTCACGTCCTGTTGGGCGCCGGCCGAATGCGCCTCGACACCGTCGTCGACGAACTCGGCGCTCAGCGCACCCTCGGCGAGGAACTCCTTACCCCGACCAAGATCTACACCAAGGACTGCCTCGCCCTGATCAAAGAGTGCGAAGTCCACGCCTTCGCCCACATCACCGGCGGCGGAATCCCCGGCAACCTCGTACGCGTCCTGCGCTCCCACGTCGACGCCGTCATGGACCGTTCCACCTGGCGACCCCAGCCGATCTTCGACCTCATCGCCAGCAAGGGCAAGATCGAGCCCGATGAGATGGAGCGCACCTTCAACATGGGCGTCGGCATGATCTGCATCGTCGCCCCCCAGGACGCCGACCGTGCGATGGCGCTCCTGAAGGCCCGCAACGTCGACGCCTGGGTCGCCGGCGAGATCGTCGAAGGCACCGGACAGGTGCAGATGATCGGCCAGCACACCCGCGGCTGACCAATAGCGACTGACCAATAGACGCCACGGCTGACGTCGGTCTTATCCAAGACCGACGTCAGCCGTTCATGCTGTTAGCGGACTTTTATATATGTATGTGTTCTGATGTGCCCGGATTGGGTGGCATCTAGCCTTGAGGTGTCAGCCCATGGGGGATTCCAGTAGCCGGCGTCCACGACCACTGAACGCCTCACCTACGCGTGATGGGCCGTCGGTCCGGCCAACAAGCACGTATCGAAGGGTCATCTCCACGGGCGTGGGGAGAAGGCCTCTTCACGCAGCGATACGCGGTAGGTCGCTTTAAACGATCATATGATCCTGATAAATGGGATGATCAGGACCCTGTGAATATGGCTCTGTCAGCGGCGAATGTCTGCCTGTACGGAGTCGTCCACGCAACCGTCCTAGCGCTGGGGTACTCTCCTGCTCTCGGATTCATCCATAATGGAAATCAACACTCCTTCGTTTATGATATAGCCAACCTCTACAAGATACAGGTGACCTTGCCGCTGGCTTTTTTCGCTGCATAACTCGCCAGAACCGGAACGTGAGGTTAGACGACGTCTGCGAGATCAGTTTCGGCTACTTAAACTGCTGCCACAGATCGTGCGTGATATCCAGGACTTACTGGATCCGCTGAACAAACAATCCCGTGCGGAACCGAAAGTTGAGCCGTTATCCCTGTGGGATCCCGATCTAGGTCCACTACCTGCCGGAGTCAACTATGGCGACGACACCTGGGCGTCGAACTGGCCGGCTAAGGAGGATCGCTGATGGCCTCTATGGTCGTGCTCGCTACCACCGCTGTGCCAGATCATGTCCATGGTGTGTTGAGCCGTTGGATGATCGAGGTGATGCCGGGATGGTTTATTGGTACTCTATCTGCGCGAGTTCGCGACGAATTGTGGTCAACAGTCAGCGCGGTAATTGGTGATGGAGCAGCAGTACTCGCCTATCCAGACGCGACCGAACAGGTATTCTCACTTCGGACCGTGAGGAAACGGCGACGTGAACTCATTGATTTCGATGGGCTTACTTTGGTTCGAATGCGAGCGCTAGAAAGGACGGAACCCGTCCACATTTGGCCCGAAGGCTGGTGACCGCGGTAGCTGTGTGTACGAAACAAGCTTTACAGAAGTTAAGAATTCACTATTTATCCCCTTTGAGGAGGTGATAGTGAGGGAACTTTGTGGACAGGAGTGGTCCAGATATGTGTGACGTCGTATAAAAGCGCAGGTCGCGTCCTCTCCTCCCCACGTATGTGAGGGTGTTCCGGCAGCGGAGAAAGCAAAGCGGCAATATCACTACTCCTCCCCACACATGTGGGGGTGCTTCTGAGTACACGGCGTCTCCCCATGTATGTGAGGCCGACGTGGTACCGGTGGGTTACGTAGGTCCGTAGTGCTGGCTCTTTACGTAGTGGGACGAGCCAGAAGCCTGGAGTTGCAGGTTTCGCATTCCCACGGCCTGGCGGCTGTTGGGTCTTTTAGCAACACCGTCGCGGCCGTGGGAATGCCATGTGAGGTCAAGCTGATAGGGGAGTCCGGGTAGGCCGGGCGAAGGCGGGCGCGTGTTCTGGGCGTGGGCCGAAGCCGAGGAGACGGGCGGGGATTCTTCGGAAGCTAGGCACATGCCGGGCGAGGAACAGCAAGGCCCGGGGTGGCCCGGGTCTTTTGGCATCAAGGGTGGGGACGAAAACTACGCGGTGAAGGACCCGCTGCAAGCCCTGGATGACGAAGGTGGGCAGTGTGCGTCGTCTTTGCACTCTGGCCAGGTGCCGGGTGGTGACGTTGTGGCGTTGGAGTGGTTTGGCCAGCAGGGTGGCGGCGGCGACGGCATCTTGAATGGCGAGGTTGATGCCGACGCCTCCGATGGGGCTCATGGCGTGTGCGGCGTCGCCGATGAGCAGCAGACCGTTGACGTACCAGCGGGGTAGGCGGTTGAGTTTGACGTCAAGCACATGGACGTCGTCCATGGTTCGGATGGCGTCGACGCGGTCGGCGAATTGGGGTGCGAGGCGTGCCACGCGTTCCCGGAATCGTTCGACGCCTTCCGCGCGTAACTGAGCGTCGATGCCTTTCTGGGCGAGATAAGCGATTTGGTAGTAGTCCTTTCTGATGATGGCGACCATGACTTCGTTGTCGCCGAAGTGGGGGATGACTCTCATGGGCCTGTCGCGTTCGTGGATGGGGCGGGGGAGTCGGAACCACCACACGTCAAAGGGGACGGGGTACTCGTGTGGGGTGAGGCCTAGGGCGCGCCGCAGCCCGGAGTGTCTGCCTTCGCAGGAGACGGTGAGTTCGGCGCGGATCTCACCTTCGCCGCCGTCGCCGTCGCGTTTCCGGTATCTGACCCCGACGACCTTGTCGTGTTCCACGATGGGCGCGATGACCTCGGTGTTCATCCGGAGTGTGAACGAGGGTTCGCGGCTGGCGGCGTCGGCGAGGAAGGACAGGAAGTCCCACTGTGGGGTTATCGCGACGTACTGATACGGCGCGGGCAGGGTCTTGAGGTCCCCCACGGTGACCAGGGTGCCGTCGCGGTCGGGGAACTGGATTTCGGTCAGGCGGCTTTGGGGGAGTGTACGGAATTCCTCTCCGAGTCCGAGTTCGTCGAGGAGCCGGATGGTGGAGGGGTGCACGGTGTCGCCGCGGAAGTCGCGGAGGAAGTCGGCGTGCTTCTCCAGGACGGTCACATCGATACCGGCCCGGGCCAGCAGCAGACCAAGCATGATCCCGGCGGGGCCGCCGCCGGACACCAGGACGGTGGTCTTCTCGGGCATGACGCCCTCCGTAATTAATCGGCTGTTGAACTTCCGCTATACAAGCTACATGATCCAGTATCAGATCTGAAGTTGTATCGTGTGTCAGTGCGATCTGGAGCAGTGTCTTCTGAGCTGGTACCCGCTGAGTTAGTGAAGGCAGCGATCGAGGTGGCCCGGGAGCGGGGGCAGCCGGTGGCTGAGGTGCCGTTGACGACGATCGCGGCGGCGGCCGGGATCTCGCGCAGCACGCTGCTGCGCAGGCTGGGCGGTACGCGGGCGGCGTTGGATGAGGCGGTACGCGAGGCGGGTGTGGATCCGGGGGGACGGCTCCCGGTGCGGGAACGGGCGATCGAGGCCGCCGGCCATCTGCTCGCCGAGCATGGGTTGGCGTCGGTCACGCTGGAGGCGGTGGCTCGAGCGGCTCGCTGCTCTCTCCCGAGCCTGCACACGGTGTTCGACGGGCGGGACGGGCTACTCGCCGCAGTGTTCGAACGTTACGGTCCGCTTCCGGATCTGGAGACGTTGGCGGTGAATCCCCCGGCTGGCTTAGAGGACCTGGTGCGGGCGATCTACGACGTGTTGATCGCGGCGCTGGGGCGGAGTCCACGGGTCTTCCCGGCTTTCATGGCGGATGTGTTTGGCCGGCCGGGCGGGCCGGCGAGTCGTCTGCTTGAGTCCTACATGCCCCGTATGGCGACGACCATGGTGGCGTTGCTACGCCCGCATATTGAGGCTGGCCGGCTGCGGCCGCTGCCGTTGCCGCTTCTGGTGCAGTTGCTGTTCAGTCCGCTGGTGGCGCACATGTTGCTGCGTCCGACGCTGGAGGGGTCGTTTGGGGAGCAGTTGCCTCCGGTGGAGCAGGTCCGTGAGGTGTTCGTCGATGCTTTCCTCCGCGCGACGGTCGCTTCTGAGGCGGCTACCCGCTGACCAGGTCAGCTGGGCTGGGCATCCGGTGGGGCCTGCAGCAGCGCGTCGACGATAGCGGAGCAGATCGGCAGTCCGGTCTCGTGTTCGATCCACGCCCACTGGCCGTTGGGGTTGAGGTCGAGGAACATCCATTCGCCGTCGGGGCGTACCACGAAATCCATGGCGGCGAAGCGCAGGCCGAGGCGGTGCAGCATGCGGTGCACCGCGGCTTGGACTTGGTCGGGCACGTCGATGACGCCGTACTCGATCGCGGGGTAGTCGGAGCGCCAGTCGATCGCGGCTCGCTGGGAGCGCCCCACCAGGCGGGCGGCGAAGCAGTGCTGATCCACCACGGTTAGGCGTACCTCGTACGCCTTGTCCACCCATTCCTGGAACAGGTGCGCGGTGTGGCGTACCGAATCGTCGATCTCATGCGGGCCGGACAACGAGGTGGTGTAGATCAGGCGTCGGGTGCCTTCGTCGTCCAGATAGGGCGAGGAGAAGGGTTTGTATACCGCTCGATCAACGTGGGCGACGAATTCTCGCGCGGTCGCGGGGTCATTGGTGATGAGGGTACGCGGAACTGAAAGCCCGGCGGCCGCGGCGGCCGCCAGCTGAACCGGTTTATACTCGGCGTGCGTGATCAGATCAGGATGATTGAGCCAGTGCGGGATTGCACGGAGTAAACCGCCGAAGCCGGCGTCTGCTTCGCCGGCTGCCCATTGTCCGTCGGCCACGGACATTTCGGCCGCTGGTTGGCTGCGGCTGGGGCGGCGGTAGTACGCGCCCCTGATCTCCTCCAGCCGCAATTCCCGTGTCGGGGTGGCGAGGTGACCGGACCATCGTCCATCGAAGTGGGCGGTGATGCGCAGGTGCTGGGGAAAATCGGCAAGGTCACACCGAAACACCGGCGTACCACGCCGGTGTAGCTCGGTGATCACCAGGTCGGCTGTGGGGTCCAGCTGGCTGGTGAGGACCAGCACCGCGCCGGCGGTCATGCTTTGTCGTAGATCTCGTCTTCGGTGGTGCGAGTCCCGGTGGTCTGCAGCGTCAACCCCAAACGATGATCCGTCAGAGGGATCCATTGATCGCCGTGACGGGTCAGGGTGATCTGCAGTTCGTCGTCGAATTCCAGGTCGGCGGTATCCAGATCAATACCGTCGTCGGGGCGGATCGCGTACCGCAGACCGAAGGGGCGTACTGAGTCGGGCATGGATCGCTCCCTCCTGCCCGGCCTAAGCCGTGACTTCTGGATACAGAAGATCACGGCTTGAACTTTCTTACCGTTAATTGTCTCTTAAGTAAGACGTTTCGGCCACTGGAACAGATCCCTGTCATGGGCGCGGTTCTCGGACATCGAGTCTGAGAACCGCGTTAATTACCTACTGGAGCCTTATGAATTCTATGGGTGATGACATGTGATATGTCGTGACTCCATAGAGTTCACGGTTCGGTGACGCTCCGGCGTCGGACCGGGATCCAGGAATCGAACCAGCGCCGCCCGCCGCACACCCGACAGGGTTGGCGTACCAGAAGGGTCAGCCCGTTCCCGTCGATGTCCATCGCGCATTTGGGCTCGGTGGAGTGGCCGGTCGCCTCGCAGTAGTAGCAGGGAACGTGTACGACCAGTACACCGGGCGGAGCCGTCGGGTCGGTCGGTTCGGCCATGCCCGAAAGGCTAGCCCACCATCGGCCGGAATCCCCAGGCTCCCCGGGCTTCAAGCGCGTGTGGCTCCCGACACTCGATGATTCCCGTGCCTGAGTGGTTCATATAGCTACAAATGAGACCTTAAGACCTGAAGAGGAACATGGTGGGCGACGGGCCGGTCAGGCGTCGGTGGATGTGGGCTTCCCGATCGTTGCAACGACGGCTTTCGCGGTTTCCCGCATGCGTCGCGCCGTCTCGCGTACCTGGTTTACAACTAAGTGAGATTTGCGTAACAAAGTCATGTAGCCCACGGAGGGTGGGGCGCCGGCGCGTCACGCTCCGTGCCGGAAAAGATCAAGGTGTTGGGCATATTGAGAGGTGAGTATCAGGAAGGGCCGGCCCTCATGAGGGCGATTCATATTTAAGGGTGTTGTCCGGACAACGTGCATCAGTCACTCATGATGGCGGTGTGCGGGTTTTGGATCCTCTCGATCAACGGATTGTCATCGCCCTCCAAGTCGACGGTCGTGCTAGCTGGACCGATATCGCCGCTCTCACCGGCTCCTCGGTAACCACGGTTTCTCGGCGGGGACAGCAGATTCTGCAGCAAGGGCTGATTCGTATCGCGGCTGTCCCGACCGTGGATCAGCGCACCGTGGAGCACTTGGTGGTCCGGCTGCGGTGTGCTCCCGGCAGCCAAGCGCGGGTGGCTCGGGAGATCGCCTCCTGGCGTGAGGTGCGCTCTCTGGCCTTGGTGACCGGCGTCCACGACGTGGTCGCGGAGTTTATGGTGCCCCAGGAACGCGATCTGGCTCAGCTGCTGGTTCGGGATGTCCAGCGGGTCGAGGGTGTGCTCTCCAGCGAGGTTGATCTGATCCTGCGCACCTATAAAGCGAGTGATGACTGGAGCCGCCAGATCTTGGGGGAGAAGGCGGTGGCGGCGGCGCGCTATCCGATGCGTCAGCCTGCGTATTCGCGTCACCCGTTGGATGACCTTGACACCCGGATCCTGGAAGCGCTGCGTGAGGACGGGCGGCAGAGTTTCCAGGCGGTGGCCGACCAGTTAGGGGTGCACGAGTCGACGGTGCGGCGCCGGTTCGAAGCGATGATCGCCCACGGGAGCGTCCGGTTAGTCACCCTGGCCCCGGCCAAGTTACTGGGGTACGCGGCGGAGGTCATCTTCTGGTTAGACATCCTGCCCGCCCACTTAGACGCGGCTGCTCAGAAGTTGAGTCGGCATCAGGGGGTGCGCCACGTCGCCGCGATGCTGGGGCGGGATTCGCTGATGTGTGAGGTGGTACTGCCGTCGACCCGAGATCTGTTCGCCTTCACCACGGAGACGTTGGCCAGCCTGGACGGGGTCAGGGCGTGGCGGACCAGCATCGAGCTCCTCACCGTCAAGCGTGGTTTTGTGGAGGCGCCGTGGGCCCTCAGCTGGCTGAGGGCCGATCAGGCCGGCCCGATCGGCCCGGCCGGTGTACTCGGCGGGAGAAGCGGTCGAGTGGGCCTGATACGGGCGGATGAAGGCAGGCACGGGAACGGAGAGGAGGCGCGTGTAGCGCCGGCGTGAGCGTGTGGCGTCGGCGCGAGGAAACCCGCAACGTGAGAAGGCCCTCAATACGCGGACCGCGCGTCAGGGGTTGAGAAGAGTATCCTCGTGCCGTGCATGAAGATGCAGGATCCGGAATAGTCATTCCGAACCTTGTGGTGCGGCAGGCGCGGACCGCGGATGTACGCGGGATCCATCGACTGGTGGAGTACTACGTGCCTTCGCGCCGTCTCCTCGCTAAGCCCCTGGTGACGCTGTACGAGAGCGTCCAGGAGTTCGTCGTCGCGGAGCTCGACGGCGCGGTGGTCGGCTGTGGAGCGGTTCATGTGATGTGGGAGGACCTCGCCGAGATCCGCACCGTCGCCGTCGACCCGGCTTGGCAGGGCAAGGGCATCGGACACCGGATCGTCAGCGACCTGCTGCAGCGGGCACGAGACCTCGGAGTGCAGCGGGTATTCGTGCTCACCTTCGAGGTGGACTTCTTCGCACGGCACGGGTTCGTCCCGATCGACGGGACACCCGTCGATCAGGACGTTTACGACGAGCTGTTGCGCTCCTACGACGCGGGGGTCGCGGAGTTTCTCGACCTTGAGCAGGTCAAGCCCAACACGCTCGGTAACACCCGGATGCTGCTGTACCTGAACTGAATCGACGGCCCAACCGTGTTGGGTCGCCGTAGCCACGGCAGCACTGACTGACCCGTACCGGCCTCGCCCGTGCGGGCGACACCGCCTTCCGCGGCGACACACGCGTCACCACGGCGACGAATCCGTGTCCGTAACGGCTTGATCCCATCCGGGATGAAACGATTCACCCACAGCGGAACCCCGCCGCGCCTGGTCGACCTCGTGCCATCAGGTCGACCGTGGTGCACGGTGGTCGACCAGGTGGTGCACGGCGGGTGTGGTAAACCCGACGCGTTACCACGAGATCGCGGACAGAGGAATCGCGACTGGTGTCCCTGATCGGCGTCTTTGCCGATCAAAACTCCTGCAGCCGGGTAAGCAGTGTCCCGGGACGGCGCGACCATCCACCCCGGTCCATCCGGGTGACGGAGAACCGGGGGTACATGATCGGCGCTGACCCGGGGACACTACCGACTACGTGGAGCCCAGTCGTCTTCTTCCTCGTCTTCTTCGTCGAGGTACCGGGAGTACAGATCCGACTCGTCGTCCGTCTTGGACTTGCCGGAGAGCTCCCGCTCCAAGGCGGAAAGGTCGGTAGGCGGGGTGTGGTACTTAAGCTGCCGGGCGACCTTCGTCTGCTTGGCCTTAGCTCGGCCGCGCCCCATGGCTCGACCCCCTCGCACAGAATGACGGAGCGGCCTTTGAGAGGCGGCCCCGTGACCTTAGGCATCTCTCGTGGCTCCCACGGTACAGGCCCGGAGGCCATTTCGGCATCTCGCCCCCGTTGGTAACCACGTGGTACGTGCCGCAGAACGTGTGTCTCCTGTCACATCGGCCCGACAGCTCCGCGCCGCCGTGCCGGTAAGGACAGAAATACACGATCGGTCGCTACCAAGTGGTCACCATGGGTGATGAACCATCGGTGCCACAAGGGCAGTCTACCTTTGCGACACGCCGAGTTCCGCATCCGACATCCTTGTGAAGCTCCTTGTCCGCCGCCCCGGTCCGCGAGCGGAAGAAGATCACGGGGTGCCAGGGAGCAAGATCGTCCGCAACCGGCCGCATTCGGCCATGCGTCGTTCCGCGAGTCGATCAGCGGCGGCCCCCGGTGAGATGCCTTCGGATTCGGCGAGGCGCAGGATCTCCGCCGTCGTGTCGTAGATCTTCGAGGCGCGGGCCTTGGCACGTTCGAAGTTGAAGCCGTCGATCTCGTCGGCCACCTGGATCACGCCGCCGGAGTTCACCACGTAATCCGGCGCGTACAGGATGCCGCGGTCGCTCAGCAGCTTTTCGACGTCGGGGTGGGCCAGCTGGTTGTTAGCGGCGCCACAGACGACGCGGGCGCGCAGCACCGCCACGGTCGCGTCATCCAACGCGCCGCCGAGGGCGCAGGGCGCGTACACGTCGATCTCGGAACGAATGAGTGTGTCGATGTTGGGAACGATGTCGACCTGAGGGTGGTTCGTCCGTACCCATTCCAGGGCGCGCGGGTTGATGTCGGTGACCACGACCTGCGCGCCGTCGGAGAGTAGATGCCCGACCAGATGCTTGCCGACCTTGCCGACGCCGGCTACCCCTACCCGCTTGCCGGCCAGGGACGGCTTCCCCCAGACGTGCGCGGCGGCGGCCCGCATGCCTTGGAAGGTGCCCCACGCGGTCAGGACCGAGGAGTCACCCGCGCCTCCGCGCTCCACGGAGCGGCCGGTGACGAAGCGGGTTTCCTTGGCGACGATGTCCATGTCCTCGACGTAGGTGCCGACGTCGCAGGCGGTGATATACCGGCCACCGAGGGACTGGACGAACCGGCCGTAGGCCCGCAGCAGCGCTTCGCTCTTGTCCCGGGTGGGGTCGCCCCAGATCACGGCTTTGCCGCCGCCGTAATCCAGGCCAGCCAGGGCATTTTTGTACGCCATGCCCCGGGAAAGGTTGAGAACGTCCTGAAGCGCTTCCTGCTCACTGGCGTAGGGGTAGAAGCGAGTCCCGCCCAACGCCGGGCCCAGCGCGGTGGAGTAAATCGCGATGATGGCGCGTAGCCCGCTGGCCTTATCGTGGCAGAAGACCACCTGTTCGTGGCCGAGGTCATCCGGGTTGTCGGTGGCCGTGAATACACCCATGATCGCTCCTCTATGAGCTGCGGTGTGGTTTCACCCTTGTGGGGTCAGTCTCCACGCCGGTGTCCCGGCTGGTCAGCCGGATAGGTCCTGAGATTAGTCCGCAGTACGTCTGGACAGGAGTACCTCGGTGACCGGGTATCCAGGTGGCTAGCTGTCCGTGGGACGATCGGCCAGTGCCGTCACCGTTCTCCGCCTACCTCAGGGTCTATGAGCCGCTGAGCGCCTTCAGTCAGCAATACCAGCGGCGTTGGAAGGAGTACGCCGCGCAGGGGCTTGCACCCGACACTCTCGAAGGCCCCGCGCGACAGCGGCGTCAGGTACTTGACGCTCTCGGTGCGGGTTGGACCCGTCTCCCCGAGTTTCCCGACGAGGCGTACCTGTTGGAGGATGAGGAGGGGGAGCTGCTGGTCTGCCCGTGGGACTTGCGGGTCCAGGTCGCCCTTGCCGCTCTCGCTGCGCGGGCGGGCGTACCCGATTCGATCGCGGATTTGTTTGTGCCGGGTGCGCTCGCGACAGCCGCCGCGAAGGTGGAAGCGGAGTGGCGTCGCCCTGACCGGGTCCTCGAGCACGGTATGCCCAAGCTGCACGAGCATTCCTCAAGCTGGACGATCCCGCTGCGGTGGTTCGCCTTCGTGGATGCCTCCGAGCGGGAGCTGTCACTGCGTCCCGGCCGCCGTTACCTGCGCTACCGCACGTCCATGTCGCAGGCCCGGCGACGGGCCCACCGGGCTCTCAACCTGCTCCGTAGGACGATGGGGGAGACCCCGATCACTGCGGCTGTGGAGGCGGGGGCTCGTTGGTTGGAGGAGTTTCATCCCCGCTCTGTGGTCGAGCTGGACTATGGAGGGCTGGTGCAGGTCATGAGCGATGATGCGCTATTGGGAGATGACTCCCCCGCCCAGATCGCAGCCAGTCTCGCCGCCTTGGCCAGGGGGGATGCTGAGACAGCGAGCAGCATCTATGAAAAATTGGTGGAGCGCTGGCGGGCAGTTCAGCTTTTGGAGCGATGTAATTAAGCTGACACCGACAAAGGGGCATAAAAGCCGCATTAATCCTCCGTCTGGTCAGATACGTTCAACCGTTCGGCCCATGTCGGACATCGGGGACAGGCCGGACGATGGAAAAGCGTCGGCCGGTGGGACCCCGGTCGGCGCTGTGAGTAACTTGTGGAGGAGTGACCGATGGCATCGCGTACACACGAGCCCGAGCCGCTGCTGACGCCGGCCGAGGTTGCGTCCATGTTCCGCGTAGACCCCAAGACCGTGACCCGGTGGGCTAAGGCGGGCAAGCTGAGCGCAATCCGTACTCTGGGAGGCCACCGTCGGTACCGCGAGTCGGAGGTTCGGGCCCTGCTGCAGGGACAGATCCCGCAGCAGCGCCAGGGCGACTGAGACCTTCGGTCTGTTGCCACCCCCCGTTCTGTCTTGTCCGACTAGGCTGACACGTCGGCGCAAAACCTGAATGGTGCTCGCTTTGCGAGGCGCGAGGGCGTGGCGTACGGCTTCGGTCGACGTTGACGCCCTCGCTGCTTCCGCACCCCCCGCTTCAGCTTCTGGCTCACCCGGCTCTGCCGGGCTCGAACAGCCCGCCACGCACCACCGTGGAGTGTGAAGCGGAGAGGACGCCTACCGCTCCTTGGCGTCAGAACACCTCTGGGCCGCGGTGGACGGGCCAGAAGCGTCGACAACGAGGACCGGACGGGACGGTTCGGTCAAGGCCGTGGCCTTCCCGGTCGTACCACGTGGGCTTCAGACGGAGGCCTCACCACGCAACGCCCTGTCGGCGTGAAAGACCTGCCAGCCAGGGACCGCGGAGTACCGGTCCCAACCGCGTGGTGAGGGTACGCGGGATCCGCCGCAGTACGCGGGCAGGAGCCCTAACGCCGCTCACGGCGCAGAGCGCTTCTCCCGGGTGTTCGGCGGCCGTCCGAACGGGATGTCGTCCGTTCATGGGGCGGCCGACGGTCCAGAACGCGCTCGAACACGCTCGTGGAGCGGCCGTGGGGCTTATCCGGGTTCTGCGGGTGCTATGGCCGGCCGGGAACGCCATGGCCGGGGTGGCTGACCGGGGATCAAGGTCTCGTCATACCGACCGACAGCACCGGCGACGCGGTACCGCGTCGCCGGTGCTGTCATGAAGGCCCGTCTGATGTAGCGGCGTCGGGCCGATGCCGGTTCTCGGCCGATCCTTGTCTCGGCCGGAGATGTGTCCCGGTGGTTCGGTGCCCCGCGCTCCGGTGCGGTGAATGAGGCGCGGATGAGCCAATGCGGGCCGGTGAAACCGGATCCAGCGCGCGGCAGACGGCGCGCAGGCGCCAGGCTCGCCAAGTCATAAGCGAGGCCGCCCCGCGCCGCGTAGGCGCGTTCTCGCCGCATTCCGTCGGCCATGCTTTCCCTACCCCGCTGGCCACGGTGGAGTGTCGGCAAAGCCGACCACGGCAGAATCCAATTGAGCGGGAACCGGCGGCGTGTGAGGGTGGCCGCGATGGATCTGGTCAAGCTCAGTAAGCGGCTGTCATACATCCTGCGACACAACCCGGAAAGCGTCGGCATCCAGCTGGACGAGGCCGGTTGGGTGGATGTCGATGTGCTGCTGGAGGCGCTCGCCCGACACGGCCTCCGGGTGACACCGCAGGAACTGGCACGGGTGGTCGCGGAGAACGACAAACAGCGTTTCTCCCTTGTGGACGGTCGCATCCGGGCCCGGCAAGGGCACACCGTGGCGGTGAACCTGGGGTTGGTGGCGCGCGTACCCCCGGATCTGCTCTTCCACGGGACCCCGGAACGCAACGTGCCGTCGATACTCCGCAGAGGGCTGGTGCGGGGCCGCCGGCACCATGTGCACCTGTCAGCGGACCGGGACACGGCACGCGCCGTCGGGGCCCGGCGGGGACGACCGGTGGTATTCACCGTCGCCGCCGGTCGGATGGCGGCGGACGGGTACCCGTTCTATCTCAGCGACAACGGGGTGTGGCTCACCGAGCATGTGCCGGTGGCGTACTTGTCTCGCTGACCACGCGTCCTCCTGACGCTCTCCCGGCGTCCTTCCAGTGTCGATTCTGCCCCGTCGATTCCTTCCCGTTACTCCTGATACGTCAGCCTTGATGCGTCGGTCTTGATGCGTTGATTTCACCGGTTTGACGCGGCGGATTTCTCATGTTCTGAGATGGGGCCGATGGTGGGAGAGGTGGGGAATCAGACTCCACAGTGGAGATGTGGGTTCCATAGTGGAGAGCGCCGGCGCGGGGGCGACCGCCGAACCCGATGATTCTCCGACTCGCCGAGGGTCCTTGCCTTCCTCAAATCGAGTTAATGATCCGGTATACGTACCGTGATATAGATCCTTCGCGGTGTAGGTTCAACTTTCGGGAAAACTTCCCGTCGTGGCACACAAACCGTGGCATGTAGGCCATGGGACGTGAAGGTGGCGGTGCGCGTGCGGTGGAGGAATGCGGCGGGCAGTATAGCGGTGCTAGTGCTGATCGCGGTGATCGCATATGGGCTGCCCGCGATTGACCGGCTGCTGCCTGCGGAGCAGCGGATCGAACCGGGACAGCGCATTGAGATCGGCTACAACGTGAGTGTCCTGCCACCCGACGGGGCGCGACTGGATGTCGCGCAGACTCGCCCCAGACAGGGGATCCTGACCCTGCGCATCAGGGATGTGACCTTATGGCTGCGCGCCAGCGACTACAGCGGCACGCTGGGGGACGCGCTTTCCCAGTTACAGGAAGAGATGGAACGCAGATCCGATGTGCGGGTCTCCCTCAGCACTGATTGGATTACCACCGGACAGGGCATTAGAGGCTTGCGAGGGACATACACCGCATCCGGGCGACGCGGCCATTACGCAGTTTTTGTGGCATACGGTCGGCGTGTCGATGTCCTTACTCGTGGACAGCGACTTAACTCAAAGGTCAGCTGGGAAGACATCGAGGGGTGCATCCAGAGCATCTTTTTCGGGAGCGGGATGTGACGGTGACACGCCCAATACGAGTACGTCCGGCCCCCCTGACCCGGAATCGGGCGTTGGTGCCGAAGCAGCCCGCGTTCTGGGTGACCGTCGGGCTGCTCGCATTCGGGGCATGGAAGATCGGCACTGTCGTGATCTCGCTGGTCTCCTGGTACCCAGGGCCGGCGCTGGTCGCCGGTATGTTGTTCCTGCTTTACACCGTGCCGTTCATCCTGCTGGTCAGCCACGTGGACTACCTGGAGCGGGAGCCGTTCAGTCTGCTGACCGTCGCCCTGCTGTGGGGTGGTTTAGTGGCGACCTCCCTGGCGCTGCCGGCCAACAGCGCGGGCCGCAACATCGTCGCGAAGCTGACGTCGCCGTGGACCGGTGACTCCTGGGGGCCGGCGCTGACGGCGCCTCCGGTGGAGGAGACCCTCAAGGCGCTCGGCGTCGTCATGATCGTGCTATTGGCGCGTTCCCACATCAACAGCGTGGTAGACGGATTCGTGTACGGCGCCTTCGTCGGCCTGGGGTTCCAGGTCGTGGAGGACTTCACCTACGCGGTGGGGGCGGTGGCCGACGCCGACGGCAGTGGCAGCGGTGACCTGCTGTCCCCGGTCTTCGGGACATTCGTGGTACGCGGTTTCCTGGGCGGACTGTGGACCCACACCATGTTCACCGCCTTGGCCGGGGCGGGGATCGCGTACGCCGTGGTGCACACGGACTACTCGCGGCGGCGTCGGATCATGGTGGCTCTGCTGGCCCTCGTCGGCGCGTGCGCCATGCACTTTGTGTGGAACGCCCCGTGGTTCATGGATGGCTTCGATCTCGGGCTGGGTGGGTTGGTGCTCGCCCTGATCATCAAAGGGCTGCCCGGGTTCATCGTGGTCATCCTGCTGCTGCGGTACGCCCTGGAGATCGAGGCTGACTTCTACACCCCACGGCTTGTCGAGCTCAACGATCCGGAGATCATCACTCCGGGGGAGGCGAAGGCGCTGCGGAGTGTGGCCGGGCGGATCCAGGCCCGCCGGTACGCCCGTCGCCGCGCCGGACCCCGCGCCGGCCGCGCCGTGCGGCTGCTGCAGCGCGCGCAGACCAGGTTGGCGGTGGAGTTGGCCCGGGGCGCCCACCTGGAGGAGCAGCCCACCGTGCGACTGCCGCTCCTGGCCAGCGTCGTCGAGCGGCGGGGGAGCGCACGGGAACGCCGCAGGCGGGAAGTGTTGCAGGCCCGGGAGCGGCTCAGGCGGTTCGGTATCACCGAGGCCGTCGCCCCACAGTCGGCGTCGTCGCGTACCTGGGTCGGCATGTGGGCGCTGGGGGTCGGGCTGATTGGACTGTTGGCCCCAGGCCCCTCGGTGGGGGCGGTCGGGCTGGGTCTGTGGGGCCTGTACCGGACACGCCACAGCTCCGAGGAGGCCGACAAGCGGGTGGTGGACGGCTTGGTGCTGGGCTGCCTGGGGATCGCGTTGTGGACGATCACCTTCGTGCTTCGCCACGTCAACGGCTGAGAGATTGAAAGAGATGACGGTGGCCGCCTCGCCGTCATCGGTGTGATCGGCTCCATCGCTGTGATCGGCGTGCGTGGGGGAGGAGACGAAGGAAGGCAAGAAGCGGCAGTACGGAGGGCGGTTGCGCCCTAAGCTGACCGTGATGACGGGCGATTCAAGGGCCGGCCGTGATGACTGAGCGGTTCGTGGTGATCGGCGCAGGCACCATGGGCACCGGTATCGCCTATGTGGCGGCCGGGGCGGGTTACCACGTGGAGCTGATAGACGTCGCGCCGACGCGTACCGCTGAATCGATAGCGGTGATGGCCGGCTGGTGGGAGAAGGCGATCACTCGGGGGAAACTGACTCCACAGCAGGCCGCGGTGGCCCGGGAGCGGGTACGCGCGGTGCCGTCGCTGGCTGAGCTGACCCGAGAGCCGGCCGTGGTGGTGGAGGCGGTTCCCGAGCGGGTCGACCTCAAAGTCGACGTGTTGGCCTCGGCCGAAGCCGTGGAGCCGGTTCTGTTGGCCAGCAACACCTCCAGCATCCCCATCGGCACCCTCGCCGCGGGCCTGAAGCGACCTGACCGGTTCTGTGGCCTGCACTTTTTCAACCCGGTCTGGGCGATGGCTCTCATCGAGGTCGTGATCGGTTCCGCTACTTCGGACGTCACCCGGGAACGGGCCCTTGAGGTGGTCCGGCGTCTAGGGAAGGAGCCGGTGGTGGTCGCCGATGCTCCCGGGTTCGCGACCTCGCGGCTGGGGGTGGCGCTGGGGTTGGAGGCGATCCGGATGGTGGCCGACGGGGTGGCCAGCCCAGCGGACATCGATAAGGCGATGACGCTGGGGTACCGGCACCCGGTGGGGCCGTTGGAGCTGACCGACCTGGTCGGCCTGGATGTCAGGCTGGACATCGCGCGTACCCTGGCCGCCGCCTACGGGGATCGATTCGCGCCGCCGCCGTTGCTGGAGCACATGGTGGCGGAAGGCAAACTAGGCAGGAAAACCGGCGAGGGGTTCTACCGCTGGGTCGATGGGAAGCGTGTGGAGGACACCTCGTCCAGTTCTCCGTCTTGATCAGGGTCGTAGCCGACCGTATCGATCATGCCGTCGCCGTCGGTATCCATGTAGACGGTGTCGGTGACTCCGTCGTGGTCGCTGTCGCTGACGATGAGGTCTGCCCGCCCGTCTCCGTCGGTATCGCTGACGATCAAATCGACGATCCCGTCAGCGTCGGTGTCCCTGGACATCTGGTCGGCGGTGCCGTCGCCGTCGATGTCTTCGATAAGAGTGTCAGGCTGACCATCCCCGTCGGTGTCGGCGAGGAGTTGCCCCTCTTCCAGGGAGGCCGCCGCTGTGGTGTCGCTCGATTGTCCTTCGGAGATCAGCTTGGCTTCCTCTTGTTCGTCCCAGCACTCCTCGCCCGGATGGTCCGAGCTGGTGGTGGAGCTGTCGTACTCGACGTAGCCCAGTGCACCTCCGCGTACCTCGGCGTCATCAGGGTCATCAGAGTCACCCCCGAAATCAAGGAAGGGGGTGTCGTCGTAGTCGGTCATGGTTCTCCTTCCCATTCCGGTCGCCTCCGTGCCGTGGTGCCCGCCCGGTGGGCAGGTGCGGTGTGACCTGCCGGTTTTGCGGGTCTCCGTCGGGTGGGCGACGGGAGGGACTCACCATAGAACCGTCGTTGACCTGCAGAAATCCCATTCCTGTGCCAGGTACGCGGATTGCATGCGGCGAGAGATATCAAATGTGTAACAAAGGTGAGTGCTGGGTACTTCATACCTCATGAGAGAGGTGCACATCGACAGGGAACACGTCGCCGAGACGCTCGGTGGCGAGGTGTACGACCCTGACGGCGAGTTAGTGGGAACCGTGACCGACGTCTATCTGGATGACGATTCAGGCTCGCCGGAGTGGATCGAGGTGAAGACGGGCCTGTTCAAACGCCGGTTCGTCCCGCTGGACCACGCTCAGGTCGTCAGGCAGCGAGTGGACATCCCGTACGACAGGCGGGTGGTGGCAGGCACCCCCAAGATCAAGCCCATCCATGGGGTCGTGGTGCCGGAGGACGAGGATCGGCTATTCCACTACTACGGCATCTCTGACTATGAGCACATTCCGCATCCCCTGCGGTCGATGAGTCACTGAGTCAGCGCCGGCGAATGACGTGTGACGTGGATCGACAGGAGCGCTGGCGGCGGCCGACGTTCTGGACGATCAGAGCCACAGGCTCGCGGCTTGCCATCGGGGCCCGCGGGTCTGTCGGGCGTACATCCGGATGAGGGGTACGCCCAGGTGGGTGGCGCGTCGGTTTCGGCGCGCCACCCGTACTACCCCTGAAGGGGAGCCGGGTGGGTTGAGGCGTGGATTCGCGGCGCGGTGCGGCCTGCCAGGGCCGCGCCGCTGTGTGTTGCTTGTAGTGCGATATCTGCTGCGTAAAGTGTGATCCGGGCCGCAGGCGAATGACGCTGGCCGTCGTAGCGTCGCGGTATGACGATTACAGAGTCCGATCCCGGCGCTGACGTCGAACGCAAGCTCGCTGAGGTGTTCGGTGGGCGTATCGCCTTGGCCGAACGCATGGGTATCCGGCTGTTGGAGGCCAGCGCCGAACGGGTCGTCGGCACCATGCCGGTGGAGGGCAACACGCAACCCCAGGGCCTGCTGCACGGCGGCGCTTCCTGTGTGCTCGCGGAGACCCTCGGCTCCGTCGGAGCTGGGCTGCATGCCTTCCCCGACCGGGTCGCCCTGGGGATCGAGATCAATGCCACCCACCACCGTGGGCTGCGGGAAGGAATCGTCACCGGGGTCGCCACGCCTGTGCACCTAGGACGGACCATCGCCACGTACGAGATCGTGATCACTGATGAGCGTGGCAGGCGGGTGTGTACGGCGCGGCTGACCTGCAGCCTGCGGCCGCGTTCCTGAGCGGGCGCCGCCCGTTGTATGTGGCACGTTTCTCTGCCGTCCGGTGATGGCGGACTTAGCGCCCGCTTGGTTGCTCCACAGTGGACACATAGGCGTGTCGTGCGCCGGGTTGGCCGGTCAGGGTTGACAGGTTGACGCCCCACCCCGACCGGCGCTCTGTGGTGGCGGGGTGCGCGTACCACCGCGGTTCGGGACGCGGCGTGGTGAGGAGTCAGCCAGGCTCAGGCGTCTGACGCCGGGGATTGAGCGGAGTCGGGGACGTAGAACGCGGCGGTGTTCTGGGCGGCGCGGGTCGCCTCCTCGGAGGGGACACCGGCTGCTTCGTGCGCGGTGCCCCAGGCGGTAGCGCTACGGAGCATGAGTTCCCGTACCTCGGGGGAGGCCTCCCACGCCTGCGGATCCTCAATGACCTCACCCCGCAGGTGCAGCCCGAGGCTGATCAGGGCGATGTCCCAGCCCACCCCGGTGGCGCCAGGGCCGAACCGGTCCCAGTGCTCGTTGGGGGGAGCGGAGTGGCTCAGTTCAAAGAGCGTTCCTCCGTCCGGGGCAGCGGACAGGCGTACCTCCACTTCATTGATGTCTTTCTCGGTGATGTTCTCACCGAACGCCCAGGTCACCCGGAGCAGCCGTGGCGGCTCGCAGCCGATGATTTCGCCTCCGGCATTGCCTTCCAGCTGGAACTTTCCACCCAGCCGGGGTTCGACGGTGACCGGGAGGAACCAGCGGCGTAGCCGATCTGGGTTGGTGATCGCGTCCCACACATCCTCGATCGGCGCGTGGTAGGTGCGCCGGAGGGTCACCCTCCACGCGTCACCTGACTGGATGCGGCTGCGGCTGATTTCGCGCTGAGCGGCGTTGAACGCGTCGAGTATGTCGGTCATGGTCCACCCCGTTCGTCGGGTCCCGAGTTGGGAGTCGTGATCGACGGCGTTGTTGGTGTTTTCGTGGCTAGCGGTGGCTGTCCGGTCGGTGATCCGCACCGGTTCGGTGGTTTGCGCCAGTTCGGTGGTGAGCACATCAAGGCGCTGTCCCCAGAACCTCCGGAAGCGCTCCAGCCACCTGTCCACCTCGCGGAGCGGCTCAACGTTGACGGTGTACAGGCGACAGGTACCCACTGCCTGCGCCACCGTGAACCCGCTGTCCCGCAGAATCCGCAGGTGATGTGACACCGCCGGTTGAGAGATCCCGAACTCCCGCCGGATGACGTCACTGATCGCCCCGGGGGTCCGGCCACCGTCGAGTAGGAGCTCCACGATGCGACGCCGGACCGGACTGCCGAGCACGTCGTACGCGTGCATGCCGTCAGTCTTGCGTCATCGCTTATATAAGTCAATCTTTAAATTTAGGTGCCCGGTCATGTCGGACCCGAACGCTAGGGTCAGCCGCGATCTACGCGTTTAGGAGGATCCACATGGTTAACTCAGCGGGCACGGTGAGCGGAGTTCCGCTCCTGCGACCGCGGGCGCTGCGCCCCGGCGACCTCGTCGTCGTGACCGCCCTGTCCGGCCCACTGGAGCCCGGTGAGGAGCCGCTCCTGGCCCGCGGGGTGAAGATCATCGAACGGATGGGGTTCCGGGTCCGCGTCTCCCCGCTGGTTTCGACGGAGCGGCGACGTTGGTGGGCGGCCGCGACGCCACACCAGATCGCCGATGAACTCAACGGCCTGCTGCGGGACCCAGAGGTACGCGCGATCTTCTCGCACACCGGCGGACGAGTCACGCTCAGCTACCTCGACCTGATCGACCTGGAAGCGGTCCGGACCGACCCTAAGCCGATCCTGGGCTACAGCGACATCTCAGCGATCCATCTGGCGCTGTTCTCCCGGACCGGCCTGGTGGGGATGCACGCGGACATCGTCACCCACGGCTTCGGCCAAGACTGGTACGAGCTCGGCGACGAGGCCCGCCGCGCGCAGCTGGTCGACCTCTATACCCAGGTGCTGACCGGCGGGGACACTCCCCTGACGCTGCCGCCGGCGAGCACCTGGGAGTGCTGGCGACCCGGACGCGCCCAAGGCCATCTGGTCGGCGGGCTGCTCAACCGCCTGGTACGCATCCAAGCCACCCCATACGCCCTGGATCCCGAACGGTTCACCGGCGCGATCCTGTTCTGGGAAGAAGTCGGTAACCCGCTCACGCTGATCTGGACCGACCTACAGACGCTGCGGCAAGCCGGCGTATTCGACCGGATTGCCGGCATGGTGGTGGGCATCCCGAGCAACATCCCGCCGGAGGAAGGCAGAACCGAGGAGCTCCGCGAGGTAGTCCTCGACGCGCTCGGCGACCGTGACATCCCGGTGCTCGGTCATGTGGACTTCGGACACATCTCACCGAACCTGCCGCTGCCGATCGGGGTCCGCGCTGAACTGGACGCCGACGCGCGGTCCCTGTCGCTGCTGGAGCCCGCCGTCACCGCGGCGTGACGGTCGCCGTGACTGTCCTGATCGGACAGTGACGCGGCGGCGAGGACGGGCCGGCTGTCACGGCACCTGGTGATGACGGCGGGGATCATGGCGTACGCCCGCGATCAACTCCGCGGTGGTGTGCGCCTCGATCCCTGTCGGCGGCGCCTGAGAGAAAGCGCTCGCGACGGCGCGTACATGCTCCTCCGCCACCGTGGCCAGGCCGTCATAGATCGCGACGAAGACCTCCCGGGCGCGGTACCGCAACCACCCCGGCGGCATCAGCCGGAGGGGGAGGAGAGGGTCGAGGAAACGGAATCGGCGGTAGGTGTCCATCACATTGGTGCGGGCCCGCACCGCCTCAGCACCCCCCACCTCCCCGGCCTGAATCCGAGGCAACAGCGGGCTCCAGCACCGAATGAAAGCCTCGTACTGGCGGGCGATGGTCGTGATGTCCCAGGCGCTGAGCGGATCCCGGCGAGTGATCGCGTCGATCTCCAACTGTCGCGCCCGGAACACCGTCAACGCGCCAAGATCAACCTTGGCCAGTTCAGCCCGCGCCTGCGGGGTCAGATCCCGAGGCGACACCCACAGCGCGTCATACAGCGGGGCGTACCCCAGCCACCGAAGCTGGGTACGCAGCGCCTTCCGCCGCGTGCCGTGATCCTGCGGCATGGAAAAGGCGATGAGTGTCCACACCCCATCCCAGGCCTCGGCCACCTCGGGAAACGTCAAAATGCAGTGCCCACCCACGGACAAGCTGGTGGCGGAGGCCGGCGTCAACCGGTAGGAGCTGTACCGCCCATGCCGCTTGCACTCCAACACACCCCGCCGGGCCAGGCGGCTGATGGCGGTCCGAGCGTTGGCGGCGCTGACCCCGGATTCCCCTAACAGCGCCACGATCGCGGCCGACGGCAGCCAGGCACCGGTCCGCAACGTGTAGTCGGCCATCAATGTGACGGTCAGCCCCTGCGGCGAGTTACCGGTCCGCCGGCGAGGCAGACGCACCGACTCGGCCGCGACGTCGGGGAATATCTCCTCGATATCGAAGGGGCGGAACACAGGACACTCCGGTGCTGATCGATGGACACCGAAGCCGACTGTAAACCGACGTCGCGGCCGGTAGACCAGCCACAGACCTCAGACAACGTCAGTTGACAGTTATTGGTCCCAGGGGGACACTCATTGACAACTATCAGTTTTGGAGCCGGGCGGGATCGAACAACAAAGACGGTCGAATAACACCGTCACATCAACGGCGGTGTGACGGGGAGGCTCGTCATTTCTGTAATGGCGACGCTGCGGATTCGGCTGTCTTCCGGGCTGCACCACGCACGCGCATGGCGCGAGCGATATATCAGCCTGTCCACGCAGGGCAGGGCCCTACCGCGGACAGGTTCTGAAAAAGCTCACCAGCCATGTCGCGTGATTATCCACGCATACAGGCGGTGGGATTCGCCTGTATCGATTCAACCGTCCCCATGAAAAAGAGCGCGTCCATTCGCGCGCACTTGAAGGAGTGCGGCATGAGCACCACACGTAAAGTGCTGCTCGGCCTCGTCGCCTCGGTGACCTTGGCCAGCATGGCGCTGCTGGCCCCGACGGCGACACCCCCCGCCTCGGCAGCCTCCCTGGTGCAGGTAACCAACTTCGGGGACAACCCCGGCAACCTGCAAATGCACATCTACGTCCCCGACACAGGCCCCACCCCGCGGCCGATCGTGCTCGCCATGCACCCCTGCGGCGGCAACGGGCCCAGCTTTTACGCCTCCACCGAATTCGCGTCCCTCGCCGACCGGTACGGCTTCATCGTGATCTACCCGACCGCGTCGAACCGCCGCATGAACTGCTTCGACAACTGGTCAGACGAGTCGAAGATCCGTGGCGGCCGCACCGACCCGGTCTCGCTGGTATCCATGGTCAACTACGCGGTGCAGCAGTACGGCGGCGACCCGAACCGGGTGTACGCGACCGGCAGCTCCTCCGGCGCCATGATGACCAACGCCCTCCTCGCCCTCTACCCGGATGTGTTCAAGGCGGGCGCGGCATTCATGGGCGTACCGTTCGCCTGCTTCCCCAACGAGGCGGACTACCAGCCGGGAGGCAACAGCAACTGCTCCAACGCGCGTATCAACAGAACCCCGCAGGAATGGGGTGACCTGGTACGCCAAGCCAACCCCACCTACCGCGGACCCTGGCCGCGCATCCAGCTGTGGCACGGCACCAACGACTTCGTCGTCGCCTACGGCTGCCTGCAGCAGGAGGTCGACCAGTGGACCAACGTGCACGGCCTGAGCACCACCCCGACCTCCACCGACTACCCGCAGCCGAACTGGGTCCGGCAACGCTACGCCGACTCAACCGGCACCGTTCAGGTGGAGGCGATCACCATCACCGGCGCCGGGCATAACTTGCCGATGGGCGGCATGGCCGCGTACGCCATCTCCTTCTTCGGTCTGGACGGTACAGTCCCGACGTCCACCCCGACCACCCCGAGCAACCCGCCGATCACGTCAAGCCCACCAGGCTCGACCGGCGCCTGCCGCGTCACCGTCAACATCAACGCCTGGAACAACGGCCTGACCGCGGACATCACCATCGTCAACACCAGCACCAGCACCATCAACGGCTGGTCCCTGACCTTCACCCTGGCCAGTGGGCAGACCATCGTCTCAGGCTGGAACGCCACCTATTCACCACCATCAGGCCAGGTGACAGCCAGAAACGTCTCCTACAACGCCACCATCCCACCCAACGGATCGACCGTCATCGGTTTCCAGGCCACCCACACCGGTAACACCGACAGGCCATCCTCGTTCGCTCTCAACGGCACACCCTGCAGCGTCTTCTGACCCCCACAGGCACGAGCGGGCGAGCCGGGACCCGGCGCCGACAAACACCGGCCGATGCTGAGACCCCAGACCGGGGATGACGGCCCATCTGCCGGCGGCGCCGGGTCCCGTTCATGTCCTGTGCCTTGCGACACCAGGCTGACGCGTATCCACTAGCCACGTTGTGGTCACGGTCGTGCCTACCTCACCGAACTCAGCTATGGGGGAATACGGATGGCGGACAGTCCCACGTCGATCAACCGCCGAAGCAGCCGGAGCAGGCTTCCGACAGTGAGTCCACTCCTTTCGTGCCGTGAGGCCGGCCGACTACCACGACAGGATCAAGACCTATTGGCTTGAAACTTACGTCATTTGATGCGTGTCGCTGGCCACCAGCGGCATACGGTCCTGATGGCGTCAAGGCAGTAGCGGATCGCTGGGGGGCCGCCATGCCGCTGAATAAGCGGTGCGGCCATAGCAAGCAGCGTCAAGACGGCGGCCCGGGAAGCGTTCGCGGTGAGAGCCCGCATGATGGTGACCAGCCCGCGAAGATCGTGGGGAAGCGCCTCCATACAGTGGGTGAACAGTTTGATGCCTTCGGAGCCGAAAGAAGTAGAGCGAGCCGCCTGCTGGATGCGTGTAGCGAGTTCCTCGGGAGGGACTCGTACCAGGAGGTGCCTGAATACATAGGCGCGGTCAGGTACCACGGGGATGGTGGCGGCGGTTTGCAGAGCCTGGGGGAGTTGGTCAGGCGGCAGATGTGGGGCGCGCTCGACGAGCTTTATAGCGATGTCAAGGTCGTAGATGTATTCAGGGTCGCTTTCTAAGCCATTGTAGCGTTCATAAAGCGGAAGGTGCTTGACGAGGCGAGACGCCGTCTCGGCATGATCGAAGTCGTCAGGAATAGCGGTGTCATCTAAGGCCTGTTGAAGAGCGTGGGGACGCTCATCGGGTGGCAGATGCTCGGCAAGACTGGTCAACGTCCAAGCCCGAACGACGTCGTCGGGGATGACAGTGAGGACGTCGAGGGCATACTCAAGGAGCCGGCGACGTTGATCAAGCGGTAACTGTGGGACCAGGCTGGTTAATACGCTACAGAATAAAAAGTGGCCGGAAAGAGCGGTGGTGGCTTGAAACGCGTGCTGATGGGCGATACGGCGTTGGTCGGGCGGCAGTTTAGGAGCCAGCTTGGTTAATGCGCAGGCCCGGCGGTAGTCGTTGGTGATAGCGATAGCGGACTGAAGAGCCTGCTGAAAAACGGTTGAACGTTGGTCAGGTGGCAGGTGCGGAGCCAGCTGACCCAATATGCTGGCACGATCAGCACGGTTGGTGATAGCGGTAGCGGCCTGGAGGGCTTGCTGGAGAACAGCGGGGCGTTGCTCCGGTGGAAGGTGCTGGACGATGCGGATCAATGCCCAGGCCCGGTAGTAGTTACTAGGGATGGCGGTAGCGATCTGGAGCGCTTGCTGGAGAAGGCCGGCTGGCAGGTGCGGAGCCAGGTAGCTTAACCTTTCCGCGCGTTCGGCGATGTCAGAGATGATGACAGCGGTGACGTCGAGAGCATGCTGAAAAGCAGTGTGGCGTTGGTCGGGCGGTAAAAGTCGGGCCAGGATAACTAACGTCCCGATGCGCAGGTAAGGGGATCTATCATTAAGAGCAGCCTGGAGGGCTTGCTGGAAAACGGCCTGGCTTTGCTCTGATGGTAGATGCTGGGCGATGCGGCCTAGTATCCAGGCTTTTCTTTCCTCATTATAAATAGCGTGAGCAGCCTGGAGGGCTTGCTGGGAAATGGCGGGGCGTTGCTCTGGTGGGAGGTACTGGATAAGATGGGCCAACACATTGGCCCGGTCATCGTTACGGGAGAGGGCGGCAGCGGCCTGGAGGAGTTGCTGCAGCAGATCGGGGTGATCGGGGTAAAAGAGATCGGCCAAATCGATCAGCTTCCAGCTGTCGTGGCCGCTGTAGTTGCCGTTACTTAAGTGGATGGCGATCTGAAGAGCGTGCTGAAAGGCTCTGCGGCGCTGGTCGAGTGGCAGGTGGGGAGCTAAAGCGGTCAACGCCGAGAAGCAGTCTCTCTCGTCGGTGACGGCGGTGGCGTCCTCGAAAGCCTGAGAGAGCAGGTCGGATGGGAGATAGGGAGCTAGACGGGTCCATATCTTCGCGCGTGAGGCGGGGTAAGTAAGAGTGGTGGCAGCGTGGATTAAGTGAGGGCGCAAGTCGGGTGACAGTTGAGGGATCAGCTGGGTTAACGCTTCAAGGCGGGCGGACTCGCTGGGAAGGGCAGTAACGGCCTTGATGATCTGGGGAAGCAGGTCAGGTGGCAGGTGTGGGACCAGACCGGCTAGCGCCTGTACGCGATAGTCGTCGTTGACGATATGAAAGGTGTGAGTGAGGGCGCGTTGTGTGGGCCATAAACCGGTCTTCACCAGGTGAGGAATGAGCTCGATGAGGGTCGAGTCATGGATGGGGGAATCAGGAGCGGCAACCAGGAGTCTAGAGACAGACGAGGCCATGAGGGTGTACAGCAGCTCCAACCCCAGGTGAGGAGTGGCCTGGCCTGTGGCCAGATACCGGTCGGTGTCGGCGCGGGCTAGCTCTTGGGCACGGATGATGTTGGCGAGGTAGGTGTTGGCCGTACCGGCATGGTCATGCGCCTGGTACCACACGTTATGAATACGGCCAGTGCTGCTGGCGTATTCGCGGGTCAGCAGGGTGTGGAGGTCGTCGATACGCCCGGCGTGCTCAAGGTGGGTGACCAGATGCCGCAGCGGATAGCCGTCGTCTTGCCCAGCTAACCCAGGATCCGTGGCTAAGGTGCTGAGGTGGTTCTGAAGCCCACCGAAGCTTGTCAGGTAGTGGTCGGCGATACGCGAGTGGGCGTTTCTGACCGCGTCGGGGAATCGATTGGTGAGGTAGTCGCGCAGGGTGGCGTGGTAGATGCGGTAACGGCGAGTGTCGGTAACGGTCAGAAACTGACGGTACTGATGCTCACACAGCTGTCGCACCGCCTGTAGGTCGGAGGCCCCAGATAGCCGGGTGATCGCCTCTACGGTGAGGGGTTCCTGGGCAGCGGTCAGGGTCGTCAATACTGGAAGAGCGACCTGCTCCCATTGCTGATCGTGCTGCGCGATGTGCAGGACCTGGGTGTAGTAATCCGTAAGGGTATTAGGCAAATTGTCAAGATCAGTCACACTGCGGTGGCCGAGGCGAATCTCATCGAGCAGATACCGCAGGTACAGCCACACTCCACCACACCGTTGCGTCAGGGTGGTGATGAACTCCTCAGCCGGTACCCCTGCCTCGGTGAGCCGCTCAGCGAGGACCGGTTCCTGAACAGTACGGGTGAGGAACTGGTGGATATCAGCGGTGTTCTCGCTGTGGTCGGTAGTGATCGACAGCCAAAGGCTGGGCGAGTCCACCGACACCGCAACCCCAGGCCGGCAGGTGGCGATCACATACACCCTCTCCGGTAGCCGCGTTGGCAGCCCTAGCGGTAGCCCGTCCTCTGTCGGCTCAGCCTCATCCAACCCATCGACCACCAGGACAAGTTTCTTGCGGTAATCGCTGAGCTCTTCTTCCAGATAACTCAGGATCAGGGCAAAGCCTTCAGAGGTGTGTGCCCATTCCGGCACCATACAACTAGATTTCCACGTCGTACCTGGAGGAGCGAGATAAACCAAATCAAAGTCGTTGAAAAGCTGTGCGGACAGGTTTCGCACCGCCGCTGACTCGGACCGTCCTCCGAGGTGGGTGAAGTGCGATGGGTACTTCCGCTCCTGCACCAGGTGGGCAGCCAGCGCTGTCTTGCCTAATCCAGGGTCGGCCTGGATGAACACAAACCCACAAGGCTGCTCGGTCAGAAACCGATCCACCTGTTCGATCAGCCACTCTCGGCCGACGAACTCCGACAGCCGTGCATCAGTGAATACAGGCCGTGGGTTCTGTGTCGCCATCAATGACGACACGAAACCCGCAACGACGGTGTGGCTCATATTCACACTGATTGGGTCCGCATCCTCGCTGATCGTCACCGCACCAGCCTCCTAGAAAACCTCACACCATGCCGTAGCGCAACAGTCGAGCTATGTCTATTTCTCTGTTGGTCGCCTCAGCGCCTGTGTACCCATTGCACCCGTCGCCTCCGCCGACCACCACTGAATTTCGGCTTTGAAGAGAACACCAAGCCGGCTACTACTCTGAAACCCCGCCGCCACCCCTGACTGCTCGGCGTGACCCCATTCGGCCAAGGCTTACCCACCCAACACCTCAATCACGTGCGCCCGGAAGCCCAGACCAGGACAGGAACCAGACAAGCTCAAAGCCGGACTCGACGGCGGCATACCGCGATGATCGCCGTGCTGCGCCTTCGTTGCTTTCAGACGGCCAGCTCGACAGCTCGAGATACGTAACCAAACGTCTTTAAGGCTCCGTGTCGTGGTCAGGGAGGTGAGGATGGCTGGGCTGGGGTCGCCGTCGAAGGGCAAACCCTCATTGCTTTGACTCAGGTTGCTTATTTAAGGGTCTCGAGGGCGCGTCGTGTGGTCATGGTGTCGGGGTGGTCGGGTCCGAGGGTGCGTTCTCGGGCTGTGAGGACCTGTTGATAGAGACTGACGGCTTCATCGCGGCGTCCCGCTAACCAGTAGGCACCGGCGAGGCTGTGCTGAATGGCCAGGGTGTCGGGGTGGTCGGGTCCGAGGGTGCGTTCCGCGCTGGTGATGGCCTGCTGGTAAAGGTCAATGGCTTCGTTGAACCGTCCTGCTGATCGGTAGGCGACGGCGAGGTTGCCTCGGATAGTCAGGGTGTCGGGGTGGTCGGGTCCGAGAGTGCGTTCCGCGCTGGTGATGGCCTGCTGGTAGAGGGTGATGGCCTCATCGAGGCGTCCGGCCGCCCGGTAGGCGGTGGCCAGGCCGTGTCGGATGACTAGGGTGTCGGAATGGTCCGGACCTAGGACACGCTCCGCACTGGTAAGAGCCTGTTGGTAGAGGGAGATGGCCTGATCGAGGTGCCCCGCTGCCTGATGGGCGCTGGCGAGGCTGTGCCGGGTGGACAGGGTGTCAGGATGCTCGGGCCCTAAGGTGCGTTCGTCCTCGGTGAGGATCTGTTGGTAGAGGGTGATGGCCTCATCGAGGCGCCCCGCTGATTGATAGGCGTTGGCGAGGCTGTACCGGGCAGCGCGCGTATCACGGTGGTTGGGGCCCAAGGCGCGTTCCCGATCTGCGATGACCTTTTGGTAGAGGGTGATGGCCTCAGCAAGCCGCCCGGCCGACCGGTAGGCGACGGCGAGGTTGCCTCGTGTGGTCATGGTGTCGGGGTGGTCGGGGCCCAGAGTGCGTTCTGCGCCGGTGAGGGTCTGTTGGTAGAGGGTGATGGCCTCATCAAACTGCCCTGCCACCTGATAGGCAGCGGCGAGGTTACCGCGGGCCGTCAGAGTGCTGGGATGGTTGGGACCAAAGACACGCTCCGCGCTGGTGAGGACGTGGCGGAACAAGTCGATGGCTTCCTCGAGGCGTCCTGCTGCTTCGTAGGCGCTAGCGAGGTTGTGTCGGGTGGCCAGGGTGTGGGGGTGATCAGGCCCGAGGATGCGCTCTCGACCGGCGCGGGCTTGTTGGAGTAGCTCAATGGCCTCGTCGAGGCGTCCCGCCGCCCGGTAGGCGCCAGCAAGGCTGTGTTGGGTGGCCAGGGTGTGGGGATGGTCAGGCCCGAGGGTGCGCTCTACACCAGTGAGGGCCTGTTGGTAGAGGGGGATGGCGTCGTCGAGGCGTCCGGCCTGCTGGTAGGCGGTGGCGAGGTTTTGTCGGGTGATGAGGGGGTCGGGGTGGTCGGGTCCGAGGGTGCGTTCTTCGGTGGCGAGGACCTGACGGTAGAACTCGATGGCCTCGTCGAATCGGCCCGCTTGCTGGTAGATCGTGGCGAGGTTGTAGCGGGCAGCCAGGGCGTAGGGATGGTCGGGTCCGAGGCTGCGCTCTGTGCTGGTGAGGATTTGGTGGAACAGGTCAATAGCTTTGGGGAATTGCCCTACTGCCTGGTAAGCGGTGGCGAGGTTGCCTCGTGTGGTCAGGGTGTCGGGGTGGTCGGGCCCAAGGACGCGTTCTTCGGTAGCGAGGACCTGGTGGTAGAGATCAATGGCTACCTCGATTTCCCCTATTTCCTGCTGACTGACGGCGAGGTTGTTGCGGATGGTCAAGGTCTGGGGATGGTCAGGACCCAACGAGCGTTCAGCGTCGGTGAGCAGTGCTTCTTCGTAACCGATGGCGTGAGCGAGGTTCCCTGCGGCTTTCAGGTGTTGCCCAACCCAGATCCTCAACTCTGTGACGCGCTCGATGAGCTTCGAGTCGCCGGTGAAACGTCCGGTGGAGGGGTCGCGATCGAGGGTGTCGGTGAGCGCGTCGATGTGGTTGATCACCTCAGCGGCGATCTGCCGCTGCTCCCGTGCCTTGTCATGCGGTACGAGTAGGCGGTTCAGGATCTCAACAGCGTCGCTGAGGACGGTGGTGAGGCGGGAACGCCGCCGTGCGCGATCGCGTAGCACCTGAGCCACCAGCCGATGCATGATCACCGACTGGCCATGGTGGGAAAAGACCACCAGCGAGGCGTCAGCGAGCGTACCCAGGGCCGCGTCAACGCGCTCTGAACCCACCGCGGCAGTCGCAGACTCGGGTCTCGCTTCGCCAGAAGGGTCGGTATGGACGGGCAGGAGCGCGAGGAAGTCCCGGTTCACACCGGCTGGGGACAGCATCGCCAGCACGTCAAGCAGCCGGCCGGTCAGCCCATCCAGGCCATGAGTGGCTTCTACCTCCTCCACCGCTAGGGCGATCGCCTCACCTGCCCCTTGCGGGTACTCCCTTCCGTCCACACGGGACAGGCGCTCATCCAGCGGAAACCGCTTCAACTGATCCACGTACGTCAGGTACGGCAAGTGTTGGGAGCGGATCACGGTGGCGGCATAGGGCAACGCCAGCGGCAGTTGCTCTACCGCTTCACCGACGGCGCGGGCGCCGGCGTCGTCGTTCAGACCGGTGCGTTCTTGCAGGTAGGCCAGGGTTTCTTCTTCAGTGAACGGTCCTACCTGCACTCTGGTGCCTAGGGTGTCACACCGTGGGGATCGGCTGGTGAGGACGATCTGGGCTGTGCCGGTGGCGGGCAGCCAGGGCGCCACATCGTCTGGGTTGGTGACGTCGTCGAACACCACCAGCACCCGCTCGGTCGTGTTTTCGAGCCACCGTTTTGCTGCTTGCGCCCGTTCACGGGTATTCGCCAGGGTCGGTACCCGGGCGTCCACCGTATCGGCGATCTCACTCAAGCCGGTTATCACGTGGGACACAGATTCGGCCGCGAGCCACGCCACCAGATCCCAGCCCGCCTCGATGCGCTTCCGCGCTAACGATGCGGCCAGCTGCGTTTTCCCTACCCCCGGGCGGCCGGTGATTGAACACACTCGCCCGTTTAGCCGCCGGCTCGGCCTATGCGTTCTCACCCTCGGGCCGTCTGTTACGAAATGTTCTCCGGTTGGCTGGCCTGCTTCGAGTGCGGTTTCGAGTTGTTGAAGGAGAGCGGTACGCGGTTGGAAGCCCACGGGGGCGCGAGGCACATTCCCCACGACCCGGACGGCAGCAGAGCGATCCTCAGCGACGGAGGTGTTTTCCGTGCTGGCCGTGTTCGATGACGACTGTGCTTGGAAAGACGGTGCGCTTTCTGGCTCAGCGTCCACCGTCTCAGCGATCTCAGCCTGTCCTGGTCTGTTTTGTTCCGGTGAAGTCTGCGGCTCTGTCACCGTGGGCTTGTTCCGACCAGCCCACCATCCCATACCCGCCACAACCGCACTCGTCACGACCGCGGCCACGCCTAACGCCACGTTATCCCGTACCGCCGCGGCAGACTCCCCGGTAGGCGGCCCGAACCGGTGCCAGCACCACCACACCCCCAAGAAGGACACCAGAGCTCCTACCACCGTCAGCGCCCAGCGCCCTATCCGACCAGTCACCCCAGCTCCCATACCCGCTGACATGCGCAGATACGTACTGCGAAAGGGTTATAACCCGTCACCGCAATAACTCAATTGTGGACAGGAAGGCTCGCAGCTGCTTTGGAACGAAGTGATCGAGCGGTTGCGGTGATTGACCAGATATGACAGGCCTGTCTCGACTGGAGAGTGGCTAGTTCGTAATGATCCGTCGAGACCCACCTCGGTCAGGACATAGTAGTGATCGCTGCGGCAGGAACAAGGAGCACCAAAGCGGTAAACCGGGAAGTGTCCTTGGTAAGAACACGGGCGATATCAGAGTAGCCACGCGTACGAGTGCGGTCGTGCGCCTGGGATCGCAGGTTACGTGTATAGCCGGTGCCGCTGGCGGGTGTTCGTAGGGCAGCACAAGGGGGGCCGGGCCTCCCGCTTGACTGGCGTGGTCAAGGGGGAGTGACCGACATGACTGGGCATTTGATGGCGTGTAGCGATCGCCGTGTTCTGCTTCAGGGCTCCAAGCTATGACTGGCCTGAGGAACCAGAACTCGACGCCTTTGTCGCGGTGTCGTGGTTAGGTGTGCAGGACACGACTGTACGCGGGGCATCCCGAAGACCGAACCAGCGCCACTTTAATGGGCGAGTCGTGGCCTTTTTGAGAGCGTTGAGCGTGCGCTGCGTGGCCCGGGTGTAGGGATGACGTGGACCGAGGATGCGTTTCTGGACGGTAAGGATCTGGCGGTAAAGGGCGGTGGCCTCATAGAGGCGTCCCGCTGCCTGGTAGGCACCGGCGAGGATATGCCGGATGAACAAGAGGTCAGGGTGGTCAGGGCCGAGAATCCCCTCTTTGACGCTGAGGACATGGTGGTAGAGGGCGATGGCCTCGGTAAATCGCTCTACCAGCAGGAAGGCGCGAGCGAGGTCGTATCGGGTACTCAGGACGTCAGGATGGTCAGGACCGAGGGTGAGCTCTTGGTCGGTGAGGGTCCGGTAGTAGAGGTCGATGGCTTCATCGAAGCGTTCCTCCAATAGGTAGACCCTGGCAAGGCTGAGCCGAGTAGACAGGGTGTAGGGGTGTAAAGGACCAAAGGTAAATTTCTGAAGTGGCGAGGTTTCGCTCGAATCGTTCGCTGAGGCTAGAGGGCTGAGCGGGTGAGAGCAGGGTGGTATCGGGCGGTCGGGGTGGCCCTCAGCTGAGTGATGCGTTCGGTGAGCTGCGGATGGTAGTCGAAACGTTTGCTGAAATCACGGTTTAGGGCGTTGGCGAGCGTATCGATGTGGTTGATCACCTCAGCGGCGATCTGCCGTCGCCTCCATTTCTTGTCGTGAAGTACGTGTAGACGGGTCAGAAACTCGAGGGTGTCGGTGAAGCTGGTGTAGCGGCGGCCACGTCGACAGGCGCGGTCGCGTAGGACTCGGGCTACCAGGTGGTGCATGAGCACTGACCGGCCGTCGTGGGAGAAGGGCACTAACGGCGTGTCGGCTAACGCCCTCAGGGCCGCATCAATGTGTTCTGAACCCACTGCGGCCCGAGCCCGCTCCTTCTTCCTGGGTTGTGGTTCTGCCGCGTTGGGGGTGGCGGTAGAGGCGGGCAAGTGTGCGAGGAGGTCCCGGCTTCAACGTCCGCCACCACGAGCGCGATTGCTCCACCCACCTTTACCGGGTATTCATCGAAGGCGACCCGGGACAGGTAGTCGTCCAATGGGAACCGCTTCAACCAGTCCTCATATGTCGCGTATGGCACGCGTTGGGAGCGGATGACGGTGGCGGCGTGGGCTAGGGCCAGTGGTAGCCAGCTTACCGCTTCGCCGCCTGTGCTCGCTCTTCCGGATCCGCCTTGGCGGGCATGGGCATGTGGGTGTCCGCCGCGTTGGCGATCTCGCCTAAGCCAGCCACCACCTGGAGCGCGGATTCGGCTGCGATCCAGGCCACCAGGTTCCATCCCGCCTCAATGCGGTGTCGATGTGGCGGCCAGCTGGGTTTTACCTACTCCTGGATCGCCTGTGAGGGAGTACACCACCGCCGGCTGGCCTGATTCGAGTGCGGTTTCGAGCTGTTGGAGGAGAGCGGTACGCGGTTGGAAGCCCACGAGGGCGCAAGGCACATTCCACACGACCCGCACGGCGGCAGAGCGAATCTCATGGGCAAGGCCGTCTGTCTTCGTAGGCCATACCCAGCGAAGCTTATCCATGAAAGGCGGCGCGCTTCCTGGCTCAGCGGTTCTGCACGAGCGATCTCATCTTGCCTGTCTTGTGTCTCAAGCGGAATCCGCAACGCTATAACCGTGGACTTGTCCCGTCGGCCTACCGCTTCGCACCCGCCATGGCGGATGAACTCCGCAGCCACACGGCAGCGAACACCGGCTGCGGGTCCTGCGCCGCCGTCTGCAATGGCACCAGCCCGGCGACGATGCCGTCGTTGGGCAGGTTGATAAGGCCGCGTTTCCAGCGGCCGGATCACAGCAGGACCCATGCCGCCGTACGGTGATCGAATCCCGCTACTCCCGTGCTGGTCGCTTCACGCGGGTGCGTACCGACCCCTTGATGTCTCCGCCGACCGCTACCGCACCCGGGCCTAAAGACACCACCCCTGAGACGTTGCTGGGAGGCGGGGGAAGCTGACCGCCACCTTCCACATGTGTGGAGACCTCGCCGGTAATCGAGCCGCCGACGGCGACCGCCCCTTCCCCTGCGGAGATCACTGACTGGCCGCCGGTTGAGGGCGCTGGGAAACGCCATGCCAGTACCGCCACACCCACACCCACCACGGCCACCACCAGGTTCGCCACGGCGATTCCGTCAGCCCGACCCAGATCCCAGATCCGTATCGCGAACCACACCAAGCCACCGCAGGCCAGGGTGACCGCCACAGACAAGATCACTCCGCGTAGCCAACGCATAACATCATCATCGCTTGCGGCGGCTACCGCTTTAGCGGCCTCATACATGAGGCCAACGGAACGCGGCGCAGCTGAGAAAAGCACGGCTGTTGTTGGCGCGCGTCGGGGCGGGTGCGAGGGAGCGATACTGATACCCGTTTGGTGCTTTCGAATCAGCTTTGAGTGGTTTTAAGTGGTTACGCGCTGCTGACCGGATTAGCGCAATTGGCGATTGCTCTATGTTCAAGATCACCGTATGAGAGGTAACGGCGAGCACAAGGAGAAGAAGACCACAAGCACAAGCCAGGCCCACACAAACAACAACGGCGATCAGCGTTGTGGCTGATCACCGCCGTAGGGTCCGTTGTGGACTGGTGGCCAGGGGCGGGGTCGAACCGCCGACCTTCCGATTTTCAGTCGGACGCTCGTACCAACTGAGCTACCTGGCCGGGTAACTCCCCAGCCGCAAGGGTAGCGCGGCGAGGGGTGTTGCGGTCCCGACGGGATTTGAACCCGCGACCTCCGCCTTGACAGGGCGGCGAGCACTCCGAGCTGCTCCACGGGACCAAGACCGGGATAACCCTATCGTGCCCCCAACGGGATTCGAACCCGCGCTACCGCCTTGAAAGGGCGGCGTCCTAGACCGCTAGACGATGGGGGCTCGCCCCGCTGAAGGCCAGGTAAGCATACGTGACGCGGCCGCCTTCTCCAAACTCAGATACCCCTCGACACGTCGAGGGTCACCTAGGGTGCGGCCGAGACATGGCCTGAGCTGCGGAAATGCTGGAGGCGACAAGTTCGGGAGGGTGTGGCGGGCAGGCGAGGGCGATCACGGCGGCGAGCCACGGGGCGTACTTGTCGGGCGTGACACAGAGGGCGCGGCGAAGCGTGGTGATGGGCACCCAGGCCCAGGTGGAGATCTCGGCGGGATCAGGGTTGGGAGTGGGGGTGCCGCTGGTGTGGCCGATCAAGACGTGGTCATATTCGTGCTCAACTCGTCCGGTTGCGTCATCAATAGCCCGATAGGTGAAGTGGCCAATTTCACGTAGAGGAATGCCGGAGAGTCCCATCTCTTCGGTGAGGCGGATGCGGGCGGCATCCGTGACGGACTGGCCGGGAGCGGGGTGGCCACAACAGGTGTTGGCCCAGCGGCCGGCGAATCGCGTTTTGAGGGTGGAGCGTTGCTGTAGGAGTACGCGGCCGTCGTCGCTGATCAGCAGCACCGAGAAGGCTCGGTGGGCTTTTCCGGGAGCAGTGTGAGCCTCTGCGACGCTACAGGAACCGGTAGGGCGCCCGGCGGAGTCGACGAGTTCAACCAGATGTGCTTCTCGGATCACCTGGTCCCCCGAGATATCGCCGCGGTAGGTGTGAAATTCGTCACTATGGGCATTCGCGTACTCCTTCTGCCGACCGGACCCGGAGTGTCTTCGGGTCCAGATGGGTGACTGACCGAGCCGGGCCGGGCGGATGGACTTATGGGACAGGCCTGTGACCTGGGCTTTCGACCGAGCCTAGCCACAGACGAGAGGCGTGACCTGGGAAACCGGTGGGTGCCTTCTTGGTGAAGGCGGTTCAGAAGACCCTGCGGGCGGCTCCGGAAGGCGCTGACGATCCGTCGACGGCGCGTCGGCGCTCTTGCGTCGGTGATCCAAGGAACGTGGCTGAGTACGCGGCTGGGAAGGGGTCCGGACAGGGGGACTCTGTGGGTTAGCTAACGCTGAGTTATTCATCACGTTGCGCTGTACGTTGCGCTGTTCAAGCCTTGGCGGCAGCCGGCTATATCGGCACTATACGGGCATTTCTCGCTCTCGTTCCGCTAGATCGTTACTTAGAGATATCTTCTGTGTCAAAGTTATGAATCATGAATATCGGTAGTGGGTGAAGTAAACCCTCTATCGAACTCTTTACAGCGGTTATCCGGAACTGTTATACCTTCGTGCGTCACTTCATATAGCCGTGTGTCGATGAGTGCTGGTCTAGGGGAGGCCCACGGTCAGTGGCATAGGCACCCGCCACGGCTACCTCCGGATATTGGGAGGCTCCGGATGAAAAGATCTCTCGAAGATCGTTCGCAGCCGACCTGTTTGCCGACTCACTCGGTGAGTACAGCGTCCAATGTCGGACAGCGCAGGCGGTGTGGTCAGCGGTCAACCTTCGCGGTGAGGAGACGCCCGACGGCGGTTCTACTCCACCGGCTATATCGGCCCCTGGGATCTGATCTTCTTATCCAGCCGCCTCGACCTTTTTAAGCGGGCCGGCCGATCCTTCGGTCCGGCTTTCTGCTCCCGTTCCCCACACCATGGGGTATTCCATTCCCCGCACGCTCCAGGGAGGGAAGGGAGGGTACGCGGGGCGGATACTCGCGCACCGCCCCGCGTACCACACATTGCTTTTCCTCGGATCCCGGCCATTCGTCCGGCAGGAGCATACGCCGAATGCCGAATGGGATCTGTGCTGCGGAATTTCCCTGCCGCTGTTCTACACCTGGGAGATCACGGTCTTATGAGACGAATCCTCGCGTCAGCCGTCTCTGTGCTGCTGGCATCCGTGTCGTTAGCTCTCGCCCCGTCAGCGTCCGCTGCGGCGTCGACCACCTCCACCCCGGCCGCTCTGGCGCTTCCCAACGGCGCCCCCGACATCTCCCTGGCCGAGGTGCAGACGCACCTGTCGCGACTCGCCACCATCGCCTCCTCCAACGGTGGTAACCGGTGCACCGGTAGGTCCGGGTACCGCGCGTCGGTCGACTATGTCCGGTCGGTCCTCGCCGCCACCGGCTACGCCGTCACCGAGCAGGCCTTCTCCACCAACTCAGGCATCTCCTACAACCTCATCGCCGAGCTTCCCGGTGCGGATCCCAGCCGGGTGATCATGGTCGGTGGGCATCTGGACGGTGTCTGCGCCGGACCTGGGATCAACGACAACGGGACCGGGTCGGCTGCGATCCTGACGGTGGCCCGGACGTTCGCCAGCCTGGGCTTCAGGCCTCCGGTCACCATCAGATTCGCCTGGTGGGGCGCTGAAGAGCAGGGGCTGCTGGGGTCGCGCTACTACGTGAACACCCTCTCCAGCGCTGAACGGAGCCGGATCCGGGCGTACCTGAATTTCGACATGATCGGCTCGCCCAACCCCGGTTACTTCGTCTACAACGACGACAGCCGAGGTGCGGCCATCCGGGACATCCTGGTCACTTACTTCACCACGATCGGTATAACCCCCCAGTACACCTACGCGGGGGGACGAAGCGACCACGGCCCATTCATCAGCGCAGGTATCCCGACGGGAGGCACGTTCTCTGGCGCTGAGGAGATTAAAACGGCTGCCCAGGCCGCCCTATGGGGAGGCACCGCCGGACGGGCGTTTGACCCCTGCTATCACCGCTCCTGCGACAATTTGTCCAACGTGAACAGTGCGGCTCTGGAGCGGCACGCGAACGCCATCTCCTACGTCCTGTGGGAATTGCTCAGGAGAAGCTCTGGAGCATCGGTTTTTGAGACGTTCGTCAATGCTGCGGATTATTCGATTCTGGATCGGGGTCGAGTGGAGTCTCCGATCACGGTATAGCGGACAGGAAATGCCCCGCGGATCTGGTGGTGTCGGTGAACAATGGGCATCCGTGGCGGGGCGATGTGGTCATTGAGGTGGTGGCGTCGGATAGGACGGTGTATCGGGTGAAAAACTCCGGTTCCGACTCTGGGGATGATGTGGGGAGGCGTATGTCGTGGACGCCTCTTCGGAGACGGCCACGGGCACGTGGCTGCCGCGGGTACAGGATGTGTATTCGCCGGATACCAGCCATGTCGGCCCCTATCGACGCCTGGGGTCCCACCGTTTAAGTCGGCTGGCCACAACCTGATGAACCCTGAGCTGTGGAGGGTGCCTCGCGTGGGCACCCTCCCGCGGTGAGCAAGAAGGGATCAGGGGTACGCGGGGTGGCGCCCTCGATCACCTCATGATCAACGGGGTGGGGAGACGGACCGTTGGGCGTGTGGGCGGTACAGCAGAACGAAGACACCGACCACCGGAAACACCGTCAGCCACAGATTCGGCAGCCACCAGGCCGGGGCGAATTCCCCGCGCAGCGCCCAGAAATTCAGCGCGGTCAGGCCGGCCGCGTGGGTTAACGCGAGCGAGATCAGCATCAGGGACCGGGCGGAGTCAGAGGCGCGGTGGCTTAGCCAGAGGGCGGTCAGGCCGGTGGCGCTGGCCACCAGATCCAGCAGGAGATAGGACCAGTTCCAGTCGATCAGGATGTGGTGGGGGTAGGGCGGGATGAGGCCGGTGGCGGTCGCGACCCAGTAGGCCAGGAAGCCGAGGTCGGTGCCCAGCATCAGGCGTTTCACCCAGATCTCAGCCATATGTCACGTCCAGCTGTCGGTCCGTCAAGCGTGGGTGGTGGCCCCGGAGAAGGCCATCAGCACGACCCCGATCACGACGAGCGCCATGCCCGCGATCGCGGTGAGGTTCAGGTGTTCGCCGAAGAGGAAAGCCGCGGCGATCGCGACGGCGGCGGTGCCGACTCCGGACCACACGGCGTAGACGATGCCGACGTTGAGGGTCCGAAGCGCACCACCCATCAAGGCGAAGGCCGTGCCGTAGCCGGCGATGACCAGCATGGTGGTGAGGGGCCGGAACGTCTCCGCGCTGCTGCGCAGGGCTAAGGTGGCGATGACTTCGGCCGCCACCGCACCGGCGAGCATGAGCCAGGCGGTCATGAGCTTCTCCCAATCAGCTCGGTCAATACCGCGTACACCCGTTCGTGCAGCTCGCCCTGCGGTGGCGCGAGATCAGCCAGCCGGGCCAGCCACCAACCGTCGACGGCGAGCCGGACCGCCGTCGCCACCGCCGGGTCGATGCCGTCGTTTTCCAGACGTCGCTGCCAGCGTGCGTAGATCTCCCGCAGAGGGATCAGCGCGTCCGGCTCCACCAAGGCGGCGGCGAACAGGGCCGCGGTAGTCCGGTCCGCGACGGCGCCGGCCGCCTCGGGCTTCTGCCCGACGGTGGCGGCCAGATAGACGCGGGTAGCGGCGCCCGGCTCGTCACCGGCGCTGGCCAGCGCGGCGTCGAACTGGCTGACCAGGCGGTCAACCATGCCGGCGACCAGCGCCTGTTTGCTGGCGAAGTGGTACAGCAGGCCGCCTTTACTCACGCCCGCCTGCCGGGCCACGGCCTCCAAGGTGAGGGCCTGAGCGCCGTCCCGCAGCAGGACCTCGGTGGCGGCGTCCAGTATCCGATCCCGGGTGTTCGTCATGCCACGACTATACCGTCCGGACGGTACAGTTCCGTGGCTGTCAGGGGGCCACAACCCACAGGCGGTACGCGCGGGCGTACCAATGGGTGCAGCGGGGACCAATGGGTGAGCGACGGCCGCTGATGGGAGGAGCAATCTGGGTGAGCCGTGGCGGCTGAACCGCGACCGTCAGCGGCGACCAGGGGAACGAGTGGGGAAGTCAGCCGCCGAGGCGGAAGTCGACGACCCGGATCGGAGACGGGGTGGTGCCGCTGGAGCGGCGCTGATACAGGATCGACAGCACCCCCTCGGAAGCGACCCGGCTCCGATCCACCACCACCTCACCGAACGCGTCAAGCCCGGACCCATCGAAAGCCACAGTCCAATCAGTCCAGCCGCTGGCCGCGCTCGCGGTGACGATCCGGCCATAGGGCAGCACCACGTAGGCGTTATCGGCGCTGTCCAGCACGATCTGGGAGCGCCCGAAGGCGGTGAGCGGCACCGGGATTTCGATCTTGCGCCATGTACCGTCGGTGGACCGGTACAGGTGGAAGGCGTAGCCGTAGGAGCGGCGCTGCCCGACGAAGTCGGAGACGCACTGGGTGAACCGGCCAGGGACGTAGCTGATGATCACGTGGGGCCTGCCCTGGGAGTCGACGGCCTGACTCTCCTGGTTGATCAGGGCGTGGTTCACGTCGAGCGGATCCACCACCAGGCCCGGCGAGGACACCGACACCAGCGACCCAGATCCGGTGGTCGCCACCACCTGACCGGCGTTGTTCCGCCAGGTACGCCCGCGGTCGTCGCTGTAGACGTAACCGGTGTCGTGGTTGGCCAGTCCGCCCTGGTGACACAGCACCCGGGTGTTGCCCTCCCGCCACGTGAAGGCCGCGTGCAGCCGCCCGTTCTGTCCATAGCTGAGGCCGTGCAGGTAGAGGTTGCGGGTGGTGCTGATGACACCGTTAGCGGTGTAGGAGCCGGTGGCCGATGACCAGCGTCCCAGCCAGCGCCACACCCCGTCGTACTCAGCCAGCTCCATGGTCCCGTTGCCTGAGCCGCCGGTGCGGTAGCTGAGCTGTAGCCGCCCCTCAGGGGTGGTCACAAACCGCGGATAGGTGATGTTCCCCAGGTTCAGCCCGTCGAGAGTGCGCTGCACCGGGCCGAACCGGCTCACCGACCAGATACCGCCGTAGACGAGGCCAGCCTCGGATTTGACGTAATACACCTGGCTGTTGTGGGTGTCCATCGCGACATGGAGCCGCCCGTCGAGCGGGGAGATCCCCAGTGAGATGGAGTTGTGGGAGTCGTTGACGCTCAGCTGGTGCGGGAGCTGGATGGTCTGCCAGGCGCCGGAGGGGAGCTGCCGACGGGCCACCATCGCGTGGCGGCTGGCGGTGTACCACGCGGCGTACTGGTAGCCGGCGTACGTCAGGATCCCTTCCTGCTGGTACGCGGCGTTGTTAACGATGCCGTCGTAGGAGATGAAGAAGAGAGCGTTCGCATCCAGCAGGGTGTCCCCGAGCCGGGTGACTCGGGGTGCGGCGTAGGCCGGTGAAGGCGGGGACGCCACAGTCAGACCGGTGGCGAGCAGGGCGACGGCCAGCGTCGTGTGGGCGACGCGTCGCAGCAGCCTCGCGGCGACGATGGGGCGGGGGATGTCGGGCGCAGGGGGACAGGCGGTACAGAACCGGACGCGGCACGCGGACATAACGAAAATATATTGAAGTACGCCTATCTAAGCCAGGGTGTCGCGTGGGGCGGACACCGCGAACCCAAGCAGAGCGGGCGAGAGGAGAAACGGAGAGCGGAAAACCCGATGGACACGCGACGAACACGCGCGCCGACGAAACCAGGCGAAGCATCCGGGCGCGAACTACGATCCACAAAGGCGGTTTTGCGGCCTGCACGAATGGGAAGTGACGGCCCATGGGCATCCGTTCCTGGATCGAAGGCTGGCCGGTATACCGGCAGCTCACCGGTGACGACCCCACCGGGCGGGGCGCCGCTGTTCGATCCACCCGGACCGGACAGCTGACCGCCCGGACCGAAACCGCCGACTCGATGGCGCGGTCGGTGTGCCCGTACTGCGCGGTCGGCTGCGGCCAACGGGTGTACGTCAAAGACGGCGAGGTCACCCAGATCGAGGGGGACCCCGACAGCCCGATCTCCCGAGGCCGGCTGTGCCCCAAAGGAGCGGCGAGCCGCAGCCTGGTCACCAGCCCGCTACGGCAACGGCGCGTCCTGTACCGCCGCCCCTACGGCACCGACTGGGAAGAACTCGACCTCGACACCGCCATGGACATGATCGCCGACCGGGTGATCGCAGCCCGGGCGGCGACCTGGGAAGACACCGACGACCAGGGACGGCCGTTGCACCGCACCCTCGGCATCGCCGCACTCGGTGGCGCCACCCTGGACAACGAGGAGAACTACCTCATCAAGAAGCTGTTCACGGCGTTGGGCGCGATCCAAATCGAGAACCAAGCCCGGATTTGACACTCCGCCACCGTCCCCGGTCTGGGGACCAGTTTCGGGCGCGGCGGCGCCACCATGCCGCAACAGGACCTGGTCAACGCCGACTGCATCGTGATCCAGGGATCCAACATGGCCGAATGCCACCCAGTGGGTTTCCAGTGGGTGATGGAGGCCAAAGCCCGCGGGGCGAAGGTGATCCACATCGATCCCCGGTTCACGCGGACCAGCGCGCTCGCCGACCTGTACGTACCGATCCGAGCCGGGACGGACATCGCCTTCCTCGGCGGCGTAATCAACTACATCCTCAGCAACGAGCTGGACTTCCGGGAGTACGTGCTGGCGTACACCAACGCCGCCACGATCCTCAACGAGGACTTCCGCGACACCGAGGACCTGGACGGCCTGTTCTCCGGGTACTCGCCCAAGCAGCGCGCGTACGACCCCACCAGCTGGCGCTACCAGGGGCGGCAGCAGGCAGCCAGCACCGAGGACGCGACCAGCGAAGGCATGGCGATCCACCGGCAAACCGCGGCCGGCCTGGAGCAGGAGTCCCACGGCCCACCGGTCCCCGCGTTGACCGAACGCGACGAGACCCTCCAACACCCGCGCTGCGTCTACCAGATCCTCAAACGACACTTCTCCCGGTACACCCCGGAGATCGTCGAGCAGATCTGCGGCGTACCCAAGAAACTGTTCCTGGAGGTGTGTGAAGCCTGGACCCGCAACTCCGGACGGGACCGGACCACCGCGCTGGTCTACTCGGTCGGATGGACCCAACACACCGTCGGGGTGCAGTACATCCGCGCTGGCGCGATCATCCAGCTGCTCCTGGGCAACGTGGGGCGCCCCGGAGGTGGGGTGCTGGCGCTGCGGGGCCACGCCAGCATCCAAGGGTCAACGGACATCCCGACGCTGTTTAATCTGCTGCCCGGCTATCTGCCGATGCCGCACCACGCCAAACACCCCACCCTCGAGCAGTGGATCGGCGACATCCACCAGCCAGGCCAGAAAGGCTTCTGGGCCAATGCGCGGGCGTACGCGGTGAGCCTGCTGAAGGCCTACTGGGGTGAGGCGGCCACCGCCGACAACGACTACTGCTACGACTACCTGCCCCGCCTGACCGGGGACCACGGCACCTACCGCCAAGTGCTGAACATGATCGACGGGAAGATCAAGGGGTACTTCCTGCTCGGTCAAAACCCGGCGGTGGGATCCGCGCACGGCAAAGCGCAGCGGCTGGGCATGGCCAACCTGGACTGGCTGGTGGTCCGGGACCTGTACCTGATCGAAAGCGCGACGTTCTGGAAGGACGGGCCGGAGGTCGCCACCGGCGAGATCGTGCCCACCGAGTGCCGCACCGAGGTGTTCTTCCTCCCCGCCGCCTCCCACGTGGAGAAGGAAGGCACCTTCACCCAGACCCAGCGGCTGCTGCAGTGGCGCGAAAAAGCCGTCGACCCACCCGGTGACTGCCGCTCCGAGCTGTGGTTCTTCTACCACCTCGGACGAATCATCAAGGCCAAACTGGCCGGCTCGACCCTGCCCCGGGACCGGGCCATCCTGGACCTGACCTGGGATTACCCCACGCACGGCCCACACGACGAACCCAGCGCCGAAGCGGTCCTCAAAGAAATCAACGGGTACGAGGTGGCGACCGGGCGGCCAGTGCCGGGATTCACGGAGCTCGCCGACGATGGATCCACCGCCTGCGGCTGCTGGATCTACAGCGGGGTGTACGCCGACGGCGTCAACCAGGCCGCGCGACGCAAACCCCGCCACGAACAAGACCCGGTGGCCTCTGAATGGGGTTGGGCGTGGCCCGCCAACCGCCGCCTGCTGTACAACCGGGCCTCCGCGGACCCGGCCGGGCGGCCCTGGAGCGACCGCAAGGCGTACATCTGGTGGGACGAGGAAGCCGGGCAGTGGACCGGCTATGACGTGCCAGACTTCGAACGCACCAAACCACCGGACTACCGGCCACCCGCCGACGCCGCCGGTGTGGAGGCGCTCGCCGGCGACGACGCGTTCATCATGCAAGGCGACGGAAAGGGGTGGCTGTACGCGCCTACCGGGCTGGTCGACGGCCCGCTACCCACCCACTACGAGCCGGCCGAATCCCCGGTCCCCAACCCGCTGTACGGGCAGCACACCAACCCCACCCGCATGATCTACGACCGGCCCGACAACCAGCTCAACCCAGCCGAGTCGGAGGTTTTCCCCTACGTCTTCAGCGCCGGACGGCTCACCGAACACCACACCGGCGGCGGGATGAGCCGGACCGTGGCGTACCTGTCGGAGCTGCAACCGGAGATGTTCATCGAAGTGTCGCCCCAGCTGGCGGCCGAACGCGGCCTGACCCACCTGGGATGGGCGCACGTGGTGACCGCCCGGGCGGTTGTGGAAGGCCGCGTCCTGATCACCGAACGACTCCGGCCGCTGCGCGTGGAAGGTCGCATCATCCACCAGATCTGGCTGCCCTACCACTGGGGCAGCCAAGGCCTGACCACGGGCGACTCCGCCAACGACCTGTTCGGGATCACCTTGGACCCGAACGTGCTGATCCAGGAAAGCAAGGTCGGCACATGCGATATACGGCCAGGTCGGCGCCCGACCGGACCCGCGCTGCTGGAGTACCTGGCCGACTACCGACGCCGGGCCGGGCTGGACGGAGCCAGCGGACCCAACGGGGCGAGCCGATCCAGCGGGCGCCGCAGATCCGGTGGGCGTACCGATCCGGGCAAGCCCGGCCGGGCCGCGGGAACCAGGCGGCGTGGCAAGAACGCGGGAGCCGAGGGGGAGTGATGGGCGAGCAGAGTCCGGCGTCGGCGGGATACCAGCAGCCGCCACCCCGGATGGGATTCTTCACCGACACCAGCGTCTGTATCGGGTGCAAGGCGTGCGAGGTCGCCTGCAAGGAATGGAACCAGGTCCCCGACGACGGCCTGAACCTGCTGGGCATGTCCTTCGACAACACCGGCGGGCTCAGCGCCAACACCTGGCGGCACGTCGCGTTCATCGAACAACCTCGAAACGGGGATACAGGCAGCGGCATGCGCTGGCTGATGTCTTCCGACGTCTGTAAACACTGCACCCGGGCCGCCTGCCTCGACGTGTGCCCCACCGGCGCGCTGTTCCGCACCGAATTCGGCACCGTGGTGGTCCAAGAGGACATCTGCAACGGCTGCGGATACTGCATCCCCGCCTGCCCCTACGGCGTCATCGACCAGCGCCGCGGCGACGGCCGCGCCTGGAAATGCACCCTGTGCTACGACCGGCTCAAGGCCGACCTCACCCCCGCCTGCGCCAAAGCCTGCCCCACCGCGTCGATCCAGTACGGCCCACTGGAGGAGCTGCGGGAACGCGCCCAAGCGCGGCTGGAGCAGCTCCACGAGGCCGGCGAGACCTCGGCACGGCTGTACGGCCACGACCCCGATGACGGCGTCGGCGGCGCCGGCGCGTTCTTCCTGCTCCTCGACGAACCCGAGGTGTACGGGCTGCCACCCGACCCGGTCGTCACCACCCGGGACCTCCCCGCAATGTGGCGCCGGGCTGGGCTGGCGGCGCTCACCATGGCAGCCGCGGCGGTGGTCGCCTTCCTCGGGAGGCGCCCATGAACGCGTCAGGCACTGGGGACCAGGGGAGGGGGACCAGGGGTACGCGTCGGGAGACCCAGGACCAGGGAACACGCCCCGACCGACGCGGCGAGGGTACGCGGCGGGAACGCCGGGACGCGGTCGTAGTGCCAGAGGCGGAGTTCCGCTCCTACTACGGCCGCCCCATCATCAAGGCCCCGGTGTGGCGATACGACATCCCCGCGTACCTGTTCACCGGTGGCCTCGCCGCCGGATCCGCGTTGGTCGCCGCCGGAGGCGACCTCACCGGCCGACCAGCACTGCGACGCGCCGGCCGTCTGACCACCCTGGCCGCACTCAGCGCCAGCACCTATTTCCTGATCAACGACCTGGGGCGGCCGGAACGCTTCCACCACATGCTGCGGGTCGCCAAACCCACCTCACCGATGTCGGTGGGGTCCTGGATCCTCGCCGCGTTTGGCGCCACCGCCGGGCCCGCCGCCGTCAGTGAACTCGCACCGCTGCTACCCCGCCGTGGCCCGCTGGGCCTGGTCCGGCGCCTCGCACCGAGTGCCGGGCGGGTCGCCGGAATCGGCGCCGCCATGATCGCCCCCGCGTTGGCCACCTACACCGGGGTCCTGCTGGCCGACACCGCCGTCCCCTCCTGGCACGAGGCGTACCCCGAACTCCCCTTCATCTTCGCCGGCAGCGCCTTGGCGAGCGCAGCCGGCGCTGGGTTGATCGCTGCCCCTGTTGAGCAGACCAGTCCTCTCAGGAGACTGGCCCTGGCCGGTGCCGCCATCGAACTGGCCGGAGCGCACAGCGTCGAGACCCGTCTGGGGTTGCTGAGCGAGCCATACACCACCGGCCGAGCCGGCCGCCTGCTGCGCGCCGGACGGACCCTCACCGCACTCGGAGTCGCGGGAGCACTTCTTGGGCGACGCAGCCGTGTGGTGTCGGCGCTGTCGGGGGCGGCGCTGCTGACCGCCTCAGCGCTCACCAGATTCGGCATCTTCGCCGGTGGAGTGCGTTCCGCTGAGGATCCCAAGTACACAGTGGGGCCGCAACGAAACCGCCTTACAGGCCGAGAGAACGGGCGGGAGCGACGGTGACCGTCGTACCGGATTTGAGGGCCCATTACAGTGCCGGGTGGAGGCGTTTAGGTGGCTGGTGCCCCTCCCGGTCTTCAAAACCGGTGTGGCCCGGTATCCGGGTCAGGCGGGTTCGATTCCCGTCCGCCTCCGCTACCACCGCACGCGCATCTTTGACCCGCAGCAAGGTGGGGCGGGCGCGGTGTGTTGTCGCTGCTTCCGGGCAATAGCTCCCGATCTTGTCACCACCAACAGCGATAACAAGACCAATGTGGACGGCCTCCGTCCCATCATCCCGTTCGGGATGAGGTAGGCCTGCTCAAAGACGGAAGCCAGAAGCACCTTCACGTGCGTGGGGAGGAACCACCGACCAGTACAGCCGCCACGAGACCGTCAGGAACACCCCCACGTGCGTGGGGAGGAGTGCACATGGCCATCAGTGGCGCCCTGGGCACCAGGAACACCCCCACGTGTGTGGGGAGGAGGCACGCGCCCCTCTAGCCCTCGTCGCGGGCAGCGGAACACCCCCACGTGCGTGGGGAGGAGCACGACGATCACCACCACCTACGGAACGTGGGCGGAACACCCCCACGTGCGTGGGGAGGAGCGGATCCCAATTGGCATCCCCTAGCTAAGGAGCGGAACACCCCCACGTGCGTGGGGAGGAGTCCGTGATCCAGCGCGGCGCCGGACGCCGGTGGGGAACACCCCCACGTGCGTGGGGAGGAGAGGACGCGACCTGGGCTTTTACATGTCGCCTTGCATAACTGGACCGATCCGGTCCGCAAACTTCACTTACTACTATCACCTCAAAACGATATGAAAGGGGTTTCTCTTGTCGCTCTCGTAGAGCAACTGCTCGGAAGCACACTTTAGCTGCTGAGTGTCGGGTTTCTGTGTGCAGAAGGTCGCTCATCGTCTCACTTGGGCGGGTTGGCGGCGTGACCTTGCCGTAGGCCAGGGGCAGCCGGACGGGGTGTCCTGGATCTCCTTTGCGGTTGGAGATCGGCGGGAATGCCGGGGAGAGCCGCCGGGTTGTACCAAGATGGTTGGAAGTTTCTGCGCACGTGGTTTTACCCACGTCCACGGACTCCGTGGGCGTGGTGCTGTTTCTGCTCTACCTCGTAGTTCAGGAGATGGTGTGACCGCCGCTGTGACAACCAGCCGGCGTCCCGCGACCGCGGTACGCGTACCTCTCAATCTCTACGAGGAGATAGCATGGCGCAGGGAACCGTGAAATGGTTCAGCGACGAGAAGGGCTACGGCTTCATCACCGTTGACGGCGGTGGTAAGGACGTCTTCGTCCACTTCTCCGCGATCGAGGCGAACGGCTTCCGGAGCCTGAGCGAGAACCAGCGGGTGGAGTTCGACGTCGTTCAGGGTCCGAAGGGCCTGCAAGCTGAGCACGTCGTCCTCCTGTAAGGCGTACTAACTAAGTCCGCGGATTCCGTGAGATCTAACGGGATCTGCTCGTTCTGAGGTGGCCTCTCATCGGAGCGTCCTACGCCCGGTGAGGGGCCATTTGGCGCGCTTCTTGTCAGTGCGGCAACGGCATCGGAGAGCGTGCGTCGCACAGGCCGGCCCCGCGTGATACATGACGCGCCGCGCCGATCGGGGCGCGTTGACAACGCACATCCGATGGAATCTGATAAGGCGATCTTGCCGTAAAGCGCGGTCAATCGGGCGTTTCGCGACGGCTCCAAGGCGGGAGTAAGCGGGAGGCAGGGTATGCACGTCATCGCTACGGCCGGCCACGTCGACCACGGCAAGTCCACCCTGATCCGGGCTCTGACCGGGATGGAGCCGGACCGGTTGGCTGAGGAGCAGCGCCGGGCGATGACCATCGATCTGGGGTTCGCGTGGGCCACGCTGCCCTCGGGTGAGGTGGTGGCGTTCGTTGACGTGCCGGGGCATGAGCGGTTCGTCTCCAACATGTTGGCGGGGGTGGGACCGGCACCGGCTGCGATGATCGTCGTGGCGGCTGATGAGGGGTGGAAGCCGCAGTCCGCTGAGCATCTGGCCGCCTTGGACGCGTTGGGGGTGCGGTACGGCTTACTCGTGGTCACCCGCTCGGACCTGGCTGACCCGTGGGCGGCCGCGGTGGACGCACACGCGCGGATCGCGCGTACCAGCCTGGGGGCCGTCGAGACGGTCGTGGTGAGCGGGGTGACCGGTGAGGGTCTGGATGAGCTGCGGGCCGCCCTTGACCGGTTGGTCGCGCGGATGCCGCCGCCGGATCTGGCCGCGCCGGTGAGGTTGTGGATCGACCGCGCGTTCACGATCCGCGGCAGCGGCACGGTGGTGACCGGGACCCTCGGCGCGGGCGTGGTCCACCTCGGTGACGAGTTGGAGTTCTCCGGCACCGGCAAGCCGGTGAGGGTACGCGGGATGCAGTCGCTCGGGGTCGCCGCGGAGTCTGTGTCGGCGGTGGCGCGGGTGGCGTTGAATCTGCGGGGCGTCCCCCGGGAGCAGATCCACCGGGGCGATGCGTTGGTGACGCCGGGGCGGTTCTGGTTCACGGACGTGGTGGACATCCGCTGCCACGGTGACCCGGTGGCTGATCTGCCATCTACGGTGACCCTCCACATCGGATCGGCGGCGGTTCCGGTGCGAGTGCGGCCGTTGGGGGTGGACACCGCGCGGCTGCGGTTGGCGCGGGCGCTGCCCTTGTGGATTGGGGACCGGGCGTTGCTGCGGGATCCAGGGCGGCATCACATCTTTGGCGGTATCACGGTGCTGGATGTGGACCCGCCGCCGTTGACGCGGCGGGGCGCGGCGGCGGCCCGTGCGGCGGTGCTGGAAGGTATGGACGGCCGCGCGGATGAGACCGCCGAGGTGCGGCGCCGTGGCCTGATTCGGCGCGGTGACCTGGTGCGGATGGGGGTCCCGGTCTCCGGTACGCCGGTCGCAGGTGACTGGCTGGTCGACTCGAAGCGTTGGGAGGCGTGGCGACGCCGCCTGGGAGATGAGGTTGAACAGTGGGGCCGGGAGCATCCGCTGGACCCCGGGGCTCCGGTGGAGGCATTGCGGCAGGCGTTGGGGCTGCCTGATCGGGCGCTAGTGGAGGCCCTGGTGACGCCGCCGCTGGTGGCGCGTGGTGGCCGGGTACATCGGGAGGGGCAGGGTGCCTTGCCGGCTCCGGTGGCGGCGGCCGTGGAGCAGATCCGCCGTGACCTGGCCGATCAGCCGTTCCAGGCCCCGGAGGCGGGGCGGTTGGCACAGCTGGGGCTGGGGCCGCGGGAGATCGGGGCCGCGGTCCGGGTGGGGGCGCTGGTGGCCTTGGCCGACAACGTGGTGCTGCTGCCGGACGCCTTCGATAAAGCGCTGGAGGTGCTGGCTGGGTTGCCGCAGCCGTTCACCGCCAGCGAGGCACGGAAGGCGTTGGGAACCTCACGTCGCGTTGTGGTGCCGTTGCTGGAGTGGCTTGATCGACAAGGAAAAACTCGCCGGTTGCCCGACAGTCGTCGGGTCGTGATTCGGTTTACCGGCGCCGGTGACGGGTAGCGGTGAGGGTGTCGGACGGGCTAACCGGCGGTATCCGGTGGGTCTTTCCGGAATTGTGGTCGAGGGTTCGGGATCCGGTCGGGCTGGACGTCCGGGAGGGCGGACGGCCCGACCGAATCGTGAGCAGCCCAGGGCACGCAAGCCTGGGCGACGCCAGACCGCGCCGGAGGTGGACGATGAGGTGGCGTGGCGACGCGGAAGTGGATCGTCTGTGGGATGAGTTCCACCGGGCGGTGAACATGACGTCTCGGGAGCTGCGGGAGTGGCTCCTGACCGAGGCCTCGGACGAGGGGACCTTCCCACCCGATCCTGATCTTGGGTTGCCGGAGCCTGGGCGCAGCGTGGTACGCGTCCTCACCAAGCGCAAGACGGATCTGACCGACGAGGATCTGGCTGTCATGCAGGAGGTGACCGAGCAGATCGAGCGGGAGCTGAGTGCAGGACCGGACACCTCACCGGAGTGGCGGCATGCTCTGATGAGCCTCGGCCATGACCCCCTTAAGGACTGACCTCAAGGAGTGACGCGGCACCCCGCGACCCCGCCACCGGGTCGGAGCCGGCGGCTGAAAACGGCGCCGCCAATCACCGCAGCTCGCTGATGGCTTCGCTGACGTGCATCGGGGAGTTGACGTGCTCCGGCGGCAGTGACCGTAACGCCTCGAGCATCTCTGTGCTGGCACCTTCTTCCTGGGCCCGCCGGATTAGATCTTCGCGGGAAACCGGATAGTCCAACCCACCGATGTGCTTCTGGATCTCAATAAGGTTCGTGGACATACCGGAGATATACCCCAGTTAACTAGGTGTGACACGCGCTTGCGGCAGGCGGGCACCGTCTGCGGCGCACGCATGAAGATGCCCCTGATCACAGGGGCAGCTTAGGGGTATATGGTGCACATAAGGCGTTACGTGAAGCGCATAGGGCGCATCCGATGGTGACACGTGATGACACCATGTCCAGGGGTCACCGCTCCAGTCCTTTCTGCAGTTCTTCCTGATCGGAAGACTGGGAGGCCTGCTGGGCCAGGGTTGGCTTGCCGCGTCGTCGAAGCTGTTCAGCCAGCTGGGCGGGGGTGGGGATGCGGTATGGATCAACCCGGACCGAGCGGGTGACCTCGTCGCGATTCGCGTAATTCCTGGATGGGATGGCTTGGAGGGCCTTCACGACCTCCTTCGAGGCGCCCGCCTTCTGAGCCGCCTGGATCAGATCATCCTTGTCCGCGGGGAAGTCAACATCCTGGAGCGCGTTCAGGACTTCCTGGACAGTGGTGTGGGGCATGGCTTCCTCCTGTGACCGGTGGCCGGGATCGAGTAGGACTCGGCTCAACACGATCCGTTGATCCGGTACCCGAGACCTTCTCGACAAAACAGACGGTCACGTGCGTCACGCCCCACCGGTCCATCCTGCGGTGTGCCCCTGGCGGATCGTTTGGGACGACAGGACGGTTGCGGAGCAGCGGGCGATGACATCTGACCGGTGTTATTTCTGTTTCACTCCCGGGATGATCTGGTATGGCACATTTTAAGGGTTTTAGGTGGCACTTTAGGGACCGTATCGGATCGGTAGCTTTAGGCGGCTTTAGGGTGTGCCTGGACTCGGCTCTGGAACCGTCTGCGACGCGCGGATGTGGTGGGTGCCGGCCTCTCGCCACAGGTGTCTGCTGGGCCTGGGTGGGCGTAGTGAAGGCAGCCAGGCGAGTGAGGACGGGCAGGAGCGGTGAGGGGTAGTGAGGACGGTGGGCTGCGGGAGGACGGCTAGGACGGGAGGAGGACGGCGCGGCCGGTTATCAGGCCGTCCCGCAGCCGCTGATAGACCTCCAGCGCCTCATCCAGTGGAAACATCTCCACGTGGATTTCGATCTTTCCGACGGCGGCCAGCTCCGCTACTTCGAACAACTCGCCCCGCGTACCCCAGTAGGGCATGGTGACCGTCGTGCTCCACGGCAGGGAACCGAACCTGACCGGTAGGGTTCCGCCGGCCAGGCCAACCAGGGAGATGTCTGACTCGCTCCCCGCGATGGCCGCCGCGGTGGCCATGGTGTCGTCGGAGCCCACGCAGTCCACCACCAGTGAGGCCCCTTGACCCCTAGTCAAGTCCCGGACCCCGCCGATGACGTCTTCGGCTGTTGACAGGGTGTGGTGGGCTCCCGCCCGCTGGGCCAGCTGCAATTTGTCTGGAGCGATGTCTACCGCGATCACGGTCGCCGGTGACAGAGCCCGCAGCAGCTGCACCGCGGTGTGCCCCAGGCCTCCCACCCCGATCACCACCGCGGCGCTGCCGGGCATCAGGCGGCGCAGTGAGCGTTTGATGGCGTGGTACGGCGTCAACGCGGCATCGGTCAACGGAGCAGCGGTACGCGGATCCAGGCCCAACTGCCCCAGCGGAACCAGGAGGCGCGGGGATGGGATCAGCATGTACTCCGCCATGCCGCCGTCGATTCCCAAACCACCGCCGGCGTAGGGGAACTCTTCGGCGCGCAGGCAGTAGTTCTCCGCCCCTTGGGCGCACCGGTGGCACACGCCGCAACCCCACGGCCCGTACACCAGCACCGGTTCACCCACCGGCGGCCACTCCACCCCCGGGCCCCGCTCCTCCACCCATCCGGCGGTCTCGTGGCCGAGGGTGAACGGCAGCCGGTACGGCAGTGTCCCCGCCGGCCAATCGATCACGTGGAGATCTGAGTGGCAGACACCGGCCCCCGCCACTTTGATGAGCACCTGACCCGGCCCTGGGCGCGGTATGGGCACCTCCCGCACCTGCGGATCCTGCTGCCATTCGACTAGTTGCACCGCCCGCATCGCATCACTCCCAACGCTCCGTTATTTCGCGGTTACCCATCCCGGGAGTGCTCAATCGGCCCACGTTGGCCGGGTCGAGGTGAGCGGGCCAGCGGATGCCAGCGGATCTGGCATGGGGACAGCCGGATCCAGCGTGAGTCGATCGGGTACACGCGGTCGGCGGGAAGTCCGCGCCGTGCCAGGCTGCGTGAACCGGTGAGGAATGGGGAAGGAAGGAGGAGAACGCGAAGAGTACAGCGGACCGGGAGGAGTCCTGGTGACTACTAACCGCACGTCATCCGTCGACCGCCCGATCACCGAGACGCTGATCGAGGCTGCTGTCGTGGCCGGGGCCGCGCCATCGGTGCATAACACCCAACCATGGTTGTGGCGGGTTGGGTCTGACCGCTTGGAGTTATACGCAGAGCGCGAACGTCAGCTCACCGCCGCTGACCCGGACGGTCGGATGATGACCATCAGCTGCGGCGTCGCGCTACACCATGCCCGGCTCGCTCTCGCCGCTGACGGCTGGCGGGTCGACACCGCCCGCCTCCCCGACCCCGCCAACCCTGATCTCCTCGCCCGCATTGTCCTTACGGGCCAGGAGCCTGCTAGTGACGAGACATTGCGGATGTATCAGAACATCCGGCTCCGTCACACGGACCGTCGTCCCGTCAGTAGGACGCCCGTACCGCCGCAGGCCTTGGAGACCCTTATCCAGGTGGCCTACCGGGAAGGCGCCCGGCTGCAGGTGTTACGCCCTGACGAGGTCAACGAACTGGCCATCGCGGTCTCCCATGCTGCTTCGGTGAACGCCGGAGACCCCATGATCCAGGAGGAGCTCGCCCGCTGGGCTGGCGGTCAACGAGCCGACAACCTCGGGATACCGGATGAGGTGATCCCGCAGCATCAGCCGGAGACCACCGTGCCTGTCCGCGATCTGGCCCGCACGGGGACGCTTCCAATCGGCGGTGAGCATGACCGTACGGCGGTGTACGCGCTTTTGCACGGCGACACCGATGACGCGCTCGGATGGTTACGCGGAGGGGAGGCGCTCTCCGCGGTGTGGCTCGCCGCCACCGGCCTGGGGATCGGGGCCATGCCGATCAGCGAGGCGGTTGAGATGCCGGCTAGTCGGCAGCGGCTTCGCCGCATCCTGAGCTACATCGGGTGGCCGTATGTGGCGTTGCGGCTGGGGATCCCCGATCCTGGACAGCCCGCGATTCCGCGTACCCCACGGTTGCCCGCCGAAAAGATCGTGCGGCTTGTGGAGGCGTGACTGTAGAGACTGCGGACCTGAAGAGGCGTGACTGCTGGGCCGGGGCGGCACCAGCACGTCAGCGGTTGGGCTCGACGGTCGCGGCCGCCAACAGATCCCGCAGCAGGTCGGCCAACTGGGCGCGACTGTCTGGCGGTAAGCGCTCCAGAATCTCCCGCTGGAGTGCCAGTCCAGCGGCCACCGCCTCGTCGACGAGCTCCCGGCCGCGGTCGGTCAGGGTGATGACCAGGCCGCGTCGATCCGTCGGATCCGGTGACCGGGTGACCAGGCCAGCTCGTTCCAGCCGGTCCAGACGGCCGGTCATGCCTCCTGAGGAGAGCATCAAAGAGGCACACAGCGCCTTGGGGGAGAGCTGGAACGGGGCTCCTGAACGGCGCAGCGTCGCGAGGACGTCGAACTCCCCACGGTTGAGGCCGAACTGGGCGTACACCGCCTCCTGGCGATCGCCGACGATGCGAGCGAGCCGGTAGATCCGGCCGAACACCGCCATTGCCGGCGTTTCCAGGTCAGGTCGCTCGCGCGCCCACTGCTCGATGATGCGGTCGACATCGTCCTTGGTCGTGATCCGGGACACGGAAGCAATATTAGCTTGGCTTCAAATATCTTGACGCTAAGATACTTGCTTGTGAGAGACATGCGTTTAGTCGCCGTGAGCGCCCTCGCACCCACGTTCTGGGGCACGACATACCTCGTTACGACGGAACTGTTACCGCCTCAACGGCCCTTGCTCGCCGGAACCCTCAGGGCTCTACCGGCTGGACTTCTGCTGGTCGGCGCCGTCGCCCTGATCGCGGGCCGGCGCGCACTTCCCCAGGGCGTCTGGTGGGGACGCGCCGCACTCCTCGGCGTTCTTAACATTGGGATCTTCTTCGCCCTGCTCTTCGTCGCGGCGTACCGCCTGCCCGGCGGGATCGCCGCGGTTCTCGGCGCGCTGGGGCCGTTCGTGGTCGCCGCGCTCGCCTACCCGATCCTCGGGGAACGGCCGACCCGACGCATCCTGATCGCGAGCGTGATCGGTCTAGTCGGTGTCGCCCTGCTGGTCCTGCGCTCAACCATCCACCTGGACCCGATCGGCCTGATCGCAGCCGCGTTTGGAACGCTCACCATGTCTCTGGGGACCGTCCTCGGGCGACGGTGGGGTGTCCCTGAGGGATACGAGAACCGGGCCACAGCCCTGCTCGCCCTGACCGGATGGCAGGCGACGGTTGGCGGTGTCTTCCTGCTCCCTGTCGCTTTCGCCATTGAAGGGCCGCCTCCCATGCTCACCCTCACCAACCTCGCCGGATACGGATACCTGGCTTTGTGCGGCACCGCACTGGCGTACTTCCTCTGGTTCCGTGGGGTGACCGGCCTGGCGCCAACCCGAGTGACGCTGTTGAGCCTGCTCAGCCCGGTGGTGGCAGCCGTTCTGGGTTGGATTGTCCTAGGGCAGGAGCTATCGCTGGGGCAGCTCATCGGAGCCGCTGCCGTCCTCGGGTCTGTGCTGCTTGGCACCTCTGGGAACACACCCCGAAAGCCAGAACAGACACCTCAGGAGAACCAGCCGCACACACCGGCGGTACCGAGTGGAACCTCAGGGAATCGGACAACGAGTGGTACGCGGCAGCAAGTAGTACGGGCTGCGTGACACGGAATCATATGGAGCTCGACGTCGCGGATATGCGCTGACGACCCGCGGTAACCCGTACACCGTCTAAGCGGCACGCGGCGACAAGGCATGACACCACACGAGGCCGGCCTCCACGCTGAGAGCCGGCCTCGTGGTGTACGTCGACCTAAGAAGTAACGAACGGGAGCGAGGAGCCCGATATATCGGGCGAGTGTTGGGAGGACGCAGACCCGGACGCGGATCAAACTCCTCTAGCGAGTCATCATACCGATCTAGACACCCCGTACGTCGACCCCTCAGAGCAATCTCACCTTCATCTACAAGGTGAAGAGCAACACTCCGTGTCCTAGGTAGGGGTCACATGTGGTGGATTGCGCTGTTGCCCGATAGTGGGCGTTCCCGGGAACAACCAGGTCATCTCGTACCCAGGCTTCTGACGCGCCAGCAACGCGATTGAGGATCCGACGTTCTTTCGGTATGTGCCGATGGACTGAATACGCGGTTTCCAGACCTCAGCCGCGTATCCGCGGTCAAAGGCAGGCGCTTTGATCGGGACGTCTATCGCGTCGACCCCAGCGGAACGCGACATTCCTCAAGAGGAAACAGTGCCGCGGCTAATTGCCGGGTTCATCGAGAACGCAGCGGTCAGGATCAAACTCAGGATCAAACCAGGGAGCCGCATGTAGTCGGATGCTAAGTTACTGGACTGGCTTGTCATCAGAATTAAGATTGACGCGCCGACCGCACGCTGTGCTTTAGCTCAGGCGGCTCCTCGATCAGGTATGGACGAGGCGGGGAAGGCTTTCCAAGGCGTCCAGGCTGTCGGGAATCTGGCTGATGATGTGGTCGACGGTGTCAACCAGCTCATCAACCGTACTTACTACATATACACCCGGGCGCTTGGCATACTCATGAGCCCAGTCGTGAACAAGGAGCGTCTCTGGAAGAACAACCGGCCTTCCATGCTGAAGAGCCAACCGTGCCTGCATCCGGGCGCCGCTTTGGTAAGCGGCTTCCACCACAACGGTCGCGGCAGCATAGCCGCTCATCACGGCGTTACGCATAGGGAAAGTCTGTTTGGTCGGCCCGGCATCCGGCCAGAACTGACTCAAGACCAGGCCACGCTTAACGATCTCCTGTTGAAGGCTCTGTTGGCCGGTGGATAGTAACGGTTGACTCCTGTCCCAATAACCGCCGCGGTTCGACCGTGAGCGCGTAGCGCCGCCGTGTGGGCAGCCGTATCGATGTTCTGTGCGAGCCCGGATACGACCGTCACACCGTTCTCGACCAAGGCCGTGGCGATACGCGTCGCGGTCGCTACACCCGCTTTAGTAGGAGTACGGGTGCCGACGACCGCAATACTGCGTCGATCATTCTGAAGCGAACCGCGTGTGAAGACCAAAGGCGGCATTTGATGAATGTCGCGTAGCGGTGCCGGGTAGCTGTCATCGAACAGGGAGTGAACCCCGATGCCGTCCGCCTGCCACGCATCCAGGAGCTTCGCCGCTTTCTCCATGGCGGCCTTGAGCGCCACCTCGTCGTAGATCCGAGCGCCTTCGGCATTCATAACCCGGCGTAAAACTGCTAGGGCGCTGCCTTTTGTGAGAACGTCTACGGTCACATCCGACCAGCGAACACCGGGATATCGCAACAACGCCACGAGTGCAGTGACTTCAGCCCGGTGATCCAGTCGCATGCCCAGATCCTAATGACAAGTACTGCTGATACCCATACATACAGCTGAAAGGGATGGGGACAGCGGAGCGGCGCCTTCCCGTTGAGCTCAGGCTGAAACGAGAGCCGACAAGAGCGGGGCGTGTAGCCGGCTGAGGGCGCCGAACTTAAGCGCGGCAATTGTGAACATAAATGCATTGCTGGGCGAGGATTGGTAGGCACAGCCAAGGGACTGGCTTTAAGGGCCCCGATGGGAGAGAACCGCGTCGATTCAGAAGACTCCGACGGCCTCCGCGAGCCGGCGCAGCGGCCGGGTGGCCTGTCGCTGCCGGTCGCGACGCAGGAGGGCGGCCACGGTCTCCCGTACCGCAGGTGAGGTGCGGACTCTCAGCGGTGAGATCTGCTCCGCCCGGGACAGGGCCGCCACTGCCTCACTGTCTCGCCGCTCAGCCGCCAAGCCACGCCCCAGGTCGATGTAGAACGCGGTCTGCCGGGAGGCGGACCGAACGGCCTCGGGGCGGATCCGGCGGGCGATTTCCCGAACTCGGCCTCCTTCGCCCATCTCGACCGCCAGCGCGGCACGCCAGAACTCCACGTTCGTGGGGCCGAACCACATGGCGCCGAACCCTCCATGTGGGTCTTCCCCGCATTGCTGGGCGATCTGGGTCGCCTCATCGAGGTGTTCCTGGGCGCGGTCCGCGTTGGTTTCCAGGGCGTACGTCCAGGCCGCGGTGAGGTGGAGCATCCCGTACACCTGTTGAGCGGATCGGTCATTCAGATGCGGCGTGAGCCGGTCGGCGGCCCGGATTGAGGTGACGCGGGCGTGGTGCCGGGTCTCTGGGGGCAGGGAGTGGATGAGGGAAAACTCGGCGACGCCGAGCCACAGGGGGTCGCCGAGTTCGAGGGCGGCGCGGTGGGCGTGTTCGGCGGCGTTGACGCCCAGGTCGATGAACCCGAGGTACTTCAGGGTGCTCCTGGCGACGTCCCAGGCCTCAACGAGCATGGGGAGGACGCGATCCGGGGCGGTGGAGCGGTACGCCTCCAACTCCAGCAGCAGCCCCGGCAGCGTTCTCCCGACGGCGCCGTAGTCGCAGGCGGCCCGCCATTCCTTCACCATGTTCAGTTCCGCGCGGAGCTGGTCGAGGGAGCAGGAAGGCGTTCGATCCGTGCCGAGGGTGATCTCGGCCATGGCGGCCCGGATGGCAGGGATCTGGGCGAGAGCGGCGGAGTGCTCGGGGCTGACGGGAGTCTCCGGGTACGCCTGAAGATCCCGGACGGAGACCTGGAGCGCGCCGGCGATAGCGGCCAGGTGTGACATGCGGTCGATGGTTCTTTTGCCGTTCTCCACCATCGAGATGTAGCCGGCGCTCAGACCCGAGAGGCCAGCAAGGGTCTTCAGGGGCATCCCTCGGTAACGCCGCCATTCTCGGATCCTTTGGCCTGTGACAGGTGCATCGCTCATGGAAGCGCCCTTTCTTGGAGGGTATGTCCTTAA